>Ga0074045_10000001_pt1 | contig 328830 bp, 296 predicted proteins | sample BogForMeECP23OM2_FD_94442 | JGI IMG/M metagenome (GOLD analysis project Ga0074045, IMG submission 94442) | Bog forest soil microbial communities from Calvert Island, British Columbia, Canada - Bog Forest MetaG ECP23OM2 | ecosystem: Environmental > Terrestrial > Soil > Wetlands ... | reverse complement strand
TGCCGGCGACACCGTTGCCATACAGGGAGTCGGTGGACTTGGCCACCTTGGCGTGCAGTTTGCGCGAAAGATGGGTCTGCGTACCGTAGCCATTGGTGGAGGCCCTGACAAAGAGCACCTCGCGCAGAAACTCGGAGCGCACGTCTACATAGACGCCAAGGCGCAAGACGCGGCCGCAGCACTGCAAAAGCTCGGAGGCGCCGACGTCATCCTTGCGACCGCGCCAAGCGGGGCCGCAATCGGTAGCTTGCTGCCCGGACTTAAAACTCGGGGCAAACTTGTGGCTGTCGGAGTTTCAGAGGATGCCATCCCAGTCAATGGTGTACCGCTTATTTTCGGCGGACGCTCACTTGTCGGAAGTCTTACCGGAAGAGCGATCGAGACTCAAGATACCCTGGATTTCAGCGTACTCACAGATGTCCGTCCAATGATCGAAACGCTCCCGCTAGTGAAAGCGGAAGAAGCATACAAGCGAATGATGGGCGGCAACGCGCGCTTCCGAATGGTTCTCACCATGACCTAAACAAGTTCAAAGCTTGCTTCAAAACGGGTCACAAACCCACTGCGCCAGAGGGAGGCTTCGATGAATTCGTTCCAGGAAGTCTTTAGCAAGCAGAAAGCATACTACGATTCGGACGCAACCAAATCGTACCAGTGGCGCATCGACCAACTGACACGTCTCGAAAACCTGTGCAACGAAAACTCTGAGGCTCTAGAGGCTGCGATGGGCAGTGACTTCAAGACTGCCAGTCAGGAGAAAGTCTTCGAGATCATGGCTCCGGTCGGCACCGCAGCTTTCGCGAAAGCTGAGTTGAGAGAGTGGATGAAGCCCGTGGATGTAGTCGTTCCGAAGGCACTTCGGGAAAGCGGACATACTGCCAAGGTCTATCGAGAGCCCTATGGCGTGACTCTGGTAATCGGCCCTTTCAATGGACCGTTGACGCTGCTCTTCGACCCGGCGGTCCAGGTCATCGCTGCTGGCAATCCTTGCATTCTCAAACTCTCCGAAGGTCTGTCCGCCACAAGCAAACTCTTGCTGGATCTCGTACCCAAATATTTCGATCCGCGGGCCGTCACTGCCGTCTCGGGAAGCAGAGAGGAAGTTACCGAACTCTTAAAGCTACCTTTCGACTTCATCTTCTTCACCGGTAGTGTCAAGGTCGGTAGGATCGTCATGGAGGCCGCTGCAAAAAATCTGACACCCGTCCTCCTCGAACTCGGCGGACAGAACCCTGCATTCGTTGATCCGACTGCCAATATTCCGGACGCGGCCAAAAAGATTGTCTGGGGTGCGACGGCTTGGGGCGGCCAGTGGTGTACTTCACCCGGATACGCTTATGTGCATGAATCCATTGCCGAGGAATTCGTTCAAGAGTGCAAGAAAGCTGTCGTCGAGCTGTACGGGAATGATCCGAAGAGCAGATTCGACGACTACTCACGGATCGTAAGTCCCAAGGCGGTCGAACGTCTCGCAAGCCTTATCGACCAAAGCAAAGTCGTCGCTGGGGGTGCGTCCGACCCGAAGGCACGCTATATCGATCCCACCATCATTTACCCCGTTACCTGGGACGATCCGATCATGGAAGACGAAATCTTTGGACCGCTCCTCCCAATCCTTACCTATAAGAGTATGGATGCCGCCATTCGTGAGGTGAAGAAGCATCCGAAGCCCCTTTCCGGTTTCCTCTTCAGCCGTGACCAGAAGGCGATCGATCATTTTCTCGCGACCTTGTCCTTCGGCGGCGGCGCCATTAATCAGGTGAACATCCATCTGTTTATCGAAACCATGCCTTTCGGCGGCGTCGGATTCTCAGGTATCGGCCACTACTACGGCAAGGCCGGCTTCGATGCTCTGACGCATGCGAAATCGGTCCTTATCTCTCCTCCCGACGTGGCCATCGAGCATTTGTTCCCGCCGTACACGGAGGAGAAGGTCAAAGCGCTCAGCCAGTGGTTTGAATACTAAAAGGAGGGTCGCCCGTAGTTTTCCATCAAAGGGGTAAATATGGTTTTGGCGGGAATCAAAGTAACCGACACACATCTAGTCCGCGACGCGATGGATCTGGCCCGCAGTTCTTCGGAGCTATACCTTTTCAACCATGTGATGCGTTCCTGGCTATTTAGCGTTTTGCTTTCCGAAGACGTCAAACCTTCGCCGGACCCCGAACTCCTGGCCGTTTCCACCGTTTTACACGATCTCGGTCTGACCGACCGCTACATGGCCGAGGAGCGATTCGAGGTCGATGGCGCCAACGCAGCCCGCGCGTTCCTCAAGGAGCGCGGTATCGCGACCCTGCAGCTGCAACTTGTCTGGGATGCGATCGCCCTTCACACAACCCGCTCCATCGCTCTCCACAAAGAGCCCGAAGTCGCAATGACCCATTCAGGTATTGCGGTGGACGCTATCGGGGTTGGTCTCGATCGAATTCCGACGGATAAACTACAGGCGATCCTCGCGGCGTTCCCTCGCTTGGCGCTCAAGAACCAGCTCCAGTCATCCCTATGCAACATCGTTCGCCGCAAACCGGCGACCAGCTTTGACAACATTCTTCGGGATTTCGGCACCCGCTACGTCGAAGGGTTCACTCCTCCGAACTTCGCGGACGTCGTCGCAAACTCGCCGTTTTCTGAATAGTTCTTCTAGCGAGGACATCCGTCCATGAATGTGTTCCGCGCTGCTCTTTCTAGTGACTTTTGGATTACGGGGATCGCGATAGCTCGTTACATCCCTCGGGCCTTTCGTACAAAGCAAATCGATGGGAATCTCTTTTTCACGGAGGAGAAGCGGCAGGAGTATCGGCTACGTGTCGAGAGTGTGACGCTGAATTCGCGGCGCAAGTGGGGAACCATGGAAGTCGACCAGATGCTTCACCATCTCAACCTTGCATGCGGAGGTTCGCAAGGCTTCTACGATCTTCCCGACGAGAGCTATCTGATCTCCCGAACGCTTTTCAAATGGATTCTCGTTGACTGGTATTCGGAGCAGCCCGTTGGCTTGCGCCTCCCGACAGGCTTCAAAATTCCGCATGCACAGAGATTTGAATTTGCTTACGAGAAGCGGCAGCTACTCAAAATCCTCGAGGCCGATTGGAACGCGATCACCACAGAACAGTGGAAGCCTCATCCAATGTTCGGCAGAATGTCGCCGACGGAGTGGGGCAAGCTTCTGCAAATCCATCTTGATTACCACCTAAAGCAATTTGCGGCATGACAGCGTGTCGCGCTGCCGATTGCTGGAGGACCGTCCATGAGCACACAGGTCTAAGCTGGTCGTGTGCAAAACGTCACTGCGGCCACTTGGCCGGAAAGTCGGCTTTTCGTTGAAGTTGACTCCCTGGCAGCAAGGGATTCTTAGTTCTTCCCGGGGTGACGGGCAACCCGGCTGGATTAGTACCGAGAAACGCTTGTATTGACTGGTCTGGCCACCTAATCTGTGATCGGCTACACGGAAGCAATCGGCAACCTATCTGATAATTGTTTCGGGGCCGAAATCTCGCACCATTCACTCGGACGGCGCGCTGTCGTAAAAATGTAGTACTAATTGTGATGAAGCGAGACAAAAAGCGAACAAACAGTGAATAAAGAAGGAGAAAGTGATTCGTCGGGTTTAGTCGCAACTTGCTGATTTCCTTCGATTAGGGCCAACTCCGGCAAGTTCTGATGAAGTTGGTTGATCGGCTGTTAACCGAAGGGTTGCTAGTTCGAATCTAGCCCGGGGAGCCATATCTTTTCAGCCACTTGTAGTAAATCGTTGGATGAATCCCTTCGCGAAGGCACAGATCAGCCACCGACACTTCGGCGCGAATTCCTTCCATCGCGATGCGGATCTTCTCCTCGGCGGGAAATCTTCGGCGGCTGGCCTGTTTGGCCCGGCGGATCAACTGCCGCGCCGTCTCTCCACGGCGCCCGCCAGCCCTGCCCTCGGGCAGGGTTGCCCCTCTCTCCTCACTCCCATACTCCCCTTGCTCTTCGTCCTGCTCCGGCTTCTTCCTCAGTTCCTCTTCCATGGCTCACCCTTGTTCCTGCGCATCCTAGCGCCTGTCGGGTGAACCGAAAAGTTCAAAACCTGTAGCTTGCTAATCCCCGCATCACTCTCCCATTTCCGCTGAAGTCAGACAGATCGCAATTCATCCTGTTCGATCACCAAAAGCAAATCATTATCGAACGGAGTATCATCGCCATATTTAAATTGGCTCGATCGGTCTGAGCGATCCAGGGCCGTCGTATTGTCTCCGCTCGACAAATCTCAGAAAATAAATTTTAGCCCGAATTGTATTTGCCGCGCTGGAAACGCCGCTGTGGATTGCCCGAATTGCGGGCTGCCCATGTTGCCGTTCGGGTTGTAGAGATTGACGCGATTGAACAGGTTGAACGCCTCGGCGCGGAACTGAATGTTCAGGCGCTCAGTCGCTTTCGTATTCTTGAAAATGGCGAAGTCGACGTCTTTGAACGCCGGACCGCGGAAGGTGTTGCGGCCCAGGTTTCCGTTCTGGCCGACGGGGATACATGTCGCCGAGGCCGCGAAATCCAGGATCGAGTTCAACCCGTTCGGGCAGAATACTTCGATGGCCGTAGAAGATCGACTAGAGAAAGTGGGGCCGTAGAACGTGAGCGAAGGGTCGCCGAAGAGGCCGTTCACAAACTGCTGGTTACTAAAACCGTTCATTTTCATCCCTGGCACAGCATTTGGCCGAGCGTAGTTGTCGCCATCCATATTGAAGTCACAGCCATTAAACCAGGCGAGCACGCAATCCACGTCAAACGGTCTTCCAGATTGTAAAGTGATGATGGTGTTGAGCTGCCAGCCACCCAACACTTTGCCGCGAGCCCCTCCATCTTTGGGGCCGGGCACATCCCAGATGGCGCTCGCCGTGAATCGATGGCGCGCATCGAACTCCGCTGGGCCTCGGTCGAGGCGAGGGTGCTGGATATCCATGACACCGCTGTAATTTCCCGCGTAGGCGTTGGTGTTGAAATAATCGCCCAAGCCACCCTCGGTCACATTGTCGAGAACCTTTCCAAAGGTGTAGTTGGCAATAAACATCACGCCGTGGTTATAGCGTTTTTTGAGCTGGGCATTCATGCCCTGGTAAGTCGACTGGCTTTCATTTGAGATGTAGGTGATGGCGCCCCATCCAGGTGCGAGGCGTGTTGCAAAGAAGTTACACTGGGTCGGATTGCACACGTCCCCGTCGAAACGGTTGAAGTCTTCGCGGGTGTAACCGCCGACGCCCCGCGTTCCCACGTAGTTGACGCTTACGCCAAAGTCGTGTTGGAACTGCTGCTGAATGCCAAGGAACCATTGAAGAGAGTACGCGGTCCGCAGATTCGGATATACGCCGTTAGGTGTAACCGCGGGGCTAAAGATCCCGTCAGCGATACCTCCGTTCGCCGTCGGCGGTTGAGCCAGGTCAGGGCTGGGCGTAAAAGGAAACGTAAACGGAAGACTGGTGCCGATGAAGGCGCCCGGATCCACAAGGGAAGTGGATGCATCGGGAGGGTTCAGGCGAGACGCATTCGTATAAAGGTTCGAATACGGCTCGTTATAGGCGATGCTGAAGCCACTGCGGATGACGGTAGTCCCTTTTCCCGTCGGATCCCAAGCCAAGCCGATGCGCGGCGCAAAATTGTGGTAATCCGTATTCCACATTTGCGAAACGCGGCCCACCTTGGCGGCCGCAATCTGCTGAAAGATACCGCTGCCCGATCCCAATGTAATATTGGTAAGAACACCCTTCGTTTCGCTGGGTGTTCCGAAAACTTCATAGCGCAGACCGGCATTCAGAGTTAGACGCGACGAAATTTTCCAGTCGTCTTGCACGAAAGCTGCCCATTGACCCCACCGAAAATGGCGCGGCGTGTCCGTGAATTGACCGATGTCGGGACTGCCGGGGGTGCGGTTGACGGTAGCAAGACTCAGGTAGGGCGCGTCGGCGGCAAATGCAAAAATACTGGAGAATTCATAGAAGGGATTTGAATACAGGCGGTAATCGCTGTTTTCCTGGATGCGTCGCACATCAAAGCCGAATTTCAAGGTATGTCGGTTGATTGTGTGAGTTACTGTGTCCGTCACCGCGAACGTGTTGAAAACAAAATTCCGCGGCACGAATACTTCGCCGCCCATGGAGACTACGCCATCGTCAAACGCCAGGTCAGCGAAATCATCGGGTGGTAATCCCGCAGCTTTCAGGACTCCTGCAGTTGCGGTATTGGACGGAATGCCAAACTGAATTTGACTATTGTTGCGAGAATATGCGAAGCGCAGGTCATTTAGTGTGCTATTGGAAAATTCGTGCGTATAGCCCAACCCCAGATCCGCGAAGAAGCCATTGAATGGCGCGGTAAAGCCGCGGATGCCCGCTCCCAGCAGTTCCTGGCGCGCCACGTCGCCCGAGGCCAGAGTGTTGACCCAACGCGCGTAGAATTGATCGCGGGGACTGAAATGATAATCCCCGCGAATGAGATATTGATCTGCGGCGTTGTGTTCAATCTGACGGGCGATAGCATTGCAATAGTACAGGGTGCCAGGGATGGGGGTCGAGCAAGCGGGCGCCGGAAAATCCGTGAAAAACATGGCCGCGATCGGCGCGAGAGTTATGTTTTGAAGAAAATAGGGCGTCTCGACGACTACCTTCTCCGGCGCGCCGTCTTTTAAACGCGATCCTTCGTAATCGACAAAAAAGAAGGCCTTGTCGTGGATCACCGGGCCGCCCAGCGAAAATCCGTACTGATTCTGCTGCAGCGGAGTTTTGTCACCCGGTATGTCAAAAAAATTGCGGGCGTTCAGCACCGTATTGCGAAACGAATAAAATGCGGTGCCATGGAGATCGTTGGTGCCGGATTTGGTGATCACACTCACCACGGTTCCATTGTTGCGGCCATACTCCGCACTGAAATTAAGGGTTTGTACCTGGACTTCCTGGATGGCATCGAGCGAGGGATAGATCAGCGGTGTGCCGCCGAGCCACTCATTGTTATTGGAATTGCCATCAAGAACGAAATTATTCCCTCGCGGCGTTGAGCCGTTGGCAATGTACCCAAAATCAAAGGTAACGGAACTCGTTGGAGACGGTACGTTTGAGACCACAGGAGCGTTTGTGGCAGTAACGCCCGGTTCGAGCGAAACAAGCTGATAGACTTGCCGGCCATTCAAAGGCAGGTCGTTGATCTGCCTGGTCTGAATCGTGCTATCCAGGCGAGCATCTTCGGTTTGTACCAGTGGGGTCGTTTCGGAGACAGTAACGGTTTCCTGGGACGCGCCGATCGTGAGGGCGACGTCCGCACGGGTGACGTCGTTTACGTGAACGGGGACATTGTCAACGATGCCAGTCTTGAAACCTGATTTTTCAACGCGAATTTGGTGCAGGCCTGGTGAAAGGTGCGAAACGCGGTAAAAGCCGATATTGTCGGTCGTCAGTTCGGTCACAAATCCGGTTCCGACGTTCTTAACAGTGACTTTCGCGCCAGCAACCGCAGCGCCGGCAGGGTCAGTCACGATGCCCGTGATCGTACCTTCTGTCAGCTGGGCACTGGCTCTCGCCACGGAGAAAAATCCGGCAACGCCCAACAGCAGCAAACCAGCCGCAACAAATCCTCTTAGCTTCATACACCCCCCTGTTCACGGCCCTCGGCTGTCTGCTGTTCGCAAAACTCGCTTCGTCTTCATCCTCAGACGCTTGCCCTTTCCGGGAATCCGTGAAATTGCGGCAACCTTATCATCGTTCAAGTAGAGATTGTCAAGAATTATCTTGGCGGTGGCAGGAAATCGATGATGATCAACTCAGAAAGCTTTATGATTAGCGCAATCACAAAATTCGATTGTGAGGACCTTAGTTAAATTCCTGTAGAGATTGAGAGCTATCTTGACCAGACGGGCAAAGTCGTAAAGAATACAGCCGTTCTGGATGCAGTGATGAGAAAGCAGCTTCTCTATTTCAAAATCTCCCAGGTTTCCAAGATCCTGGGAGTCAGCCCGTCCTCGCTTCGCACCTGGGAGCAAGTTGGCCTCATCAGACCCGCCCGCAGCCAAGGACGCTATCGCCTTTATACCTCGGATGACCTTGAAGCAGGGAAGAGGATCCTGCACTTACGCAAAGAGAAAGGCCTAAACCTCGCAGGTGTCGCCCATCTCTTTTCCACGAACAAGTCGTCCAGGAAGAAACAATTTCGTCTGAGGTCAAGCGCCAATGAGGGTGTGAGCGAGCACCTTCTGGCACTACGACGCAAACAAGCGCAGACGCTAGCTCAGGTAGCGCGGAGAGCGGGAGTGTCGATCAGTTTTTTGAGTGCCATCGAACGCGGGCGGGCGAAGCCTTCCATTGCCACCTTGCAGCGTCTGGCCGTGATTTACAAAACAAACGTGCTATCAATGTTTGGTGCAGAAGACGAAAGCAAGGCTCACCGCCTTGTGCGACCATCCGACCGAAAAGTGCTCAAACCCGAGCCCGGAGTGCAGATGGAACTCCTCATCCTCGGCCAATCGCAGCTGGAACCTCACATTTTCCGAATCGCGCCGGGAGTTTCGAGCGGAGGTTCTTACCACCACGAAGGAGAGGAGTTCATTCACGTCTTGAAAGGCTCGCTGGAAGTCTGGCTGGACGAAGTAGAGAGGTACATGCTGGTTGCCGGGGACACTTTGCACTTTGAAAGTACTCATGCACACCGTTGGAAGAGCTTGAGCGAGGAAGAAACTATATTGTTTTGGGTTAATACCCCACCGACATTCTAAGTTCACCGAGCAGGAGAGAAAAACGCATGCAGCGCAACGCCAGGACGCTTTTTTCTAATCGCCGCGCCTCATTCCTATGTGCAATTGCGTTTAGCATAGTCTTGCCCGGGGATTGTACCCAGAATCTCTCTGCCCCCCGCACTATGCTTCCAGGTAAAAGCGATGTGTCCCGGACCGAACTTACCCACAAACAATTGTTCGAAGGAACTGGGCCTTTAACACCTGTCGATGACACCGCAGGGTTCGCAATTCCTGCGAACGGTGCAGAGCCTACGGAATCATTCGAGGGCACACTGACGCTCAAGGATTTGGCAACCAACGGTACTTTCACCAAATTCGACGACTTGTTCCGTATTATTCCCGATGGCGATTCCGCTTGGAAGCATCTCCCCGCATTCAGTTTTCAATTTGTGCAAAGCGGAAATTATCTGATTCCCGCGGTCCAGGGATTAGCCATCACCGGGAGTCCCGCCTGGAATTACATCATCGGCCCGGGGCGAGTGTGGCGTGAGAGCAGTGACGACGGTTATATGCGAGCGGCGCTGCCTTTCGCCATCGTTCAGCGCAACCAGAATTGCGTCCACAACGGGGAGATGACTTTTCTTTTCAGCAACACAAAGTCCCCCAAGGCCTCTAACGTCTACTACCAAATCACGCAGGAAACCTGTTATCCAATGAAGTTCAACCTGTGGGGAATCGCTTTGGCCACTTATATCCCGGGGCCGGTTCCGGGAGCCGCGAGCTTGAAGGAGGTTCATGCAGCAGAACTGTCACATCGCCTGCCGACCAAGCCATTTGAAGCCCTTGCTGCGGACTTCCCGCATGCTGGAATCAATCCATCAGCATTCCTGAGCGCTTACAAACACCCTGAAGATGTAACCACCTACGGATTGGTGATTCACGGTGTCAATTACACCGCACAATGCCGGACGCGCTCAGGAGAATACGCGTTCTGCGGAGAGATAAGATTACCCTCCTACTCGATCGCGAAATCCGTATTTGCCGGTGTAGCGCTGATGCGCCTAGGCCAACTCTTCGGGACACCGGTTTACAACCAATTGATCAAGAGTTTCATTCCGGAAAGTTCGTCCGGGGGAGACTGGAGCGCAACCACCTTCAACAACGCGTCGGATATGGCGACAGGAAATTACAACCTCGATGCGTATGAAGCGGACGAGGACAGTCCAACGATGGATAACTTTATAGTGGCCGAGTCCTACGCTTCCAAGGTGAAAAACGCCTTTGAGTTCAAGCAGAACTATGTGCCGCCTGGCACCAAATGGGTGTATCAAAGCTCTGCTACTTTTCTGCTGACTCAAGCGATGAATGCTTTCCTTAGGCAGCAGCGAGGAAAAAGTGCCGATATCTTCGAACTGGTGCGCGATGATGTCTACAAACCTCTCAAACTCAGTGCTGGAGGCCTCACGACCATTCGAACGGACAATAGCGCGAAAGGAGCCCCCAGCGGATACTATGGACTGTTCTTCAATCAAGATGACATCGCCAAGCTCGGTAATTTTCTGAACACGAGCAATGGGACACTCAACTCTTCCCAAGTGCTTGAACCTGGTCGCCTGAAGGAAGCATTATTCCGTGCGCCCAACGCTGCAGACGTGGGAGTACCTATCCTAGGCAGCAGTTCGGCCTCAGCTCTTGGTCCGCCGCAATTGGGCAACAAAAGCCCAGTCACCTCCAACACCCGGCGTTACTCGCATGGATTCTGGGGAAAACAAATCACCACTGCGGAATTTCCACAGTACTCGTGCAACTTCTGGGTTTCCTTGATGGCTGGATACGGTGGGGATATTGTTGCGCTGCTCCCCAATGGCACCACCTTCTATATTTTCAGTGATGGCCACGAATTTCCTTTTGTTGATTCTGTGCAGGAGATTTCCAAGTTGGCGCCCATGTGTCACTAACCAAAACCAGGACCAAGATTTTTCAATCGAACTCCGAAGGAGTTGAAATGCGAAGCCGCCATCTTGCCAGGGATATTGTTCTTGGAATGCTTTGCGTCTTGCTACTTCCGATCCTCGCTTTGGCCTCTCCGTGCCAGGATGCCGACCTAATCGTGCGCGGTGCTCATATTGTCACCATGGATTCGGCTCATCCTTCGATAACCGCCATGGCGATTCGCGATGGCCGTATATTGGCCGTGGGTTCGGACGAGGAACTCGCGGAATGCGCCAGCAAGCGAACTAAGGTCTTCGATCTCCAAGGCAAGACGGTCTTACCTGGTCTGATCGACGTGCACACGCATGCGATGGAGTGGGCCAAAGGCATCTTGAGGGATCAACTGGATGTGAGCTATCCCAAGGTTCATTCCATTGGCGACATCACCCAGTTGGTTAGGGAACGTTCTTCGCGCACTGCCAAGGGCAAGTGGATTACTGGAGCAGGATGGGACGATTCAAAGTTCACAGAGCATCGCTACATCACTCGAGTTGACCTGGATCTTGTCTCACCAGACAATCCAGTTTACCTGGAACACGTCAGCGGCCATCTGGCTGTTGCCAATAGTGCGGCCTTGGCTTTGGCGGGGATCACGCACAATACCCGTGACCCTCAAGGGGGCATAATCGAGCGCGCCGCCGCCGGCGAGCCAACTGGAATTGTGAAAGACACGGCGATGCAACTTGTTAGCGATTTCTTGCCCTCCGACCCTCCGGACATCAACATCCAGGCGGCCAAATTGATCTCGGAAAGAGCCGCAGCAGTGGGCTTAACGACCATCCACGACATTTTTATTTCCGATGACGAGATCCGTGGCTACCAGGATGCCCATCAGCGAGGGTGGTTGGGCATCCGCGTCCAAATGTCACCAAGAATCGCCAGCATTGAAGATGCCGAGAAATTGGCTCGGATGGGAATCCATACTGGCTTCGGCGATGAGCAATTGAAATTTGGCGCCGCTAAAATGTTCGCGGACGGAGGAATGGGCGCTCGCACAATCGCAATTTATCCGCCACCTCTGGAGGGGGAGCCAGACAATCTTGGTGTGCTGCGATGGAAACCACAGGACATGCAGAAAGCACATTTGATCGCCGCTCGAGCCGGCTGGCAGCTGGAAACTCATGCCATAGGCGATCGGGCGATTGATGAAGTCTTGGATTCTTATGCCGCTACCCGAAAGGCGCTTGATTTAAAGGACCCACGTTTTCGGATTGTGCATTGCGGGATCTCTACTCCGGCAATCCAGAAACGTTTGAAAGAGCAGCGCGTAGTTGTGGATGGGAACCCGCCGTTTGTTTATTGGATAGGAAGTTGGTTCAAGAAGTATGGTCCGGAGAGAGTTCGTTGGTCGTATCCTGGAAAATCTTACCTGGATAACGGAATCATCGAAGCTGCAGGTTCGGATGTTGCCGTGACGCCTTTGAGTCCGTGGTGGGGAATCTGGTCCGCGGTTGTGCGAATAGATTTGGCGACCGGCGAGGTAATCGCTCCAGAAGAACGGCTCACCATTCTTGAAGCTCTTCGCTTGTACACGCTGAACGGGGCGTATGCAGGTTTCGAAGAGAAAGAAAAAGGCTCACTCGAAGTAGGCAAGCTGGCAGATTTCATCATAGTGGACCGCGATGTTTTGTCCGTTCCGAGTGATCAACTAAAAGACGTGAAAGTGCTGGAGACTCTTGTAGGAGGAAAGCGGCGCTAATTGGTGTTTCGAAAAATGTGGGTGCAATTTGTTCCGAGCGCTGCCCTAGCACGAAAAACGGCGTGTGCCAACGACCCTAAGACAGGTGCTCACATAATTTAGCGAGTTTTTTATTTGTTCGACTGGGTATCCAGTTTCGATGAGAAAATTCGCGCTAGGATCGCCTAGCAACGACGATCGGCAACTCGGTGGACCCACGGCATCTCCGTTTTTGTTTCCGGAGTTGAAACCGGCCTGTTAATCCAGACCTCGCTGGGAAGAGCCGGTGGTGTGGGAGCGCTTCGTACGAAGCGCTCCGGGCGATGTTGGTAAGCAACATCGAACACATCCTGGCGTTGCCGCAAGACGTTTTCCGCTTGGCCATAGCGAACCGTGGCTAGCCGCAACCCGCCGATCCCGGAATGGCGGTGTTCGTCTTTGTACCACCGCCCCCCTGACAGAAAGCACGACTGTCCTGGATGCACCCAAAGTGGTCCGCGAACTCCGGCCGATATTTTAGGATTCGAAATTGGCTCTCGGAAGTGGATTCCAGCTGGATACATCCCGTCGGTTGAAGCAGCCAAGCAAAGACTACTCTATCGGCAGCAACACGGCGAAAGTGCGCTCGCTTTCTCTTTTGCGGACCCCGTTGAAATGCCGCCGCAACCCGGCATAGATCCCCCGGAAGAAAACCGCATCCCAATGCCGCTGAATTATGACGACTGGATCTTCGCTTTACGCTCAAGTCCGGAGCTAGGGGACTGCGGCCGCCAAACCCTGTTTCGTTGCCGGCAGCAGGACTTTCAGCTACATACGAAGGGGACGGGGTAAGATTTGGGAGTTTGGTAGCGGTGTCTGATTCCGAAGGGCAACTGCACGCTCGTTACCAACACCTGAATTCAAAAGACGAACTACGCGTCGGGCGCCATGTCGGCATCCCGGAGCCTTTGCTTAACTCCAACCTCGCTATCAGGGAATACTGGGAAACCATTTTAGGAGATGGGCAAAGCGTTGTGGAACAGTTGAATTAGACTCCGAAGGAGATTCTTAAATACTTCTGGCAGCACTTGCGGTTGGTTCTCTCCTGATTGCCTGCGAATTGCTGTTGAGTGACGCCATTGCGGCTGTCCATTGCGGCCCGAGAAACGGGGTTCTGGGAAGTGACGGCCGGCTGTCGCGAAAATGTCACAGGAGTCGATGGAAAACGCTGGAAAATTGCGAACAAAAGGTGAATATGGAAGAGAAGTTGATTCTCGCGCTTCATCCCAACAGATTGATTCCCCTCGGAAAAGCTCCGCTCCGGTAAAATGCGATGAAACAATTCACATGCCTGTTAACCGAAGGGTTGCTAATGCGAATCTAGCCCGGGGAGTCAAATCTGTTGAATTCAATCGCTTGTGAATTTGGATTCTCACGTTTTGCTTCCGAAAAATCCTAGTGTCATGTGATGGTGTCGGGCAGCGTGAAGTTTCCTTTTCCCCGCCAACCCGATCGCAAATTTAACTCACGGCACGGTAACGACGACTGCATTACATGGCTTCTGACTGACTCTTCTGTAGGAATGAGGCAGCGAGGAATCGAAATAGATCGAGTCCCCCGATTCGAGAATGTGGTTTTCCATTCCGATGTGTAGTTCCAGCTTCCCACGCAGGACAGACAAGAACTCCACGCCAGCGTGGTGGTGCAGGCGAGCCTTGCCCGGCTGGAGAGGTTGAAACTCGGCGTAATAGGCGTTCAGCTTCCGCTCCACTGCGGCGAAGTCCAGCGATTCAAAGTAGAAAGAAATATCACGCCCATCGGGCCGCTCTGGAAAACGCTTGCGCTGGGAACGCCGCACGATAGCGAGGACGTGCCGCTTCCGGTCATCAGAAAAAAAGTACTCCAGGCCAACGCTGAACACTAAGGCGATGCGTAAGAGCGTCGGTAGCGTCGGGAAAAGCTTCCCGCGCTCGACTTTCGAAAGCATGGCCGCGGAAAGGCCTGTGTGCCGGCCCAATTCCACGAGTCCCATCTTCTTTTTCAGACGTAGCCCGCGCAGCTTTTCGCCAATGGCATAGTCGCCCAATCCCTTGGCCAGCGTCTCTGACAGCATGAATTTCCTCCGAATTTAACCTGCAAGCAAAAAGCTCTCGAGGATTTAACTGCGAATCACTCGACTTTAATTTTGGCGTGCATTGTCCTTGCTGTCAAATAGTTTGTCTCTATAGTTAAAGAGGCAGTCAGCAACAAACAGAAAGCATGGAGGAAATGATCATGAAGAATTTCGATGTTCTCGCAGCCATCCTCGTGGTGGTCGGTGCGCTCAACTGGGGATTGGTTGCCGTCGCTCATTTTGACCTGGTGGCAGCGATCTTCGGTATGAAGTTCGGGGAAGTTTCGGTGACCAGCGGAATTGTTTACGGGCTTGTCGCTCTGGCAGGCATCTACCAAGCCGCGAGTTTCAAATCCATTCCACGTCGGTGGCATGGTGAACCGGTCCACCAGGGTTCACGATAGCCGCGTCGGAGTTTCAGCAGAGTAGTGAAAGATGTAGGGGTCAATAGTCAGATTCGAAATGCGAATGAAATTCAAGGAGAAGAAAAATGAACGGGAATTTGAATCGAAGTACAAAAATTGCGTCTCTTGCGGCGGCGGTGGCTCTCGTACTGTCTCTGTCCCTGGGGACATACGCGCGTCCAAAAGTTGCGTCGCAAGACATCGTTGACACCGCAGTCGCCGCAGGCTCCTTCAAGACTCTGACTGCAGCACTTCAGGCCGCTGGTCTTGTGGATACTCTGAAGGGTAAGGGCCCTTTCACGGTCTTTGCTCCCACGGATGAGGCATTCGCGAAATTGCCCGCGGGAACAGTGGAAAATCTGTTGAAGCCGGAGAACAAGGAAAAGCTTGTCGCCATCCTGACCTACCACGTGGTACCGGGAAGAGATTTGGCGTCTCAAGTAACCAAAATGAACGCAGCTAAGACGGTGAACGGCCAGTCCGTCGCCATCAGCGTCAACGGTGGCACGGTAATGGTCGACAACGCCAAAGTGATCAAGACCGACATCCTTTGCAGTAACGGGGTCATTCACGTAATTGACTCCGTCATGCTGCCAAAGTAGGTCCTCAAGAGGTCTTCGCAGGGCCCTGTTCAGCATCTGAACAGGGCCTCTACTTCTCTGGAGTTCCTATAGAGCCTGTTATTGATGATGCTTGAATGACAAGAAGCAGGGACAAATCAAAGGAAATAAAACCGAGGTGCGAGATGGGCGCGATATTGGAATCTGAAATTGAGCAAGACCGAGGCATGTCATTACTAGTGACCGACGAGGCCAAGACGGATCGCTTGGAGAGAATTATCTGCGATCTGATAACGGAACTTGGTTTGGACCTCGCTGACCAGCACTTTGAGGGCACGCCTGCCCGTGTGGCTCGCCTTTATCGGGAGTTGACGCGTGGCTCTCGGGTGGATCCTTCGAAGATCTTAAAGACTTTTGATTCAAAACACAGTGAACTCATTGTTGTTTCGGAGATCAATTTTTATTCCCTGTGCCCGCATCACCTCCTCATTTACCGAGGAAAGATGCACTTCGGCTACGTGCCTGACGGCAAGATCGTGGGCCTTTCCAAGATTCCCCGCTTGATTCAGGTGATGGCGTCTCGCCCTATCGTGCAAGAAGATCTTGTTTCAGAGATCGCGGACACTTTCATGTCGGTTGTGAAGCCTTTGGGCTGTGTGGCGCGTGCTACGGGTCGGCACGACTGCGTTGCAGTCCGCGGAGTGAAATGCCACGAAGCACAGATGACGACCGTAGCTTTGCGCGGCCTTTTTCGCGAAAAGCCATCTCTTGTGGAAGAGTTTCACCAGGTCTTAACGAAGGTCGAAAGGTAATGTGCGAATGGAGAGAGCTTTGTTCCAAGAAGGAGAAGTCCTGTGTCAGATTCACGTTTAGTGATTCTTGCTCATGGCAGCGCAGACCCTCGCTGGCGACTTCCCTTCGAGGAACTGACAGCGAGCCTGACAGAGCGTCATGGCGCCGACAAAGTACGTCTCGCTTACATGGAGTTTGTACATCCCACGCTAGCCGATATAGTGCGGGAAGCTGCACGAGACGGCAAGGCGCAGCTTCGCGTGTTGCCGCTGTTTTTGGCAGCTGGTGCTCATGTTGGAGAAGACATTCCCTTGCAGATCGCGGCCTGTCAGGAGTCTTTCTCACAAGTCAAGATCGAACTTCTGCAACCCATCGGTGAGCATCCGCGCGTGAAAGAGCTCTTCCGGGAGATCGCCTGCGATTGCGCGCGAGACTGAATTACAAAAGTAGAGAAAGCGTTCTGGGACTTACAGCCTGACCAAATCCTCTATGCGACTGATTGTTTCCATCGCTGTCTGCCTTGGAGCCGCTGGGCTCGGATCATTGCTGGCCACGCCAGCGCTTCGACCGTGGTATGCCAGTTTGAACAAGCCCGACTGGACTCCACCCAATTGGCTATTTGGGCCTGTTTGGACAATCTTGTTCGTAGCGATGGCCATCGCAGCGTGGCTCGTTTGGCGGAAGGTTGGACTGACAGCAGTTCCGATGCAACTCTTCCTGCTGCAGTTATTGCTCAATGTCGGGTGGTCTGCCCTCTTCTTTCGGCTAAGGTCACCGGGCCTGGCCTTCGCCGAAATTGTCATGTTCTGGTTAGCCATCCTGGCAACATCGATCGAATTCTGGAAAGCAGCTCCGGCCGCAGGCTGGTTGCTGTTGCCATACTTGGTATGGGTTAGCTATGCAGCGGCGCTCAATTGTTCAATATGGCGATTGAACGCCTGATTATGTCCGCCACGACTATAGGGATACCGCATTGAGCGCAGTTCCCCAAATCCGCATCAGGTCCGCCAACTCCTTGCGAGTCCTGCAGAGTGAGGATTTTGTCCTCTATTGGATGATTGGCTCCCGCAGAACGACCTGGAATTTCGCTCTAGATCGAGCTGTGGAGTGGGCCGAGAAACTGCGGAAGCCATTGGTTATCCTGGAAGCGTTGCGCTGCGGCTATCCGTGGGCGAGCGATCGGATGCACCGTTTCGTGATTGATGGAATGGCGGAAAATGCCTGCTGGTTCGAGGGCACGGACGTTCTCTACTATCCTTACCTGGAGCTCGCACCGAATGCAGGCAAAGGATTGCTCGCCGCTCTGGCATCGCGTGCCTGCGTTGTAGTGACGGACGACTTCCCTTGCTTTTTCCTCCCGCGCATGGTTGCTTCCGCGGCTCGGCAGGTCTCCGTTCTCATGGAGGTGGTGGATTCGAATGGGCTGCTTCCGATTCGGCAGGCGGAGAAAGCCTATCCAACCGCGTATGCTTTTCGCCGGTTCCTACAAAAGGAACTCCCGCGACATTTGATGGAATTTCCGAAGGTTAATGCGCTTTTGAACGCAAAGCTTCCGAACGCGAAACCTCTTCCCCGAGAGATCACGAAGCGCTGGCCGAAGGCTTCTCTGCAACTTCTGAATTCGGGAGAGAGTGTACTGGCAGGAATTCCTTTGGACCATGAGGTTCCGCCGGGGAAGACCCGAGGAGGGAGCACGCCCGCTCAAGGACTGCTGAGACACTTTCTGCGAAATAGGCTCCCGGCTTACGCTGAGGCGCGAAATGAACCAGCGGAGCAGGCCACAAGCGAACTCTCCCCGTACCTCCATTTCGGCCATATCTCGGTGCATCAGATTTTTTCCGCAATCGCAAGACAAGAAGGATGGTCTCCTGACCATCTGGCAGTACGCGCAACGGGCAGCCGCAGCGGTTGGTGGGGTACAAGCCAGGCTACTGAAGCTTTCCTGGACCAAGTCATTACTTGGCGAGAGCTCGGCTTCAATTGTAGCCAGGTGCGAAAAGACTATGACCAGTTTGAATCGCTGCCGGCATGGGCTCTGAAGACTCTTCGACAACATGCACGTGATGAGAGGTCCCACGTCTACACTAAGGAGAAGTTTAAGGGTGCCAAAACGCACGACCCACTTTGGAATGCCGCGCAGAGACAATTGCTCCGCGAGGGGCGAATCCACAATTACCTTCGCATGTTGTGGGGAAAGAAAATCATCGAGTGGACTCGCACTCCCGAAAAGGCTCTCGCAATCATGGTGGAGCTGAACAATAAATACGCGCTCGATGGGCGCGATCCGAATTCTTACAGTGGAATCTTCTGGTGCCTGGGTCGCTATGACCGTCCCTGGGGACCGGAGCGGCCTGTATTCGGCACGGTTCGTTACATGAGTTCAGAGAATACTGCGCGCAAGTTGCATGTCCGTGACTACATCCGGAAATACAGTTCTCCTTCCGAGTCGTGGATGAAGGCGTGACCTTTGGGAAATGATTCTAAATTGATTCTGCTGACCGGCGCGACGGGCTACATTGGCGGACGATTCTTTGCCTACTTACTGCTTGGTCTTGAATACGAAGTTCAGTTCCTTCGTTTCTCCGCCGCCGATGTTCACCACCTGCGATTGTTCCCCAAATTGTTCATGCCATGCGGTAATCGTATATTTCCCCGGCGGCAGATTCGGCAGGGAGAAGCCCCCGCCTTCATCGCTCACGGAGTAGTGCGAGTTTTTCAGCACCACAAAAACCCCGCGCATCCAGGAGTGCAGCTCGCATTTAACCCGGATGATCTCGGTCTTGTCGTACTTGATGACCAGCGGCGGCGTGCCCGGGGGTTGCGACCTGTTCAATTCCTTGTTGATCCGGGCCATCGGATGCACCGTGTGCGCCACCGAATCGTCGTTCTGCACCCAGATTTCCTGGTTCGTTTCCATCGCCAGCACATGGGGGATATAGCGGCAGCCCCGCTGTTTCAGCATGGCGGCTTGCGATGGCGCGGCTTCATCCGGCGCCCCCGCCGAGATGTAGACAACCACATTTTGCAGGCTGTTGTTCGGCCCGGTCACCACGTTCTCCGGCAGCACCGGAGTTGTATAGTGCTGTGCGCAAGTCGGCTCGTTGACCATGTCCAGCGGCTTGAATTTCGGCAGCGTGCCTTCATAAGTAATCTTTCCCTTGATCTCCCCGCTGGCGTCCGGCTTCGCGGCTAATTTGGAAGGCGTCGCCCAGGGATAAACATTCGGCAGCGGTCCATTCTCCCTGAAATTGGCGTGGCCATTCGCGGACGGGCTCGATGACAGCACTGCGAACAACGCATCGCTCTTCAATAGACTTGTGACACTCATCGCGAGAGACGGAAGCGCAATGCTTAAAACGGTTGCGGCGAGAACCTCCAGAGTTGCTCTGCCGAAGGTGAACATTTTCTTTCGATCGACGATCATTCCTGCAACTTCGTACACGATTTCCTCCCGGTATCAGATAAAGTTTTTTCGTAGCACGGCGTTCGACTAGAAAGACCTCGGCCGTTGGCCGGAGCTTCAGCTCCGGCATTAAGACCCAGCGAAACGGGTTCCGCCTCGAAGGAATATTTTCAGAACTCGGCTGGCGTAAAGAAAAAGTGCGGTCGGGTTCCTACTGGGTGCCCTTTTCTCCCGGCAATTCAAGTCGCGTAAAGTACGCGTGTTGATAGCCGTTCATGTAGCCTTCCCGGTAGAAATGTTTGTATCCTTCCGTTGCCACGGCTGTTCCCAGGTAGACCGCGCCGGCCGCGCGATAGTTGGTGGTCGCTTCCGCCTGGAATGGCTGCGAAGCGATGCGGTGCCAGCTTCCATCCAGCATCCCGTCCCGGTAACCTGCTGCTGCCAGCTCCGCCACGCTGGGGCCTCCCATTCCGCCCCACGCGGCTTCACTGGTCGGGTGATAGCCCCTGCGATAACCGGCGAAGAACGACGCGCGGGCTTCGGTCGTGTTCCACCGCCCGAACGCTAGATGAGGTTTTCTGCCTTCTTCAGTGTCGAGTTTCGCCTGATACAACCCATCGCGAAACGCCGCGTTTGTCGCATAGGCCGGTTCCACCGTCGCCGTACTCGATTTTTGTTTCGATTCCCCCACGATTAGGCCGGCCGCGAAACTTATGCTCAGCGCCAGCGCGATGACTGCTCTGCTTTTCATTTCTCCTCCCTCAGGTCACTTCATTCTCACCGCACCGTCTGCGGATGAGCCACTGTAAGAAAGAATGAAAAGCAAGTTGTCAGGGCGATGTCATTCCCACGCAAACAATATGTTCGAGTATTTCCGGAAGCGCTGTCTTCGAGGGCGAGCCGTCAATCTGCTTCCTTCTCTTAAACAAAGTGCTCAGTCATTTCCTGACGGTCGCCGGCCGCATCGTCTCGTTTACAGGCAAACCTCGCTGCAAAATGCCTCGCCCGTCTGTTCTGCGTCACGCAAATGTCAACAGTTTGCAAAATCAGCCCGCAAGGCCTTTTGTTTCGTTCCCGAGGCCTTACCATTCATTTGGAAATAGCCCCGCTTCCGCTGGAGCAATTCGCAGAATCCGATTCCCTGCGAAATTCACCCAGGAAGGCATTTGAATCAGTTTGAAGGAGGATGTAATGAAGTCGCGCCTTACAAATCACCTGAATCACCTGCTCGGATTGCTGGCCGCGTTGGCACTCTTGTCCACGCCTTTGCTGGCCAATGAGAATGACTCCATTCTCAAATCGCTCAAGACCATCGACACGATCTCCCCAACCGTCCCGGCGAACGGGGATATTAATCCTTACGGCCTCGTTCAAGTTCCGAGTACGGTCGGCAATTTGCGGGAAGGCCATTATCTGGTGAGCAATTTCAACGCAAGTTCAAATGCGCAGGGCACGGGAACCACCATCGTTGACGTTGCTCCCGACGGCACGCTGACCTTGTTTTCGCAGCTCAATGCATCTTCTTTGCCGGGACCGTGCCCTGGTGGAGTCGGCCTGACCACCGCACTCGCCGTGCTGAAAACGGGTTGGGTGATCGTCGGCAGCCTTCCAACAACGGATGGCACCTCCGCCACCGCCCAAGCCGGTTGCCTGATCGTTCTGGACAGCAAGGGCAACGCCGTGGAAACCATTCAGGGTTCGCTGATCAACGGACCTTGGGATATGACCGCGCTCGACGGCGACCATCAGGCGGTCTTGTTCGTAACCAATGTTTTGAACGGCACGCTCGCAGCCAACGGCAGCGTCGTGGATCAGGGCACGGTCGTCCGAGTGAACCTCGCGGTTTCCCAATCATCCATGCCGGTTCTTGAGTCCCTCACCGTGATTGGTTCTGGATTTCCCGAGCGCACGGATCCCGCCGCCCTGGTCATCGGGCCCACCGGGGTTGGGCTCTCTCCGAATTGCGGCCGCGACGCCGGCGATTGCGGCGCCCGGTTCGGGGAAGACGAAGCGATCCTCTACGTGGCCGACAGTCTGAACAACCGCGTTACCGTCATCACCGATCCGCTCACCCGCACCAGGGCTACTGGCCCCGGCGCGGTACTTACCAGCGGCGGCAGGCTGAACGATCCTCTGGGTCTGACGGTCGCTCAGAACGGCCACATTCTCGTAGTCAACGGAAACGACGGCTACATCACCGAAATCACCCCGCGCGGCTCCCAGATCGCCAGCAAGTTGATCGACAGCAGCGGTAACCCTCCGGGCGCAGGCGCGCTCTTCGGCCTGGTCTTTGATCCGGAGCGCGGCGTCGTGTTCGTGGATGACGCCACCAACACTCTTAACCTTCTCCACTAAACCCACCAACCGGGTGGCTTCGCACCGAAGAGCCGGTGCGGAGCCGCCCTCTTTCCTTTCAGCGAGAATCTTGAATTCTCCCTGCAAGCCAGGAGGTATTATTGTGAGAGACATTTCTTCATCCGCTTCCGAAAGTCCTTATCGATCGGCATCAGCCTTTCGACGCGCGGAGATTATGCCCATGGACACCGTCCTGATCGTCGAAGACAGCCGCCCCATGCAGCGCACGCTGCAGCGCTTGTTTGAAGCCGACTCGCTCCACGTGCAGATAGCCTCGGATGGTCCCAGCGGCCTGGAATTCTTCCGCAAACAACTTCCTTGCGCGGTGGTTCTTGATCTCAAGCTGCCGGGCATCTCGGGTAAGGAGCTTTGCCGCGAATTCAAAACTTTGGCCGCTTCGGTTCCCATTGTCATCCTGAGCGCGAATTCGGAAGTGGACGACAAAGTATTGCTGCTGGAACTCGGCGCCGACGACTACGTCACCAAGCCATTCAGCCCGAAGGAGCTTCTCGCGCGGGTGCGCCGCGCCATGCGCCGCAGCGGAGCAAAAGCTCCGGGAGTTTCGCAGGTTGCCGCGAAGCACGTCAGTCATGAAGTATTGACTCTCGGCGAGGCGCGCATTGATTTTACGAGCATGGAAGCAGCTCGCGCCGGCACGCTGGTTACCCTGACCACCCAGGAATTCAAGCTGCTAAAATATCTGGCATCGTCCGCGGGAAGAGTTGTCTCCCGCGAAGAACTTCTGAACGAAGTGTGGGGCTACCAGAATTATCCCTCCACCCGCACGGTCGACAACCACATTCTCCGCCTGCGCCAGAAACTGGAGCCCAATCCTGCCGAGCCGCGCTACCTGCTGACGATGCACGGCGCAGGGTATAAGCTCGTTTTGGAGGCTTAGCGCTCCGCCGTCCAGCGGAAGCCCTTCACCCGATACGTCATGACTACTTACCGGCTGCGCTCGCAGCTTTTTATCGCCGCGCTTTTGATCATCCTCGGACTGACGGGATCCCTTCTGCTATTCATTCGTCATACGGTCAACGTGGAAGTTCAAAAAGAAATTCGCAACGGCACGGATGAATCTGTCCGCGCTTTTGAAAGCGTGCAACGCCAGCGCGAGTTGCAATTGTCGCGCACCGCGGCGATGCTTGCGGAGCTGCCCACGCTCAAGGCTTTGATGTCAACGCAGCATGCCCCCACCATCCAGGATGGTTCGGAAACTTTCTGGAAGCTCGCGGGCAGCGATCTCTTCGTGCTTTCCAAATCCGACCGGGAAGTTGTGGCGCTGCACATGAACAAGCCCGGATGGTCCGCGGCCACGGCCGAACGCGACCTCAAACGCTCCACCGACTTGGGAGAAGATGCTTCGTGGTGGTATGACGACGGCCGTCTGTACTGGGTTTTCCTGCACACCATCACGTCCGGCGCAGGGCAAACGACCCAGCAGTTGGGTCTTCTCGCGGTCGGCTATCAGGTGGATTCCGCCGTCGCCCAGCAACTGGCCATCGTTGCGGGGAATCAGATCGCCCTTACCACGGGCGACACAGTGATCGCTTCCACTCTTCCTCCGCAAGACGAAGCGGCTCTGCAGCGCCGCATTCGCTCCGCGAATCAAATCGCCAGCGAGTCTTCGGGCGAAATGGCCCTGGAGACGGATCAGTATGCTTTTTCCTCGGTGCTGTTGCATGGATCATCGCCCGCCCCGGTGCGTTGTTATGTGCTGATGCCGCTGGTGCCAGTCAATGCCTTCCTGAAACACCTGAACTACACCATTTTTTGGGTTTGCGGCCTTGCGGTGCTGTTCGGAGCATTGTTGTTTGGATTCATGGCACGAACCGTCACTCGCCCGCTGGACAATCTAGTGGCTGGCGTAAAGGCCCTGGCCTCCGGGGATTTCACGTACTCCATTACGCCGCAAGGGAGCACGGAGCTTGTCGAGCTGAGCACGTCGTTTGCACAAATGCGCGGACAGCTCCTGGCCCTGCAGCAGCAGCGCATCGAAACCGAGCGGGTCGCAGCGCTTGCCCGGGCGGCAAGTTCCCTCTCCCACGATTTGCGCCACTATCTTGCCGCCGTGGTCGCCAACGCGGAGTTTCTTTATGAAGCAGACGAGTTGAAAATGAACAAAGGCGAAATCTACGAGGAGATCAAAACCGCGGCCAACCAGATGACCGACCTGATTGACTCACTCCGCGAGCTCTCGTATCAACGCCGGGCGATTACTCCCGCTCCCGGCAAACTTGTTCAGGTGATTCGCCGCGCGGTTGAGGCCATCCATGCAAAACCCGAGTTTCGCGCCGCAAACATTTCGCTCGTTGCGCCGGAGGATCTCGAAGGTATGTTCGACGCGCGAAAGCTGGAGCGTGTTTTTTTCAACTTGATTCTAAATGCCTGCGAAGCCTCCCCTTCGCCCGCCGCCGCCATTACCGTCACGGTGAGGAGCAAGGGCGATGAATTCGAGATTCGCATCAAGGACGCGGGCTCCGGCATCCCGGACTCCGTTCGCGAAACCCTATTCGATCCGTTTGTAAGTTATGGAAAGCCCAACGGCACTGGCCTGGGATTAGCCATCGTAAGCAAAATCGTGCAAGACCATGCGGGGACGGTCTCCATCGAAGAAACTTCCCCGTATGGCACAACCGTTCTGGTGCGCCTGCCCTTTGCGCAGCAACCCGCTATACAAGACGTAAAGTCGGCTTCGCTTTAATTCTTACGCTTGCAGGCGCCGAGTCCGCGAAATGTGGCCCGCAGGCGCTTCTGTCTCTTGCAGGAAATCCCCACTATGGATGCTGATAGCCAGGCGCCGGTGGGGGCGTGTAATCCTGTCCATACTTATTTTTATGCGCGGGCGAGTAACTGGGGTTTTCCGGGATGTTGATCGTGCCCAGGTCTTTGGTCGCAGAAGTCACACTGATGGCTCGCGTCAGTGCTTTCAATTCCTCGGGCAGGCTGCACTCGTACCACACATGCAGCTCGTATTTGCCATCTGGCAGATTTGCAAATGTGAGATTTCCCGCGCGGTCCGAGACCGCGTAATAGGGCGTATCCACCGCAACCACCACCGCGCTCATCTCCGGGTGAATATTGCAAAACAAAAAGCTCACGCCGACGCGGTCGAATCGCACGGAGTTGGTCGCTCCAGCTTCATAGAGGCCAAGGTCAAAGCGTTTTCCGTCAAACAACGAAAAAACATTGTGAAAGAATGGGTCGCGATTGGGGAAATCCACCGACGAACCCACGGGCACAACCAGCAGATGCGGCTGAAAGCTTTTGTTCTTCTGAACCAGTTGCAATTTCGACTGCGGTGCGCCGGCAGCGGCAATTTCCGCGGCGGAGCGATCCAACGGCTTCAGCCATACCACAACCTCTGACAGATTGCCCGGACCCGCCGCGCCCTTTTCCGCCCGGGTGCCGTCTTTCTTCTTGATCTCCACGTGGGCGCTCACCGTGTTCAGTTGGCCGTTCGCAACCCCGCAATACAACAGCAAGGCAAAGCACCCGATTCCCGGCACCGTCACGCGCCACAGATTGCGAAAACCGAGCACTAAAATATGTACCCCACGCTGAAATTGGCAACGTTCGCCGTATTGGCGTTGCTGTCCAATATAAAGGTTTTCAGCCTTCTATACTCCAGAGAAAAAACGAAGTCAGACCGCGGCTGGTAGATGAAATTCACGAGAGCAGTTTGATTCCTGGATATGGATTGGCCGAAATAGGTTCCGTTGCTGCCATTTTCGCGAAGATCGGCGGCAAAGGGATTCTCCTGGCCGAACGCTCCATTGAATTGCAATTTCTGCGTCGCTCGATATTTCAACTGCGCCCAGCCGCCGATGGAATCCAAACCATAGACTTCCGTTTCCGGGTCGGACAATGGCTCATTCCAAAGCGCGCTCTGCCCCAATCCGCCGCCGATTCCGCCCACCGCGCGTCCCCGGTAAAATTGACTGGTGAATTCAAACATGCTGCCGAGAGGAGCTTTGAAGTCGATCGTGCCTGCCCAGCCATCCACGCTCCGGTTATATCCCCACAACTGCCGGCTGTAATATCCCCCCGCGCCGATGGTGAAATCCTGGTCCTGGATTTTCTTCGTCCAAGCCAGGCGGGTCGCATAGGCCGGTTGCCCGGAGGATTCCCCGGCCGTTGGGGCTCGATAGAACGAGGAAGAGGGAACTTCGCCGGTCTGATTGTCCAGAATTCCGCCCTGAACAAGAAATGTGGAGTTGTCCGACAGATTAAACTTGTGCTCTACACGAACCTGTGGTGTCCAACTCCAGAGATTTCCGGAATACGCCAGAGCCGGAACCGCGAGCGTGGCGATCGAAGTGGGACTTAATGGCGCAAAAAACAGCGAATCCTGCCCTCCAACAACCGAAGTATCCGCCCAATCGAAGCGCACGACGCCGGTTCTAAGCCGCATAATTCCGAACGTCGTGCCATTCTGCGTTTCAGGAAATCCGCCTGCAAAATCAAATTGGATATCGGCGCTGGTACGCGCACCGGCGATTGTCGGGCCAAACGCCTGGATTCCGATTTGCGACTGCCGCACGGACGCACCGAAAGATCCGGCGGAAGCGAGCGGGTCGGGAGGCAAGGCCAATTGTGGGAAGTCCGTGTTGTCCGCGTACCCGCGAATCCCGTAGGTATTGAACAGCACAATTCCCGTCAGCCGGACCCGATACTTTGATCCGCTTTCAACTTTGGTCTGGCTTTGTTCGGCGATTTTGGCGTCTGCGAGTTGCAGGTCCTCTTCCAGCCGCGCGATGCGGTCTTCCGTAATGCTTTGTGCTGGGGAGTTTCCCGCCACCAACGGCGGCACGCCGGAACCTGCTGGTGAAGTCGTCAGGACGACGAGTTGCGAGCGCGTTTCCTCAAGCTCTTTGCGCAAACCCGCGGATTCTGCCTGCGCCGACTCTTGTTGCACCTTCAGGTCTTTCACCTGCACTTTCAGCGTCTGCACTTCCGTTTCGAGCTGGCGCAACAATGTTCCAATTGCCGCCAGGTCGACATTCTGCGCGGCCTGTGAAGTCATGTCCCTGCCGGCCTCGCCGGTTCCTTGTGCGCTGGCGATGTGCGGCTGCAATATAAGCACCACGAACAGAGCGCTCACCCCAAATCCATTTTTCGCAAGGAATATGCCTCGCATAAAGACCTCCCAAGCAGCCACAGGAATTCAGTTATAGCGGAACCTTTTGGAGCATCGCAGAAAATCGGATTTCAGGCGGGTCCACCCACCTCAGTCTCGTGCATCTTTGCGCCGGGAGTCGCGCCCACCGCTTCGCGCACCATTTCCAGCAGAGTCGCGCGGGAAAAGGGCTTTTGGAGAGTGCGTTCGCCTGGCAGAGCCTTCTCGCCATTATTTTGCGGGAACTCTGCATATCCGGTCATGAACACAACCTGAATCTTTGGACGAGTCTCGCACACTTGCCGGGCCAAATCCTTGCCGTTCATCCGCGGCATAACCATGTCGGTGAGCAGCAGATGAATCGGGCCCGAGTGTTCTTTGTTCAGTTTCAACGCGGCAAACCCATCGCTGGCTTCGAGAACCGTGTACCCTCCGACCTTTAGGAATTCAGATGCCAGTTGTCGAACGCCAGTTTCATCCTCTACAACAAGAATTGTCTCATTTCCGCCGGGAACGCTTTTGGATGATTTTTCATCACCCGGGCTGGTTCCGCGCTGAGTGGAGGAAGGAAGATAAATCTCAAAAGTGGCTCCCTGGCCGGGCGCGCTTTCGACCCAGATAAATCCCCCGGTCTGCTTGACGATTCCATAGACCGTGGCGAGGCCGAGTCCAGTGCCTTTGCCAACCTCTTTCGTCGTGAAGAAGGGCTCGAAGATGCGCGCTTTGGTGTCCGCGTCCATGCCGTGCCCGGTGTCGGAGACTGCCAGCAGGACATAATCTCCGGCAGGCATCGGCAAGCGTTTTCGAGCTTCGGCTTCATTCATTGATATGTTTTCCGTGCGAACCGTCAGCTTGCCGCCGTTGGGCATGGCATCGCGCGCATTGACCGCCAGGTTCAGGAAAACCTGCTCGATCTGCCCGGGATCCGCCATCACGGTGGACAGCTTGGGCGCGGCGATAAAGTTGAACTCAATATCCTCGCCGATCAGCCGTGGGATCATTTTGCTCATTTCCGAAATGGTGGCGTTCAGGTCCAGCGCCCGCGGCTGCAAAACCTGCATGCGGCTGAACGCCAGCAACTGCCGGGTCATGGACACCGCGCGATCCGAAGCTTTTTGAATCTGTTCCAGATACTTGTGTTGCAATGGATCGGCGGAGACCCGGTCGAGCAGCAAATCGCTGTTGCCGCGAATCACCGTCAGCAGGTTGTTGAAATCGTGGGCCACGCCGCCCGCCAGGCGTCCCACTGCCTCCATTTTGTGGGCCTGGCGCAATTTGTCTTCGAGTTGCTTCTGTTCGGCAAGGGTGCTCCGCAGATTGGCGCGCATCCGGTCAAAGGCACTGGTAACTTCGCCGACCTCATCCTCGCCATTTTTCTCGAGCGGATAATCGTAATTTCCTTCATCCAGCGCGTGCACGCCGGACACTAGGTTGGAGAGCGGCCTGGTAAACGTATGAGAAATCAGGAAAACCAGGGCTCCGCCGGCCAGGACGCTGATGATGCCCAAGCCAAGTAAAATGTGATTGAGGCGGCTGAGAAATTCTGTCGCGCGGTCGAGGGACTTCAAGACGCTCATGGTAACGGGAGCTTCTCCCGTGGAGGACAAGTCCACGGTCGTTCCCAGGTAGCGTTCTTTTCCAATCTGGAGTTCTTCGGGGGAGTTTGTCGCGCCGGGCTGGCCCACTCCTTCTGCAGCGGGTAATCTCTTTTCTTCGGCGGGGGCCAGCGTGCTGGCAACGATATTGTCGCCACACCGGAAGACGATCTCGCTGGAGACGATGTTGCTGAAATCACGCGCGGCCTTGGCATCAATCTCGTGTCCCACGCCAAGGATTCCGATGACGTTGGCTTGCGCTTCGCCCCCAAAATAGATCGGCTGCAGCCAGACTTGATAGAGGTGTCCGCCTCCATACCACCAGGTCTGCGTCTCGCCTCGCTGCACCGATGCGCGAAACAGCTCCTGAGTCTTCACCAGAGTTAATCCCTGCTCCCTGGTCTGCAGTCCGACGACATTTCCCCCGCGGTTCGCCAGAACCAGCAGGTCGCTGCCGGAAAGCTTCCAGATATTCTCGGACGCATCCTGGATGGTGGGCGCGTCATTCGTGGTCATCAATGCGCGAACGTTGGGCAGGTTCGCCAGGAGTTCGGCCGAACGCGCCAGCGTAAGCGTTCTCTGCTGGTCGAATGTCTGGTAGGTTCTTACGGAGTTGTGGAGTTCTTCCCGCAGCAACTCCCTCACCCGCCGCTCCACGTTGTAGCTGACCACCCCCAGAGTGGCCGCGGTCATGGCGGAAGTAATCGCCAACAGAGAGAGCAGGAATTTAGTTCGTAGTCGTATGCCTCGCCACACTGGTGCCGCCTCCGGCCGCTTACCTTGGAGATGACCATCGCCAGCCATGCGGGAAGCTGGTTCCGCTCGCAATTCAGAACTTAGCATGCTCGCCTGGGTTGTCGTCCTTCGCTGTCCGGCGGAGTATCGAAAGATATATTGCCCATCAAAGCGAAGCGCGACTTTGTGAAGAAAGCCAACGGGGGAAATAACGCGATTGAAGCGCGCGCACACGCAGTTTTCACCGAAAGGGCGGTTCTTCCCGGGCTCTTCAGTAGTGAGTTTTCTTTTCCTGCTGCTTCCACAGCGAAAAAATTTCCAGCGATTCTTCGCGCAGCAGTTGTTTCATTGGCAGCCGCCGGCTGGTGTGCGGGTGTTTCAGCTCTTCATAGATAAATGCGTCGTCAAATCCCACGGCGGCGGCATCGGTCGCCAGGCAGGCGTAAAACACCCGCGCTGGCCGCGCCCAGTAAATGGCGCCAAGGCACATCGGGCAGGGCTCGCACGTCGTATATAGATCGCAACCCGCAAGTTGGAAATTCCCCAGCTTTCGGCAGGCTTCCCGAATGGCCACCACTTCCGCATGCGCGGTGGGGTCATTCGTGGTGGTGACGCGATTGACGCCTTCCGCCACCACTTGGCCGTCTTTGACGATCAGCGCGGCAAACGGGCCGCCCCCGCCGGTGCGGACGTTTTCGAGCCCCAAAGCGATTGCGCGGCGCATGAATTCTAAGGACATAGTGGTGGTTTCCCGTTTCAGGGTGCCTTTCCCCCCATCAAATATCAACATCAATGTATCGCTGCTGTTCATTCGCAGAATGGAGCGAATTTGCAGCAATGGGTGCGCTACAATCACACGAATTATCACGCTAGATGGCGCTGTAGCTTGCGCAGCACCTACGGACGGACATGGAACACCGCCAGATCGGAAAATCGGTTCCCCGCAAGGAAGGCCGCGAAAAGGTCACCGGAAGCGCGCGCTATGTCGACGACCTGACTTTTCCGGAAATGATTCACGGCGTCACCGTGCGAAGCGGCGTCGCGCGCGGAAAGATTCTTAGCATCCGCTTTGATGAAGGAATTCCGTGGGATGAGTTCGCCATCGTCACTGCAAAAGACATTCCCGGCAAAAACTGCGTCGCACTCTTGATCGAAGATCAGCCATGTCTCGCCGACCAGTTTGTAAATCATCCCGAAGAAGCGATCGTCCTGCTCGCGCATCCTGATAAATACCTGCTGGAAGCAGCGCGGCGCGCAGTGCACGTCGAAATCGAACCGCTTCCCGCCGTTTTCACCATTGAAGATTCGCTTTCGCAAAAACATGCGATCTGGGGTGGCGACAATATCTTCAAGGCGTATCACGTCGAAAAGGGCGATATTGATTCCGCGTGGGCCGTCGCCGAGTTCGTTGTTGAAGGCGATTACGAGACCGGCGCGCAGGAGCAACTCTACATCGAGCCGCAGGGCATGATCGCTCGCGCAAATCCGGCGGATGGCGTCACCGTGTGGGGATCCCTGCAATGTCCTTACTACGTGCACAAGGCGCTGGTGCGGCTCTTCGGCTTGCCAAAAGAAAAAATCCGTGTGGTGCAAACGGAAACCGGCGGCGGCTTTGGCGGCAAGGAAGAGTATCCCTCGATGATCGCCAGCCACGCTGCCTTGCTGGCTTGGAAGTGCGGCAAGCCCGTAAAAATGATTTACGACCGCGCCGAAGACATGGCTGCAACGACGAAACGCCATCCCTCGCGCACGCGAATTCGCACCGGGCACACGCGCGACGGCCGTTTCGTGGCGATGGAGATCGATTTCACACTCGATGGCGGCGCCTACGAAACGCTTTCGCCCGTCGTGTTGTCGCGCGGCACGATTCACGCCGCTGGGCCGTACACTTGCCCGAACGTGCGAATTCGGAGCCGCGTGGTGGCCACCAATCTCCCGCCGCACGGCGCTTTCCGCGGCTTTGGCGCCCCGCAAAGCGTGTTTGCCCTCGAACGCCACCTGGACCGGGTGGCCGCCGCCGTTGGCCTAACGCCGGAAGAATTGCGCCGCCGCAATTTCATTCAGCAGGGAGAGACGCTTGCAGTTGGCCAGGTTGTGCACGAAAGAATCGAGATGGGTAAGTTGCTGGATCGCGCGCTGCAGCTCAGCGGGTATCACGAAAAGCGCAAGCGGTTTGCGGAAGGGAATTCCCACGGCCCAATCAAGCGCGGCATCGGCTTTGCATCATTTCTTCACGGCGCGGGTTTCACAGGTTCGGGGGAAGAATATCTGGCGTCGGAAGCCCTCGTTTCTGCGACACGCGATGGCAGAGTCCGGATTCTCGCGGGCAGCACGGAGATGGGCCAGGGAACGAACACCGTTTTCGCGCAGATTGCCGCGGAAGCGCTGGGGCTGGAATGCGAGCAGATTGAAATCTTACAGCCCGACACTTCGCTGGTGCCCAACAGCGGCCCGACCGTCGCGTCGCGAACCACGATGATTGTCGGAAAACTCGTCGAGAACGCAGCGCTGGCGATAAACAAATCGTTGCTGGACGCGGGCTTTCTGAAACCGGGATGCGGCGCGAAGGATTTCGCCGATGCGTGCCAGCAGTACATCGATAAATTCGGCGCCTTGCAATCGCTGGTGAAATACCAGCACCCGCGCGATTTGCACTGGGACGACGGAAAATACCAGGGCGACGCCTATGGTGCGTACGCCTGGGCTGTTTACGTCGCGGAAGTTTCCGTTGACACCCGCACCGCCGAAGTTCACGTGGAAGACTTCGTCGCTGTGCAAGAGGTGGGCAAGGTCATCAATCCCATTCTTGCCGCGGGACAAATCGAAGGCGGCGTCGCCCAAGGCATCGGCTTCGCTCTGTATGAAAATGTGGTCTGGCAGGAAGGCCGCATGAGCAACGGGCAAATGACCAACTACATCATGCCCACTTCGATGGACGTTCCGCCGATTCGAGTTTTTTTTGAGGAACTTCCCTACGCGCGTGGTCCCGCGGGCGCCAAAGGCATTGGAGAACTGCCGCTGGACGGAACCGCGCCGGCGATTGCCAACGCGATTGCGCACGCTACCGGCGCGGACGTGCGGCAGATTCCAATCACCCCGGAAAAGCTGATGGAAATGTTGGAGAGCGTGCATGCCTGAGGCCACCCGTAAAATCCGCGTGCAATGCGAGATAAATGGGCGGATCGTTTCGCTGGAAGCGCATCCGATGTCGCGTCTGCTGGACGTCTTGCGCGAAGAGGCCGGACTGACCGGCACAAAAGAAGGCTGCGGCGAAGGGGAATGCGGAGCCTGCTCGATTGAAATGGACGGAGCACTCGTCAATAGTTGCCTGGTCCCGCTGCTGCAAGCCGACGGAGCAAAAATCCGGACCATCGAAGGAGTCGCCGACTTTGCAAAACTGAGCGCGGTGCAGCAAGCGTTTCTCACTCACGGCGGTGCGCAATGCGGCATCTGCACGCCGGGAATGATACTCGCGGCGCTGAATCTGCTGTCGCGCAATGGGCACCCAACGGACAGTGAAATTCGCGAAGGCCTCTCCGGAAATCTTTGCCGCTGCACGGGCTACACCAAGATTGTCGAGTCGGTGGTTGCCGCATGCCGCTCCCTGAGGCCGGGCTCATGAGGTCCTACGTTCCGGGATACGAAATCGAAGCGCCGCGAACTCTCTCGGAAGCACTGGAACGTATCGCTCGCGAACCGGGGGTATGGAAACCCTTTGCTGGTGGAACGGATGTGATGGTGCTTTTGGAAGCCGGGAAACTTCCACATCGCCGATTTCTGAGTATCTGGAAGCTGCCGGAATTGCGCGGCATCAGCGTGACGCCGGAGCATGTGACGCTCGGCGCGCTGACTACTTATTCCGAAATCCGGCGGCACGAGATTCTGGCGCGTGAATTTCCCCTGTTGTGCCGCGCGGCGGCGGAAACCGGCAGCGTCGCCACGCAAAACCGTGGCACGATTGGCGGAAACATCGCTAACGCTTCGCCGGCGGCGGATTCTCCTCCCGCGCTGCTCGTTTCTGATGCGGAACTCGAGCTGATCTCCGCGCGTGGCGCTCGCTGGGTTCCTTATCAGGGCTTTTGGAAAGGCTACAAGCAAATTGCGATGCGTGAAGATGAATTGATTGGCGGAATCCGCCTGCCGCGGGAAAAGAGTGGCTGGGCTCACTTTTATCGCAAAGTAGGCACGCGGCGAGCGCAAGCCATTTCGAAAGTGTGCTTTGCCGGCGCGGCACATCTCGATGCCGGCCGAATCGCGGACGTGCGGATCGCTCTAGGCAGCGTTGCGCCGATTGTATTGCGCGCGGTCGAAACCGAAGCAATCCTTCGCGGCGAAAAAGTGTCGCCTGCGATCGTGGCCGCAGCACAAGAAACCCTGGCGAGCGAGATCACGCCGATCAGTGACATTCGTTCAACCGCGCACTATCGACTTCGCGTTGCGCAAAATCTTCTCGCGGAGTTTTGCGAGACTTTTGTAGCCTGAAGAAAGAGGATGGTTCATCCCCAAATGCCCGGCGATTTCAGTGGCGAATTTGACTTGACGGTTCGTGGCCAGCGTGTACTCGTCCCGGAAGGCGAACGGGCCGCAGCGATTCACATTCACCGCGGAGTGATCGCAGCAATTTCTGAATTTGCGGATGTTTGCCCAGGAGTTCCCCTTTATGAGGCCGGCGACCTGTTGGTGATGCCCGGCCTGGTGGACACCCACGTGCACATCAACGAACCGGGTCGCACGGAATGGGAAGGCTTTGCAACCGCGACGCGCGCCGCCGCTGCTGGTGGCATCACCACTCTGATTGAAATGCCGCTCAACAGTATTCCGGCAACCACCAACCCGGCCGCATTCCACGAGAAAGTCGCCGCCGCGTCCGGCAAACTGTGGGTGGACACAGGCTTCTGGGGCGGCGTCGTTCCCGGGAACGCGAGCGAACTGCGCGGCATCTGGAATGCCGGTTGTTTGGGGTTCAAATGTTTCTTGATCGACAGCGGCGTGCCGGAATTTGCCAGCGTCTCCGAACGCGATCTCCAGGAAGCCTTACCCGAACTCGCGAAGATTGCAGCGCCGCTCCTCGTTCATGCCGAACTGCCCGGGCCCATCGAGGACGCAGCCAAGCATCGCGCCCCGGGCGCTTCGGTACGTTCGTCAAAGACCTGGCTCGAGTCACGCCCCCGCCAAGCGGAGAATCACGCCATCGCCCTGCTCTTGCATCTCTGTGTTCAGCATCACGTGCGTGTGCACATCGTGCACCTTTCCTCAAGCGACGCAATTCCCGTAATTCAAAAAGCCAAAACCAGCGGCGCGCCAATCACCGTTGAGACTTGTCCTCACTATCTGACGTTTGCGGCGGAAGAAATTCCCGACAGCGCGACGCTGTTCAAATGCGCGCCGCCGATTCGCGAGCGCGAAAATCGCGAACTCTTGTGGACCGCTCTGCGCGAGGGCACTATCGACATGGTTGCAACTGACCATTCGCCCTGCCCGCCGGAGATGAAGCGCGCGGAAAGCGGCGATTTTATGGACGCATGGGGAGGCATTGCTTCGTTGCAACTCAGCCTGCCAGCAGTGTGGACGCAAGCGAAAGCGCGCGATTTTTCTCCGGCTCATCTCGCCAAATGGCTTTGCGCAGGACCCGCGCGGCTCGCGGGGCTCGAAAAGCGAAAGGGAACCATGGCAGTGGGTGCCGACGCCGATTTGGTAATCTGGAACCCCGGAGCTGCGTTTCGCGTTGATCCCGCGAATCTTCAGCATCGCCACAAGCTGACACCCTATGCGGGACACAACCTTATGGGTATAGTCGAAGCCACTTTCCTGCGCGGCGTGAAGATTTTCGAGCGTGGTGAATTCTGCGCCACGCCAACCGGGCAAGTGCTGCTCCGAGGCCAACGATGAAGGATTTTACACAACTCGCCGACCTCGCCGCCGAACGTCTCGGCGGGCGCGTGCTCGCCACCAACGACGATTTCTTTGCGCCCAAGGAAAATCTGCTGAGGGAATCGAAGCCGATCTTTGTCGAGGGAAAATACACCACCCGTGGAAAATGGATGGACGGCTGGGAAACGCGGCGGCGACGCACTCCCGGGCATGATTGGTGCATCGTGCGGCTCGGCCTGCCGGGCGTGATCCACGGCATTGCGGTGGACACCAGCTTTTTCACCGGCAATTATCCTGAACGATTTTCTCTGGAGGGTTGCGACCTCGGCGGGCGCCAGCCGTACAAAGGCGAATTGAAGCGTTTGCATTCTGAAAAGACAAGCTGGGTGACGATTTCCCCGGAAACGCCGCTAAAAGGCGATTCGCGGAATCTTTTCCCCGTGGAAAATGCCCGCCGGTTTACTCATTTGCGGTTGAGAATTTATCCGGACGGCGGAGTGGCCCGGCTGCGAATTCATGGCGAGGCGGTCTCTTATGCTGGACCGGCCGCTCGCCGCGAGGTCGATCTGGTGGCCGTCGAAAACGGCGGAAGCGTGGTGGTTTCCAGCGATCAGTTCTATGGCGCCCCGCGCAACCTTTTGATGCCGTATCGCGCCAAAAACATGGGCGACGGTTGGGAAACAAAGCGGCGGCGCGGCCCGGGCAACGATTGGGTCATTCTCAAACTCGGGATCCCGGGCACAATTCATCGCCTCGAAGTAAATACCGCCCACTTCAAGGGAAATTTCCCTGATTCCTGCTCGCTGGAATCGGCTTGCGCCAAAAATATCATCGTGGATGCAACCAACGCCGCCGCACTGACCTGGGAAGAGCTGCTGCCCAAAACAAAACTCAAGGCCAATCGTCGCCACGTGTTCAGCAAACTTTCCCATACAAATGTGGCCACGCATGTGCGTTTTCAAATTTATCCCGACGGTGGCGTCAGCCGCCTGCGCCTGTTCGGAAGCGCGGAAATCGCAGCGGACCGCACCAAATCGCTGAAGGGATTCAACGGCCTGCCACGCCAGCGAGCCATCCGAGTCCTGCTCGACTGTTGCGGCTCCAAAAAATGGGCTGCGCAGATGGTGGAACACCGGCCATTCGCAAATGAATCGGGTTTTCTGGAAGCCACCGATAAAATCTGGCTGGCGTTGGGAAAAGAGGATTGGCTCGAAGCGTTCAGTCACCATCCACCGATCGGAGAAACTCGCGCCAAGGCAAAACAATCGCCCACCGCGCGCCGCTGGTCGGCCGGAGAGCAATCGGCGGCGCAAGCGGCCGCGTCCGAGATGCGCGCCGCACTGGCCGAGGGAAATCGCGACTACGTCTGGAAGTTCGGTTACATCTTCGTGATTTGCGCCACCGGCAGGAACAGCGAGGAGATTTTGAAAGCCCTGCGGCAACGAATGTGCAACAGCCCCGAAATTGAATTGCGTGTCGCGGCGGAAGAGCAGCGCAAGATCACGCGGCTGCGCTTGGAGAAACTACTCGCATTATGAGCCACATCACAACGCATGTACTGGATGTATCGTTGGGCCGTCCCGCCGCCAATGTTTCCGTGATTCTTGAGGCGAAGTCCGCCGATGGCACATGGGCCGACGCAGCCCGAGGCACGACCGATGCGGGCGGCCGGCTGCGCGATTGGGAGGCGGCCAAAACAATGCCGGTGGGAATTTACCGCCTGATTTTTGACACGCGCTCGTATTTTGCGGCGCGCAAAACCCCGACCCTTTATCCGCAAGTAATCATCGTGTTTGAACTGAAGGATGCCCAGGAGCACTACCACATTCCGTTGCTTCTGAGTCCATTCGGGTATTCCACGTATCGCGGGAGCTGACCGATGGCCATCCGGCTTGGCGAAAACAACTATGGCAAACAGCGCGTCCGCATCCTGCAGGTGGCGCGGCACGCAGACCGCCACGACATCAGAGAAATTACGTTTGGCATTCGCCTCGAGGGCGACTTCGAATCCGCGCACACGAAGGGTGATAACCGCAAGGTTCTTCCTACCGATACGATGAAGAACACCGTCTACGCCTTGGCGAAGCAGCATCGCGTTGAGACGCCTGAAACCTTTTCACTGAAATTGGTAGAGCATTTCCTGGCGCACCATCCGCAAGTCTCACGGGTGCGCATCGAAGCCGCCGAAACTTTGTGGACGCGCCTCCCCTTCGGCGAAAAATCGCATCCGCATACCTTTACTCGTTCGAATGAAGAAAAGCGCACCTCCGCTGTGACCGGTACCCGCAATGAAAAAACGGTTCGGGCGGGCTTGGAAGGTCTGGTCGTTTTAAAGACCACGGCCTCGGCGTTTGAAGGTTTTCTGCGCGACGAATACACCACGTTGAAGGAGGACCGCAATCGCATTTTGGCAACGGTGATTCGCGCGAGTTGGCTTTACCGCGCAGACGCCGCCGAATTTGAAACTACCTGGCACGGCGTCCGGCAGACTCTTCTGGAAGCGTTCGCCGAACATGACAGCGAATCGCTGCAGCAGACCTTGTATGCGATGGGCGAGGCCGTGCTCCAGAAATTCCCGAGCCTCCGTGAAATCCGCTTATCCTTGCCGAACAAGCACTACAATCTTGTGGATTTGTCGGCATTCCGAATGGACAATCCCAAGGAGTTGTTTCTGCCCACGGATGAGCCCCACGGCCTGATCGAAGCAACGCTCCGCAACGACTGATCCGCCTGTTTTATTTCCTGCCATCCAGGATTTTCACGAACCAAGCGCCGCGAAACTCTTCCTGCGTCAGCCCCGTGAGGGCCTGCGCCTCTTCCGCGCTGATCGCGCCGCAATTGATCGCTCGCAAGAAATAGTTCAACAGCCCTTGGCCCGTGGCGGCATCATCGAAAACCTCGCCAACCAGTGTCGCTTGCGCGGCCTTGGCAATGAAATTGCGCAGTCGTTCCGACGCCGCATCGAGGCTCTCGAGAAAAAAGGAATAGACCGCGGCGTAGCGCGTGACCAGTTGCGCGGGATGCAAGTCCCAACCCTGATAAAAACCGTTCACAAGTGAATGTTGAATGTGCTGGAAGTGCAGCTTCCATGCTTGATGCACCGCGTGGTGATTCTCCGCAATCTGTTTTTCGGTAAGCGGCGCGGCGTCTTTCGCGCCGTGATGCACCGGAACCGGCAGAATATTGGTTGCCCCGTCGGAAAGCCAAATGCCCGTTCCGGCGTATGCAACCTGCATTGCTTCCCGTGCGAAGTCGCAGGCAAGATGCGTCATACATTGATGAGCAGCGGTGATGCCGAGGCCGGCCGTGTAATCGTACGTGCCGAAATGCGCCCCCACGCATCGGCCTTGCGCGGCCGCCGCGAGCGGCAACAGATTCACCTGACCGCGTGGATCGAAAATGGATTGCGGTGTCTCAATCATCAACTCGACTCGGAGCAAGCCGGGCCGCAGACCCAGCGCCGATTCCAGGCGTGTGCAGACAGCCGCGAGCGCCGCGGATTCTTGCGGAATGGTGACTTTCGGAAGCGTAATGAAAAAATTAGGCGGCAACTTCCCACCGGTTATTCCGGCCAGTGCGGTCAGGAAAATATCCAGTGTCTGAATGCTGCGGTTGCGCAGCTCTTCGTTGAATGGTTTGATGCGAAGTCCGATAAACGGCGGCAAACTCCCGGCCTGCATCCCCGCGGCCAATTCGCCGGCGGTACTCTCGGCGAAGCGATCTTCTTCCTCGTCAGGCCGATTGCCGAAGCCGTCTTCAAAGTCGATGCGAAAATCCTCCACCGGCTCGCGGCCCAGCTTCTCGCGCACGCGTCGATACAGCGTAAAGGCAAACCAAGCAAAACGATGTTCTTTTCGCGCGGCCTCGGGGTTCGCTTGAATCGATTTGGCAAGGGCAGCGGAGTCGGGCGAGCCTCCCAATTGATGGAAGCCCGGGAGCTCGATGGCTTTGGCAAAAGCGATAAAATCCGGAGCGTACACGTCCAGAGCGTGCAGCGCTTTTTCTCCCATGCGGGCCGCCGTGTCCGCGCGGAACAAGTGCGCGCCGCCATAGACCGTGTGGACCGGCTGCCGGTCGCCGCGCGGCCCGGGATACTGCGCGGCAAACGCTTCATGCGCCCGCCGAAGCGGCGCGAAAATCTCCTGCAGAGATTCTGTTGCCAGCGACCTCTTCACCGTTTTCTCCATTCCCCAAGGTTTGGCCAGATGCTTCTTTCCGCCTGGTCCCGGATCGACCGCAAACGGATAACAGAATACATTTCTTTGCGAGTGGAACGAAGTGCCTGAGAGTCGCAGATACGTGGAGGGGCGCGAGGATCAAAACAAGAAGTAGCGTTGCGCCAGCGGCAGAACGCTTGCCGGTTCGCAGGTGATCAATTTTCCATCAACACGAACTTCGTATGTTTCAGGATTAACTTCAATGGTCGGCGTGGCGCCGTTGTGCAGCAGATCTTTCTTCCCGATGCGCCGGCAGTTGCCCACCGGCCGCACCATCTTTTTCAATCCCAGCTTTGCGTGCAACCCGGCGGTCAGCGCGGCTTGCGACATAAAGGTTATCGCTGTCGCCGCCATCGCCGCGCCAAAGCTTCCAAACATTGGGCGATACAGCACCGGCTGGGGCGTGGGGATGGACGCGTTCGGGTCGCCCATCACGCTCCATGCGATGAATCCGCCCTTCACCACCATTTCCGGCTTTGCGCCAAAGAACGCCGGCTTCCACAGCACCAGGTCCGCAAGTTTACCCGGCTCGATGGAGCCTATTTCTGATGCCATGCCATGGGTGATCGCCGGATTGATCGTGTACTTGGCCACATAACGTTTCGCACGCTGATTGTCGTTGCGCGAGGAATCCTCGCTCAGCGGGCCGCGCTGCACTTTCATTTTGTGCGCCGTCTGCCAGGTGCGCAGCACCACTTCGCCGATACGTCCCATGGCCTGCGAATCGCTGGAGATCATGCTGATCACGCCCATGTCGTGCAGAATATCTTCGGCCGCGATCGTTTCCGGCCGGATACGGCTTTCAGCGAAGGCCACGTCTTCCGGCACTTGCGGATTCAGATGATGACAAACCATCAGCATGTCCAGATGTTCGGCAATCGTGTTCACCGTAAACGGGCGCGTGGGATTCGTCGACGAGGGAAGAATATTGGGGAACGAAGCGATGCGGATTATATCCGGTGCATGGCCGCCGCCCGCGCCCTCGGTGTGATAGGTGTGAATGGCGCGGCCGGCGATCGCGTTAATCGTCGCTTCCAGAAATCCCGCTTCGTTGATCGTGTCGGTGTGGATCGCAACTTGCACGTCGAAATCGTCAGCCACCCGCAAGCAGGCGTCGATCGCCGCCGGTGTGGTGCCCCAATCTTCATGAAGTTTCAATCCGCAGGCGCCCGCTTCAATTTGTTCCGTCAGCGGCGCCATCGCCGCGGCATTTCCCTTGCCAAGGAAGCCAAAATTCATTGGCCAGGCTTCGGCGGCTTCCAGCATGCGGGCCAGATTCCATGCCCCGGGTGTGCAGGTCGTCGCCGCGGTTCCCGTCGCCGGACCGGTCCCGCCGCCGATCATGGTTGTAATTCCGTTGGAAATCGCCGCGTATACCTGCTGCGGCGAAATGAAATGGATATGGCTGTCCACACCGCCCGCGGTGACAATCAGGTTTTCGCCCGCGATCACCTCCGTCGCCGCTCCCACCACCAGCTCCGCGTCCACTCCCTCCATGGTGTCCGGATTCCCGGCCTTGCCCACTTTTACGATTCGCCCATTCTTGATTCCGATGTCGCCCTTCACAATTCCCCAGTGATCCAGAATCACGGCGTTGGTGATCACCAGGTCCAGCGCGCCCGATGGCGTTTCGCGCAGCGCCGCGCTGCTCTGCCCCATTCCGTCGCGAATGACTTTTCCGCCGCCAAACGTGATTTCGTCGCCGTAGTGCGTGTAGTCTTTTTCAATTTCGATGAGCAATTCGGTGTCGGCCAGGCGAATGCGATCCCCTTTCGTGGGACCGTAAAGATCGGCGTAGGTTCGGCGTGGAATCCGGAGGCTCATCGCTTTTCCCCTTCTTCGCTGAAGGAAAAGCCGGCCTTTCGTGCTTTCTCAATTGACGCAGCGCGCGCCTTGACGTCATTAAGCGCGCCCGCCACCAGGCCATTGAATCCGTGAATGATTCGGCGCCCACCAAATTCCGTAAGCTCCACTTCCTTTTCCTCGCCCGGCTCAAACCGCACCGCGGTTCCCGAAGCGATGTTAAGCCGCATGCCGTACGCCGCCGCGCGATCAAAAGAAAGCGAGGCGTTGGTCTCAAAAAAATGATAATGACTTCCCACCTGAATGGGCCGGTCGCCCGCGTTTTTCACCAGCACCTGCGCGGTTTTTCTACCGGCGTTGGCTTCCACAGGTCCCGCGGCCAGATCCAGCAGGTACTCTCCGGGCTTCATCATTTCACCTCAAATTCCGTGTGCTTTCGATCTCCTGGGATCTCTTCACCGAGACCCCGCTACTTGATGGGATCGTGAATCGTTACCAGCTTTGTGCCATCGGGAAAGGTTGCTTCCACCTGCACTTCATGAATCATTTCCGGGACGCCTTCCATCACCTGATCGCGCGCCAGTATTGTTCCGCCGAAGCTCATAATCTCGGCCACGCTTTTCCCGTCGCGTGCGGCTTCCATCACTTCGGCGGAGAGAATAGCCACCGCTTCCACGTAATTCAGTTTCAACCCACGCGCCTGTCGTCGGCGCGCCAGATCCGCCGCCACCACGATCATCAGCTTCTCTTGTTCTTGCGGATTCAGATGCACACGCGTCTCCTCAGTTCACTTTGCGCGGCGGGATCGCTTCTCGCTCATATAAATGGCGCTTGGCGTCTTGCCAGATGGCCACCAGCCCGGGCAAAACTTCCCGGCAGTTGCGCGCCAGGCATCGCACCACCAGGCCATGGGCCACCAGCGAGCTGACTCCCCAAAGAATCTCTCCCCGGCGCGTCAAGCTGGTGGTCAACTCACGCAGGCGCTCTTCGGAGGTCCGCCATGCGCCCGCGTCCCGGCCCACCCGGCAGATATAGAATGTTGCGACATAGCGGTAATTCCCCAGCCGCGCGAGCGATGCAATGTCCTGGCATGCAGGCCGCAGGCAGATATTTTCCGCGGCGATTCGCCGGCCAAGCGCGCTGACCCGCGTGCGTACCTCAAATTGTTCATAGGCAAAAATCTCCCCGCGCGCTTCTCGCCCGGGCGCAAGAATCTCCCACCAGAAAAGTCCCGCACCGGCCGCAAGTTGAATCACCGTGCTTTGCAGATAGCGCGCACCGGCAAACGGAATCGTCGCATCAGGCAGGTATTCGAGCAGCGCGTCTTCCGCGACGGCAATCTGGTTGCACTGTGTCGTCGGCGAAAACCCCTCACGGTGGCAGTAGATGCGCGTGGCGCTGGCGGTGGTCAGCTGCACTTGTGCGCCGCGGCCGAGATTTAGTTGAAGTTCGAGATGGTCTCCGCCAAGTAATCCTCCTGATAAGTTGTGCAGATGAGCGAGCGCCGTGCCATCCTCCGTCGTGAACGCGCGCACGACCTTAAGCGGCGGTTCTTGTAGACTCTCCGCCAGATAAGTGTTGCCGTTTGCGGAATCCCGCGAAAAATCAAGCCGCAGCAACGCGCGGATCCGGTTCGCTTCCCGCACGTCGGCACCGGTATCCCGAAGCTCCAGTTTTGCCGTTGCAGTCATCTGGATTCAAACTCTCCTCTAGCTGATGAACAAACGCGTGGACAACGCCGGATGCTCCATCGCGCCCCAATCCAGCAGCGGCGTGGTGCAGCTCACCGTTTCCAGAGTGTAACCCGCGCTGCGGACAAAAACTTCGACGATCGCCGGTTTTAAATTCCATAAAATTCGCGTCGCTTCATTCTGGCCCAGCGGCAAGAGTCGCTGGCAAGCCGAGACCAGGCTCGCGCTCATCTGGTGCAGATATGCCGGCACCGCGCGGGCTTCCTCAAAACCCATCGCCGCACTCACCAGTCCAAAGGCCGCCGACTGATGGATCAAACTCGCAGATTCGAGCGATGCCTCGCGGGCCGCCCGCAGAGCCGGGAAATCTCCAAGTCCCAAAACTGCATGCAGAAAATTCCGGCCCAGGGTCGCGCTCGCGGTCCGGCTTTCGCGTGCAGGTTTCAACGCGCTCAAGTAATCGTTGATCGCAATCCATCGCCGCGCGTCAAATGTTTCCCCGCCCCCGCCCGCCAGCAGAAATGCCTCCCGGCAGGCCACCGCTTCCAGCATTCCCGCTTCTTGCAAATAACCGTGCAGGAATTCCGGCAAATCGCCCGCCGCCAGCATGTCCAGGCTAACAAGTGTTTCGAGACCGAATGAGTGGGACAGCGAACCAATCGGCAAAGCGCTGTCCGCCAGATGCAGCAGCCGCAAGTGTGCGAGTTCCTCGGAAGGCGAAAAGAGATTCGAATTGCCGTTAGGTTGCATGTTCCGTTTGTAACACCGCTCTAGTGAGAGTGCGTGTGCCCGTGAGAATGGCCATGCTCATGGCGGTGCGCGCGGCCCGCGTAGGGGAAATGCGCATCAATCAATTCGCGCCGTGCCGCCGCCGGCTGGTTTAACTTTTCCTCCAGCCAATCGATGACTTTATCCAAACCGATGCCTTCGCGAAGATTGGTGAACAAAAACGGCCGCTCGCCGCGCATCTTCCGCGAATCGCGGTCCATCACCTCAAGAGACGCGCCCACGTAGGGCGCCAGATCGATCTTGTTAATCACCAGCAGGTCCGAGCGCATAATCCCCGGCCCGCCCTTGCGGGGAATCTTGTCCCCTTCGGCCACATCAATCACGTAAATCCAAACGTCCACAAGCTCGGGACTGAACGCCGCCGCCAGATTGTCTCCGCCGCTCTCGACAAAAATCAGCTCGAGCCCCGGAAGACAGTCTTCCAACTCCGCGATCGCCTGCAAATTCATGGACGCATCTTCGCGAATCGCCGCGTGCGGACATGCGCCGGTCTCCACGCCCTTCACGCGTTCCGTTGGGAGCGTGCCCTGGCGCAGCAGAAATTCGGCGTCCTCTTTGGTGTAAATATCGTTGGTCACCACCGCAAGATTGCATTGGGGATAAAGTTTTTTACTCAGCCGGTCCACCAGCGCCGTTTTTCCGGACCCCACAGGCCCCGCAATCCCGACTCGAAACGCTCTCACCCGCATCCCATTTCCCATCGTGCACACTCCCGTTTCCTTATCTCCAACCACCAATCCCGCTCTCCCACTACGCCAAACGAAAGCGCACCACAAACAATGCCCACAAGTATCTGCGCGGAACGCCACCCGTCAAGCCTTTTCCCATGAAATATTCAACCGCCGCCAATCGAAAAACCAGAATGAGTGGGGCTGCGGGGCTCCGCGCCCATATGAGCGCCGGCGCGCAAGTGGTCATCGAGAATGGCAGCGGACGATGCGCCTAGAATGCAGCGTTTTTCGGCCCGGCTGGACTTTGAAGCGCATGCTTCATCACCTTGCCGTAAGCCGTCCGGGGCAGCGTCGCGACGAAATGAAATGTTTTCGGAATCTTGAACTTGGCCACCCGCGCTCCCAAAAACGCCGCAAGATCGCCCGGCGGATTTTCCGGTGAACGCGCCACTATATAAGCCGCGCCAACTTCGCCCCACACCGCGTCCGGCACGCCCACGATGGCCACATCTTTCACTTCCGGATGCGCCAGCAGCGCCATTTCAATCTCTGCCGGGTAAACATTCACTCCGCCGGAGATATACATGTCCTTGCTGCGCCCGGAAATATAGAAAAATCCGTCGGCGTCCTGCTGCGCCAGGTCGCCGGTGTGAAACCATCCCTCTTTGTCGATGGCTTGCTGGGTGGCGCTTTCATTGTTCCAGTAACCCTGGCAAACATGCGGCCCGCGGATCTGGAGCTCGCCCACTTCTTCCGGCAGTGCCAACCGCCCGTCTGCGTGCACGACTCTTGCTTGGGTGAACAGCATGGGTTTGCCCACTGACCCAACTTTTTCGTGAGCCTCTGCCTCCGACATCGTGAAGCAGTTCACGCCGACCTCGGTCATTCCAAATCCCTGCTTCAGCACAATTCCGCGGCGTTGGTAAGCCTCCACCAGCTCCCCGGACAACGGCGCGCCTCCGCTGATCAACCACCGGAGCCGTGCCACATCCGCGTGGGCAAATTCTGGCGCGTCCAGCAGCATCTGCAGAATCGTGGGCACGCCCAGAGCCACCGTCACGCGTTCCGCCGCAATCGTTCGCCACACCTGGCTGGCCTGAAATTCGCGGTGCAGGACGATCGTGCCTCCCGCGGTCCACACCGGAACCAGGAACGCGAACAGCCCTCCCGCGTGATACAGCGGTGTGAACACCGAGGTGACATCCGTTTCCCGCAGTTGCCAGCATACCGCCGTGTTGTAGCCGTTGGACGCAATCATCCGGTGCGGGATCATCACGCCTTTGGGTTTTCCTGTTGTTCCACTGGTGTATAGCAGGCAGCACAAACTTTCCCCGCCGCACGGCGGAGCTTCCCATGCGGCTTCCGCCACGGAATCGCACGCCGCGCAATAAGAAAGATCGCCCGGGGTCGCAGGCTCATCCAGGGCTACAAAATGCTCCACGCTTGTGTCCCCACGCAGCTCCGCAACCGTTGCCGCGCAATCGCCCTCGTAAAACAAGGTCTTCACACCCGCATCATTCAAAATGAATCGCAATTCGTGCGCGGTATATCTCTTATTCAGGGCGACCAGAACGGTTCCGCCCTTCGCCGCCGCTCCAAACACCTCCAGAAACTCAACGCGATTCCCGGACAGGATGCCGACGCGCTCGCCAACGCCCATGCGGCACACAACGGCAAGCATGCGCGCACACTGCAACGCCCGTTCGTTCATCTCCGCGTAACTGAATCGCCTGCTGGTCTCCAACGACACCAGCGCAATCCGCTGCGGCGAAATCCGCGCGCGCTCACCAAGGATGTCCGCCGTCAACGTTTGAAAGGGGAAAATTCCCGAGGGCGTCATGCTACCTCCCTACGGCATGCGAAACGCGGTTCCCGCCTGGTTATACCCCACGCCAGAGCCCACCAGCACCACTAGGGCGCCGGGCCGTACCTTCCGTTTCTGAATAGCATCATCAAGCGCCATTCCCACGCATGCCGAGCCCGTGTATCCCATCTCTTCCATGATCATGTGGGTGCGATCCATGGAAATTCCAAGCTGCGTCATCACGTGCTCAATCGTAACTTTGCGCACCTGCGTAAAAATAAACAAGTCCACTTCGTCGAGCGTGAAATTTCCCTCGCGCGCCAGGCGTTCCACCACCCGCGGCCAGCCCTGCTCATTCACTTCCGGAGGATAGCGCTGCACCAGGCGAACCTTGGTGCGGCCCTCGCGGACGGAAGCTTCGTCGGCAGGTTCGGTGGTTCCCCCGGCAAAAATTCCCCAGTGGCGGTGATAAGAACCATCGGCCAGCATCGCGGAAGCTACGAAGCCGGGCTTCTCCGCGCTGGTCACAACGGCCGCTGCGGCGCCATCGCCATAAAAGAAAATCGTCGGGTCGGTGGGGTCCGCCAGCTTGTGCATCATGTACGCGCCGACCACGAGCACCGTGTTCATCGACGCGTTGGCCATCACCAGTCCCGCGGCGGTAGCCAGACCCGTGGGAAACGAAGCGCAGGCGCAACCGATATCAAACGTGCCCGCGTTCTTGGCGCCAAGTTTTTCCTGCAAAACCACGGAGGTGGCGGGGGTGATAAAGTCGGGGGAATCCGTGCCCAGAATGATCAGGTCCACATCGCTGGGCTCGCGGCCGGCGCGTTCCAGCGCTTGTCGCGCCGCGGGAACCGCCAGATCGGACGTGCTCCAGTCGCTCGGTGCATACCACCTCTTGCGAATCCCCGTGGCCGCTTCCATCTTGTCCACGAAATCCGGCACGTGGCTCAGTTGCTGGCGCAACAAATCGTTGCTGATTTCAATTTCCGGCAGGTAACTCCCTGTCGCAGAAATGGTCGCATAACACGGCATAATCGGGACCTGCCTTTACCCGGGGTTTTCCGTCAGAGAGTCAGTCCGCCGTCCACGCTCAAGACCACGCCGTTGATAAATTCCGCTTCCTCCGAAGCGAGGAAGAGATACGCGTTGGCCACATCGCGCGGTTCGCCCATGCGGCGGAGCGGCGTTTTTTCCGCCATCGTTTGCAGCACTTTTTCCGGCATCTTCTTCACCATATCCGTGGCGATGAAGCCTGGTGCAACCGCGTTTACGCGGATGCCTTTCGGCCCCAGTTCGCGCGCCCAGGTTTTCGTCATGGCGATCACGCCGGCTTTGCTGGCCGAATAGTTGGTCTGCCCGAAATTGCCGTACAGGCCGACGATCGACGACGCATTGATGATCCGGCCTCGCCCTTTTTCCACCATATGGGGCGCGACCGCTTTGGTGCAATGGAAAACGCCGCCGAGGTTCACGCCGATCACCTGCTGCCACTGCTCCTCGGTCATTTTCAAGAGCGTGGCGTCGCGGGTGATTCCGGCATTGTTGATCAGTATGTCGATCTTGCCGAATTTTTCGACTACCTGCGAAACCATGCTCTGCACCTGGGCGAAGTCCGATACGTCCGCCGGAATATAGTGGCACTCCCCGCCCGCGGCCCGGATGGCCGCCACGAGTTCGCCGCCGTCGGAAGCAAGGTCGCACACGGCGACCTTCGCTCCCTCCCTGGCAAAAACGAGCGCAGTTTCGCGGCCCAGTCCGTTCAAGCCGCCGGTGATCAAAGCCACCTGGTCGCGTAGCCGCATCAGAAGCTCAGCTTCAAGGCAAATTGAATGATGCGCGGCCCCGCACTCGTCGAAGTGATTTGCCCCGCGCCGTCCTCAAAATAATTGAGCTTCACGCCAGCCTCGTCATGCTGCTTTATTTTCGGTTGTGCTTCGGTTGCCATGGAAGTTCCGATGTCCGTTCGTTGGAATGCTCGCCGGTTTTGCGACGCATGAGTGTATCCGTGTGGCGTCCCCGGAGCAACCCGCACTTTGCACCCTCTATAGGCGGCATCGCCATGCTCTGATCGCCCGGTTTGCCCGGGTACTACTTGGTTACAAACAAAGCATTTATTCCCCCTTGATAAATCATCCAACTGTGCTACACTGGTTTTGCGCTTAATGCTTCGGTTGTGTTGTGCGGTCCCTCTGGTATAGACCTTCTGAGACTACCCGCCCTACGTTTCCTCCGTTCGTTCTTAGCGTAATTTAAACATAAGACTGGCAATGGAGATTGCCGCGCTCATGCGACTATTCGTGTGCGCCCAGGCTCTCTCCGCCAGCAAGAAAGCAAAATGCAAAGTTTTTCAGAACTCTCGCTATCTCCTTCCCTGAAGGAGCGACTCATCGCGGCGCGCTTTTCCACGCCTACTCCGGTGCAGGCAGCGGCCATTCCGCAAGCCCTGGAAGGCAAGGACGTGATCGCCACGGCGCAGACGGGAACCGGCAAAACGCTGGCGTTCCTGCTGCCCATCATGGAAAAGCTGGCGCAGTTGAATACGCCCGGGATTTCGGCGCTGGTTCTTGTGCCGACTCGGGAACTCGCCATGCAAGTGGTCGCGCAATATGACGCGCTGCGTGCCAAGCAATCGCAACCCGCGGGCCTCGTCGTAGGTGGCTTGCCCGAAGGGCGGCAACTCGACGCCATTCGCCGGGGCGCACGACTTGTCGTCGCGACTCCCGGACGCCTCGAAGATTATCTCGACCGCCGGTTGGTCTCATTGAGCGGCGTCAAGACGCTGGTCCTCGATGAAGCTGATCGCATGCTGGACATGGGATTCCTCCCGGCCATTCGCCGCATCGTCGGCGTGTTGCCCAAGGAACGCCAGACACTGTGCTTCTCCGCCACGATGGAAGGCACGATGGCGCAACTTGTGCGCGATTACACCAAAAATCCCGTGCGCCTCTCCTTTGGCTCCACTTCGAAACCATCGGAAAACGTACGCCTCCAGGCCTTCGAGGTCCCCGAAAATGGCAAACCGGATATGCTCTACAACCTGCTCGACAACGAAAGCGGCCGCTGCCTTATTTTTTCGCGCACCAAGCGCGGCACCGAACGCATCGCCAAGAGCCTGAACCGCCAGGGAATTAACGCGGCCATGATTCATGGCGACCGCTCGCAATCGCAGCGCACCGCGGCCCTCACCGGCTTTCAGCGCGGGCAATATCGCGTGCTGGTGGCCACCGATGTCGCGGCTCGCGGCATTCACGTTCAGGACATCGCCCACGTCATTAACTACGACTTGCCGGATGTCGCCGAAAACTTCATCCATCGCGTTGGCCGCACCGGCCGCGCAGGGGAACACGGCGTCGCTTCCACTCTTTTCCTGCGTGAACAACGCACCGATCTCTTCCAATTGGAACGGCAACTCGGCATTCGCATCGAAAGAATGTCGGCGAACGGCCAAGCCGCTCCGAAAAAGGATCGCTCCTCGGTCACCCCGGAACGCTCTTCGGCAAACCACGATCGCGCTTCCGCCAATCATGACCGCGGTATTTCCACACCCGGACCCAGAATGTCTCGCTTGCCGGGAGAAATCCTGCAAGCTCAAATGGAAAGCTAGTCTAAGTTTCCTTAAATTGATTTGATTGAGCCCCAGGCGCTGGTATTGCCCTGGGGTTCTTTCTTTGGAGTGCGGGAACTCAGCTCCCGCATTACAGTTTCAACTCAACCGCCCAACATATCGCGCGCGCAATCAACGCATCCGCACCCAGGCTCACGCGCCCTGAGTTCTCGCCCGGTCCTGAGCTTCCAGCTCCGTAATCTTTCTCTGTAGCCACTCCTTCAGCGCCGTTTCCAATTCCTTTTCCGTCCCGCAATCATAAAAATGCGCTACCGACTCTCCGTCGGGCGTCAACGGAATATGCCGGCAGGGAAACGCCAATTTCTTCTGATCGTTCGGTACGAATTGCATCAGCAAACACTCCGAGCAGGGCCGGCGTCCTTCTTTCGCACCAAAATTGAGGCAGGTGGGGGAATCTTCGAATACAAAGTTGGGTCGCCAGGGAAACCGGGGCCGATCGCGATACCCGCCCCCCTCCAAAAAGGTGAGTTCGGCTTTCAAGGTTTCCAGTAGGTTGCGATCGTCTTGCATAGCTACAACTCCACGTTACTTTTGGCAGAGTCTCCAAGGGTTTGCCGTGACATTCCGCACAATCATTTGTGATGTACATCACGGGAACCCCCACCCGCCGGGTGTATCACTGTCACAGGTGTAGGTGACGGAATGCTGAGTGATTCACGCAAATCTGTTAACAGATTCCAATTTCTGACCAGGCTGGACGGGGGCCTACTCCCGGAAGGTAGCTCTATGCGCACGCCTTATGGCCTCGAAATCATTGAAAATTGCCTTGCTTGCCCCCACCGCGAAGAGCGGCTCTTTTGCAACTTGCCCGAGCCTTCCGTGCGGGCGTTGGCAGCTATCACTTCCTCGGCGGCCTATCCAAAAGGCGCCACCTTGTTCGTTGAGGGGCAGCCCGCCCGGGGCGTCTTTATTCTCTGCAGCGGACGGGTGAAACTTTCCACTTCCTCGGCGGATGGGAAAACTCTTATCCTGCGGATTTCCGAACCTGGAGAAGTCTTGGGGCTTCCCGCCACGGTTACCGGCTCTTCCTACGAACTCACCGCCGATATTATCGAGCCGGCGCAGGCCAATTTTATTCCGCGCAACGAGTTCTTGAATTTCTTGAAAGAGAACGGTGAAGCGGCATTGCGCGTGGCCCAGCAACTGGGCGAAACCTACCACCTGGCCATTTCCGAAATGCGCACGATCGGGCTTTCGCACTCCGCCAGCGAAAAGCTGGCCCGCTTCCTGCTGGAGTGGGCGGCGAATTGTCCCGAAGAAAAAGGCCAGGTGCGCATCAAGATGACCCTGACGCACGAAGAAATCGCGCAGATGATCGGCTCGTCGCGGGAAACCGTTACGCGGCTGCTGGCCGATTTTCGCCGCAAACAGCTCTTGCAGGTTGTCGGCTCAACCCTGATCTTGCGCAGCAAAGCCGACCTCGAAGCTATAGTCAACCGCTGAGCAATCCCATTTAAAGTGCGGCCCGACCGGGTCGGGCCGCTTTTACGCCTTAAGCCCATCCACCAAAACGTTCCACGTGCAACTAAGCCTCTATCGCCCCATCTCCACCGGCCGATCGTACCCAGTCATCTCTAAATACCCCACGCCGCGCACGCTTGCCCCGCCACGCGTCCCCTCCACCACAATCGCTCCTTCCCAATAATTGGGCGCGAGCTTGTTCCCCCCGGCCAGTTCCTGCGATTTCAACCGCGTGGTCTCCTCCAGTTTCAGCCCGAGCTTCGGAATCTCCAGCCTCCATGCCACAGGATATTTCGCCGCAGTCACGGGGCTAGTCCAAGTCTCCCCCGCCGGAACCAGCCGGAAATCTGCCGCAGTCAAATGCAGCGGCTTCCCCTGCTCATCCACATAGGTTCCGGATGAAAACGCGTCGATCGAGCCATCCTTGCGCCGAAACTGGTAAAGCATCAGTTCGGTATGGTCCTCGAGCTGGATGCTGAGCCAATCCCAGCCAACCTGCCCTTCCTCCATCTGGTGAGTGAAAAATTCATGATCCATCCAGGACGTTCCGCGGACCGGGATCGATTTTCCCGCCAGTTCGATCGTGCCCATGGTTTGCAACCGCGTGAACGAAATGTAGTGCGACGCGTGCCCCAGCCCCGCCGCTTTCTGGCTGACGCCATTTTCCCCGTGAATCACCGGAGGTTTCTCGCTGCGCAGAGAGAAGGACAGGGAAACTTTCTCGTCCGCCACTTTCAAGATCTCTTCTTCGCCGTTCCAGAGAATTTCCCAATTTCCGTTCCAGATGCGCTTCTGCTGCGCATCGATTCCGGCGAGGCCCGGGCCGGCGCGGTTGGTTCGCTCGGTGTGATAAAACTTTCCGCCGTCCAGATCGCTTAGCGCCAGGTGCGCCAGATACAGATCCTGAATATCCCAAGGTCGCGGTTTGTCCGGATCGCGGTCCACGCCCTGGCGGAAAAAAGTCAGCTCAAATCCAAAGTGGCGCCCGTCCGCGGCGGTCAGATTTCCCGTCGTGTACCACCACTCGGTCTGAAAATCCTCATGGTTGAAATTGTCGCGCGGGAACTCATACTTATAGCCGGGGACTGCCGTCTTGTACTGCGCAAATGCCGGCGACGCGCATACGAATATAATCACGAAGAGCAACAGCCTACTCCTCATGGATCACCTCGAGCGGATTCAGGTGCACGGCCACCTGCGCGGGATATAGGCCGGAGACCACCGTTGCCACATACACTACCGTCAACGCTCCCAGAAGCACCGCGACCGGCCAGTGGAAACGAATGGTCCACCCAAACGATTGCTTATTGATGACGAATACCAGAATCAGCGAAAGGAAATACCCCAGCACAAAGCCGGCCAGGTTCGCCAGAAGTCCGAGCAGGCCGGCCTCCACAAGAATCATTTTCCGAATTTGCGCCGAGGACGCGCCGAGAAAACGCAGCAATCCCAATTCTCGTCGCCGGTCGATCACCAGCGCGATCAGCGCTCCGGCAATTCCCATCACCGCCACGATTACCGCCACCGCTTCGAGCGCATAGGTGATGGCGAACGTGCGGTCGAAAATGCGCACCGCCTCGGTCCGTAAATCGCGATTCGAGAAAATCAGGATGTGATGTCCCGCCGCGGTTTGCTGGATTTCTTTCCGCACCTCCGAGGCATTTGCGCCGGGGGCCGCGAATACCGCGAGATTCGTCGGCGTGGCATCGGGCAAAAAGTTCAGGAGCACCTCGCGATCCATCAGAATGTATCCGCGCTCGCTCGCGTAGTCGTAATAAACGTCCACAATCCGGAAGTTTGCTCGCGCTTCTCCCAGCGACAAGGTAATCGTGTCGCCGGTTTTCACTTTGTGTTTGTAGGTGAATGGTTCGCTGACGATGATGTTGTTTTTCCCGTGTAGTTGCTCCAGCACTTCACCCGTCGGCCGCCCGGAAAAGAAATCCGAAGTGCGATAAGAACGCAGCATCCGCAAATCCACCGAAGCCAGCGTCACCGGCATCCCGCCATAACTGATTTCGTACGCTCGCAGGCGCTCCACCGCCGCTACTCCCGGCAACTGCGCGATTTTCTCGGTGAGTTCCAGCGAGATGGTGGGATGCCGGTCCGCCGCCGGATAGCCCGCCGGCCGTAAGTACAAATCCGCGGGCAGTTGATTGGCCATCCAGCTAACCACCGTCTGCCGGAAACTTCCCACCATGATGCCGACGGACACCATCATCGCTACCGCGGTTGCCAGAGCCGCCACCAGCACCGATGTCCGCCGAAGCGAAGCTGCGAGGCTCCGCGAAGCAAGCAATGCCTCCACTCCAAAGATTTTTCTCAGAATTCCTGCCGTGATACGCGAAATAAAATTCACCAGCGCGGGCATGGCATACGCCGTTGCGGCAATCAACAAGATCGTCGCGAGATATCCGAACAGGGGTTTCCCGGCAAAGGCGGGCATGCGCGAAGCCAGCGCTCCGAGCGCGGCCAACACTGCAGCGATTGCCAGGTCTCGCCCCTGGTGCGCCCGTGCAAGATATTCCCGGCGGCCCTGCGCCATCGCATCAATCGGCGAAACTTCCATCGCTTCGAGCGCCGGCGAAAGCGCCGAGACCACTGCCACGCCCACTCCAATCAACAGCGCCAGCGCCACACTATCCGGCGTCAACTCGGTTGCTCCCGGCTGGCTGCTGACGTACAACGACTCCACCGTTGCGGCCATGAGTTTCACCGCACCGCTGGCCATGATTCTCCCGAGCGGCAGGCCCGCCAGTGCCCCGGCCAAACCCAGGCAAGCCGCTTCCCCCAGAAACGCGGACAAAACATCCCGGCGATTTGCGCCCAGCGCCCGCACAATCCCAATTTCGCTGCGCCGCCGCACCACGGAAACGGAAATCGTGTTGTAGATCAAGAACGCGCCCACCACCAACGCGATGTAACTCAGTAGCCGCAGATTCCAGCGAAACGCCGCCAGCATCTTGCGGTTTTCTTCCGTGCCCGTTCCTTGCGGGCGAACTTCAACGCCCACCGGCAATACGCCGCGCAATCGTTGCTGCCACTCTTCAAGATTGCTGTTTGCCGGCAGCTTGATCAGGATGCGGTCCACGCGGCCAAACCGGTTCAGCGCGCGTTGCGCTCCGGCCATGTCCATCAGGATCGCTTTTTCACTTCCCGAAGAATCCGGAAAAACGCCGCGCACCACACAGTCCAGGACCCGATCATTGATCAGCAAAGAAAGCTGCTCGCCTGTTTTTTTGCCGAGGCTCGCACTGACCCACACGCTTTCCGGCTCTTCCAGGATGTGCACGGCGTCTTCGATTGTTTCTTTGCCGCGGGATTCCGCATTACCGGCCGCACTTTGCGAAGCGTAGCGGTTGCCCTCCGCGATCAGATCCAATCCGATCAGCGGCAGCGTTTCCCGTGTCCGCGTGTCCACCGCGAAATCTTCCATCCGCGGTGAAATTCGCAGCGGATGAGGTTGCGTGGCGAGCATGGCCACAACCGTTTCCGGTACGCCGCCCGAGGCCACCACTTCCAGATCGCTATCCCCAGCCAGGCTTTCCATCGAAGAGTGGAATGATCCTGCGGCGGCGTCTCCTGCCAGCTCGATTGCCAACACCACCGCGACGCCGAGCGCCACCGCGAGCACCATCAGCGCCAGGCGCACCGGCTCGTGAAGCAGCGGCCGCACCATCAATCGGTAAAAAAGCCGGAGACGAGGCATTTCAGCGCCGCGTCACTTCTTCGATGCGTCCATCGCGCATGCGCACCAGCGTGTCGCACAGGCTCGCTGCTTCCACGCTGTGTGTGGCCATGAGCGTGGCGGTGTTCTGCTCGCGCGTCAGCCGAAGCAGTAAGTTGAGAATCACGCCGCCGGTGGTGGTGTCCAGATTTCCCGTGGGCTCATCGGCCAACAAGATCCGCGGAGAGTGCGCCAGCGCACGTGCGATGGCCACCCGTTGCATTTGTCCACCGGATAGCTGATGCGGATAGCGCGCTTCCAATCCGTCCAACTCCACCCAACGCAGCCGCTCGAGCGCCGTTTCGCGCGCGCCGGGCTTGCCCGCCAGCAGCAGCGGCAATTCCACGTTTTCCTGAACGGTTAAAGTGTGCAGCAGTTGGAAGGACTGAAAAACGAAGCCGACTTTTGTGCGCCGAAGTTGCGTCTGCCGTGCGTCATCGAGATCAGATGTTGTTTGGCCCTCGATCAACACGGTGCCCGAGGTCGGAAAATCCATCGCACCCGCCAGGTGCAGCAGCGTTGATTTCCCGCAGCCGCTCCGGCCGACCAGCGCGACGAACTCGCCCTCGGCTACGTCCAGCGTGACTCCATCCAACGCATGAACGCTCTGGCCATCACTTTTGTATTCTTTGCTGACGGATTGCAGAGAAAGAATTGCCATGCGTCGAACCAGCGCGCCGCCTCACCGCTATCTCAGGTTAGCAAGCGCTTTCTCGATGGCCGAAGCCAAATCCTTCGAGTCCGGCTCGACTTCCGAATCAAACCGTGCGACCACCTTGCCATCCGGCCCGACGAGGAACTTCGTGAAATTCCAGCCAATATCCCCGCCGGTTTTCGGATTGGCCGTTTTGTCGGTCAGGAACGCATAGAGCGGCGTAATGTCGCTGCCCTTAACGGAAACTTTCGCCATCATCGGGAACGTCACATGATACTTCGCGGTGCAGAACGTCTTGATCTCCTGATTCGAGCCCGGCTCCTGACCGCCAAAATTGTTCGCCGGAATTCCCACGATCACGAAGCCGCGGTCCTTGTATTTTTCGTACAGCGCCTCGAGTCCGGCATATTGCGGCGTAAATCCGCAGCGGCTGGCCACGTTCACCAGCAGCACCACCTTGCCCTTGAACGAAGAGAGCGGCGTTGCCTGTCCGTCAATGGAATTCAGAGTGAAATCGAAAGCCGTTTTATCGGCGGCCATAAGTGTTGTCCCCAAAAGTGCCAGCAGCATAAACAGCTTTTTCATGTTCGTCTCCCGAAGCGCTCACGGTGCCCCGCATCAATCATAGGCCACCTCCTCCGCGAATCCCACTTTCTTCTCTGTCAATTCCGTGTAAGATTTTTGCACCCGGTGGAACACAGCCTACTGCAGTGAAAACACGCTCACACTCTGCCCAGTCAGGTGAAGCTTCACCGTTCTCCCAGCCATCTCCGCTTGCCCAGGCCCAAACAGCGGTGTGGCGCTGGTGGCCGCACTCGCCGGCGCGCCCGGCAATGGAACGGTGATGTCCCGCGCCGTCTTACCCGCGTGAAAAGCCGCCAGGATGTTCTCCTCATCGGTTTGCCTCAGAAAAATGTAGGTTGTATCGTCCGACGCCAGGCTCCACAATGTTCCTCGGCGCAACGCGGGATGTTGCGTTCTCACCGCCAGCAACGCGCTTACAAACTCATGCATCTCCTGTTGCTCCAGGGTGCGCCCGATCTTCGTGAAGGCGTTTCGCGGATCTTCCGTCCAACCTCCCGGGAAATCCCTGCGGTTGTCCGGATCGCCGCCTCCGGCCATGCCAATTTCATCGCCGTAATAGATCTCAGGAATCCCGCGCACCGTAAGAATGAATCCAAACGCCAGCCGCAATTGCGCCGGTGTTCCCTCCGGCATCCCGGAAAAGCGCGTGGTGTCGTGGTTTGCGAAAAACGGCACCAGGAATTCGGGATGTGGGTAAAGCGAATCCTGCCGCAGCGTGTTCGCCAATTTTCCAACCGGTGCACCCTTCAGCAAGACGTCGCGCAGCGTGAAATAGGCTGGAAAATCAAACGGCGCGGTAAGTTGCGTATCGATGCCGTCCCAGCCTTTCCTGCCGCCCTGATAAAACGAAGTTACGGTCGGGTCGGGGTGAAACACTTCGCCAATCGTCGTCAGCCGGGGATAAATTTTCCGCAGTTCCGTGTGCCACTGCTCCCAAAAACTTCGGGAAACATACGGGAACGTGTCAATCCGGTAGCCGTCCAGCCCGGAAGTCTCAGCCCACCAGATGCTGTTCTGCGCCAGGTATTGCACCACCGCTGGATTTTCCGTGTTCATGTCCGGCAAAATTCCCGCGAACCATCCGTCCGTCAGATTTCGCCGCAATTCGGGAGGGGTGTGGGGATCCACCAGCGACTCAAACAGGTCATTGGTAATGTCCTTCTTGTCGGGTTCGCCGTAAAACGTGGCCTTCAGCGGAGAAGAAGCCTTCAAATGCTGCTCCGGCGTGCCATGAAACCAATCCGGCATCGGCGGGTGCGCCACCCACGGATGTTTTGGCCCAACGTGATTCGGCACCACATCGAATAAAATCTTCATATGCTGCTTGTGCGCGGTTTGCACCAGTTCCTGGTAATCCGTCAGCGTGCCAAAGTGCGGATCCACGGCATACAAATCCACCGCTCCATATCCGTGGTAATCCTGCGTGGCGCCGTTCTTCACGATCGGCGTCAGCCACAGCGTCGTAACGCCCAACTGCTTTAGATAGTCCAGATGCTGCTCGACTCCGCGTAAATCTCCGCCGTGGTACGCGCGCGCTTTGCTGCGATCGTGCGATCCGGGGAATTCCGCGGGCTCGTCGTTCAGCGGATCGCCGTTGGCAAAGCGGTCCGGCATGATCAGGTAAATCACGTCGTCGAGCGAGAGCCCCTGATTTCTTCCCAAAATTTGCGTGCGCGCCGCGATGGGCAGTTCAAAGGTAGTCTGGCCGTGCGGCGTGATGATGCGGCAAACCGCGGTGCCGCTGCGCAGGTCGGGAGCAAATTTCAGCCACGCGAAAAGATAATCGCCGTCGCCGCTTGATTGCGTCCGGCTGACCACCACCTCGCGCAGATTGCAGTCCGCGTGCGTCGCCTGCAGATTTTTGCCGGAGAGCAGCAGCATCACATCCGGCGTTAGACCCACCCACCAGTTCGGTGGTTCCACTTTCGTCACCGCGGGCGCAAGGGGATTCGCCGTTTCCTGTGCGCGCACCGAAACGCCGCCGGCCATTCCAGCCAGCACAAGCAAACCGAACACGACGTAAATCCGCGCCCCCCAGGCGCCAGTGTCGCACCTTCGTTTTTTGCAACTGACTAGAGAACTCGAAACGTGCATCACGTCCTTTCCCCTTCCCGAAAAACCAAATGCCCAAAAGCCTCCGGCACATGAAAATTCGGCGCCGGAGTGTTCGTCGGGCTCCACGCAGCATAAAATCGCGGCTCCGCTTTCCCTTCCACCCGGAAAAAATTCGCCCGCCAGTTCCGCCGCGCATCAAACGCCGCCGTCAAGCTGCGCATGGGCACCGCGAGTTCCGCCGTCCACGTCCGCGCCGCGGCATCCTGCGCCACGCGCCGCCGCAATCCGCTGCGCATCTCTTCTTTCTCGCCATGCGCAATATCCAAATCAATCCAGAACCCGTTGGGGCTGACTTCCAACTCCTTATACACCAGCGGGTCGCTGGTGTCCGGCTGCAGAAAGGCCTCCGCCACATCGCGTTCCCACAACTCGTCCCGCCATCCATTCGGCCGCGCATCGGGAAACACATGCAGCTCCCTATAGCGCGCCAGAAACCGCAGAAACAGCGTCTCGGCATTCCACAGCAGCCGCACCTCGGTGGCCCGCTGCGGGTCGGCGGCCGCCCCTTTCCAATCGCTCTCAAAGCGAATCGCCGGCGCCTTTTCCCAATCAGCCGCTTCCGGAAATCCCGATGATCCAACTTTGTCCTTTAGGAACAAGGCATGCGCGGTCGGCAAATTATAGAATGAGGAAGCCGCTTGCGGAGTCATCGCCCGAATAGTGTAGTCCATCGCCGCCGCAAACCCAGCCCCAAAACCAAACCCTCGCAGCCCGGCGTTTGGCCCGTCCCTTCAGCCAGCAAACTCATTGCGCACCAAGCCCCAACGCTCCCCGACCGCCGCCAACCCCGCGTGCTACCATCCGTTTTGTACCCGTTCCCAAAGGAGAAGCTCCTGTGGAAGTCCGCCGCACAACTGTTGCCGATCGCAACGTCGAGGTTCGCACCGAACCCGTTCGCCGCAACCCCGCCGATTTTCAATTTGTGAAATTTCAGATCGACGCGGGCGTCGCGCACATGACCCTCAACCGCCCCGAGCACAATCTCCTCAATGAAGGCATGCTCCGCGAACTTGTGGACGGCATCGCCCACGCGGGCGAGCGCCCCGATGTGAAGCTCATCCTTCTCGATTCCGCCTGCAAAGTATTCTGCGGCGGCATTGACGTCGGCGAATACACCGCCGAGCGTGTTTTCCAGATGCTCGATGCGTTCCATTCCGTGTTCGTCGGCATCCTGGAAACTGCCAAGCCCGTGCTCTGCGTCGTTAACGGCCCGGCCATCGGCGGCGGAGCGGAGCTTGCCGCGTTCGGCGATCTGGTCATCGCCACGCCGAAAGCGCGCTTCGCTCAACCAGAGGTCACCATCGGCGTTTTCCCGCCGCTCGCGTCCACTATTCTTCCGTTCCTCGTCGGTCCCAAAATCGCTCTCGAACTCGTGCTTCTCGGCGAACCGGTGACCGCCGAACGTGCGCTCGACCTCGGCTTGATCAATCGCCTGGTTCCCGAAGCGAAGCTCGAAGCCACCGTCAACGACCTGTGCGCCCGCATCGTCGGGCAATCCGGTCCAGTGCTGACTATGGCCAAGAAAGCCATTCTCGGCGGAATGGGCCTTTCGCTCCGCGACGGCCTGAAGAATTCGATGAGCATCTTCCTCAACGAACTCTATCGCCTGGAGGATTCTCAGGAAGGGATCCGCGCCCTCGTCGAAAAGCGCAAACCCGACTGGAAGAACCGCTAACCTTCACCGCCAGAATTTGGCAGTAATCAATCACTTTCCAAGGCAAACAGCAACTTACGGCTGCGAGCCTTCATCGCTGACGTCCCATTTCGAGCAGCCTCGCGTAGAATCTCTACCACTTCGGATCGCAAACTTGGCTCCTTCATCGTAAGGTCGGCCAATCCCTGCAGCGCGAAGGTCTTGACGATGGAGCTGCGATCCTCGAGAAAACTGCACAGTAATTCTTTCGTGAGTTGCAACTCCCTGGGACTCAGCGCAAGTCGTGGAACAATGACCGCCAGATGCCAACGCAACTCCTGTTCCTGGGGCCCTTTCATCAAGCCAAGCAGTTCCTTTTTGTAGGGCCGAAGCAAAACAGGATTTTTTCGCGTGACCTTCTCAATCGCGTCCGCAGCTCGCATTCGTACAAGAGGATCCTCAGACCACATACCCGCGGCTAGCTTGGGGAACATCCGCGGTTCTGCGGACACGATCGCCGCGACTTGATCAGCCTTGCCGATCGTTCGCCGATCCCCTCCCCGCAAGAGAAGCAGAATATTTATTCGCGCCATGGAACGGTGCCAGCGCCCACATAATACATTGTCTGGGTGAGTTTCTATCAGCCCGATGATCATCGCCGCTGCGTGATAAGTCCAAGATGGGTGCCAAACGCAAGAGCTATCTCGGGGCTCCGTTCAAATAAGTCTGCGAGAAGCCTGTCCACACCACGGGCGATTCGAGGCGGCATCCGCAAACTTGCTCACTTTAATCTCGTGTGTGATTGACGCCCTCCGCCCCGCTATTTTCAGGCTGGAGGTCTTCGCCATCGCAGGAACAATCTATCCCGGTTGCACGGAAATCAATTTTGGCCCGGCTGCACTAATCATCTCTCTGCGGCGGAGGCATGCCACGCCCAGCAAAACACTTAGCGGATGGGTAGGGCGTACATGAGGCCGCCCTGTGTCGAGAGGTTGTTAGGTCCGCGTGGCAGCTTCATCGGCGATGCTGCGCCGAGGTCGCGGTCGAACATCTCGCCATAGTTGCCGACCGTTTCGATCACCCTTGCCGCCCATGCATCATCCAGCCCGAGAAATTGGCCGTAGCCGCGCTGCACGCCCAGCAATCGCCGGATCACGGGATCTTCGCTCTTTTTCATTTCCGCGAGATTCGCCTGGGTCACTCCGCTCTCCTCGGCCTGGATCAATGCTTCCACCGTCCAGTTGACGATGGCTGCCCACTGCGGATCGTCCAGGCGATAGGCGGGCGCCAAAGGGTCCTTGCCGATGACATCCGGCAGGATTCCGAAAATCCGCCCGCCGTCTTTATAGGCCAGTCGTTCGGTGGCGAGTTGAGAAACGTCCGCGCTGATAGCGGCGCAATTGCCAGTAACAAATGCGGCCTCCATCTCCCCTTCTTCTTGAAACGAAAAGGGCAGCCAATTGATCTTCCGGCGCTGCATGTAGCCTTGCAGTTGGATTTCAAGTTCCGTGCCGCCCAGAAAACAGACTTTCTTTCCCGCCAGATCTTTCGCAGACGCAATCCCCTTGGTCTTATTCACTAGGAAGCCTTGGTAGTCATAAAAGATGGGCCGCGCAAAACCTAAACCGGTGTCGATTGAATTGATGAAATTGGCAGAACCGGTGGCCAACAGCGCAATCTGCCCGGATTTGAGGGCTTTTAGGGCGTCTTGTTCGTCCTGGAAAGGCACAATCGTGAACTTGGCATTGGCCCCGAGCACGGCCACAGCCACGGCTTTGCAGATGTCCTGATCGAACGCAGCATGATTCCCATGGGCATCCTGCGTGGAGTACTCGGGCAGTTCTGTATTGACCCCGCAGGCGAGCGGCCCGCCAGCTTTGATTTTATCCAGGGTCGGTCCGGCAATCGCCGCCGGAATTCCAATGATCAAACAGCGGAGGAAACATAGCACCGCAAGAATTCGCATCATGCCAATCACATTCCCTTCGAATGTTTGAGAGAGTCCTGCCCAGAACAGTGCGGCGACCGGAGAGGATAACCGGTCGCCGCGGTCCACTGGTTGAAGTGGACTGCCGTTTTTACTGCCAGCTACCCGACGTTGGCAAACCCGGCTCGCTGCTGGGGCGCGGATTGAAATCGGCCGGGGCCGGATCAATCAGTTTCCCGTGCACGTAGTCGGTCGGGTTGATTCGCAGGATGCTGCAGCCCTTGGCGGCATAGTGAGGAAGAGTTACGACGTCGGAGTGTTGAATCATGGCGAAGTCGCGCGGCAGTGGCGGCACGAAGCCGATCAAGCGGGCATTATCGAAGGCGGAGAAGAGGTTGCCAACTCCAGGAGTGTGGGCATCGGCAGGCCCCAAGTACTTCTGTCCGTAGGTCGTCTCGCCAAGCGCGCGGGCATTGGCCTCATCCGGCAGATCGGCAAGAGGAGTCAGGTTGAAGAGCTCGTCAACGAACTTGATAATCGAGCTATGTTCGGTGGCTTCATGGGTGATGGCGTGAACCACGCTATAGGGTGAGATGACGATCATCGGGATGCGCGGACCCTGATTGAGGGCGTTGCCGACCGGATCGAAGGAGCGAATCACCGGCTGTGTGTGGTCATAGAGGCCATCGGTCTCGTCGTAAGTGATGATGATGGCGCTCTCTGGCCAATACTTGCTGCTGGCGATGGCGTTGATCGAGTCAGCCAGCAGGGCTTCGCTGATCTGCGCATCGGAGTAGCCCGGATGGTCGTCGTTACCCGCGAAATCTCCCTGCACGGTTTTGTTGGGCGAGCGGGGAGTCAGGCCATCGAGGTTGCCGTACCCGCCACGGACGTAGAAGACGCCGCCGGTTGCCGGCAACGCGTTCGTGCTGATCGCGGTGAAGAAATCGCCGAGGCCCTTCAAGTGGTTCGCGGTTTCCACCGGGTTATTCGCCTCATACCCGAAGTACTGAGGTCCGTTGTGGTGGGCAATGTAGGTGGCATACGTTGGAGTACTGGTCGGATCGGTGGACTCGTGATTGTAGCCTTCCTGGAACCAGGCCCAATTTACCGCCTTGTTTTTGTCGCCGAGGATTTTCTGGATGTCGCTCTGCACGTCCGGCAGATCGAAAGTTGGATCCTGATCCTTGGAGGTGATTGTTTGAATGTCTTTTCCCATGAAAGAGAGCGGCAAACTTGCAAAGGTAAGGTTCGAAGAAGGGGTCTTGGTCTGAGGGGAGCCGCTCTCGGTGGGCTGGAATAGGCCTGGAGGAGTCAAAAGCGCGGCGAGCGCGTTGCCCCAGTAGGGCTGAGGATCGCCGGTAACGGGGAGTTGCCCGTTTGCGTATGTCCCGGTGCCCCCTAGAGCGAGTTCGGGATGCTTGACCCACTGCGTCATGCCGGATTGCCCGGCGATCATGGCGATGGCGTTCGGCGTGGACGGTCCGATCACGGTGTCAAAGAAATTGTCGAAGAGAGTAAAGCGGTCCGCGTATTGCCAGAGGAATGGTGCGGTATCGCAATCCACGTGGCTGACGACCAGTTCGCCCTTTTGCACTTGCGCTTGTGTCGGGGCCGGTCCGGTGTAGGTGGTGCCGTCGGCGCTCAGCGTTCCGCCGGAGAGACCTTCCTCGGTAAAAGCATATCGGTCGTTGTGGGCCAGGTTGTTCGCATCCAGATGCAGCTTGGCGTCAATGGAGGTGTGGCCGTGATTCACGGAGTCGGTGTCCTCGGGGTACAGCAGGACCGTATTTCCATTCACGTCGATGACCGACTGTGGAATCAAGAAAGGAGAGATGGTCCCGACCGTGCCGTCTGTCTTGACGATCGGCTGGACGATGCCCGGGGTTTCGCTGGCGGGTTGTGAGAACAGGCCGCGAGCGCCGGGATATGTGCCAAAATAAAAGTCAAACGAGCGGTTTTCCTGAAACAGAACGAAGACGTACTTGATGTGCTTACGCAGTAGTTCGAGTTTCTGTTCGTGGCTGAGATAAGGAAAATCTTCCACGCGACGCGTATGCTGAGCGACCAAGTCGCTCGATCTTGGCCCGATTTCCACAACTTTCTTCTGATCAACTTGTTTGTCATTCTTTGAATCTTGGGCCATCACACCGACAGGCTGTAGCAGCAAGGCAGCAGCGGCGAGGTAGACACAACCGGCCCTCACCCAATTTCTTGTACTCATGGTTACTCCTCTCAGATTTAGAGCTTTTGACAAAACTGACTTGCGCTGGAATTCCTCGATTACCATCTGAGCGCGGGAGGGAAAAAACGAAGGAAGACTGCGCGAATGTGATGCTGGCACGGGGTTGTGAATCGTACTTAAAGGGCGTATGAATATGCCGCCAAACCCCGCTACAGGGAATGTTGATGAAGTTTTAGAGCGGCAATCTCGAACAGACTTGCCAATTAGCTTTGCGTTTCGTTGACACCCTCCCCCACGCGCCGTAGACTGAAGGTGACATTCAGCAGGCAAGGGAAGTGGGGAAGTGCCGTGCAATTCGGCCGCGGTCCCGCCACTGTAATCGGCTGCAACGCCGAGAGCCAGGCTACCCTCCCTCGCCGCCGTGGTTGGGCCTACTTCGCGAGAGAGTACGCCTCCAGCACGCGCCCGGCCTCTCGCCGGGTTTTTTTATTGTCAAATTGCTCGCAGCCATCTCGTCAGGGGAGATTCGTGCACCACATTCGGTCCAACTCCGCGCACCGCGCCGGTTTTCTCGCCGGCGCTCTACTGCTTCTTGGCGCCTGGTTGCCGCTTGGCGCCCAGTCTTTCCCTCCGCCACCCTCGGTCGCATCTCCGCCACCCGCTATGCACGAAGTTGTTGACGAATTTGGCCGCAACGTCCGCGTCCCGCAGATCCCCGCGCGCATCGTTTCGCTCGCGCCCAGTCTCACCGAAACGCTCTACGCCCTCGGCGTGCAGGACCGCCTGGTCGGCGACACCGACTACTGCGACTATCCCGCCGAAGCGCAAAAGAAAACCAAAGTCGGCGGACCTATCAATCCGAATCTTGAAGAGATCGCCGCGCTGCATCCGGATATCGTCCTGGTCACCAAGGAAATCAATCGCCTGGAAACGGTTCGTGCGCTCGATACCCTCGGCATCCCCACCTACGCCACCGACGCTCACACTGTCGACGAAATTCTATCGAGTACGCAAAAACTCGCCGATCTTCTCGGTGTTCCGGAAGCCGGCAAGTCCCTCACCGGCGATCTCCAGGCCCGCCTTGTTTCGCTGCACACCAAACTCGAAGGGCTTCCGCCCAGCCGTGTGCTCTTCATTGTCTGGACGCGCCCCCTCATCTCCATCGGCAAAAACACCTTCATCGCCGATGCCTTACGCAAGGCTGATGCCGCCAGCATCGTGGACTCCACGCAAGACTGGCCGCAGATGAACCTCGAAGAAGTCGTGCGCCTGCAACCGGACTACCTGGTGTTTGCCGCCGCACACTCTGAATCCGCCGCGCGCGATTTCGAAACGCTATCGAGCTTGCCCGGCTGGAACATTCTTGATGCGGTGCGCAATCGCCACTTCGCGGTCATCAGCGAAGCGGTCAATCGGCCCGCGCCGCGTATCGTTTCCGCCATCGAGGATCTCGCCCACCAGTTGCATCCCGCTGCGTTCCTGGATTTCCCCACTCCCGAAAAGCCGGCGGCACCCGTAACCCCCGCGCCCGGCGCGCCGAATCCACCTGCGGCCGCCCCGGCGCGCGTCACGCGCAACGTGCTGCAGCCCTTCATACAGGAGTTCGCGTGCGCCCGCTAACTCTCACGCGCCTCCTCGTGCGCTGCGGCATTCTCGCTCTCATTCTCTTTGCGGTCGTCGTGGTGGCCATGAAACTCGGCGCCGTCCAGGTCTCGCTCTACGGCTTGGGCAAGGACCTGATTAGCGTTCTTCTCGGCCGCACCAGTGCTCTCTCCAGCGATTACGGCATGATCGTCCTCGGCATCCGGTTGCCGCGCATTCTTCTTGCGATTTTTGTCGGCGCTTCTCTTTCTGTCGCGGGGGTCAGCTTCCAGGCGTTGCTGCGCAATCCCCTCGCGGATCCTTATGTGCTCGGCGTCTCTTCCGGCGCGGCGCTTGGTGCCATCGTCGCCCTCATCATCGAAGGCCACCTGAATCTTTCGCCCGAAATGGCCGGGCTCATCACCCCGGTCGGCGCGTTTGTCGGGGCGGCCATCACCATTGCCGCCGTCTATCTTCTGGGCCGCCGCGATGGGCAGATTGACAGCACCACGCTGCTTCTCGGCGGCATCATCACCGCTTCGTTCCTCTCCGCGGTAATCATGTTCCTGATGACCACGCTCTCCGGCAACAATCTTCGCGGCAGCGCCTTTTGGTTCATGGGCGATCTTTCCACGCCGCAGCCTCGCAGCCTGCAATATTTTCTGTCGTTCGGGTTCATCGTCGCCGCCGGGGCCATTTACACCACCGCATCCGATCTCAACCTTTTGCTGGCTGGCGAAAAGGAAGCCATGCATCTCGGCGTGGACGTGCCGCGCGTCCGCATCGTCGTCTATATCGCCGCCTCGATTCTCACCGGCCTCGCCGTTTCCGTCAGCGGCACAATCGGTTATGTAGGCCTGCTGGTTCCCCACGTCATGCGCCTCATTTTCGGCTCCGACCATCGCATGCTGATTCCCGCTTCCGCACTCGGCGGCGCAATTGCTTTGGTCATCGCCGACACCCTTGCACGTACAGTCACTTCGCCCACGGATTTGCCCGTTGGCGCGATGACTGCGGCGGCCGGCGCGCCACTCTTCATCTATTTGCTTCGCAGGAGGCTCTCATGAGCACCGCGCTTCGTCACCCGCTTCCCGGAGACGCCTCGCGCGCCAATTCCGATGTCCGCCTCAGCGTCGAGCAGGTCAGCTACGCCTACGCGGCCAATCCTTCGCAGGCGCCGCTTTTCACGCTGGAAGCTCTCAGCTTCCAGGCCAAGCCCGGCGAGATTGTCGCCATCGTCGGCCCCAACGCGTGCGGCAAATCCACGCTGCTCAAACTCATCTCCGGCGCGCTGGAGCCGCTTTCCGGCCGAATCTTTCTCAACGGCTTCGCAACCCACTCGCTGCCGGTCAAAACCCGCGCCCAGCGTATCGCGCTGGTGCAGCAGGAAAGCCGCCTGATTTTCCCTTCCCGTGCCTGGGAATTTGTGCTTCAGGGGCGCCATCCTTACGGCGGCGGCCTGCGCTTTGAATCCGAGGAAGACGTCCTCATCGCCAACAATGCGCTTGCGCAAGTTGGCGCCTCGCACCTCGCCGATCGCTGGATGGACAAAATTTCCGGTGGTGAGAAGCAGCGCATCATTCTGGCGCGCGCCCTTGCGCAGCAGCCGTTGCTGCTGCTTCTCGATGAGCCGACGCTGCACCTCGATATCGGCGCGCAAGTGGATTTACTCGAATCCCTGCGCCGCCTCGCCGCGCAGAATCGCTACACCGTCGTGGTGGTTACTCACGAACTGAACCTTGCCGGCGAATACGCCGACCAGGTCGTCCTGTTGCAAAAGGGCAAATGCCTTCGCGTTGGTTCTCCGGCGACGGTTCTCCAGCGCGAAATTCTCGAACAGGTTTTTCAAGCGCCGCTCTCCGTGGAAATCACCCCCTCCGGCCGGCCGCGCGTCACGCTTTTTACGAATAAATAGTTGTTCCCATTGTCCACCTCGACCCGGGGGCTCGCGCCTCCGAAATCTTCAATCCACAGCGGGCTCTGCCCCTCCACCTCAACCGCGGACTTCGTGCTCGGGAAGACGGTGCAACACCGTCGCCGCCGCGCGACTGTAAGGCGAATGTACCGCTCGTCAGCCACTGTGACCCACCAACGCCACGGGAAGGCAGCGAGTGAACCCTGTAGTGGCCCATCTTTAGATTGGCCCGATGTAGGCGCCGGGTTTTAACCCGGCCAGCCCAACAGAGTTCCTTTTCGCCAAGCCAGGAGACCGGCGAAGTCTGCAGCCCGTGCAAGCCTCGTTGCACCGGACAACCTTCAAGCTCCCGCGCGTGAGGGAGTGGAGGAACCATGAAAAATAGAATCGCCGTACTGTCTTTGCTCCTCGCATTCTTCCTTTTCACTGTAAGTACCAAAGCTCTTCCGCAATCGGAATCCACCAACGCCCATCTCGCCGGCACCCTGACGGATCCCTCAGGTTCCTCAGTGAACGAAGTTCGCATCACCGCGCAGCTTGAAGCTTCTTCTGTCAACCAACCAATCGCCACCGCTTCTTCCGCTGACGGCTCGTATTTGCTGTCTCTTCCCGCCGGCCGTTATCGCCTGCGCTTCTCGCGCGCTTCGTTCACCATGCGCGAAATCACGCTCACGCTGGCCGCTGGCGAATCCCGCGTCCTAAATCTCCATCTCGAACTCGAACCTCTCTCGGACAGCGTCATCGTCACCGCGCAATCCGTTCCCTCAACCGAAGCGCAAACCACCGCGCCCACCGATGTCATTTCCCGCGAGGTCATAAACGAACGTCAGGCCGCGTCTCTGCCGGAGTTGCTGCAATTCTCTCCCGGCATCGCCATCGACCGCACCGGCCCGTTCGGAGGCACCGCCTCCATTTTCCTGAACGGCGGGAATTCCGATTTCACCAAGGTGTTGGTGGACGGCACGCCCATCAATCCGCCCGGCAGCGGCGTCGATTTCTCCAGCCTCACCACCGAAAATATTGACAAGGTCGAAATCGTCAGCGGCGCGGAGAGCGCGCTCTACGGCAGCGATGCCGTCTCCGGCGTGATCCAGCTCTTCACCCATCGCGGTGATACGCGCGTCCCCGCCTTCACCGTTTTTTCCGAGGGCGGCAACTTTTCCTCCGCGCGCGGTGGTGGCGATCTCAGCGGCCTCATCGGCAAATTCGATTACTCCGCCGCGGCCGCTTATTTCCATACCGACGGCCAGGGCCTTAACGACGCGTTCATCAATCGCACGCTCTCCGGAAATTTTGGTTATTCGTTCTCCGACACTAACCAACTCCGCCTCTCGCTCCGCAACAACACCAGCGACGCCGGCATCCCCGGCCAGACGATTTTCACTCCGCCAAGTCTCTACCAGAGTTATGCACAACAAATCTTCAGCGCCAATGCTCGCTGGGATTTTTCGACCGGCTCCCACTGGCGCCACGAAATCAGCGGCACCGAATCCTATACTCGGCAGCACAGCTACAACCCCCAGCAAAGCTACTACGCCACCGACCCTAATGCCTTCTGCCCGCAAGCCAATCCCACTTCCGTGCCCACTGCGGAGTTCTGCGATTACACCTACGACTCCCTGCTCAGTTACAATCGCGCCGCTATTAACGCGCAATCGAGTTACGTGTTGCGCACTTTTATTGCTACCGCCGGATACCAATATGAAGTCGAAAACGGCGGCCTCGAGTTTGTTTCTCCGGGCCATTTACGCCGCAACAATCAGGCCGGCTATCTCGATTTCCGGTACACGCCGATCTCCCGGCTGACGCTCGACTTCGGCGGACGCGTCGAAGCCAACAGCAGCTTCGGTACCCGCTTTGTTCCCCGTGTTGGCGGCTCTTACGCGCTGCACTATGGCAAAGGATTTTTCGGCGACACGCGCTACCGGGCCTTCTACGGCCAGGGCATCAAGGAGCCGCGCTTCGACCAGACCTTCGGCACCGATCCCTGCTTTCCAGGCAACCCTAATCTCAAGCCAGAAGCCAGCAAGGGCTGGACCACCGGCATCGATCAGAAGCTGGCTGGGGATCGCTGGAAGCTTTCCGCCGATTATTTCTACACCCGCTTCTACGACATCGTGAGTTTCGGGTACTATCCTCCGCCCAATCCAAATTTCTGCGGCAGCTACTTCAACACCGACCTGGCTATCGCGCGCGGCGCCAATGTTACTTCCGAATTTCGCCTCCGCAAGTGGCTCTTCGTCAACGGCAACTACACCTACGATAATTCCCGCGTCCTGCAATCGCCCAACACATCGGATCCCTCGCTCATTCCGGGTAATCACCTGATTCGCCGCCCGGTTAACTCCGGTTCATTCGGCGTCAACGTCGCTTACGCCCGCGTGAACTGGAACTTCATCGGCTATTTCACCGGGGTCCGCACGGATTCAAACTTCGTCAATCCCGGGCAGACCAACAATCCCGGCTACGCACGTTTCGACATGGCCATGAGCTATAACTTCACCCGCGGTTTGTTTGTCACCGCCCGCGCCATCAACCTCTTCGACAAACAATATCAGGACGCGCTCGGGTATCCCGCCCTGGGCCGCTACTACATGCTCGGCCTGCGCTACGCCTTCGCCGGGAGAGAGTGATGCCGGCGCCGGAACCCATCCTCTTTTGCTGGAGCGGCGGCAAAGACAGCGCCATGGCGTTGCACGCACTGCTGCAACAAAGTGATGTCCGCATCGCCGCACTGCTCACCACCGTCACCGAAGGCTACGACCGCATCAGCATGCACGGCGTGCGCCGCGAACTTCTGCACCAGCAGGCGGAATCCCTCCGCTTGCCGGTGCACGAGGTCCTCATCCCGCCGCAGTGCGTCAATCCCATCTACGAATCACGAATGGAAGAAGCCTTGCGCCTGCATCTTGCAAAGGGAATCCACCGGGTTGCCTTCGGCGATATTTTCCTCGAGGACCTCCGCCACTATCGCGAAAAGAGTCTCGCTCGCGTGGAAATGCAGGCCATTTTCCCCATCTGGAAACGCGACACCCGCGAGCTCGTCCGCGAATTTCACGCCGCGGGCTTTCGCGCCGTCGCCGTTTGCATTGACACCAAAGCCCTCGACCCGAGTTTCGCTGGCCGCGAGCTTGACGCCTCGTTCTTCGCCGATCTTCCGCCGAACGTCGATCCCTGCGGCGAAAATGGCGAATTCCACACCTTCGTCTTCGACGGCCCTATCTTCACGCGGCACGTCGATTTCACTATCGGCGAAGTCGTCCTCCGAGATTCTTTCGCCTTCTGCGACCTACTGTAATGGACGATCTTCAGGTCGGCCCAAACGCTGGCAGCACTGCCATCCCTGGCCGTGCTCTTGGGCTCCCGGGACTTCAGCCCCGACGATTCTTCCCCCCTCGCCGCTCTGCTATACTTTTTCTTTCGCCATGACGAAATTCGCCACCGATTCCGCCCTCTCTCTCGAACTGCTCGCCAAGTACGAGCCGGTCATCGGCTTGGAAGTCCACGTCCAGCTTCACACCAACACGAAAATCTTTTGCGGTTGCTCCACGCGCTTCGGCGACCAGCCCAACTCCAACGTGTGTCCCGTTTGCCTTGGTCTCCCCGGTACGCTCCCGGTTCTCAACAAGCGCGCGGTTGAAATGGCCATGCGCGCCGCGCTGGCCATCAACTGCACCGTCCATGAGCATTCCCGCTTCGCCCGCAAGAACTATTTTTATCCCGACCTGCCCAAGGGCTACCAGATCTCGCAATACGAATTGCCGCTGGCCACCGGCGGCTGGCTGGATGTGGAAGTCCACGGCGAAAAAAAACGCATCGGCATCACCCGCCTGCACCTCGAAGAAGACGCGGGCAAATCCTTACACGACGGTTTTGCGGAGTCCGCCGAAAAAACTTACGTCGATTTCAACCGCTGCGGCACGCCGCTCAGCGAAATCGTCTCCGAGCCGGACATGCGCACGCCCGATGAGGCCTACGCCTACCTCACCACGCTGCGGCAGATTCTTCTTTACACCGGCGTGAGCGATTGCAACATGGAGGAAGGTTCGCTGCGTTGCGATGCCAACGTCAGCGTCCGCTTGCGCGGTGCGAAGGAATTCGGCACCAAGGTCGAAGTGAAAAATCTCAACTCGTTCCGATATCTCGCCAAGGCCCTCGAATACGAAATCGAGCGCCACATCGGCGTCATCGAATCCGGCGGCCGCATCTCCCAGGAAACCCGCCTCTGGAATCAGGCCGCCAGCCGCACCGATTCCATGCGCTCCAAGGAAAAGGCTCACGACTATCGCTATTTCCCGGAGCCGGACCTGCTACCCGTCCATGTCGGCGCAGCCTGGCGAGAGGAAGTGCTCCGCTCGCTGCCGGAGTTGCCCACTGCCAAGCGCGCGCGTTTCGCCTCCGCGTACGGAATCACCCCGTACGACGCCGAAATCCTCACCGGCTCGCAGGCCCTGGCGGATTATTTCGAAGCGGTCGTGAAAGCCGGCGCCCCCGGCAAAGCTGCCGCCAACTGGATGCAGACGGAACTTCTGCGCCGCCTCAACGATTCCGGCAAGGAAATCGACGCGAGTCCCGTTTCCCCCGCCGCGCTCGGCGAACTCGTCGTCCTGGCGGACTCCGGCAAAATCACCGCCGCCGTCGGTAAAAAAGTTTTCGGCACCATGTTTGAAACCAGCCGCTCCGCCACGGAAATCGTCGCCGCCGAAGGCCTCGGCGCCCAGGTCGGCGGCGACGCCATCGAGAAAGCGGCTCGCGAAGTCATCGAAGAGAATCCCGACAACGTCGCCAAATTCAAATCCGGCAACGAAGGCGTCTTCAAGTTTTTCGTCGGCCAGGTGATGAAAGCCACCAAGGGCCAGGCCAATCCGCAAGCGGTCAACGACATCGTCCGCAAACTGCTTTCTTGAAATCTGTTCGCCCGGAAAATTACTGAGGATACTCCGATGCTCAAAATCGGTGGCAAAGCCCCTGACTTCACTCTAACTTCCGATGATGGCAAGGAAATTTCCCTGAAGGATTTCAAACGCCGCCGTGTGCTGCTGTATTTCTATCCCAGAGCCAGCACCCCGGGCTGCACCATCGAAGCCTGCGAATTCCGCGACCTGCATCCCAGATTTCAAAAGGAAGGCACCGTGGTCCTCGGCGTAAGCGCCGACCCGGTGAAGGCGCTGCAGAACTTCAAAACCAAACAGAAGCTCAATTTCCCGCTGCTCAGCGATCCCACCCACAAAATGATTGAATCCTACGGCGTCTGGCGCATGAAGAAATTCATGGGCCGCTCCTTCAAGGGCATTGTCCGCAGCAGTTTTCTGATTGGTCCCGGCGGCAAAATCGAAGAAATCTGGGACGAAGTAAAAGCCAAAGGCCACGCCGCCGAAACTCTCTCCCGCCTGGCTCAGTAGGCGCATGGTTTTAACCATGCCAGCCTCATCAACAAGCGCGTCCGTTCAAACCTCCGCCCGCAATTCATCCCCCACCGGCTCGATCAGCATATTGTCGATCAAGCGCGTCTTCCCCAGATACACAGCCAGCACTGCGTAACATCGCCGCGCCAGCCGCACCACCGGCTCAAACGTCTCCGCATCCACAATCTCCGCGTAATCCACCCGTGCCCTCGGCTCGCCAGCCAAAACTTTCTGCATCGCTTCCTGCAACTGCAGCGACTCCCGCACGCCCGCCAATATCCCGCTTTCCGCCGCGCGCAGCGCCCGGTGCAACACCGTCGCCGCCTGGCGGTTTTCCGGCCCCATATACGTATTCCGCGAGCTCATCGCCAGCCCATCCGGCTCGCGCACAATCGGGCAAACCACAATCTCCGTATCCAGATTCAAATCGCGCACCATCTGCTGCACGATGCGCACCTGCTGCGCGTCCTTGCGCCCAAAATACGCGAAGTGCGGCTGCACGATCTCCAGCAGCTTCAGCACCACTGTGGATACCCCACGAAAATGCCCCGCGCGCGACCTGCCCTCCAGCCGCTCGCTCAATCCCTCCACATGAACGTACGTGGAAAATCCCTTGGGATAAATCTCCGCTGCATCCGGCAGAAACAGTCCATCCACGTTCGCCGCGATCAGCTTTTCCACGTCCGCTTCCAGCGGCCGCGGATACCGCGACAAATCCTCATTCTCCGCAAATTGTTTGGGATTCAAAAAAATCGAGGCGTACACCGGCGAGCATTCCCGCCGCGCGCTTTCCACCAGCGCCAGGTGCCCCGCGTGCAGCGCCCCCATCGTCGGCACCAGCCCGATGATCCGCTGCTCCTGCCGCGCCGCCCGCGCCTTCTCTTTCATCCAGGCAACTGTGCGAATCGTCTCCATCCGCGCTAAGCGCCCGCCGCCGTGGCGTGTTCCCGGTAAAAGTGCATCAAGTCCGTCAGCACCGGCTGCGCGCCCAATTGCCGCAATAGCGTCGTCACCTGGCCGCGGTGGTAGGTTCCATGATTCACAACGTGCTGCATCGATTGCCAAAGCGGATTGCTGTAGTCGCCGAATTTCAGCGTCTTATATTCCAACACGCGGTTCAGATCTTCCTGCGTCAATGAGCCAACAAATCCCAGCAGCCGCGGCTCGAGCTCCGACCACTTCTCCCGCAAACTCGCCACGTTTTGAAATTGCGTTACGTCTGGAAGCGAACCCGGCGAACGCCCCTGAAACCGTTCCAGCCAAACCCATTCCGCCCCGTAAATATGAGCCAGCGTGTCCCGCAAAGAGCCGAAACTCGAGCCCATCGGCCTCAGGAATTCTTCAGGTGTAACCTTCCCGGCAGCCTCCAATTGCCGTCGGTTGGCCCACGCATTGTATTCGTACAGCACAACCATCTCGCTCGGAGTCACGTGCTGCCTCCTTTCCGCAATTGTTCTGGAAGTTTTTGCGGCGGCCTGAAAACCAGCCGCCGCCTATCGAATCAAAAGAAGATTCGCCTACCGCGCAATTCGAATTGGCTTTCGCCCCTGAATGGCCTTGGGCGCGTGATACGACTCCGCATCCGAAGGAAAGCTCCCGCTCTGCACATCCGCGCAATACTCGCGCACCGCCTGCGAAATCATTTCGCCGACGTTCGCATACCGCCGCGCGAACTTCGGAGGCTCTTGAAACGTCAGTCCCAACAGATCGTGCACCACCAGGATCTGCCCGTCGCATTCGGGCCCCGCGCCGATGCCGATCGTCGGGATGCGCACGCCCTTGGTAATCTCCGCCGCCAGTTCGCGCGGAATGCCTTCCAGCACAATCGCAAACGCGCCCGCCGCCTCCACCGCGCGCGCATCGCGCAGCAACTGCTCCGCAGCGAGGGCCGTCTTCCCCTGCACGCGATACCCGCCCATCGCGTTCACCGATTGCGGCGTCAATCCCACGTGCCCCATCACCGGTATCTCGGCTTCCGTCAGCCGCGTAATCACTTCCAGACGACGTTCGCCGCCTTCCACCTTCACCGCCTCCGCCCCAGCCTCTTTCACGAAGCGCACCGCGTTCTTTAGCGCCTCGTTCGCGTCGCCCTGGTACGTGCCAAACGGCATGTCCGCCACCACCAGCGCCCGTTGCACGCCGCGCCGCACCGCCTTGGTGTGGTGCAGCGCCTCTTCCATCGTCAGTGGCAGCGTGCTCTCGTATCCCAGCACCACCATCGCCACCGAATCCCCCACCAAAATCACATCCACGCCGGCCTCATCCAGCAAGCGAGCGGTTGGATAGTCATACGCCGTCAGGCAGGTGATTTTCTTTTTGTTCGTGGAATCCGCAGCCAAGGACTTCCGCTGCAGCAACTCGGGAACCGTGATTTTCGCACTGTTCCCATTCGGAATGATGCTCATGTCGGCCTCCGGTGCCGTTCCCTGACCGCGGGATACAGCCCTCGTCCAAACGAGACTAATATAACAAAATGTGATGCAAGTCACCAATAATTGTGATTCTTGACGTCCTGTAGGCGCATGGCTTCAGCCGTGCCAGCCCCGCTTCTCAGTAAGCTCCTTAAGAAAGTGGCCTCCCCGACGCCTGCGCCCGCCCCTTCCACTGCCCGCCACGCCCTAACCAAAACCGCACCGCCGAAATCCACGTCGCATACGAATAAAAAACCGCAGCCACCGGCAACAGCGGCGCCCAGAGCGCCGACAAGCCATAAAACCGCACCGTCGGCAAATACGTAATCGCCATCAACGCCCACGCCGCCAACCCCAATCGCCACACCACCGGCTGCGCGCTGAACGTGAAAACCACCGGCAGCACATACGTCACAATCATTCCCAGCAAAGTTCCAGCCAGCAGCAATCCCGAATAGCCGAGTTGCGTAAACGCCGTCCGCGCGATCAAATCGCGAATCTCCCCGAACGTCGTATAAGCGCGCAGACTCACGCTCCTCCGCGTCAACCCCAACCAGATCGCTCCACCGCCGCGTTTGACCGCTCGCGCCAACGCGCAGTCATCAATCACTTCGCCGCGAATCGTCGCCAGCCCGCCGATCTGTTCCAGCGCCGTTCGCTTTAGCAGCACGCAACCCCCCGCCGCTCCGGCCATCCGCGATTTTTTGTCGGCTATCCAATGCGGCGGATAAAGTTTCAAAAAAAAATACAGAAAGGGAGGTATCAGCAGGAGCTCCGGAAACGTTTTCGCCTGGAGCAGCACCATCAGCGAGACCAGCTCCAGCCGCCCTTTCTCCGCGCGCCCCACCAATCGGCTCAAGGTGTCCGGCGCGTGCTCAATATCAGCATCCGTAAACCACAAATAATCCGGCGGTTCGGTGCTGGCGTTCTCAACGCCCTGTTGCATCGCCCAAAGCTTCCCCGTCCACCCGCTCTGCAGCGCCGCGGCCTGCAAAATCGTCACGCGCTCTGACGCCCCGCATCGCACCGCCGCGTCCCGCGCCAGCGCCCCGGTGCCATCCTCGCTGTGGTCATCCACCACCACAATCTTGAATTCACCCGCATACTCCTGCCTCACCAGCGATTCCACCGTCCGCGCAATCGCCTCCGCCTCGTTGCGCGCCGGCACAATCGCGATCACCCGCGGCCATTCCGCCAACGATTCCTGCCCGGCGATGTCGTCGTTAAACGCGTGCAGCTGCCAGAATGCCCCGCGCAAAAAGGTAAGCACAACCCAGATCAGCAGTGAAATCGCAGCAAGGATAAGCGTCAGGGAACCCACGCCCCATTTTGTCGCGAAAACGCCTCGCGCCGCTAGGCCAGGTCTTCCGCCCGGATCGGCAGCTGCCGCACCGGCTTCCCCGTCGCCGCAAAAATCGCGTTACACACCGCCGGTGCGATCGGCGGCGTCCCCGGCTCGCCGATTCCTCCCGGCCCGTCCTTGCTCTCCACGATATGCACTTCCACCAGCGGCGTTTCATTGATCCGCACCATATCGTAATCGTTGAAATTCGCCTGCTCGACGCGCCCGTTCGCAATCGTGATCTCGCCCTTCAGCGCCGCGGTCAATCCGTAAATGATGGCGCCCTCAATCTGGGCGCGAATCGTTTCCGGGTTCACCACCCGCCCGCAGTCCACCGCCGCCACCACGCGATGCACCTGCAAGGTATGCGCCTTGCGGTCGATGCTGATCTCCGCCACCTGCGCCACGTAGCTTCCAAACGATTCCACGACGGCAATTCCCCGGTACCGCCCCGCGGCCACCGGCTTGCTCCATTCCGCTTTTTCCGCCGCCAGTTCCAGCACGCCTCGCTGCCGCGAATCCTTGCTCAGCAGCGCGCGCCGGAATTCAAAAGGATCTTTCCCCGCGGCCTTGGCCATCTCGTCCACGAAGCACTCGGCTATATACCCGTTATGCGAATTCCCCACCGAGCGCCAGAATCCCACCGGCACTCCGGTCTCCGTCAGCAGATACTCCACCAGGAAATTCGGCACATCGTATTTCAGCGTCGCAATGCCCTCGGTCGCCGTATCGTCCAGCCCGTTTTTGATCGAGCCCGGAAAAAACCGCGACATGATCGACGGCCCCACAATCCGCGACTTCCACGCCACCGGCTTGCCTTTCCCGTCCAGCCCTGCCCACATTTTCACCAGCACCGTCGGTCGGTAGAAATCGTGTTGCATGTCGTCTTCGCGCGACCAGGTCACCTGCACCGGCGTGCTCGTCGCTTTCGAAAGCTCCACCGCCTCCCCCACAAAGTCCAGCTCCGCCCGCCGCCCGAATCCTCCGCCAAGATACGTCGTATGAATCCGCACCTGCTCCGGCTGCAATCCCGTAAGTTTCGACCCGACGATCTGCGCAAAGGTCTGAAACTGCGTTGGCGCATAGATGTCGCAGCCATCCGCGCGCACGTCGGCGGTGGCGTTCATCGGCTCCATCGTGGCATGCGCCAGATGCGGCACTTCGTAGACCGCCTCCAGCTTTTTCGTGGCGCCGCCCATCGTTCCATCCGCGTCGCCGTCTTTCCGCGCAATCACTCCGGTCTGCTCCATGCGCCCCTGATACAATTTGCGGATCGCGTCACTCGAATTCTTCGCGTTCGGGCCCTCGTCCCACGTAATCTGCAGCGCGTTGCGCCCTTCCATCGCCGACCAGGTGTTGTCGGCCACCACCGCCACGCCAGTGGTAATCTGCTGCACACTCTTTACTCCGCGCACCGCCTTGGCCTTCGTCGCGTCAAAACTCTTCACCGTGCCGCCAAACACCGGGCAACGCGCCACCACCGCATGCAGCATCGTCGGCCGTCGCACATCAATCCCAAACTCCGCTGTTCCGGTCACCTTAACCTGCGAATCAATCCGCTTGGTCGCCTTTCCGACGTACTTGTAGTCCTTCGCGTCCTTCCGCTTCGGATTCACCGGCACTGCCAGCTTGGCCGCCTCTTCCACCAACTCGCCATACCCGATGCGCTTCCCCGAAGCTGTATGCACTACCGCGCTGTTTTCCGTGCGGCACGCACCCGGCTCCACGTTCCACTTCTTGGCTGCCGCCGCGATCAGCATCTCCCGCGCCGCGGCGCCGGCCTTCGCCAGCGGCTCCCAGGATCCCCGAACGCTCGTACTGCCGCCCGTCCCTTGCAGTCCGAAAACTGGGTTGAAATATTGTGGCGCGGCAGGCGCAAATTCCGTCTTGATCGTTTTCCAGTCGAGATCCAGCTCCTCCGCCAGAATCATGGTCAGAGCGGTGTTGATTCCCTGGCCCATCTCGGACTTGTCGATCAGCAGCGTCGTGGTATCGTCCGCCGCAATCTGCACCCACGCGTTGATTGCCGTGGGCTCCTTCGCCGGCACGCCAGCCAGCGCCTCGTACTTCCCGGGCAGATACACGCCGATCACCAGCGCGGCGCCGCCGGCGACACTCTTCTTCAAGAACTCACGGCGATCCAGAGAGGATGCGGTGGCCATGGGAACCTCATTCCGCCTTGCGGAATTTCCGCGCGGCTTTCAAATTTGTGAAATTTACTTTGCGGCTTGCAGCGACGCGGCGTGGTGGATGGCTTTGCGGATCCGCTGGTAGGTGCCGCAGCGGCAGATGTTGCCGCTCATGGCGTCGTCAATATCGGCGTCGCTCGGTTTGGGGTTCTTCGCCAGCAGTGCCACCGCGGACATAATCTGCCCGGACTGGCAGTATCCGCACTGCGGCACGTCTTCTTCGATCCAGGCCTTTTGCACCGGATGCGAGGCATCCGCAGAGAGCCCTTCGATCGTCGTGATTTTCTTCCCGGCAACGCTGGAAATCGGAGTGATGCAAGACCGCGACGCCTCACCATTGATATGCACCGTGCATGCTCCGCACAGCGCCATCCCACAGCCGAACTTCGTGCCGGTCATGTTCAGCGTGTCCCGCAGCACCCACAGGAGCGGCATTTGCGGATCAACATCAACGGTCGTGGACTTTCCATTCAAAGTAAACGTGGTGCCCATGGTCTTCTCCCCCAACTCGCCAATTATCCTACAACACCCCGCCGCGGTATGGAAATCACCGAAAATCCGCTTAGTGCCTCCGATCGCGGATGATTTCAGCTTGCGCATTCGCCCCGATACATTCTCCGCGACGAACCCACTTTGCTACGACGTTTTGTTGCCATTCGCCATTTCATCAGCCCAGAGACCCTGAGACCAATGGGAGATCTCAGTTTGGCGATTTTCCTGGGGTCTCAACGGTTCCGGTTATAGAATGATGGACACGCTCCATAGCTTACTTATTCGCAGTCCGACGTCATGATGTCCCCGCCCTTTTCACTCCGGCGATTCTTGCGGCTCCAAGGTATTTACCTTGGTGTTGCTGTGGTAGTGGCCGCCGTGTTTTGGGCCATCGGACAGGAAATCAATCCCGCCACCGTCCTTGTGTACTCTTTTTGCATCGGGAATCTGCTCTCCCCTCCGATGAACCTCGTGCGTGGCAGGTGCGGCCAGCCCTCTTCTCCTTATAATTGGCTGATTCTCTTCGCTGCCCTGGTTGTCCTGACGCCCGCCGTCTATCTGATTTCGACTGTAATCGTCTGGTGGATCGCCCCGCCTGCCCCGCAATCGTTGTGGCATTTGATCACCACCGGCTGGAAGTTTCCATCCCTGGTCATATTCGTTTTCGCCGCTCTGTCGATCTCGTTTCAAGAAACAAAAGACCGGCTCGAGCTGCGCAATGTTGCACTCCAGCGGTCCGTCGAACGTGGTGCCGCGCAACTTGAAAAGCAGGAGCAGGATCTGGAACGCGCCCGGGAAATTCAGGAGTCGCTACTCCCCAAGGACGTTCCCCAGCTCTCGGGATTCGAAATCGCGACCGCCTGGAGTCCCGCTCGCATGGTGGGCGGCGATTATTTCGACGTGGTCCGGCTTGGTGAGAACCGGCTCGCCATTTGCATCGCCGATGTGGTTGGAAAGGGTGTGGCCGCTGCGCTGCTAATGGCCAACGTGCAGGCAATGGTGCGGGCGTTTGTGCGCGATTCGGAAAGCCCTGCCTGGATGTGCAACCGGGTTAACGAAGTCCTGTGCGGAAACATCGCCGCCGACAAGTTCGTCACCTTTTTTTATGGAATTCTCGACGCCGACCAGCGGACATTCGAATACTGCAGCGCGGGCCATCCTCCTCCCTTGCTTGTATCCGCGGATTCCGTTCAGCGGCTCGCCGGTGGTGGGGCCATCCTCGGGGTTTTCCCAACCTGGAAATACGAGGACTCGTTGGTGAAGCTGAGCCGTGGCGACAGATTGCTCCTCTTCACCGACGGGATCACCGAAGCGGCTGAACCTCTCGGGCAGGAATTCGGGGAAAATCGCCTTGCTGCCTTCGCCAAGGCCAATTCCCCGAGCTCCGCATCCGAGTTGAATCGCCTGGTGTTTGCAGAAGTTACCCACTTTTGCAGCGGCAAATTCCAGGATGACGCAACTCTTCTGGTGATCGCGGTAGCTTAGAATCCGTACTGACCCAGTACGGCGCCTTTTACCCGTGTCATTTAGGGCGCGAAGAATCTTCACCCTTGGCCTCCGGCGCTTTCTGGATGAATCGTCGGGAAATCCGAGACTGACCATACTCCGGACTGGACTGAGGCTGCGCGGGCCGCCCTGAACTGCTACTATGCCCGCCACGGGGATTCCCGCTACTATGGCCGCCAGCCAGCCCATGTTGAAGCCTGCTCGCGTGGACACGACTAGAGAACTCATCCTGTCTCTCTTCCCGCCCGAGGTGCACAAGAATGCCTCGTTGCAACATCTTGCCGACCTCGTGGAAACCTTCACCCGCGCGGGAACTCGCCGTGCTCGCTTGGACGCCCTCGTTGACCTTTACGCCTGGCTCCGCGGACGCGACACCCGTCTCCCCGACCTCAAAACCTTCGCGATATTCCCCGCCCTGAACACTCCCGAATGGCGCCGCGAACGAGTCTGGCTCGCGATTCTCCAAACCTCAGCGGAAATTCGCGATCGCTACCTCGCCGGCATCGCCTCCATCCTCGAGGAGACCGACGGCGTTTCGCTCTTTGCCGAATCTGGCATGCCCAGCGATCGCGGTCTCCTACCCGAAGCCTTCGATCGCCTCTTCAGCACCTTGCTTCCCGCCCCCCGTGAAGAGACCGAGCTCGCCAAGCTTTTTCTCCGACTTTTCCCCACCCAAACGGAAGTCGAGCGCTTCTTTACTTTGCCCGCTGAGCAGTTGAACCAAATCATTCCCCTCATCGCTCCCGTGGAAATTCCCGAAGCTTGGGACAATCCCGTCGCCTCCCTGCTCGATGCCTTCTGCCTTCTCGGCGCGCGCGTCCAGGGCCTCGGCCTTTCCGAAAAGCTGCGCACGCGCAGCAATCCCTGCCCGGTCCAGCAATCTCCGTTCTACCGCCTAACCCGTGCGGGTGATGTCCTGGTGGATGCCTTGCGAAAGCGCGAAGGCGCCGCTTCCGCCGCGCAAGCCTGGAAAGCGGTGGTCAACGATTGCCGCGCCGAAATGGCCGCCATCGTCGCGCACCTCGACGCCCGCGGCGTCAATCTGGACATCGTCTACGCCCTTGACGTCATCGAGAAAAGTCTCGCCCGCATGGAACTCATCTCCGGAACGCTCCTCGCCCAGCCCGGCCCACCCAAACTTCTCACCGCGCTCCGCCTCATGAAGGACGTCATCCGGGGCCGCCTCAACGACCGCAGCCTCTGGAGCCTCGCCCACAACAGCTTCCGCCTGTTGGCCAGGAAAATTGTCGAGTGGGCAGGCAAAACCGGTGAGCATTACATCTCTTCCAATCGCGAAGAGTACGCGCAAATGTGGAAGGCGGCGCTCGGCGGCGGTCTGCTCACCGTGGGCACCGCGGCCATCAAGCTCATGGTCACTCACCGCGGCCTGCCTCCTTTCGTCGAAGGCTTTCTAGCCGGGCTCAACTATGCGGTGAGTTTCGTGCTCATGCAGAATTTCCATCTTGCGCTGGCCACCAAGCAGCCTTCCATGACCGGCGCCACCCTTGCGCACATCATCCAGGATTGCCGCGACACCTCCAGGATCGACGAACTCATGACTTACGTGCAGCGAATTTTCCGCACCCAACTTGCCGCCGCCCTCGGCAACATCCTCGCTGTCGGCGCCGGTGCGGTCGTTTTCAGCATTCTCTGGAAGCTGGCCGTGGGGGAACCGTTTCTTCCAGTGGAAACCGCGGACTATGCCGTGAAATCCCTAAACCCTCTCCACAGCGGCACGATTTTCTTCGCCGCGCTTACCGGTGTCATCCTCTGGCTCTCCAGCCTTGCCGGCGGCTGGATCGAAAACTGGGCGGTCTACCACCAACTCCCAAGAGCCATCGCCGAACATCGCTGGGGCGCCGCAGTCAAGCCCGAAACTTTGCTCCGTGTTTCCGACTCTTTCTCAAAAAACATTGCCGGTTGGGGCGGCTCTATCGTTCTCGGGTTCATGCTCGGCATGACTCCCGTCGTCGGTCACTTTTTCGGCCTTCCTCTTGATGTCCGCCACGTTACCCTCTCCACCGGCACCATGGCCCTCGGCATCGCTTCCCGTGGACCGGAAGTCCTGGGGCGTGGCGCGCTTCTCATGGCCGGCCTCGGCATCGCCGTCACCTTCGTCCTCAATCTCAGCGTCAGCTTCTACCTCGCCTTGCGCCTGGCCCTCCGCGCGCAAGACGTCTCCCCCAGCGATCACCTCGACATCCTCCGCAACCTCTGGCGCCAGTTCCGGGCCGATCCCCGCGTCTTCTTCTTCCCTCCAGCCCAAGACTCTCCAGCCGCGCCTGAACCAACGCACTAGCCGACAGTGCGGTCCACTCTTCTCTCAATTGGAATGCGGAAGCGAAGCTTTCGCTTTTGAGGGTATTACTACAGCTACCAACTTCTACAACGTCGCCGGCTCCATCGCCGGCGGCTCTTTCTCCACGCCTCGCCAGCCCACCGGCCGCCCGCTAACCGCTTCCTTCACCGACCGGAACAACACGATATACATCAACTGCCGGTAATAAAACCGCTGCAGCAGCACCGGAATCAGCAGCGTCCAATCCTCATGCCGCTCCAGCGCAAACGCCACCACGCACGTCAGCACGTCAATGATCAGGAATCCCAGGAAAAATACCACCGAGCGCTGCACATCCGCCGCCGTCCACAACTGCGGAATCTGCGTAATGTGAAGCTGCGCCAGGCCCCAGAGCAGCAGGCTCCCCAAAAACAAAAGATCCAGCACCGGTGAAACCAGCGGCAGCAAAATCTGGAAAATAAAAATGTTCGGCAGCGCGATCCATCCCAGCGTTCCATATTTCGGCCGGAACAACGTGTCACTGTGTTTCCAGAACGATTGCAGCGTCCCAAACGTCCACCGGAACCTCTGCCGAATTAATTGCCCGGGCGTTTCCGGCGCTTCGGTCCACGCAATCGCCTCTTCATCGTAGGTGACCCGCCAGCCCAGCCGCCGGATCGCGATGGTCAGGTCCGCGTCTTCCGCCACCGTGTCCGCCGTGATTCCCCCGGCAGCCTCGATCGCCTCTTTGCGCCACGCGCCCAGCGCTCCGGGCACCACCGTGATGCAATTCAGCAAATCGAACGCGCGCTTTTCCATGTTCTGGCTGGTGATATATTCCAGCGCCTGCCAGCGGGTCAGCCACCGCGAACGGTTGCCCACTTTCACATTTCCGGCCACCGCGCCCACCTTGGGATCCGAAAAATGCTTCACCAATTTGCGAATCGCATCCGGCTCGATTTCCGTATCCGCGTCAATGGTCACCATAATTTCGGTCTTCGCGTGGGAAAGCGCGTTGTTCAGCGCCGCGGCCTTGCCGCGATTCACCTGGTGCAGAATCTGCACGCAGTCATTCTTGCCAAAATTGGACTGCAACAATTCCAGGGTGCGGTCCGCCGATCCGTCGTCCACCACGATCACGTGGATATTGTCCAGATCGGAAAGCAGCACGGACTGCACCGTCTGCACGATTACGCTCTCTTCGTTGTGCGCGGGAATCAGCACGGTCACGCTGGGCGGCGGGTCCGGCAGTTTGGCGGCATCCGGCCGCAGTTTTTCAGCGATCGCCAGGATGCCGATGATCAGCGCGCGCCCGCTCACCAGCACGATTCCCAGAATAAATACCGTGGCGATGGCGAAGCGCGACCACTGAAATATGCTGAAAATAACTCCGTCCGCCTGCGCCGCCAGCCGCTCGCGGAACGACAGCGGCACCATCAGGTCCGCCCGCGTTTTCCCCACCAGATACGCCACCGATACAAATTCATATCCTTTTGCGCGCATCCGGTCGATCACCATCGGCAGCGCTGCGAATGTTTGCGAGCGGTCCCCACCGCCGTCATGAAAAAGAATAATGTTTCCGTTCTTGGCCTGCCGCTCCACATCCGCCACAATTTCTTCGGCCGGCAACTGGTGTTTGCTGTCCGGCATGAACCAGTCCCGCGGGTCAATCTTCTGCCCCACGATGATGTAGCCGAGTTCCTGCGGATACGGCAACGAGGCTACTTCTTCCGCGTATTCCGGCTGATGGTCGATTCCATACGGCGGCCGGAACAGCAGCGATTTCACTCCCAGGGTACTTTCAATCAGCCGCTGCGTCAGATTCAATTGCCATTTCACTTCTGTCCGCGTAATGTCGTCGAATTTCGGATGCGTGAACGTGTGATTCCCGATCTCGTGGCCCTCGTTGTATTCCCGCTGCAAAATATCCGGTGCGCGGTTGGCCTGATCCCCGATCACAAAAAATACTCCGGGCACGTTCTTCTCTTTCAGGATATCCAGGATCTTTGGCGTCCATTTGCGGTCGGGCCCGTCGTCGAACGACAGCACCAGTTTATTTTTTGCGGCGCCGATCTGGTCGATGTCATACGACAGCGGGTACGCCTCATATTTCTCGCTAGTGATCAGGTCCGTCGCCGAATCATAGGTGAAGTCGCGCTTTCCCTGCTTCGGCACGTCCGCGATATGCCAGATGTCACCGTTGCCCTCCAGAATCAGGTCTGGCCCGGGAGGCAGGTCCGCCAGTTTCGCGCGAATTCCATCATCTGGACGCGTCGCGTCCCACACCGGCCACAGCGACGAATCCGAAGAGCCCAGCCGCCACAGCGCCGTGCCCTGCACCCCCACCCGCTCGCTGGCCCGCAGTTCGTTATACGCCGTCACCGCGTCCAGCATCCACACCTGGTGGGTATGATTCTGCTCGTCCGAATACGAATAATGCGGATTCAGCGAAGCGGCATCGAACTCCACTTCGCTTTCCGATTCATACGCGTGCAGCAGCGCTTCCTGAATACTGAACTCCTCGGCGTGCGGCGTTTCCTTCTTCGAAGTTTCCGTCCAGTCGTAAGAATAATTCGCGATGCCCACCACGATCTTCTGCGCCGGCACCACCTCGCGCACCTGCCGCAGGTTCTCCATGAACCAGTCCTGCGCCGCGATCGGCCCCGGCGGCGAAGTCAGCCAGTGCTGGTCGTAATTCATCAGGATGATCGCGTCGGTCACCTTGCCGAAAAAGGCGTAGTCGTACTCGTCGTCGCGCGCCGGCAGGGCAATCATCAGCTTCAGCCCTACGGCGTGCAGCGACGGCGCAAACTGCCCGATAAATTCCTGGAAATTGTCCTGGCTTTTTTCCGGCACTTCCTCGAAGTCCACCACGATGCCGGCCTGCTTTGCCGCCACCGCGTATTGCGTCACGTCCGAAATCAGGCGGCTTCGCGAAGCAGGATTCGCCAGCAGTTCGGCCATCTCCTTCACTTTCCAAACCGCTCCGTCGTAATTATTCAACAGGCCCATCATCGGAAGTTCCAGCGGCGGGTTCATCGAGCGCATCCACTGATGCAGTTTGTCCTGCTGCAATCGCGAAAGGGCTTCCGCGGGCGACGCCTGCACGGTCTGGTTCCGCTCGTAGTCCACCACGGTGATCGCCCCATCGGGAGTAACCGCGTGCAACTGTTCGGGCATTAAGAGGTCGATGTCTTTGTAATGTTTTTTCAGCGACGCCAGGCTGTTGGGATCCCAACTCACAAAAAAAGCCGCGCGCAGCGGGTCATACGTCGCCGGAACCTGCCCGATGTTGGCCACCCGCTTGTGTCGCCCTTCGCGCAGCACCACGGGCTTTAGCAATTTTTTCTTCAAGGAATGGTAGACCGGCCGGGTGTCGGGCAGCAGCGAAGACGGCAGCTCCACGCTTCCTGCGATGGTCAGGAAGAAATACACCAGCAAAAGCGTCAGCAGCGCGCCGCTGATTTCCAGAATGCGCCGGGTGCGCCGCCAGCGGACTTTTTCCGCGTCGTAAAAGATCGGTTTTCGTTCTTTCATGAAGCGTGGGTGCCTTCGGGCGTGGTGGGGGCGCCCGCCGGCAAATGTCACTCCGTCAAGTGGACCGAATCTCCTTTATTGTAAGATGCAAAGCACGAATGAAGCGAGTTTTCTCGAACCTCATTGCCGCCCTGGTTGCCGGCGCCGGCTTGCGTCTTTTTTTTGTCCTCAAATTCCCCGCCGGCTCGGGCGACACCGTCATTTACGACCAACTCGCCACCAACTGGCTGCGGCACGCCAAATACGCCATGGACATCGCCGGGCAGCCTGTCTCCGTGGACATTCGCATGCCCGGTTATCCCGCGTTTCTCGCCGTCGTCTACTGGCTCACCGGGCACACCGGCGAGGCCGCACGCCGCGCCGTGATGTATGCTCAGGTGCTGGTGGATTTGTCCACCTGCGTTGTCATCGGCGCGCTTGCTGCGCTCCTCGTTTCTCTCTGCAGCGAAAAGGCCAAACCCAGGCGCGCGTTTCTTGCCGGACTGTGGCTCGCGGCCCTCTGTCCGTTCACCGCCAACTATGCTGCCGTGCCGCTTACCGAAACGTGGGCGATCTTTTTCACCGCCTTGGCCATGCTGATTCTCGTCGCGCTCATCGCGCAGGCTGATGGTGTCCGCCTCCCTGCAAGGCAACACTCGAGCGAGCGCGAATTCTGGTTTACCGCCGCGCTTGCGGGGTTCGTCATCGGCCTCGGCACGCTCTTTCGCCCGGAAGCGCCGCTCCTCCTCGCGGCCGCGTTCCTGGTCCTGGCTTCTGTTCTTCTGCGCCGGGGAGAAATCAAGCGCTTGCTCCTCACAGTCGCGCTGATGGGCTTTGCCGCAGCGTTGCCCCTTGTGCCATGGACCATTCGTAACGCAGTAACCCTCCACGAATTTCAGCCGCTCACTCCCAAAGACGCCAACCTCCCCGGAGAACTCGTCCCCAAAGGCTTCATGGCCTGGGAACGCACCTGGCTTTACCGCGTCCGCGACTGCTATCTGGTGCCCTGGAAATTGAATGGCGAGGAAATTCGCCTCGACGATATTCCTTCGACTGCCTTTGACTCGCCCGAAGAACGCGAACGCGTTGCCGCGGTCCTCGACGCTTACAACGAAGACCTCACGCTCAGCCCCGAAGAAGATGCCGTGTTCGCCCAACTCGCCCGCGAACGCACTGCTCGCCATCCGCTGCGTACTCATCTTTGGATTCCCCTGCGACGCACCGTCCGCCTCTGGTTCACTCCGCGCATCGAGCTTTTGCCCGTTTCCGGCAATGTTTTCCCGCTTGCCTACATGCGTCAGGAAGATCCCGTCGACCAGCGCACCACCATGCTGCTTTTCTTCCTCAACATCTTTTACGTAGTCCTTGGCTCGTGCGGCGGGTGGCGTCTCTGGAAATTCCCCAGCACCCGCGCGGTGGTCGCCTTCTTTTTGCTCTATATTGTCCTGCGCACCGCCTTCCTCACCACCCTCGAAACCCCCGAGCCCCGTTACGTCCTCGTCTGCTTCCCTGTGCTAATCGCTCTGGCGGCACAAGTTTTCCTTCGGCGCCCTACCCGTTCCTAACGATAAACAGCTTGGGTCTTGCGTCCACGCCTTCCTGTGGGAAGATAGGGGCGATACGCGCCCGGCCCCCGGCGCCTGCTTCCCTCGGTCGTTCGCGCAGTAGCCCAGACCCAGACGCTTTGGCGTTTTTTGTTCCATGAACCGGAGGCCCCAGCACCTGCCGGATTCCGCTGGTGTCCGAATCTCTTCGCGTGGGGTGCAGCATGAGCGAGCAATGGAAAACTTGGGCAGGGCAAACCGTCGACGCAAAATTCCCGCTTCGCCAGTTCGTGGCGGGCACGTCGCACAGCGCGGTCTTCCTGACGGAACTCTCCGCCACGTTACCCCAAAAAGCGGCGATCAAACTGATTGCTGGCTTCCCGGCCGCCGATTCGCAACTTGCCCTCTGGAAGCGCGCCGCGCATCTTCAACATCCCAACTTGCTGCCCATTTTTGATTGCGGCCGTTGCCGACTCGGCGACCAGGATTTTCTTTATGTGGTCATGGAGTACGCCGAAGAAAATCTTGGAGAGATCCTGCCGCTGCGCGCCTTGACGCCGGAAGAAGCGCGCGACATCCTGGACCCCTCCCTCGATGTGCTGGTCTATCTCCACGGCAAGGGCCTCGCTCACGGCCATCTCAGACCCTCGAATCTTCTCGCCGCCCAGGACTGCTTGAAACTTTCGAGCGATTCCGTTTTCCCCATCGGCGAGCGGCGCGAATACCAGCGTGAGCGCGATGTCTATGACGCGCCCGATTCGCAATCTTCTCCGGTCTCTCCCAAGGGAGACGTCTGGTCGTTGGGCGCCACGCTGCTTGAGGCTCTCACGCAACACCCGCCCATGATTCCGGCGGGATCATCTTCGGATCCCGCCATTCCCGACGGTATCCCCGAGCTCTTCCGCGAAATTGTGCGGCACTCTCTCCGCCGCGAAGCCGGCCAGCGCTGGAGCGTTGCCGAAATCGCTGCGCGACTCAATCCCACTCCACTGGCGGCGGCCGCGACCGCGGGTGCTTCGTCACAAGCGGGCGCGAATGTTTCTCCGCTCAGCATTCCGCTTTCGGCCGAGCCCGCGGTGCCGCTCGCGAAATTACCCGCGGCCGCGGAAAAACCGCCGCGCCATGAAGTGCCAGTTTCGAAAAGGGGCAACGCTTCCATTTTCGACTACACCGTTCCCGGCCTTCTCGCCGCCGCGGTGCTCGTCGGGCTCATTTTCGCGGTTCCCAAGCTGCTCAACTTTCACAGCCAGCCGATTTCGTCTGCCAATTCCCTAACCGCTGAAAAATCCGTCCCCGCAAAACTTTCTGAAACTTCCGAACCCCAGGCATCTCCCGCACTCGCCGCCAGGCCCCCTGAAAAAATCACCACGGAAGAAACTCAGGACAACTTGACGCCGCGTCCGGCAGAGGCCTCCACGCCCACTCCGGCTCCTGCGGTCTTGCGAGACGATCCATCGTCCATGCCACATGCAAAAAAAGCCGAGGAAGCTGTCGGCCGCGGCGAAGTCTTGGATCAAGTGCTCCCGCATGTCCCACCGAAAGCGCAGGCTACGATTCAGGGTACCATTCGCGTCGTCGTGAAAGTCCTGGTAGACCCCTCGGGCAGCGTCACCAACACGGAATTGGACACTCCCGGCCCCAGCAAGTATTTTGCGGATCTCGCCGAAAAGGCCGCCCGCCACTGGCAATTTGCCGGCGCCGAAGCCGATGGCCACGGCGTCCCCAGCGAATGGCTAATCCGCTTCGAATTCGCCCAGTCCGGCGTCCACGCCGCCGCCCAGCAATCCGCTCCCTAGCCCACGCTCTTACTTTGGAGTGCGGTGGTTCTACCACCGCTTTTGAGATTTAAACCAGGTCAGGCAATTCTCATCCGTCGCCAAATCATCCAGCAAGATCCACCCTTGCGCAATCCCCGCTCACAACAAATACTTCGTCCGATCCACAAACTCAGCCACACTTCCATGCGGGCCCACTGCCCAACCCTTGCCGGCGGGGGCCGAAAAGAAATACGCATTCAGTTGCTCCGACCCGATAGGTCTCCAGCGCAGCCCATCCGCGCTGGTTTCCTCCCCCGATGGCCCCACCGCGAGATATCCGGCGTTATATTTCCCGATTGCCGAGCGATATCCTCCCGGAGGTGCTGTCGCCAGTTGCCAGGTTTTTCCCGCGTCCATCGAAACGCCGGCATTCTTGTAGGCTCGACTCGCATCCTGATAGTCGCCACCCACGGCTATCAGGATGTTGCCGTCGCAGAACAGCGAAAAAATTCCCGACGAGGCGTTGCCGCTTGCAATCGGAGTCTCCACCACCGACCAGGTCCTCCCGAAATCGTGAGAAGCAAATACCCGCGCCGCCGGGCCTCCCGTGCCGAAGAAAATATCCTTCCCGTCGAAGCAAAGCGCGGAATTGCTCGCCGCAAACGCCCCCTCTTTCGGCAACGCCGCGGGCATGCCGTCTCGCGGAAGTTCGCTCCAGTGTTCCCCATCCGTGTTCGCCAGCAGGACGAACTTCCCGTCCACCGGATCGCTCAGCGCCGCGCAATGTTTTTCGTCTTCGCAAACCAGAGCATCCAGGAAAAATTCCTTCTGCGTTCCCTGATACTGGAGTTTCCAGCTCTTTCCGCCGTCGGTAGTCCTATAGATCCGCGATTGCGTTCCCTCGCCGCTCGACATGACGTAAGCCGTATTTGCGTCAAACGCCTGCACTCCCCGAAAATCCAGCGACTCCCCTCCGGCGACCTCCAATTTGCGCCAGGTCTTCCCGGAATCCGTCGAACGCACCACCGCTCCATTCGAGCCGCTCGCCCAGATGGTCACCGCCCCGGACGCTGGCGAATCGCTGACAACGCAAACGCCGCGCAAATTGGACTCCACGCCACTCTGCCGCATGGCCCACCACGTGTCCGCCGGGAAAAGCAGGACCAGCACAACAAAAAGGATTCGCATGGATGGGAAGTCTAGCAGGTCACGGGAAGAATTCGACAGGACTTGGAATTGCCATGCTTGATTTTACGGGCGGAGTTCTACTTCTTGCCTTGCGTGAACGAATTCGTCGAGAGCACGCTGCGCGCTTCCGGATGCTTCGGCGACCAGTCTTCCGGGGGAAACGCCACGCGCCAGAAACTCGGCCGCGCGTCGGAAAATTCCAGCCCCACTTCCGCTTTGCCGGCGCGCACCGGCCCCAGGAACGCCACATGGCACTCCTGCTCCTCTTTCGTCACGCCGTGCTGCAGGTGGATCTTGCTGCCGCTGGTGATGCGCGCTTGCAGCAGCACCAGCGCGCCGTGCGCATTGATCGCCAGCGTCGCAGTCTCTTCCTCGAATGTCTTGCCCTGCGCGTCGTTCCCGCGAATCCGCACGGCAACCTGCATCAACACCCGCTGGCTGCGGCGTCGCGGACTTCCACTGGGAGGACTGTTCGGCGACTGACTCATAAAACCTCGTTAACTCGACTATACCGCGCAGGCCGGGAAAGTCGAGAGCCATGCCAGCGGTGCGTATGCAAAAAGGATACTCAAGGCAGGCGAAAGGTTGCTCGGATGGTTCTTGGAGGGTGTTCCGGCTCCCGAATGTGCGCCCAGATTCTGTGGACTGCGGATTGTAACCTACTTGCGCTGATCCATCGGCACGTACCCGCGCGTGTCATATCCCAGATAAATCTGCCGCGGCCGCGCGATCTTCTGCTCCGGGTCCAGCAGCAGCTCTTCCCACTGCGCAATCCACCCCGCCATGCGCGGAATCGCGAACAGTACGGGGAACATCGTCGTCGGGAAGCCCATCGACTGGTAAATCAGCCCGGTATAAAAGTCCACGTTGGGATACAGCTTGCGCTTCACGAAGTATTCGTCCTCAAGCGCGATGCGCTCGCACTCCAGCGCAATCTCCAGCAGCGGATTCTTGCCCATCAGGTCAAACACTTCGTACGCCACGCGCTTGATGATCCGCGCGCGCGGATCGTAATTCTTGTACACCCGGTGCCCGAAGCCCATCAGCTTCGTTTCACCGGCCTTCACCCGCTTGATAAACTCCGGCACCTTCTGCACCGAGCCGATCTCATGCAGCATGCGAACCACTTCTTCGTTGGCCCCGCCGTGCAGCGGCCCATACAGCGCCGCAATCGCCGCCGCCGTCGCCGAATAAGGATCCACGTGCGAACTGCCCACGCCCCGCACCGTGTTCGTAGAACAGTTCTGCTCGTGGTCGGCGTGCAGAATAAACAAAATATCCAGCGCCCTCTCCAGCGTCGGGTTCGGCCGGTAGCGCGTCTCGCTGGTTCGGAACAGCATGTTCAGGAAATTTCCGGGATAACTCAGATCGTTGTCCGGATAAACGTACGGCATGCCCAGCGTGTGGCGATAAGAGAACGCCGCAATCGTGGGCATCTTTCCGATCAGGCGGTACGTCTGCTTTTTCCGTGATTCTTCGTTGAAGATGTCTTTCGCGTCGTTATAAAAAGTGGAAAGCGCTGCAATCGTGGAGATCACCATCCCCATCGGGTGCGCGTCGTAGTGAAATCCGTCCAGAAACTTCTTGATGCTTTCGTGGATGAACGTGTGGTGGGTGACGTTGTACTGCCAGTCCTTCAACTGCGCCGCCGTGGGCAATTCCCCGCGCAACAACAGATAAGCGGTTTCCAGATAGGTGGATTTGTCGGCTAGCTCCTCAATCGGATAGCCCCGGTAGCGAAGAATCCCTTTGTCCCCGTCAATATAAGTGATCCGGCTGATGCACGAAGCGGTGTTGTTGTACGCCGGATCGTATCCCATCATCCCGAAATCCTCAGGGTTCACCTTGATCTGCCGTAGATCCATGGTCTTGATGGAGTCATGCGTGATCGGAAGTTCATACGACTTGCCGGTGCGGTTGTCGGTGATGGTTATCGTGTCGCGGCGGGTAGCCCCGCCATCCGTTGATTTGCTTTGCGTTGTCGGAAGTGCCGAGTCCATTCGGATATCCTCACCGGGAGCGGCGAAGGATGCGCCGCATTCAGTAACACTTTACACCAAAGCAGGAACCCGTGGGAATGGAGCGGTGCTCCTCCCGGGGGCCGGTCGGAGGGAGCTGATCGTTCGGGCGGTGGGCGCAAGGGATTGAGGGGAAAGGGAATAGCCGTTAGTTGATGGACTGAGGACTAGCCTCTTGACAATAATCGTGATAACGAGTATTATTAGCTCCGCAAGTCAAGGAGGCAGGCCATGATTCACTTCCGTAAAAGCGACGACCGCGGGCACGCCAACCACGGCTGGTTGGATTCCCGCTTCACCTTTTCCTTCGCGGACTACTTCGACCCCCAACACGTCGAATTCCGCACCCTGCGCGTGATGAACGACGACCACATCGCCGGCGGCGGCGGTTTTCCCACCCACCCGCACCGCGATATGGAAATCGTCACCTACGTGCTCGACGGCGCCCTGGCCCATAAAGACAGCATGGGCAACGGCTCGGTCATCAAGCCGGGCGACGTCCAGTACATGAGCGCGGGCACTGGCGTGGCGCACAGCGAGTTTAATGCGTCCGGCAAAGTCCCGGTGCACATGTACCAGATCTGGATGTACCCGGACAAGCAGGGCCACACGCCAACCTACGACCAGAAGCATTTCGACGAGGCGGAGAAGCGTGGAAAGCTGCGGCTGGTGGTTTCGCCGGACGGCCGCGACGGTTCCGTGCAGATTCGCCAGGACAACGAACTCTACGCCACCGTTCTTGCTCCCGGCGAAACCGTGAAGCACGCGTTGCAACCCGAGCGCCACGCGTACGTGCAGGTCGCGCGCGGCAGCGTAACGCTCAATGGCAGCAAGCTCACCACCGGTGACGGCGCTGCCATCTCGCGAGAGAAGGCCGTTGAACTAACTGGTGTCGAAGACGCCGAAGTCCTGCTGTTCGATTTGGCGTGAGCGGAATCCTGTAGCTCATCCCTTCGAGGGGTGGGGGTTTCCGCAGCGCCGGCTGGATTATGCTGTGGCTATGAAAACCCTCGGGCCTCAAAGGCCCGAGCTACAGGATTTTTTTGTTGGCGGAATTTTCAGGCCGCTTTTGGTTTGGAAAATGTGGGGACGGAGGCGACGACTCCCAGGATGACTGCAACTCCCAGTGCGATCAGCGATGACACGAAGCCTTCCGGCTTCACGGTCATTAGATAAACGATGCCGAGCGCCAGCAGCACTCGCACGCGGATTAGCGTGGGCAACCCAGGCGCGTGCAGTAGATCGGTGACGTTCGCCGGCAGCGCTCCATGGCCGTCCGGCAGTGCGCCGCGAATGGCGCGCACCCGCGGCAGGATGAGAACGAACCCGATGCCCAGAGCGAAAACAATCGCCAGCATGGACGCCGACAGCCACCCATGCTTCATGCCGCCGGAAAGTTCCGCCAGGTAGGCTCCGCTGAGGATCAGGATCACCAGGCCCGGCCCGGAAATGGGCAGCGACGTCCGATAGACGCGCAGCCACGCGCGCACCTGCTCGGTGGTAGCGGCGCGGCGCAGCAGGCCGGAGACGATCCATTCCAGGCCGTAGCCGACAAAGAGCGCGACCAGCCCCACAAAGTGAAAAAACAGTGCGAAAGTGTAGTTGCTCATAGGCTTTTCAGTCTACCAAGTTCCTGTACTTGTCATCCCGAGCGCGGTTTTTGCGCGAGGGATCTGCTTTTTCTTCCTGTCGTCACCAAAGCAGGTTTCTCGCTCCGCTCGAAATGACACCAATTATCGTCTCTCCTCCGCACTAGCCCCGCGCGCGGTGAAACTCCTTCATGAAGTGGGTGAGCGCTTCGACGGCGTCCAGGCCCACCGCATTGTAGAGCGAGATGCGCATGCCGCCAACCGAGCGGTGCCCCGGCGTGCCGACCAGATTCGCGGCGGCTGCCTGCTTGGCGAACTCTTTTTCCAGATTTTCGTCACCTTTTTGATTCAAACCTTCACCAGCTTTTTGATTAGAAGTACTACTCCCTCCCACGCGAAACACCACATTCATCAGCGAGCGCGAGGACTTTTCGACCGGGCAAGTGTAAAACCCGTTGCTTGATTCGATCGTGTCGTAGAGCAGCTTGGCTTTCGCTTCATTGCGCTTCTGGATTCCCGCGAGGCCGCCTTCGCTGGCGATCCATTCGGTGACCAGGCCCAGGGTGTAAACCGCGAACGTCGGCGGCGTGTGATACAGCGACTTTTCCTTGATGTGGGTGCGGTATTGCAGCACGGTGGGCAGATTCTTGTCGGCGCGCTCGGCCAGATCCTTGCGCACGATCACCAGGGTGACTCCGCTGGGCCCCAGGTTTTTCTGCGCGCCGGCAAAAATCAGCCCGAACTTGGAAACGTCAATCGGGCGCGAGGCGATGTCCGAAGACATGTCCGCCACCAGCGGCGCGGCGGAGACGGGCAGCGCGTGATACTGGGTGCCTTCGATGGTGTTGTTGGTGCAGAGGTAAGTGTAGGAGGCGTCGGCGGACAGTTTGATCTCTTCGGCGCGTGGCACCCGCGTGAATTTCACGGCTTCGGTGGACGCGGCGATGTTGTGCCCCGTTAAATTAGCAAAAGGGCCCTTCTTCAGTTCGGAGATGGCCTTCGCGGTCCACGCGCCGGTGTGCAGGACGTCCACCGGCTTCTCGGCCAGCGCCAGGTTCATCGGCGCCATGGTGAACTGCAAGCTTCCGCCGCCCTGCACGAAAATCACCGCGTAGTCGTCGGGGATCGCCAGCAGCTTGCGCAGGTTCTGCTCGGCGGCGTTGTTGATGGCCTCAAACTCCGGCGAGCGGTGGGAAAGCTCCATCACGGACATGCCGGTGCCCCGGTAATCCAGCAGCTCTTCGCGGATGCGTTCCAGCACGGGAAGCGGCAGCGCCGCGGGCCCGGCATTGAAATTGAAAGCGCGCTTGGCGGCGCGGACAGGTGCGGTAGTGGTGCTCACGGTAAGGAACCTTTCGATGCGAAATTTGCGGCGCGCCCGGAGCGGGAAAACCAAAGAGTGGACCGCCCCATAGGATAGCAGAAGAGGTGGCAGGTCATTAGTGACGGTCGTTGGCCAGGAAACCCTTGGCCTTTCGTAGCCAACAGTTCTAGAATCGGTCCCAAGTCCTCTGCCGGTCATCAGAGGTAGGTTTGGAGCCATGCCAAGGAAACGCCAAATTCGAACGGGCGGGGATGTCAGAGACTTCCCACGCTACAGCATATCTGAAGCCGCCTTTTATGTGCGGATCCCAGTTACTACGCTCCACGCCTGGGTTCAAGGACAGGATTATGTAACCGCATCCGGCGTGCATCGGACATTTCGGCCCCTCATCGCGCTCGCGGACAAAAAGCACAAGCTCTTGTCTTTCTACAATCTGGTAGAAGCCCACATTTTACGGTCGACGACAGAACGGGGCGTCCCTTTCCAAAACGTTCGCAAGGCTCTTGACTATGTCCAGGAGACAATTCCTGGACCCCATCCTCTGTTGACACATAACTTTGAAACGTCTGGTAAGGAAATATTTGTGCAGCACCTCGGAGAGACGATAAACGCTACGCAACACGGGCAGCGAGCGATGAGAGAGATTCTCGACAAGTATCTAACCCTCGTGCCTCGCGATACCTCGGGACTCCCACTGAAAGTCTTCCCCATCAATTCCCGACGGCTTGCCATCGACCCGTTTTTCTCCTCGGGGAAACCCATTGTCCGCGACCGAGGAGTTACCGCTTCCGTGCTTTGGGGCCGGATGCGATCCGGGGAATCGATCCCGCAAATTGCGAAAGACTATGGAATGACAGAGATTGAGGTCAAAGAAGCCATCGAAGATTACGAATGGAAAGCTGCTGCCTGACGAACCTCCCGTCTTCTTCCTCGATAGAACCTTTGGGAGAGTAGAGTTGGCGGCGATTCTGCGCTCTGCTGGATTCCTGGTAGTCACCCTCTATGATGAGTACGGAGAATCGGAATCTCGCATTGCCGACCCCGTCATAATTTACGACTGCGGGTTTAAGAACCGGGTCTTGCTAACTGGGGACCAAGACCTGGCCTATACTTGGGCGAAAGAGATCATTGAGGCCCGGATAGCCGTGTTTATTACCACGGACAATAATGATGGTCCGAAACAGTGGGGGCCGAGAATCGTCTCTGCGAAAGATGAAATGATTCGCGAGCTGAGCCGCAGGCCGAAGCCGTTTATTGCCCGTATATCCAAAGATGGCTGCCTGACCATGGTCAGAGTTCTCGAAGGCTCTGCATGGAAGACCATACATATTCCGCGCAAGAAGCCCTCCAAATCCAGAAAAGACTAAGAGCTGAACCCGCTCGGCTCGTCTTCCGCTCTTGCAGCGGCCGACTTCTTCTCTGCCGCCGGAGCGGCGAGGCCTGGCTTATTTCCCTTCCATTAATTACTAGAAATAAATATATAGTATCTGCTATAGTCTTGCCCCGACGAACGGTCCCATAGGGCTATTCTGCTTTTGAGGCTGGATGAGATGCTCTTGGCCAATTCCAAGCGGATCATCTGTCTGGCTAATTCCAGAAAAACGATGGGGCGTGTGTAGTGGGAAAGGAAGCAACCGAAAACGGCTGGGGTTCCTGGGTGCGCCCGGTAAGCCACCGCCCGAAACAGGAAGTTTCTCTCTACGAACGGCAATACGCGGACGGAAACGAACCCAATCTTCTCGACGTCATCGACATCCCCGTTCAACATCATTCTCCAAGTTCCCACCAAATCGAAAATTGGCTGCTCGATCCCAGTCAGAGGTGGCGACTCATCGGTCGCCTCCGTTGGAATGACCTATTCGCCCTGGCAGACTCTCCGCGGCTCCTCTGGGCCAATAGTTCGCGAACCATGTTCGGTCTGAATGACCGAGTTCGGTTCTCGAAGTGCCGGGATTTTCAAGGTTCGCTTTATTTGCTGCACCTGAAAAAACTGAAGCTTCACGTGTTCACCCCGGGAGTCGGCTATGGCAAGGCATGGCTCCGTATTCACGCTGAATTTACATACGCGGGAATCAACTATAGGATGTGGGTTACCGACCCGGTAATCGAAGCGGCCTATCGGGCCAAGGGAGTGGGCATTTACGATCTAGGGGAGTGCTTTGTGACCGTGAGTCTCGGCGAGCCCCACGACGACGGATTCTGCTACAAGCTGGTCGCGGCGGTGATCACACCCTCGATCCAGGACTCGCTCGCATGAATGCCTCCCAGCTATTCACGATTGGCCACTCGAATCATTCCTTTGAGAGATTCAGTGAACTCCTGCGACAGCACAAAATTATGGCGCTCGCCGATGTTCGTTCTGCCCCCTACAGCCGATCCCATCCCGATTTCAATCGCGAATTCCTGAAAATCAAGTTAGCCGAAGCTGGCGTTGCCTATGTCTATCTCGGGCGCGAACTCGGGGCCCGGCCAGAAGATCCGCGGTTTTATCAGCAGGGCCGCGTGCAATATCGCATGCTTGCCCAATCGCCAGACTTTCTTGCCGGACTGGAGCGGGTAATCAAAGGAGCGCAATCCTATCGGCTCGCCCTGCTGTGCGCCGAAAAGGAGCCGCTGGAGTGTCACCGCACCTTGCTGGTGGCCCGAGAATTGGCGGCCTTGGGTGTGCCCGTGATTCATGTCCATGCCGACGGCAGTCTGGAAGCGCACGCCGACGCCATGACCCGTCTGGTTAAACTCCTCGGGCTGCCGGAAGTGGATTTGTACCGCAACAAAGATGAGATGATCGCCGATGCTTGTGCGCTTCAGGAAGCACGCATCGCCTATGTCAACGAGGACCTGCGCCAGGAAGCATAGCGATGAGAATTTTCACCATTGGGTTTACCAAGAAATCCGCCGAATCTTTTTTTTCACTTTTATCCGGTTCTGGCGCGAAGCGGCTAGCGGATGTGCGGCTGAATAACAGCTCCCAGCTCGCAGGTTTCGCCAAAAAAGAAGACTTGAAATACTTCCTCCAGGCCATCTGCGGGATGGAGTACGTCCACTTGCCTGATTTGGCGCCGACCCAACCGATGCTCGATGCCTATAAGAAAGAGAAAGGTGACTGGAGCGCTTACGAAGTTCAGTTTTTGGATTTAATGAAGGCGCGCGCGATCGAAAAGACTCTTTCCAAAGAAGTCCTGGCGGATGCCTGCCTTCTCTGCAGCGAAGATAAGCCCCAGCTTTGCCACCGCCGCCTGGTCGCGGAATATCTCCGCGACAAATGGGGCAAAGTCGAGATCATTCACATTTAACGGCCCCGTTCTTGACTACACTGCCGCAAGCCCGCCCTGCTCAAAACCATTCGAACGAAATACTTATATATTAACTATTGACTAAGTTACTATTCTTGTGCTATCATGGATTGTGATAGTTGGGCGCCACCCCGTCCGGACCGATCCGGGAATCATTCCTCCCGTCCCCGCATCCTCGTTCGCTCTTTTTCTCTCAACGGCATTCTCCCCTCTTTTTGTTTTCAACCAGTTGCGCACTCTTTCATTTTCCGTAGCACACCTATCTCGCATCTCTCCAATAGCTTCCGCACTCTTTCAAAAAAAACCGGGGGTAGGGGTCCCTATGGTCCAACCAATCCAACCCGGGACCAGCTTAATTGCGCATCACTCGCCCCGAGACCCGCTGAGTGGGGTTGCAAGGACTGCGCCTGTAAGTTCTTTCACTGCGTCTCTTACGCAAAAACAGGGGGGTAGTGGTTATTGGTCATACCACTGCGATTTCGTAGAGACCGACCTGAAGGTCGGCCACTACAGGGGAAGAAAAGGGATGCCCGCCTCGGAAGGCGGCCACTACAACGGCAAGCGGGCACGGTGTACCGTGCCCCTACAGATAGAGGAGACGAAGAGGGCGGAGGCGGAGAGGCGGGCCCCACGAGAGAGAGGGAAATTGGAGGGGCGGCGTAAAGCGACCCCTACACTTAGAGACTTTTACTTGGGCATGATTTCGCGGGCGAGTTTGCTCATGACTACTTCGCGGTAGTCCTGGCGTTTTTTGCCGGCGTCGAGCATGGCGTCGCGCGAACCGTAATGCTTGGAGACGATGGTTGCGCCCTTGGCATCGAGCGAGTCCAGCGCGGCATAGTTGGGATGGAGCACGCCGATGGCAACATCCCAGTCGCCGGGGTGATCGGTGGTCTCGTTCAACCAGAATTTGTAATCGCTGATCAGGCCTTCCTTTTTCAACGCGTCAAACACCGGCTTGCCGTGCTCGCGGATATCTTTCCAGTAGGCTTCGCCCTGTCCCGGCTTGATGTGGTAGTAGGTGACGCGCCAGACCGGTCCGACGTCGTAGTTGGGACTCTGCGCGTAGCTGGGCAGCGCGGACAGCAAGATGACCACAAACGACATGACCGCAAACAACGGGACCCGTAGAACTTTTCTCATGGATTCTCCTCAGTTTTAGTTGGATGGATCTGGCCCGGATATCGACCTCGAAAGGTTGGCGAGAGTCTATAGGTCGTAGTTGGGTGCGTCAATGGGGGTGAGGTGAATCAGCCGGCGTTGGGATCGGAAAGGCAGGAGATTGGTTATGCGCGATTCCGGATGACAGGAGACGTTGGGCATTGGGGATATCAGTTTGCTTTCGGAAGGACCGACCTGAAGGTCGGCCACTACAACGGCAAGAGGGCTGAGCGGGCTCAGCCCCTACACGTTTCAGGGTGGGGCAGTGGACTGGTTTGGGTGGCTAAGGCGCTACAGGGGGTTTGACGTAACTTACACATCAGAAAGAAGTTGGGTTTGGCGGGAATGGCCGCTGAACTGCTCCTTGGAATTGCCGATAGAGGGAGCATGAATGGAGCTGCGCCAGAGCCACGCACGGCGGTGATGATCCTGGTGGAAGTCGCGTGGCAAGAGAACACGGGAGCGGTGCAGTCGCTGCCGGCGCGGATGGAGAACCGCTCGACGCATGGCGCGTGCATCCGGATAAAAACGCGCGTGGGAGTGGGTTCGCGGCTGTACGTCCAGTCGCACCGCGAGCAGTTCAGCGGGATCGTGAAATATTGCCGGAATGATGGGCAGGATTTTCTGGTGGGGATTGAGCGGGACTCGGTGAATCGTTCGATGCCGAAGCAGGAGGCTGCTGCGGCGGCTCCTGCGCGGGAAGTGGCGCGGTCCAAGAAGGCGGCGGTGGGGAGGAAACTCCCGGGCGTGCCGCAGCGGCAGGAACACGTGGGCCGGGAGATTCGTGAGGCGCAGTGGAATGCGGCGAAAAGTACCGAGCGTGACGGGGTGAGTCTGGCAAGTTCGCAGAGCACGCGCATCGAAGCGCCGATTGCCGCGCGGTTGATGGTTGAGGATGTGCAAAGCCGGGAAAGTCCCCGGAGCGAGCCGCCGCGGGTATCGCCGCAGCAATCGCCAATGCCAGCGCCGCCGGTTGTGGCGAGTCCAGTAACGCAAGTGCCGGTGGAAAAAGTTTCGGAAGGAAGGAAAGCGAAGAAGGGGAGGGGATTTATGAAACTCAAATGGTTCGCAGGAGAGGAAGAAGAGATGCTTGGACCGAATGGAAACAGCCACGCCGTGAACGAGCCGGTGCAGCGGGCGGCAGAGGCTGCTCCGCGCGCGGAACGTGTGGCCGGGAATCGCGCGGCGGCGGCGGAAAGCGCGTCCGGATTTCAGACCGAGCTGCTGGCCATTGAGGACATTTTCCGCGCGGCGGGGATTACCAGTCCGCGGCGGGGCTACAGCATCACGAAAGTGGTGGAGATGCTGCGCAGCGAACATATGCGCGGGTTGTCGAAAGAGATGCGGCGCGCGGCAGTGCTGATGGCGTTGGATGCGGCGGGCGTCAGCGTGGAGGAAGTGCTGCAAGACGCGAAGGTGCGCCATGAGGCGATTGACGCGTACGCGGCGGAGCAGCGGAAACACGCCGAGGCGCAGTGGGCGCGCAAGGCGGAAGAGAATCTGCAGATCCAGGCGGAGCTGGAGCTGGTGAAGGCGCACTATGCGGAGCGCATCCGGCGGAACCTGGACGGCGTGGCGCGCGAGAAGTCGACGTTTGGAAGCTGGCTGAAGCTGAAGGAGCAGGAGACGCAGGGGATGACCGAAGCGGTGGAGCAGGTGCTGAAGGCGCAGGCGCCGTCGGAGCCGCCCGCTGATCCGTTGCTGTCGGTGACGCCCGCCAGTGTGACCGGCAAGCCGGTTTGATGAAGAAGGAAGTTGAGGAAGTGAAGGAAGTTAATGAGGTAAAGGAAAAGAAGAAGAGCCCGCGACTCCTGCCGGGCCTTTAGGGAATCCTTAAGTCATTCAGAGTAGACTCCCAATTGAGCACTATGGGTGTGGAATGGGAGGAAACAGGGTATGGATATTTTCAGGCAGGGACGGGGAGAGAATTCGGAGTTTACGCTGCGGCCGCAGATTCCGGGGTTGCGGAATATTGTGATTGTCGCGGCGGTGGTGTTTGTGGCGCTGTTTGTGCTGTCGTTTGCGGTGCGCGTTACACGGATCGAGGCGGGGCACGTGGGCGTGGAGATCAACCTGGCGGGGAAGCAGCGTGGGGCATCGGAAATTCCGGTACGCACGGGATGGGTGGTGTACTCGCCGCTGACCACGCAGATTATCGAGTTTCCGACGTACGTGCAGACGGTGAAATGGACGCGGGACACCAACGAAGGGCACCCAATCAACGAGGAGATGGGATTCAACTCGAAAGAGGGGATGGAAATTTTCGTGGACGTTTCGCTGTCGTACGCGATTGAGGCAGCGAAGGCGCCGGACTTCTACGTGAAGTACCGCCTGGCGGACATGGAGGCGTTCACGCACGGGATCCTGCGCGACGTGGTGCGGAACTCGCTGAACGAGGTTGCTTCGACGTACGTGGTGGAAGATATCTACGGTGAAAAAAAGGCGGAGTTTCTGAGCAAGGTGCAGTTGAAGATCGAACAGAAAATGACACCGGTAGGAGTCAGCGTGCAGCAGTTTGGGTTTATCGGGGCGCCGCGTGTGCCGCAAGTAATCGCGACGGCGATTACGGCGAAGGCGCAGGCCATTCAGCAGGCGGAACGCGCGCGGAATGAGTTGGCGACTACCCAGGCGGAAGCGGCGAAGAAAATTGCGGAGGCTGAGGGGGATGCGAAGTCACTGGTGACGCGGGCGCAGGGTGAGGCGGATGCGAACCGGATCCGGCAGAATTCGCTGACGCCGCAGTTGCTGGATTTGCGGCGAATTGAGAATTCGCGGGCGCTGATTGACAAGTGGAACGGGCAGTTGCCGACGGTGGAGACAGGGCAAGGCGGCGGGATGATTTTGCAGTTGCCGAAGCCGTAGAAGAGAGTAATCAGGGATCAGCAATCGGTAATCAGTAAGAAATCGCGGGGTTGGATCTTGCGGCTTCGCGATCGTTCGGGCTTGGCGTTGCACGCGTAAAAGCGGAAGCAGAGCTTCCGCACTCCAAAGGGGAGTGGCCAGTGGATCAGGAAGAGGCCAGGGCGAATTCGACTCGGCGGCGAATGGGGTCGATGCGTTCGGCGCGGACGCGGATGCGATCGCCGAGCTTCCAGGTGAGTTGCAGGGTGGATTTGCCGCGGCCGGGGCGGCGGCCACGGCCGGAGTCGCCGCCGGTTACAGCGACGATGGCGTGGTCGCGTTCGCGATAGACGCAGCGGGCGTCGGCGGCTTCTTCGATGGCGGTGATGGGCAGAAGGCCCTCGACGAAAACTTCGAAGAGTTCTACGAAGCAGCCGTATTTCTGGACGGAGATGATCAAGGCTTCGTATTCGTCGCCGAGATGCTGCTCCATGAACTGCGCGGTTTTCCAACTGATGAGTTCGCGCTCGGCGCCGGCGGCGCGGCGTTCGGTCTCGGAAGTCTCCGCGGCAATTTCCTCGAGATGCTTCAGCGAATAAATGGCGGCTTCGGTGCCGATGGCGGGCTTGATGTGCGCCGGCGCGGGCGCGTCGGGATGCGCGAGCGCCCATTTCAGGATGCGGTGGATGATCAAGTCGGGATAGCGGCGAATGGGCGACGTGAAATGAGTGTATTCGTCGAAGCCGAGGGCGAAGTGGCCGAGAGTTTCGGCGGAATAGCGGGCCTGCTTGAGCGAACGCAGCATGAGGTAAGAAAGAATGCGTTCTTCAGGTTTGCCGGAGAGTTTTTGGACCAGGCGCTGGTAGTGCTGCGGCGTGAGATTGATGTCCGAGGCGGGAAGAACGGCGCGCATCTGGCGTTCGCGCCCGTGGCCGCGGGAGTCGGGGCGTCCGGCTTTGGCGGGTGAGGGAACTTTGCCGTGGCGTACGGCGACTTCGCGCTGGTGAAGATCCTCTACGCCGAGGGAGTACCCGAAAGCGCGGGCGAGTTCCTCGAATTCGAGGACTTTGCGGGCGTCGGGCTTTTCGTGGACGCGATGCAGGGCGTTCAGGCCGCGCTGGATCAGATAGTGCGCGACGGCGCGATTCGCGGCGAGCATGAATTCTTCAATCAGGCGGTGGGCGATGTTGCGTTCGCTGCGGCCAATGTTGGTCATTTGCTGCTGGTCGTCGAACTCGATGACTGGCTCGGGGAGATCGAAATCGATGGAGCCATTTTCGGCACGGCGGGCGTTGAGAAGCAGCGCGAGGCCCTTCATGGCGCGGAAGTGGTGATTGAGATGAGCGTAACGCTCGGACATTTCCGCGTCGCCTTCGAGAACCTTGTTCACGTTGGTGTAAGTCATGCGCTCGGCGGAGCGGATGATGCCGGAAGTCATCCAAGAGTTGAGCATGCGTCCGGAGGAATCGAAGTCCATGATGCCGCTCATCACCAGGCGCTCCTCGCGCGGCTTAAGGGAGCACATGCCGTTGGAGAGGGCTTCGGGAAGCATGGGAACGGCGCGATCGAGGAAGTAGACGGAGTTGCCGCGGAGGCGGGCTTCGCGATCGAGCGGGGATTCGGGAGTGACGTAGTGGGCGACGTCGGCGATGTGGACTTGCAGGAGCCATCCGCCGTTTTCGCGGCGCTCGACGTAGACCGCGTCGTCGAAGTCGCGGGCGGTTTCGCCGTCGATGGTGACGATGGGGAGGTTGCGAAAATCCTCCCGGCCGGTCAACTCGGATTCGGTGACGGGGCGGGCGAGTTGTTCGGCTTCCCCGGCAACTTCCGGCGGAAACGTGTGCGGCAGGTGGTGCTTGCGGATGATGATTTCGGTGTCCACTCCGAGATCACCGGGGCGACCGAGAATTTCGATGACGCGTCCCACAGGGGCGGCGCCTTCGCGAGCGTAGCGGATGAGTTCGGCGTTTACGACGGCGCCATCGAGCCTTGGAATATGCGGCAGGCGGACGCGCTTGCCGGCGCGGTCTTTCTCGCCGGGGAAGAATTGTTCGCGTAGAGCGAGAGAAAGTTCTTCACCAGCGGGCAGTTCGATTTCGTGCTGGACGCGGGGATCGTAGGGGACGACGACGCAGCCACGGGAAGTGTAGCGGAAGAGGCCGACCACGGAAGGGTGCGCACGGGCGACGACGCGAAGGATGCGGCCTTCGGCGCGGCGGGCGCCGGGGAGTCCGCTGAGGCGGGAAATCTTGGCGATGACGTGATCGCCATGCATGGCGTCTTCGACGAAATCGCGGGGGATGAAGAGGTCGCCATCGAGGTTGGGGATGGCCACGTCGGGAACGACAAAGCCGTAGCCGTCCTGGTGGAGGACCAGACGGCCCTTGATTTCGTCGCGCGAAAAGGCTTTTTGTTGGGGGAATTTTTCAGCGGGCGGTTCGGCGGGCGGCCGGGGTTTTGCGGAGGGCTGTTGCGGGCGGGGAGTCTTGCAGAGGAGGAAGCGGCCGTGGGAGAGTTCTTCGACGAGACCGCGTTTTTTTAGCTTGGCGAGCATCTGGAGCAGGGCACGGCGAGCGGACTTTTTGACCTGCAGGGAGCGCGAGAGGTCTTCTAGGGAGACGGCGCTATTCCTAAGTTGAAGAAAACGTAGGATATTATCGGGACTTAGGTGCGGCGGCCGAGACATGCAATGACCCCTTTCCGGGGAGCGAGGGAACGCGTAACGATTCTAGTCATTTTTTTGAAATTGGATGTAACTTTTTTCAGCTTTCGGGAGTTTCATAGCCAGGCCAACACACGACCGATTAGCCGCCCTCCGTCAGGCTAGTCGGATTCCCCGAGAGGGGAATAATGGGGAGGCGAGAAGACCTGGCTCGCCTCCCTCTCTTTTTTCTCCAAAGACATTTTTAGAAGTGACCGGTGATCGGTGTGGAGGCACGCGCCTGTGATTCGCTCGAAGGATTAAGGGTGAGGAGATCGTGCCGCCCCTATGGCGCTGTTCGTCTTTTATTCATCGGGGTCCCTGTGCTTACGCGTTGGACTAACTTCTTTCGCGCCTCCGGCGCATTGGAGGGTTTGGAGAGTTTCGGAGCTTCGGTCGTGCACTCCTCTGCGATGATGCAGGTGGGACAAGAGTTCAGCGGAGCGGCTCGCGGACACAGCGGAGCCCGACGACGATGCTCCGGGTGTTTGGCTTGAGCATGTAACGAGAGGAAACGCGCGCGTGCCCCCGGACGACTCCGCGCCAGGAGCCGCCGCGTGCCAGGCGATACTCTCCGGTGTCTGGGCCCCTCGGGTCGGATTCCGGACTGTGGCTGTAATAAGTTAACGAGTACCAGTCTTGCACCCACTCCCAGACGTTCCCCAACATGTCGTAGAGTCCAAATGCGTTCGGCTTTTTCTCGCCTACGGGATGAGTCTTGCCGCCGGAATTGTCTTTGGACCAGGCAACTTCAAGCAACGGTCCGTAGCGGCAGGAAGTATCTCCTGCGCGCGCGGCGTATTCCCATTCCGCTTCCGTTGGAAGGCGATATTGGTAGCCATCCTTCTTGATGTTTAGTGCCTCACAAAACTTCTGCGCGTCTTCCCAACTCACCCCCTCGACCGGAAGATTCGGGCCCTTGGAATAGCTGGGATTGGTGGCCCTCACCGCTTCATACTCTGCCTGCGTGATCTGGTATTTGCCGATCTCGAAGGGCCGGGTAATCGCTACTTCATGAGCCGGCTTTTCATCGGCGTTGCAATCAGAATCTCCTGCGGAACAGCCCATCATGAAGATTCCCGGCGGAATGGTCACGAACTGCATGGCGCTTGACCTTTTCTTCGCTGGCGGTTCGAAGCCTCGCGCCTGCGAGAAACACGGTGTAACTCTAAACCTGAATTTCCGTTTGGGGATCGGCCTTGGCGCGAAGCCTAGCCCTCCTGCCGCGCCGTGTCAACCGCCAACCTACCGCCAACACTCTCCGACTGGGTCGCCACTGCGCATGGCAGAGGGAGTCCAGTGCTAATGGTGTGGCGGTTATCGGGATCTGACCCGTGACAGGCGCTTTGGAATCATGGATTGTCAGGGTAGAGGGTTTTCGGATATTGTGCAGGATTCTGGTGGCGCGGAGAGAGCCGGTGAAGAGAAAAATTGTGTTGGCGGGTGTGCTGGTTTTGTTGGCGGGGATTATTGGCGCGGGAGATTTGCGGGCGCAGGGCTCGCCGGAGAATTCCAGCCGGGAATGCGAGATTTGGACCGGCGGGGGACACGGGATTAACGGGAGCACGTCGGATACAGGGGTGTGGAATTTGGGCTTGCGGTATGGACTGATTTTGACGAGTCCGCACGGGCCGGGATTTTTGAAGGGGCAGTTGGAGTATGCGTTCGATGTGGTGCCGGCGTGGGCGATTACGCAGAAGACGAGTACGGCGTATGGCGGGGGAGTGAATCCGTTTGCGTTCAAGTGGATATTGTCGCAACCGAAGAAGGTGAAACCGTATTTTGAGATTGAGGGCGGGACACTGTTTACGAATGTGAAGGTGCCGGACAACATATCACAGATTAATTTCACCACCAGCGGGGCGCTGGGGATGCATATTTTGGGAGAAAAGCACAATTGGAGCGCGGAAGTGCGGTTCATGCATATCTCGAATGCGGGGATGACCTCGCCGAATCCTGGGAATCCGGGGATTAATACGGTGCAGGTGCGGATTGGGTGGGGGATTTTTCGGAGATAGCGACTGGTGAGAAGTGACTGGTGACTGGGGAAGAGTGAATCGACGCTTCCTGGTGTAGCGTCTGTAATCTCCCAAACTGAAAATTGAAGCGAGATTTGAGATTGAGGTCCTTCGCGCATCCTTGTCGGATATGCTCAGGATGACACGCCCTGCTGAGTAGATTACTTGGGTGCAGAGGTTGCGTGGGATTGCAGGAAGTCTTTTAGGGCTTGGGGCATGAAGTTGGCGGTGCTGAAGGCGTGGGGCAAGGCGGCTTCGAAAGTGGTGGAGCGATAGTGGCCGAGGCCGTCGGTGAGGATGAGGACGACGGGAGATTTTCCGGCTTCGTGATTGAAGCTGCTGGATTCGAAGCCGTACTGGCGGTCGCGGTAGTTGACGAAGGGCCACTGGCCTTTTTCTCCGACGACAACGATGGCACGCAGGAAATAGTCGCGCTCGGTGGCGGCTTGCTGGAGGAGTCCGCCGATGGGGAAGCGATAGTGGAAGGCGGCATCGTCGCTGCCTCCTGCGCGATAGATTTTTCCGGAATAGGAGAGGCCCGCGGCGCCGGTGTGGCGCGTGGTGGTGAAGAGAGTGACGCCGCCAAGGCGGGCTTCGGTGGCGGACTGCGTGAGCTGCGCGAGTTCGCCGGGAGAGATGGAAAGAGAGTCGGGCGTGGCGGCGGGGAATTTGTCTTCGTCGACGAGTTGATCGGCAAAGCGGGTGACGCGCACGGAGTGATCGGAGGATTGGCCGCAGACGATCAGCAGGTGGGCGTAGTCGGTCATGGCGTGCTGATAGTCGCGACAGTCGCCGCAGCTTCCGCTGAGGCCGCAGCGCTGGGAAAAGAAGGCGACGAAGCGGACGGCGTGGCGGGTGGCGTCGGCGCCATAGAGCGTGGTGACGTGGTTGAGGAGCGAGGATTCGCCGTGGATGGCTTCGGGGAGTTCGTATTCGGTGTTGCCGCCGAGGACGACGTGGTCTTCGTTGTTGAGGGTGAGGACGGTGGCGGCGCGAACCTTGAAATGGGAGATGGAGGGGTCGGTGCCGGAATTTTCGGCGGCGTCGAGGGCGCGGAAAATTTGCGCGCGGAGAGCGGCGTCGGCGACAAGCACCTCGGATTCAGACGTCATGTGCCAGGAGGCGGTGGAGGGCGGCGTGGACGCGGCGACCGCGGCTAGGATGGCGACGAGAAAAAGAATGCCTGAGGCGATGTAGCGAGTCATAGCGACGGCCTTTCTAGGCAGCGGAGGTGAGACGCGCCAGAAGCAGACGGAAGAATTTGTCGGGGTCGACCTCGACGGCGACCTTGGCGTTGGGTTTGAAATCGATCTCAGGCGAATCGGGGGCGGGCAGGCCGGTTTCGAGCGGCGGCGACCGGCGAATGGGGCCGCGGGTGTAGCCGACGGTTTCGCCCGCGGTGATTTCTCCGCTGGTTTCCACTTCCACAAAATAATCCTTCAGGGTGACGATCGCGGGATCGATGAGATGCGCGACGGTGAGCGGATCGTGCATGGCGAAACCAGCGGCGCCGCCGGTCTTGCTCAGACGGTTGAAGTTGGCGCGCAGGATTTTTCCGGCGGCCTGGCTAACGGGATTTTGCGTTGCTTCGAGGGTGCGCACCTGTTCATCGTGGATGACGACTTTGCGGGTTACGTCGAGACCGACCATGGTGAGAGGAATGCCGGCGTCGAAGACGATGCGCGCGGCTTCGGGGTCGACGTAAAGATTGAATTCGGCGGCGGGAGTGACGTTACCACCGCTGAGCGAGCCGCCCATGATTACGATGGATTTGATCAGGGGTGCGATGGTCGAGTCGGACTTGAGGACGGTGGCGACGTTGGTGAGCGGGCCGATGGCGACGATAGTGATTTCGCCGGGATTCGCGCGGACGATGCGGCAGATGAGTTCGGTGGCGGTTTCGGCGACCGGCTTGGTTTTGGGCTCGGGGAAATCCACGCCGCCGAGGCCGTTGTTGCCGTGGGCGTATTTGGCGGTGACCAGGCGGCGAACGAGCGGAGTGGCGGCGCCCGCGGCGACGGGGATGTCGGCGCGGCCGGCGATTTCGAGAAGGCGCAGGGCATTGGGGAGCGTGAGCGAGAGGGGAACGTTGCCGGAGACGGGGGTGACGGCTTCGACTCTGAGCTCGGGGGAGCGCAGGGCCAGGAAGAAGGCGATGGCGTCGTCGACGCCGGGGTCGGTGTCGAGGATAATGCGCTGGGGCTTGGAGGGATTCGCGGCGGCGGAGGTCGCGGAGTATTTGTTTGATGCGAAGAGGGATGCGGGGAAGGCGGGAAGAGCGCCGGCGGCCAGGGTTACGGCGGAGGCGCGGAGAAAGTCTCTGCGGTTGCGGAAGAAATTGTCGGAGCGCATTTTGGTCCTCGGATGAAAAATGAATTCGGGTTAGACGTTAGCTTATTAGGAGGGACGCTGCAATGCGGTGAGGAGTTAGGAGCGTCCCGCGGAGAGCACCGGGCGAAAACAGTCGCACGGATTCGGGAATTGTGGCGGGTGAGTTGAGGTCCTTCGCGCCCCGATCGGAATCGGGACGCGAAGGAGGACAAAGTCCGGGGATGAGTAGAGAGCCAGAATCAGGCGGAGGATTTGGGAAACCGATTGGATGAAGTTGCGGGGCAGAAGGGGGAGAGATTGATTGACAGGGGGACGGGGGAACTCTAGAGTGGCGGCTCATTCGGAGTGCGCACGCGGAGTGAAGGAGAGCGGATTGCTCGAGCGACTTTTTAAGTTGCAGGAAAATCAGACGACGGTGCGGCGGGAGATGCTGGGCGGGGTGACGACGTTCATCACCATGGCGTACATCATCGTGGTGAATCCGCAGATATTGTCGCAAGCGGGGATGCCGGCGGAGGGCGTGGTGTTTGCGACATGCATCGCGGCGGCGGTGGCGACGCTGGTGATGGGCCTTTATGCGAATTATCCGATTGCGCTGGCGCCGGGGATGTCGCTGAACGCGTATTTCACCTACACGGTTTGTTTGGGGATGCACGTGCCGTGGCAGACGGCGCTGGGCGCGGTGTTTTTTTCGGGGGTGCTGTTCGTGCTGCTGACGGTGACGCGGGTGCGGGAACAGATTGTGAACGGGATTCCGCTGGGGCTGAAGCATGCGACGGCGGGCGGGATCGGGATGTTCATCGCGTTTGTGGGGTTGCGGAGCGCGAAGTTGGTGGTGGGGAATCCGGCGACGTTTGTGGCGCTGGGGAGTTTTGCGGATCCGGCGGTGCAAGCGGCTTGCGTGGGAATTTTGCTGACGCTGGCGCTGATGGTGCGGCGGGTGAACGGGGCGATCCTGCTGGGGATTCTGGGGACGGCGGTGTTTGGGATCTTTCGCGGGCTGGCGCACTTGCCGGCGCATTGGGTGGCGTGGCCGCATGCCTCGTCCACGTTTTTGAAGATGGATTTGCGCCGTGCGGTGCACCTGGGATTGCTGGAGATTATTTTTATTTTTCTGTTTGTGGATCTGTTCGACAACGTCGGGACGATGGTGGGGGTGTGCGAGCAGGGCGGGTTCATGAAGGATGGAAAAATACCGCGCGTGGGACGAATGCTGCTGGCGGATGGAATTGGAACGATATTCGGGGCGATGACCGGGACATCGACCGTGACGAGTTACATCGAGAGTGCGGCGGGCGTGGCGGCGGGGGCACGAACGGGGTTAAGCAACGTGATGGTGGCGGCGCTGTTCCTGGCGGCGATGTTTTTTTCACCGGTGGCGGCGGCGATTCCGGCGTTTGCCACAGCGCCGGCGCTGGTGCTGGTGGGCGCGCTGATGACGGAATCGATTGCGCAGGTGGAGTGGAAGGAGTTTACGGAGGCGTTTCCGGCGTTTGTGACGCTGGTGGCTACACCGCTTACTTTCAGCATTGCTACGGGATTGAGCCTGGGAGTGATTTCCTATACGGCGGCAAAGGTGGCGGCGGGGAAGTGGAGAGAGGTTAGCGTGTTGCTTTGGATTTTGACGGGGTTGTTTGTAGTGAGGTATGCGGTGCTGGCGTCGGAATAGGCGCGTCGACGACGCAGCGGAAGCCTATAGTGGCGGCGCGGTCGCGACTGGGGGCCATGAGGAGGAGTTTTTGGTGTTCGTCGAGGCGGTAGGTTTGCGGGAAATACCAGACTGAGCCTAGCGGTTGATAGGCGGCGGCGCCGCGAATAATGGCGGCGCGAGTGTGTTCGTCGCGAAATTCGTCGGTCCATTGCGAAATATTGCCGGTGAGGTCGAGTAAGCCGAAAGGGCTGGCGCCCTGCGGGTGTGCATCCACGTTCGCGAGTGGCGCGCGGGTGTGGCCGCGATCGGCGGGGGGGACGTTGGCGGCGTTCCAATCGTTGCCCCAGGGATAGAGGCGGGCGTCGGAGGATTGCGCGGCATATTGCCATTCCCATTCGTGCGGGAGGCGCTTGCCGGCCCAGGCGGCGTAGGCGCGGGCGTCTTCGAGAGAGACCCAGGTGACGGGCTTGGCGTCCCATCCGGCGGGAAAGTTCCCGTTGGACCAGTCGTGCAGGAAATTGTGATCGTCGGCGGGATGGTAGTGGGTGGCGTCGAGGAACTGCTTGAATTGCGCGTTGGTGACCGGAGTGCGGTCCATGTAATAGGCGTGAAGATGCAGGCGGTGGAGATGAGAACGACGCGGAGAATTTTCCCAGGGATATTGCACATCCACGCCGGGATCGTTGCCGCCTTCGATTTCGATGCCGCGGACGGCGAAGTCGAAATCGCCTTCGGGAATTTTGAGCATGCCGGGGGGAGCGGTGGAGGCAGGCTTGGTGGGGGGAATTTCGACGATGGTTTGCGGGACGGCCGACCAGGTGCGGGGAAATTCGCGAAGAGATTTCTTGGAGCGCTCGGCCATGAAGAGAAGGAGTTCGCGGAGGGAGGCGGAGGAGGCGTCTTCATCGGTGGCCAGGATGGCGCCGAAGCCGAGGCCTTCGAGAGAAAAGACGAGGGTAGCTTCCTGGGCGTTGATAAGCGGACGGAGTTCGACGCCGTGCCAGAGATCGTAATAGTGGATGCCTGCGCGATACGGGATGCGGAGTTGCTGGCCGTCCACATCGAATTCGTTGCGATTGACGATGGTCCAGAGTGTGCGCTGGGGAAGCGGAAATTTGCTGGAGAAGACGCCGGATTGAAGCGTGGGAGTATGAGGCTGCCAGCCGGGGCTGACGAGATTCTCGGCGAAGGCGCGCTCGATGCGGGTGATGCGGAGGACGGCTTCCGCGTCATGCGGAGACATGGGATACCAGAAGCCCCAGAGATTTTCGAGGCTGGCATAACCGCTGCCGTTGAAGAAGGCGTGCTGCAGGCTGTCGGTTTTGTCGCGGGTGAAGCGGTCGGTGACGTTGATCATGTGGCGGGGCTCGAGCCAGCGAGTTTTGCTGACCATCGGCGTGACAGGATAGACGACGTCTTCCCAGGTGACCCAGTCGTTCCAACCGAGGGTGCTCCAGGCTAGGGATTCGTCGCGGATTTCGAATTGCGGCTCGAAGGCCAGACGATGGCCGGCAGCAATGGAGGCGACGCGAAAATCGGCGGGAACGCTTTCGAGGGTGTCGAAGTTGATGCCGTCGGCGCCGATCTCTTTCAGGAGTTGCGTGAGCGCGGTCCAGGGCGGAGCGGATTCTTCGCGGGTGCCAGAATCCCAGGCGAGGATGGGGAAGAGGACTTTGACGTTGTGACGGTGGAAATCGTCGACAAGTTTCTTGAGAGCGGGGAGACCGCCGGGGAGATCGCGGAGGAGATCGAACTGGTTGCGATCGTCGACGCCAAGATTGGGATAGACGTGCCAGAGGAGGACGGCGTCGATGGGGCCGAGGCGGCGCTCGGTTTCGGCGAGGAATTTTTCGGGCGTGTACTGGCGGGTTTCGGGGTTGTAGAGGGAGCGGTCCCAGACGAGGAGCTGGACCTGGGAGACGGCGCGCTGGGTCCAGGCGAGATCGGGATTGCTGTAGTCGGAATCGTCGAGGCGGAGTTGGGTGCGTCGTTCGCTGCGCCAGGCTTGCATTCCGGCGAGCCAGGAGGAGAATTCGGAAGGGTCGGCGGGACCTGGGAAGAAAACTTCGGAGGGCGCGGGGGGAATGGTGAGGGTCATGGTGCCGTTGGGAGCGACAAGGGCGTGGCGGGCTTTCCATTCGTCGGAGCGGAGAGTTGTGGCGCAAGCGAGGAGAAGGATGAGGAAAAAAGCCGCGGACCAGAAACGTGAGAGACGACGGATGAAGCGCATAGGGGAATAAGGATACGCGAAGAGCGGGGAGAATTCAGCGGGAAGAGGTGACTGGTGAATGGTGTTTAGTGACTGGTGAGGAGGGGCTCGGCTGAACTGGCAGGTGAAGGTGAAACAGAGTGAGGGAAGAAGATGGTGCCCGAAAGAGGACTCGAACCTCCACTCCCGTGAGGGAACTAGCTCCTGAAGCTAGCGCGTCTGCCAATTCCGCCATTCGGGCACAGGGGAAAACAACACAGGCAGCTCTTAGTTTGGGGTGGGGAAAGGCGTTTGTCAACGAAGGGGTACCCGGGCCAAACGAGTGTTCGTTTTGCACCGGGTCACTAGCATTCCCGAACCAGAGTGCTATACTCCGCCTGAAAAGCTCTGCCTACAGTTGCCGGTAGGCACCGCGGACGGGTTCCACCGGAGGTTGCAATGGAAGCCATGGAATCGGCGTTTTCGGGGCCAATGATGTATCTGCTGATCGTTTGGGGAGTCGTTACCGCCATATTTTTGTTGTTGATTGCGTGGCGCAGCGTGCTCTCCAGCCATGAAGACGACCAAATCTTTATCACTGCAGCGGAAGAACATATGGCGAAGGAGCAGCGCGAATTGATCCAGAAGATCGAGTCTCTGGGGAAGCCGCTGATGATGAGCGGGATCACTTCGGGCGTGCTGCTGCTGGTGATTGCCGGAATGTTTGTGTATCACGGCCTGAAGAATTTCTAGCCGCGGGGCGCGGCGATTTCAGGCCGGTTTGGGCTCAGGACTTTGGGGGTGTTCCCGCAGGGGGTTGCGCCGCCGGAGCAGCGGTCTGAGAAGCCTGAACCAGCGAAGTATGATTGTGAACGATCAGCCAGACGTCGTTGCGTTTTTCGAAGACCAGCGTGGTATGTCCGAAGGCTGAAGCGGGCACGCCATCCACAATCGCAGTAAATTCCCATTGATAACAGGCCCAGGCAAAAGTTGCGCCCGGCGCGACGCGGATGAGGGTGTTGCTGCGGTCCAGGCGAATCTGCTGGGCGCGGGCGCGCTGCGACTGGTAGCTGGAGAGATAGTTGGGCCAGCCCATCACCGGCGCGGCCCACATGCCGTTGACGACGTCCACGTCGTCGGCGTAGTGGGCGTGGAGCTTTTCGATGTCGCCGAGCTGCCAGGCACCGAGCATTTCGCCGATGGCGTTGTCGAGTTTTTGCTCGTCGGGGAGCTGGACGGTGGGCGTGGGGGTGGCGGAGGTGTCGTCTTTCTTCTTTTTCTTTTGAGCCGCGGCGGTGGAGGCCAGGCTCAGGGTGAGAAGCAGGAAAAGAGAAAAGTAAAAGGCGCGGCGGGCTGTGGTGCGGCTGGTTGCAGGGACTTTCCAGAGTTTCATGCTTGATTCACTCTCCAAAATTTAGATGCGCTTCGGTGCGCGTAGGAAAAAGAAGCGCGGCGTTGGCGTTTTGCTGAGCAGTAGAGAGCATAACGCAGTGCGGAAGGATGCGTTGGCGTTTGTGCCCAGTTGGTTTACCGCGCGGGCGTTAGCGCACGGATTGCGCGGCGCTTAAGAGATTGACGAAGAGGCGGTAGGCGCCAGGGACGCCTTCGGGGAGTTCGCGGAAGAAGGCCAGGCCGGTATAGATGTAGACGCCCTTGCCGAGGCGTGTGTAGACGAGGCCACCGTTGAGATCTTGTTCGCCGGGATCGTGCATGGAGAGGAGCGGGGTGTATTTGGAGTCGAAGTCGCTCCAGTAGTAGAGGCCGCGCTCCTGGACCCAGTTCTGGAAATCGGCTGGGGTGATTTTATTCGGCGTGTTGAGGAGAGAATCATCGGGCTTGAGGAATTTTACTTCGGCGTTTTCGTCGGTGATGCGCGGGGTGGGATTGCCGATGGTGGCGTGATAGGGAGCGGGAAGAAATTTGTTCCAGATGAAGTCGCGATTGTATTGGACGACGAGCGTTCCGCCGTTTGAAACGTAATCGAGGAGGCGCTTGTTGGCGCTGGCGAGTTCGGGGCGGAGTTCGTAGGCGCGCACGCCGACGACGATAGAGGTGTATTTGGAGAGGTCGCCGAAGGTGAGGGCGTTGGCGTCGAGCATTTCGACGCTGATGCCGAGGCGGCGGAGGGCGTCGGGGATGGGCTCGCCTTCGGCGGAGATGTAGCCGACGCGGAGATTAGCGGGGACGTTGATGTCAAAGGCGTGGACGATGGTTTGCGCGGGCTCGCTCCAAAGAATGGTGGGCATAGTGGGGAGTGGCTCGAGCGAGGAGGCGAATTTTTCGTCGCCGCGCTTGGCGTAGGCGGTGATGGTGAAGTTGCCGGCGGCGAGTTTGGCGGGGGGAGTGACGGTGAGCTTGGCGTACTGGTCGCCGATGCCGGCGAAGTGAACCTCCGCGGGAGCACTCGATGTAAAACCATCGGGGGCGTCGAGGCCGACGGCAATGTTCGACGATTTCGTGAAGTACGAGTGGACGCGGAGGAAGATGTCAAAAGGTTTGTCTTGTGCGTTTAACACCTCAACAGTTTGTCCTGGTTCGACGGTCACCGTGTACGCCGGCATAAGACGAACCGGTATTCGCGAGACATTTGTGGAACTCGCGAATGTGTGGGTCACCGGCACGGTCAGCGGAACCGTGTGTTGCGGATCAATCTGTTCCTTGAGAGTTGCCACCAGGATGGACGGCGGCTCAGGGGTTAGCAACTGGCTGATGGAAAGCTGCGGCGGCTGGGCGTCGAGCGTGATTGAGAATTGCAGACCGTGTTCGGGATCGCCCGTGCTGGCAGCGAATTGCTTACCGACCATCCATACCTCCGGGGGGCCTTGGAATGGGCATTCCAGTCCTCTCCGGCAATGAAAGGTCACTGTTACCTTGAGCGGGTCACGCATCACAATCTCACTGCGTTCGGCTTCGGCTTCGAAGACAAGACCAGCCGCTTTTTCCAAGGCGGCCAAAATCCGGTCGAGTTGCGTGTAGAGCTTAGTGGAGTTTTCTTGACCCACAACTCCGTAAGAGGAGATCGCATCTGCAGGAAGAATCTCGGCGAGGTCCTGCTGCGCCTGGAGCACTTCTTTGGAGGCGGTTGCATTATCCAATTTCAGGGCCGCGTCTCTTGCTTGGAGTAATTTTTTATCGGCATCCTTCAATTGGCCACACCATTCCTCATGCCCCTTGCAAGTTTTTCCGCTATTCTCGCCGAGTAGTTTTGTAATCGGTTGGGCAAGGCTGGCCGGGTCGAGTTTGGAGCCGTCTTCGGGGATTAGGCCGATGGGGCGGCGGAGGAACGGGGAGTTTAGGAAACTGGCGATGCCTTGGGTGCGGTGATTGACGAAGGCGTCGAGGCCGATTTCGCGGTAGGACTTGCCGTAAAGAGGAGAGACGTCATCTACCGGCAGGATGTAGCCCTTGGGATTGTCGGTGCCGCGCTCGACGTCGAGGATTTGCACGCCTGCGCCGTTGTTGTCCCATGCAGGGAAGCTTGGTTCGGCAAGATACTTTGCATCGGCGGCTAGCTTTACGGCTTGCGGGGTCCAGAGACCGGAAGTTTGGTGATGGCCGTGGCCGGTGTGGACGCCGCCCCAGCCGTTGATGACGATGTTGGGGCGGAATTCGCGGATGACGCGGACCATGTCTTCGAGGACCGCGTCGCCCCAGATTTTTTCGGTTTCTTCGGGAGTTTTGGAGTAGCCGAAATCCTTGGCGCGGGTGAAATAGAGTTTGACGCCGTAGCCGCGAGTGGCGGCGAGAAGTTCTTGGGTACGGATGAGGCCGAGCTGCGGGGCTTGTTCGGGGCCGAGAGCGTTCTGGCCGCCTTCGCCGCGGGTGAGGGAGAGAAGAGCGACGTCGGCGTGGAGGCCGCGGGCGAGATAGGTGAGGGCGCCGGCGGATTCATCATCGGGATGCGCGGTGATGTAGAGGATGCGGGTGGTGACGCGGGCGGCGTCGATGGCTTCGATGGTTTCGGGGAGGCCGGGACCCGTGCCGGGGGCGGGAGGGAATTGCGCGCGAGAGGGGGGAGGGAGAAGCGCGGTTAAGAGGAAGAGAGTTCTTAGGCGGATGCGAGTCAAAAGGCCTCCATTATTTGGTCGAATACATTTGCAGTTGAGATCCTTCGGCTATCCTCGTCGGATGCACTCAGGATGACAATTCTTGTCTGGCCCTTTGCCAGCTTGGAGCACAGCCAGGAATGGCTGCACTCCAGGGAGGCCGATCTAAAGTTCGGCCACTACACTAGCTGCGCTGGAGCCGAATCGCCAGCGACCTTGGCGAAGGGCCATTCTCTCATTTCACGGGCGCGGATTAGAAATGCTAACGCGCCCAGGGCGATTTCCAGCAGGCCCCACTTGCGGGCCGGGCCGGTCTGCCAGAATAGCCAGGCCCAGCCGAACATGGTGAGGACCGCGGGCAAGGGATACAGCCACATTTTGAACGGCAGGTTTTTCGAGCCCAGGCGGCGACGCAGCAGCATCACGCCAACGGCCTGGCCGATGAATTGCACGATCAGGCGCATGGCGAGAATTCCGGCGATGGCGGTTTCCAGCTTAAGGATGATGCTGAAGAGGAACGCCAGCGCCCCAAGTATTAGAAGCGAAATGTGGGGGAAATGTTTCGTCGGATGCACTTTGGCGAAAACGGGGAAGAAGTTGCCGTCGAGCGCGGCGGAATAGGGCACGCGAGAGTAGCCGAGAAGCAGGGAAAATACCGAGGCGAGGGCGATCCAGAGAACCATCCAAGTGACGAAGTGGGCGGCGCCGGACCCGTAGAGGCGCTCCACGAAAAGGCTGACGAGAAACGGGGAGTTCTGCGCTTCGCGCCAGGGAACGACACCGAGCAGGCTGGTCTGCATCGCGAGATAGAGAACGGTGATGCCGAGGATGGAAAGAAAAATGCCGCGCGGGATATTTTTTTCGGGATTGCGGATTTCGCCGCCGAGATGGCAGATGTTGTAGTAACCCCAGTAGCTGTAGACGGTGTTGATCATGGCGGCGCCGAGCCCGGCGAACCAAATGGAAGAGAGATGAAACGCGCCGGGAGGAAAATCGAAGGCGAGTTTTGGATCGAAGTGGCGAACGCCGCCCCAGATGAGCCAGAGCATGGTGCCGACGACGCCGAGCCAGAGGAGGACGGAGATTTTGCCGATGGTGGTGATTTTGCGGTAGAGGAGAATGACGAGAAAAATGACCAGGCTGCCGGAGATGGCTTTGGCTTGCCAGAGCGTTAGCGGATGAAGATATCCGGCGTAGCGTGCAAAGCCGATGGAAGCGGAGGCGACGGAGAGCGGGGCCTGGACGAAGGTTTGCCAGACGAAGAGGAAAGACATGAGGCGGCCCCAGCGGCCGGGGCCGTAGGCTTCGCGAAGGAAGACGTAAGTGCCGCCGGCTTTGGGCATGGCGGCGCCGAGTTCGGACCAGACGAAGCCGTCGAGGGTGGCGAGAAGCGCGCCGGCGAGCCAGGCGATGAGGGCTTGCGGGCCGCCCATGGCTTTGATGACGAGGGAGCTGACGACAAAGGGGCCGATGCCGACGATCTCGATCATGTTGAGGGCGACAGCTTCTTTCAAGCCGAGGCCGCGTTCGAGGGAGGGCTGCGTTGCGCCGGGTGAGGGGGAAGTGGCCATGCGCAGGGAGAATAACAAAAGGGCGGGATTCCTCCTATCTTCGACGGTGTAGTGGCCGATCTTAAGATCGGCCACTACATGAAGAAAGAGCACAGCGAGAAATCGCTGTGCCACAAGGAGGAGCTTGCGTAAATGCAAATTGTTTTGCAGGGTTTCGGGGGGACGACTTACACTTGGGGCTTGGAGAGCCTTCGCCTGCAACTACTTTCCTTTCCATGATGACTCGAATTCTCATTTCACTGGTGCTGGGCGTGTGCGCGGTGCTGCTTCTCTTGCCTGCTTGCGTTGCGGGCGAGCTTACGCTGCCGCCGGGCACCGCGGCGATCCTGGACCACATCTATTCGGGGCACAGCGAGCTGGCGATTCCCGAGGCGCAGGCGATGCAGCGGGAGTTGCCGGAGAATCCGCTGGGATATCTGCTGGAAGCAGAGGCGAGATGGTGGGAGATCTGGTGCGTGTCGGCGGAATACAAGTATGGGATGACGCTACCGCGACACATTGAAAAGCTCCCCATGAACCAGGAGTATCTGAATCTGGCGGCGAAAGCGGAGACGCTGGCGTTGGCCAGCCTGAAGCAGCACGAATCGGCGGAGATGCACCTTTATGCGGGAATGGCGGAGGGGCTGGCTGCGCGCATGTATGGCCTCCGGGGGGAATATCGTGCGGCGGCGCGCGCGGGCGTACGCGGGCGAGAAAATTTGCTGCGCGCACTGTCGCTGGACCCGACGCTGTACGATGCCGACATGGGACTCGGGATATACAACTACTATGTAGATACGCTTTCGACGCTGGCGAAGGTGCTGCGCTTTTTCATGGGCATACCCGGGGGAACAAAGGAAGAGGGAATCCGGCAATTGCAGCGGGCCATGGAGCACGGGCAACTGACTCCGGCGCTGGCGCGATTCTCCCTAGCAGTGTGTCTGCACAACTACGATTTGAAGTACGAGCAGGCGTTGCAGGTGATCACGCCGTTGGTGGAGAAGTATCCGGAGAATGCGATATTCCGGCTGGCGCGCGGTGACCTCTATGGAAAGCTGGGAAGAAAGGCTTTAGCGATTGCAGATTATCGCGCGGCTGGGAAAGAGCCGATAGCCGATCCGGCTTGCCGGCGGAAGATTGCGCAGTTGGCGCGGGAGTCGCTGGCGGCGCAGGGGGCGGAGTCGCCAGTCGAGGGGAAGTAGCGGGGCGAGTCGGCGCTTTGTGTGCGGGACGGCCTGAGTCATAATATGGGGCTGGGTAAGTGGGCAGCAGTTGGACAGACGGGCTCCAGGGGAACCTGCGTGGGCCGGTCAACGCGGCCACGCTTTTTCGCATCTCAACCCAATCAGTCAGGCGAAGTTCTTTTCTCTCCGAATGGGGGAGAAACGGGCGCACACGTGAATTCCGGGTGAAGGAGTTTCCATGAAGCGGTTTTGGACAGCGATGGCTGTCGCAGGTTTCGCGTTCGGCGTGCTGGCCGGATGCAACGATTACAACAACTCGATCCAATACAACACCGGGCCGCAGATTGGCAGCTTCGCTCCAACGGGGGTGGTCGCGGGGAGCGGGAGTGTTCTGCTGACTGTGAACGTGCAGCTTGGCAGCGCGTTTCAAAGTAACTCGGTGATCCAGTGGAACGGTCACAAGTTAACGCCGACAAATTTTGTTGACAGCACAACGATCACCGCGACGGTCCCGGCGAGTTTGCTGACCAATTCGGCGCAGGCGATTGTGAATGTGCTGACGCCGCAATCGGGTACCGGACAAAACGGACTTTCCAATAGCGTGTCCTTCTACATTTACGGAGACGGAACAGCGAACCCTGTGCCGACAGTAACGGACGTGTCGCCAAATTCGGCGCCGGCTTGCGGAACCAGTTGCGCAAACGCTGCGGTCACAATTACGGTGACAGGGACCAATTTTCTACCCGCCTCGAATAATGGCGGAACGATCGTGACGTTTGCGGACAAATTGACGCCCGCGGGACGACCGACGGGGCAGCCGACGGCCATAAACATTACCAGTCGTACCGACACGCAGATCACGGCGGTGATCCCCGGAGTCTATTTGGCGAACGCGGATGTGGGGAGCGTTGCTGTTTGCAATCCGCCCAACATTCCAGGTGGTGGAGTGTGCGGCCAATGCCGTGATCTGACGTGTTTGAACCTGGCGGGAGGCGGATTCAGCAACAATTTCGACTTTACTATTGGCGGCGGGGCTCCTGCGGCGGTCGGGGAGGAGACGCCGGCTATTAGCCAGGATGGGCGGTACGTGGCGTACGCGTCGCGGCAAAATCTGGTGAACCAGATTTTGTTGAAGGATACGTGTATTGGAATAGCGAACGGATGCACCGTGAGCACGCGGGTGGTCTCCGCGGCCGCGGATGGCACGGCAGGGAATGCGGATAGCCACAATGTGGTAATCACGCCAGATGGACGGTACGTTGCTTTCAGTTCGGCGGCGACGAATCTGGTGGAAGGAGCGCCGGCGGGGCGGCAGGTCTACGTGCATGACACGTGCATCGGGGCGGCGAATTCGTGCAAGAGCACGACGACGCTGATTTCGACCGACTCGCAGGGCGCGTTGACCGGCACGGAAAGCGTATTGCCATCCATCAGCACGTCGGGGCGGTTCGTGGCGTTTGTGGCCATCACGCCGAGCAACGCATCGAAGGTTGCCGGCGGGGCTGCGGCGAGCGCGCAGACTTCCGCGAACAGCGGGTTGCGGCAGGTATTCGTTCGCGACACCTGCCTGGGAACAGCGAATTGCACGCCGAAAACAACGCGGATTTCGCTGATGCCGGGGGACGCTCCTGCGAACGGGACGAAACCTGCCGGGCCGGCGATCAGCGGACTGGCGAAGCAGATTGCGCTGGCGGAGGGAAAGACTTCGACGGTGTTCACGCCGACGGTGGCAGTGGATGAAGGCGTGATTCTGGCGGTTCCAAAGGAACAGTAGAGGAAGACGTGTCTCATGGCCCGTGTTCCGTGGCCCGGAGAGGTTGTGCTGCGCACCGCAATTGACCGGTCACTTGACCGGTTAGCTTGAAATCGTAAAGCGGAAGCTGAGCTTCCCTTCGGCTAGCTCAGGGCAAACCCTTCGTTCCTATGGCCAAGCCGCACTCCAAAAAAAGAGCGTCCCGCTCTGGTGGGACGCTCTTTTTGTTTTTGGAGCGCTCTGGAAACTTAGCCCATGAAGCCGAGATTGCTGGTCGGAAAATTTGCCAGGTTGGGGAAGACGGCTGGCAAATCGCTGGCCTGCACGCCGAACCAGGTGGCCAGGGTTGCGGCGTACTGGTCGAGAGCCGTGGTGGGAATCCAGCGGCCGTTGTTACCCGCGTCGTCGGGGCCGCCGAGGGCCAGCGTGGGAAAGGTGCCGTAGACGTTGTTGCCTTTGACGGCGTCGCCGAGGATCAACTGGTGGCTGCCCCAGGCGTGGTCGGTGCCGCCGTTGGTGCCGGGCTGCAAGGTGCGGCTGAATTCCGAAAGAGTGAAAGTGGTGACCTGACTGGAGACGCCGAGTTCTTGGGTGGCCTGGTAGAAGGCGGCCATGGACTGGCTGACTTTAGTCAGGAGATCGATTTGCTGGGTGAGCTGGTTGGAGTGAGTATCGAACCCACCGTAGGAGCAGAAGAAAATTTGGCGGCCCATGCCGAGAGCGGAGCGGGTGGCGATGACCTGGGCGACCTGCTTGAGCTGGTCTCCGAGGTAGTTATTGGGGAAAGTGGTCTGCAGGGGAGCGATGTTCTTGAGCGCGTTGGCGAGGACGACGCTGTACTGCACGGCCTGGCTGGTGACGGAGTTCGCGGACTGCACCAGGGAGAGGCCGTTATCGAAAGTGAGTAGTTGCTGGGTGGCGAGAAAGCGCGCCTGGGATGCCGCGGAGGAATCGAATCCCTGCAAGCCGGGCGTTTGTCCCGGATTCATGGTAAACGGACGGGTGACATCTCCCGTGGAAAAGACGGTGCTGCCGGAGACCGAGAGGACGGGAGGGAATTGCGCCGCGCTGTTGAAGGAACTCTGCACCTTGTCGGCAACTTTACCGGCCCAACCAGCGTTGGGGGTGCCGGTAAGCTGGGCGCTCTGCCACTGGTCCTGCTGATCGGAGTGGGAATAGAGATTTTCGGGAAGATTCGTGTATTGCTGATAGGCCTGCTGTGTGGTGGGCTGGACGAGCGTGCCCACGTTCGAGAGCACCGCCAGATTTTTCTGGTTGTTAAAAAGGGATTGCAGTTCGGGCATGTTGGGATGCAGAGCGTAGTTGGCCTGGTTTCCGATCTGCAGCGGGAGCAGCTGGTTTTGCGGTAGCGCGAGAACCGAACGAGCCTGTTGATACCCGGTGTAGCGGGAATCGATGGGCACGATCATGTTGTTGGAGTCGTTGCCGCCAAACATGAAAATGCAGACCAGCGCTTTGTAATCGGTGGCGCCTTGGGCGAGTGCGCTGACCAGCCCGAATTTGCTCAGGCCGCCAAGCAGGGAAACCCCGGCCGCGGAGCAGCACGACAGCCGCATGAAGTCTCTTCGTGAGTGGTGATTCATCATGATCTCCTAAGCGCCTTAATACTGAACCTGGTAAATCGAAGAAGAGGTGACCAGGTAAATGGCGGCCTGGGCTTGTCCCTTGGTGTCGGTGGAATCCACAGTGTTCACGGCAGTGAGAATGTTTTGCCGCATGGTGTCGGGCATGGTGCCGTGCATGAACTGGGTGTTCAGCCAGTCCATCATTTGATCGGGCGTGCCCGCGTTGATTACCGGAGTGAAATTAAATTGCGTATTCCCGCCAACATTGCCGTAGACGACGTCATCGATGAAGTTGACGCGAGCAAGGCTGGAATTGGTGTCAAAGATCGCGAATTCGGGACCGTTGAGAGTGCTGCCGGCGATGGGGCTGTTGGGCGGGAAGAAGTTGAACACGGTTGCCGGGAAGAAAACATTTTGCTCCATGTTGTTGCCTTCATTGGGAAGGCCTGCCGCATCGGTCTGAGCATGGAAGGCGCGGACAATGCTGGCCACCATGACGATCGGCTCACGAAGTTTGCCATCGGTAGCGACGGCGGTGTTGGGGTTGTCGCCGCGGCGCGCTTCGGGATCGAGCAAGATCGCGGCGATGGTGGCCTGCATGTCGCCACGAGTTCCGGTGCCGTAGGAATTGAAAGTTCCGGTGTTGAATGCCTGGGCGACCCGCTGAATATAGGCGGGGCTGGGGTTACTGGTAACCAGGCGCAAGATCAATTGACGGGCGACAAATGGGCCGACGTTCGGATGATTGAAGATGATGGTGAGCGCGGAGTTGAGATCGTTCGCCGAGGTCTGTCCGGCGGGTATGGATTGACCGAGTAAAGTTTTCGCTTCCATGTCGTGGTTGGCATCCACCGCGACCATGGGGCCGCCGTAATATTGCGGATTGTGCGTTTGCGAGGCGGCGCCGGGCATCGCGGGATAAGTCCAACCGGTGAACGCCAGGCCGAGAGCCATGACGTCGTTCTGGGTGTATGTGGGCACGGGATTTCCGGAGGTGTCTAGAACCGGAGTGCCATCGGGATTGAGCTGATTCAGACCCAGGGTGAAGAGTTGCATGATCTCACGGGCGTAGTTTTCGTTGGCGTGCTGGCCAACGGCGGGCTTGTCGTTGTTGACCATGTCGAGATAGTTGCCCATCGCCGGAGTGAGGGTGATGTCTTTCATGATGTTGAAGTAGTTGGTGAAGGCGTCCTGGTCGAACGTAGTGAGGTAATTGGTGTAGCCGGTGGGGTCGCTGACTTTGTCGCCGGCGACGACCCAGAGCTCGTTGAGAGCGAAGGAGACGCGGCGGCGGAGTTGGTCGCCGCCCATGGCGGCGTTGAGGAAGAAGGGCTGCTGGAGATTGTACACGGAAGGATTGATCGCCGGATTAAAGGTGGGATAGATGGTGCTCGGAGAGGTGAACTGGCTCTGAAGATAGAGATCGAAGCCGAGTTCTTGAACCTGATTGATGGATTCGGTGTTCGGGCCGAAGGAGGATTGTTCGAGGAAGCGGACGGCCGCCGCGGAGTTGACGGGGGAGCCGTTGGCGGTAACCGTGACGCTGCCGGAAGCGGAGCCACCGCCGCCGGGGGCCGGATTGGTGATGGTGATCGGAATGGTGCCCGGAGTGGCGCCGGTGCCGATGGCGGTGATGAGATTTGGCGTGGCGTAAAGAACCTGCAGCTGCTGGCCGGCGAAGGTTACGGTGGAAGTGTTCACGAAGTTGCTGCCGTTGATCGAGATTTGAAACGCGCCGGGACCAATGGTGCCCGGAGAAACGGTGTCCAGAACGGGAGAGGGGTTTTGCAGCGCGACGGCGGCGTTGCCGGATTTCGTGGTGTCTGCCTGGCTGACGGCAGTGACAGTAACGGTGTTCCCGCTGGGCAGATTGTTCGGCGCGACATACACGCCGTCCGTGCTGATGTAGCCAATCTGGCTGTAGCCGCCCTGCGTGCCGTTTACTTCCCAAGTGACCGCGGTGTTGGTGGTGCCGTTAACCGTTGCGGTGAAGGTTTGCGAGCCGCCGGCGACCACTAAGGTGGCATTGGCGGGGGCGACCATGACCGAGATGTTCGAATTCGGCTGGGTCACCAGAAGGTTCAGCGCGTTGGAAGGAGCCGAGCCGGGATTTGGATTGACGACAGTGACGGGGACGTTGCCGACCTGGCCGGCCGTGAGCGTGGTCGTGGCGGTGAGTTGGTTGGAGGATACAAACGTGGTGGTGAGATTCTGACCGCCGAGAGTGATCACCGCTCCGTTGAGAAACGAAGAGCCGTCGACAGTGATTGTGGCGCTGCCGATCGAGACGGAAACCGGATTGATGTCACTGAGAACAGCCAGTGGATTCTCGAGCGTAACTGCCGAGTTGCCGGAGGCGGTGTTGTCGGCCACGCTGATGGCGGTGACCTGAATGCTGTTTGGATTCGGGACGACCGGCGGTGCGGTGTAGACACCGTTCGAGGTAACGAAGCCGAGCGCGAAGCTGCCGCCGGCGACGCCATTGACGGCCCAAGTGACGCCGGTGTTCGCGTTGTTGGTGACCGTGGCGGTAAATTGTTGCTGCAATCCCGAGCGGACGGAGGCGGTGGCGGGCGCGACGTCCACCACGGTGCCGGTTTTGGTGATCAGCGCGGCAATGCTGCTGGACGTCGGAGACCCGGGGGCCGGATTGGTGACCACGATGTTGATGCTGCCGACCTGACTCAGCGTGGCCGTGCCGGTCGCCGTAAGTTGCGTGGAAGAAGTGCGCGTGGTGACTAGGGCGGTGGTGCCGAGGTAGACAACGGCGCCCGGGGCGAAATGAAGGCCAGTGATATTCACGGTGATCGTGCCCACGGCAAAGGACGTAGGCGAGGCCGTGGTAATTTGAGGAATGGGGTTCAGCAAAGTGATGTTTGCAGAGCCTGACTTTTTGGAATTGGAACTGACCTGCGCCGTGATGGTGATGGCATTGTTTGCCGGAGGGAATTCCGGCGCGACGTAAAGTCCCGAGGCGCTGATCGTGCCGGTCGCGGCGGAGCCACCGGCGACGCCATTGACCAGCCAGGTGAGAGACGGATTCGAGCCATCGCTGGCCTTGGCCATAAATTGCTGAGAGCTCGCGCCATTGAGCGTGGCGCTCCCCGGGGTGACCGTGAGGCCGAAGGGCGGCGGGCCATTGAGACTGCTGGTGTCAATGGCGGAGCACCCTCCCAGGGCAATAGCGAGAAGCAGCAAGAGTAGATGTTTTGTACGATTCACCGCAGTCACTCCCCTAGGGCAATTCCGCTGAGAAGAGAGCGCGCTGGGCGGCTTAGGGTTGCTCGCTTCTTCTAGTTTTCGCTCTGACGACCTGCAGGACTGGTTGGGGAAGAGTAGAGGCAGAGGAGGAATTACACTACTGGCCCGCGGGACAGAAATGGGGTAGCTGTTCGGCTGTACTTACATGTTTCAAAAGGAAAAGCGGGCGCAACGGGAATTTGTAGCTCTGGCCTTGCGGGCCTGAGGGGTTTCAATGCGATGGCTCGGTGTTTTGCGCGCAGCCAGAACTTCTTGGGCTGAGGATTTTCGCTGGCATGGCGCGCTGTTCCGTACGCCTTGAAAACCCTCACCCCTCGGAGGGGTGAGCTACAGGAATGCTAGTTGAAACGGACCTTGATGTCGGGGCGCTTTTCGAGGCGCACGGAATCGACGAAACGCACTTGGCGCTCGTCGAGCGTGAGAATCATGGAAGAGGTGCGGATGCCTTCGCCGAAGAAGCGCACGCCTTTCAAGATGTTTCCGTCGGTGACACCGGTGCAGGCGAAAATGATTTTTTTGCCGGGGGCGAGATCCTCGGTGTCATAGATGCGCTTGGTGTCGGTGACGCCCATTTTTGCCAGGCGCTCGGCATCCTGGGGTTTGCTGATGACCAGGCGTGCGAGAATCTGGCCGTTGAGGCAGCGCAGGGCCGCGGCGGTGAGCACGCCTTCTGGGGCGCCGCCGGTGCCCATCAGCATGTGAACGCCGGTGCCGATTACGGCAGCGGAGATGCCCGCGGACAGGTCGCCGTCGCCAATCAGGCGGATACGCGCGCCGACCTTGCGAATCTCTTCGATCATTTTTTCGTGACGCGGGCGATCGAGAACCATGACAACCAGATCTTCCACGTCGCGGTCGAGGCGCTTGGCGACGGACTTCAGGTTATCGGCGACGGGGGCGTCGAGCTCCACGGCGCCTTTGCAGGATGGGCCGACGACAATTTTTTCCATGTACAGATCGGGGGCGTGGAGGAGGCCTCCCTTTTCGCTGGCGGCGAGCACGGCGATGGAATTGGGCGCGCCGGTGGCGCAGAGATTGGTGCCTTCGAGAGGGTCAACGGCAATATCCACCGAAGGGAAAACGGACTTGGGCGCGTGCTGGGCGAGGCCGACTTTTTCGCCGATGTAGAGCATGGGCGCTTCGTCGCGTTCGCCTTCGCCGATGACGATGGTGCCGTCCATTTCCACCTGGTCCATGGTTTTGCGCATGGCTTCGACGGCGACTTCGTCGGCTTTGTGGCGATCGCCAAATCCCATGGTGCGGGCGGCAGCGATGGCGGCGTTTTCGACGACGCGCAGAAATTCGAGACTTAGTTGTTCTTCCATGTTGGCGCCCTCCGCGGACGCTTATCTTAGGGTAAAGCGCGGCTTAAGGTCGATGGGGTGATGGATGCGATGGAGCGAGATTGGCACCCGCAATGGGCAATAAACACCGTGACTCGGATTCTATTGTAAAGCGTCCTTGGAAGGAAGAGCGCGAATCGTGACGTTGATGAGGTAGGGATCGGTGAATTCGGTGCGTTCGCCGGCGCGTTTGCCCGCAACGGGGAGCAGGCGCGCGGAGAGCGGCTTGTTCCACTTGACGGAGAGGGTGGCGACGTCGCCGATAATGCGGGCGATGTCTTCGACGGTGGTGTCGCCGGGAAGCGGAATGGTGTCGAGGCCGGTGGCGCAGACGGCGGAGTAGCTGAGCAGGGCGTCGAGCGAGAGGCGGCCCTGGTTCCAGCGCTCGGCGAGAAGTGGGTCTTCCATGACGGGCAGCATGATGCCGGAATAACCGGTGCGGCGGGCGCCAATTTCCTTGATGGCGGAGGTGATGGTGCCGACGGCGGTGAGCGTGCCGCTGGCGCCGAAGGGTTGCTTGGAGATGGTCTCGATGGCCGCGCCGATGGAAGCGTCGGGCGAGGGAGCGGGGGAGAGATCTAGGCCCAGGTAGGTCCAGCCCTGTTCGCGATCCACGCGCTGCGCTGCGTCTTCCACATCGAAGCTGGCGTTGAAGAGGGCGTCGATGATCTGGCGGCGTGCGCTGGCGAGATCGGGAGCATTTTGCGCGGCGGCGGCGGTGATGAGTCCGGCGGAGGCCATGCCGATGGTGAACTGGTGGCCGTTGCCGGTGTGATACGCGGCGGGGAAGAAGGGCGAATAGGGCGGGACGCTGGCGTTGGCGGCGAAGTGGAAATTGCCTTCGCTGTGATCGGTGGTTTCGGACAGTTTTTTGATAACGCGGGCGGCGGCGTTTACCGCGGGCCAGTTGATGCCGGAGTCGTTGGTGACGGCAACGCTGCCGAAGATGAATTTTGTGTTTTGCAGGATGGCGGCGAGCAGGTCGGCCTGGGCGTCGCCGTCGTTGCCGGCGAGATAGGCGGATCCGACGGCCAAACGGAATTTATTTTGTTCGGCGATGCCATCGAGGTTTTTGAAGAAGCGGACGGCGTCATCGGTGGAGAGGCCCTTGGTGTATTCGGGGAAGGGCTGGGTGACGATGCGGAGAGTTTCCACTGTGTAGCCGCGGGATTCGAAGACGGTTTTCGCGTAGCCGAGGAATTTGGAGGTTTCCGCAAGTTGCAACTGGTATTGCGAGCGGTCGAGATTGATGAACGCGGTGATGGTGCGGACGTGCGGCTTCGGGTTTGCAGCAGTCTTTTGGGTCTCCTGGGCCTGCGCCGAGGCAATACACGCGGCAAGAAAAACCGTGGCGATGCATGCCGCCGCGAGAATCGCCAAAAGAATCCTGTTGGAGTGTTTCATCGCATCTCCTCCCACCCGCAATTCTAGAGAGTATCAAAAGCGAGGGAAGGAAGTCGTTGGAGGAACAAAGCTATCGAACGAACGGAAAGATTTCGTCGGCAATCCAATAATTTTCGAACACAATTGCGAGCAGAGTGCCCCCGACCCATAAAGCCCAACGCCAACGAACCCACGAAGCTTGTGCCGTTGAACGAAGCAGTGGAAGTTCCACGAGATAGACGGTGGAGTAGCCGAGATTTGCGAGCAGGGCGAGGGCGAAGAGCGGCAAGAGGGTGGCGACCGTAAAGGCTGGGCGAAAGTGCGGCCAGGTGGCGACGACCCAGATGACCGTGACGGCAAAAAGAACCAGGTTATAAAGAACGCGGCGAAATTCCCAGAAACGCGCGGCGCTAAGGAAGCAAGCGGAGAAAGGACCGGGAGCTCTGGGATGCGGAGTGGAGGAATTCATCGATTCGCCCGGGAAAGGCAGGAGGGAGTCTAGGGCGTCGTCTTGTTGTTGTCAAGTACTTTACGATGTAGAGTGAAGAATTGGCGTAGCTATGGGGTTTCCCGGGCTTGAAAGCGGACGTCCCGGAGAGCGCTATCAGAAGAATGCAGAAATGCCGGTGATTTTTTCGCCGATGATGAGCTTGTGGATGTCGTTGGTGCCTTCGTAGGTGTAAACACTTTCGAGATTGTTCATGTGGCGCATGATGCAGTAATCGTCGACGATGCCGTTGGCGCCGAGGATGTCGCGGGACTTGCGAGCGGTTTCTAGGGCGATACCGACGTTGTTCATTTTGAGCATGGAGATGTGCGAGGCGTCGGCCTTGCCCTGGTCTTTCCGGCGGCCGACATGGAGAGCGAGCAACTGGCCTTTGACGATTTCGGTGATTATCCAGGCCAATTTTTCCTGTACGAGTTGGTGCGAGGCGATGGGCTTGTTGGCGAACTGCTTGCGCGTTTTCGCGTATTGCAGCGCGGTGTCGTAGCAGGCCATAGCCGCGCCGAGCGCGCCCCAGCCGATGCCATAGCGCGCTTGATTGAGGCAACTGAGCGGTCCGCGCAATCCGGTGACGCCGGGAAGAAGATTTTCTTCCGGAATGGCGCAATCGCTGAAGGAGAGGCCGGAAGTGACGGAGGCGCGCAGGGACCATTTGCCGTGGACGTCCCAGGCTTTGAAGCCGGGCGTCCCTTTTTCAACCAGGAAGCCGCGGACTTTTTCGTCTTCGGTTTTGGCCCAGACGACAGCGACATCGGCGAGCGAACCGCTGGTGATCCACATTTTTTCGCCGTTGAGGACGTACTGATTGCCCTTTTTCACGGCGCGGGTGAGCATGCCGCCGGGATTGGAGCCGAATTGCGGTTCGGTGAGGCCGAAGCAGCCGACGGCGTCGCCGGATTGCAGACGCGGCAGCCATTTATCTTTTTGCGCGTCGCTGCCGAAGGAGTGGATCGGATACATCACCAGCGCGCCTTGCACGGAAACAAAGCTGCGCAGGCCGGAGTCGCCGCGCTCGAGTTCCTGGGTCATCAGGCCGTAAGCGACGTTGGACATTCCGGCGCAGCCGTAGCCGTGGAGATTGGCGCCAAAAAAGCCGAGTTCGCCGAGTTGCGGGATCAGGTGTTTGGGGAAAGTGCCTTCGCGGCTGTGCTTTTCGATGATGGGGATGATTTCGTTGTCAACGAACTGGCGGGCGGTCTGGCGGACGAGCTTCTCTTCGTCGTTGAGCTGGGAATCAAAATCGATGAAATCGACGCCGGGAAATGAGGGCATGAAAGAATCCTTCGCCGCGCCACAGGCGCGACGAAGGAAGTGTAGCAAGCCACTTGACGGGGCAGCAAGAAAGGGAGGGAAAACCTCAGGGAAATTTCGGTTAACGCTGGGGATGGAAATCCTGCGGGGACGCAGGAATTGTGATATTCGGCAGCGAGTGTTTCGCCAGGATGGTCAGGAAATACGGGAAGATGAGGCGAAAGGTCATCAGGGCGCTCCTTTGCTGGAAAGTAGGGGACCCAGGGACTGCCCTTCGGGGACACCGTCGCGCAAACGAAATGTAAGCGGCAGCGGGGTGGGAGGCAAACGCAAAGAATCGCTGGATTGCATTAACAAAGGTGAGAGGCATTGCGCCCAGCCGGGACAGCGTGGTTTGCATGGGAGCGGGTACACTAGAGAGGAGTCGGAAAGGAAACGGGACGTGGCGAAACGTGCGGTGCGAAAGATCGATCCGGAGATCCTGGTATTTGACGTGGATGGCGTGTTGATCGATGTGCGGGAGACGTTTTGGAAGTCGGCGCTGCAGACGGTGGAAAAGCTGACGGGCAAAAAAGCAACCTGGGCGGAACTCCACAAATGGAAACGCCACCCGGGGAATAACGACGATTGGATGATGGCTTCGCGGTGGGCGACGAGTCGCGGGGTACCCACGACGTACGAGGAGGCGCGCATAGCGTTTCAACCGTTTTATTGGGGGAGCAACGGGAAGCCGGGAAATGTGGTCAAGGAAAAATGGCTGGTGACGCCGAAGCTGGTGGGAAAATGGGCCCGGCGGCGCGAGTTGAATTTGTTCACAGGAAGGACACGGACGGAATTTGTGTATTCGTTCGAGCGGTGGCCGGCGGCGAAGCATTTCCGCAAGGTGATTACGATGGACGACGCGCGGAAAAAGCCGTTCCCGGATGGCTTACTGGCGATTTTGGGAAAGCGCGATCCGAAAATGGCGCTGTACCTGGGCGACAATGTGGACGATGCATTGTCGGCCCAGGCGGCGGATGTGCCGTTCATGGCCATTCTGCCGAAGAGCGCGCACGACTACCGGGGACGCGCGAAGAGATTCCGCGATATGGGAGCATTGGCGTTGCTGGAACGCGCGCGGGACCTGGACCGGTTGCTGGCGTAGGGAGACCTGAGGCATCCTTCCACTGGGTTTTGGGGATCACATCCGCAGCGCAGGCCTCGGTCGAAGAGTTTGGGCGCGGAACTTTCGTGGGCGTCCAGAGGAATGGAATTAGGGGGATTCCGCGGCGGGGGTCCCAGTGAGGAAAAGAGAGCCATGCAGAAGGTCAGCGGATTTACAACAGTCGCAGGCGTGGGCCTGTTATTCGCGGGTGTGACGTTCGCTCAGGCGCCACCGGGGCCGATTACGCCGCCACCTTCGCAGACTTCGTCGGTCGATGCGCGGCCAACTCCACCGCCGGTGCAGATACCGCCGCGCAAAAATATTCTGGGGGCCTGGAAACTGAATCGCGACGAGAGTGACGATCCCAAGGCCAAATCCAACCAGCGCCAGGTGAATAATCCGAACGGAAATTCTGGCGGAATGGGCGGGCCGCGCATCGGCTTCCCTGGCGGCGGCATGGGAGGCGGTGGGATGGGCGGCCCACAGCACGGCAATAACGGTTCACAACAATCGGCTGAAGATCGCGAGCGCTACAACCAGTTGGTGGACCCTTCGATCCGCTTGAAGCTGGAGCGGAAGAGCGACAAGGACCCAACTGTGGAGATGTTTGGCGATCAGGGGCGCAAGACGATTTTCTATACCGACGGGCATAAGCCGGATGCGCCCGCGGGTGTGGGAGTGGACGTGGTGGAGGCGAAATGGGACGGGGCGAAATTGGTGAGTTCGTCGCCGCTGCCGAAGAAAGGCACGATGACGCGGACCTACGAGGTTTCGTCGGATGGGCTGCAATTGTGGGAAGAGGTTGAGCTGGTGATTGGGAAGGACAAGAATCCGTCGAGGTTCCGGTTTGTTTATGATGCGGTGGCGAAAGAGGATTAGCAATCGGCGTGATTCGCATGCAGGGGGAGAAATTTTGGACTGCGGTAGCTCAGCTACCGCTTTTGCGGTGCATAGAATGCGCTCCAATCAACCTTAGTCACCGAACACCACTCCTAAAAGCGGCAACCCCGCTGCCGCACTCCAAATTAGGCGTTTAGGATTGCTAGGGCTTGTTTGAGGTCGGCAATCAGGTCGTTGGTGGATTCTAGGCCGATGTTCAGGCGCACGATGCGGTGATCGTAGGGCGGCCGGCCGGGGATGCGGCCGATGTTGTAGGCGACGGCAAGACTGGTAACTCCTGCCCAGCTGTAACCCACTTTGAAAAGTTTCAGCGCGTCGACGAAGGCGAAGACCTGCCCCTGCGTTGGGCCGGGCTTGAACACAATCGAAAACACGCCGGAAGAGCCAAGGAAGTCGCGCTTCCAGAATTCATGACCCGGGCAAGAGGGGAGCGCGGGGTGCAGGACGCGCTCGACTTCGGGGCAGTCCGCGAGCCAGTTGGCGATTTGCAGGGCCGATTTTTCGATGGCCGAAAGGCGCACGGCGAGCGTTTGCAGGCCGCGTAAGGCGAGGCTGCAATCGTCGGGAGAGGTGGCGCAGCCGATCATTTGTTGCGCGGCACCGAGGCGCTGATGGATGGCGTCATCGCGGACGGTGACGGAGCCGAGAAGCAAGTCGCTGTGGCCGCCGATATATTTGGTGACGGCTTGCATGGTGATGTCGATGCCGTGATCGAAGGCGTCGAAAAGTACGCCGGCTGACCATGTGTTGTCGAGGACGACTTTGACGTTGCGCGCGTGGGCGGCGGCGGCGATGGCGGGAATGTCCTGGACTTCCATGGTGAGGGAGCCGGGAGATTCGGTCCATACGAGGCAGGTGTTTTCCTGGATGAGCGCGGAAATTCCTTCGCCGATCAGCGGATCATAGAACGTGGTGGCGATGCCGAAGCGGGAGAGAAGCTGAGTGGTGAGTTTGCGATTTGGGTAGTAAACGCTGGAGGGGACCAGAATGTGGTCGCCGGCCTGGAGCAGCGCGAAATTGATGAGCGAGATGGCGGCTTGGCCTCCGGGAGCGAGGATGGTGTGCTTGCCGGATTCGAGTTCGCAGATACGCGCGGCGAGTTCGAGAGCGGTAGGCGTGCCATAAAGGCCGTAAGTGTAGCCAACCTTGTTCTGGTCCCAGGTATCTTTCACGGCGACGGCGGATGGAAACACGGTGGTGGAGCCGCGATAGACGGGCGTGGCGAGCGACTTGTAGCCCTGCGGGATCTTGGCGTCGGAATGAATCAATTTGGTCTGCCAGCTCTTGGTCATGAGGGCTCCTGCGCGTGGGAAAATCCTGAGAGTACGCACTTTACGGTGCCCCAGAATTATAGCGAGGAACGCGATTTCAGGTGCTTTGCAAGGCGCGCGTTTCGTTGACGGCAAGTCTCGCGGGGTGGTATAAATTTATATTCTGTGAGGCGGCGCAAAGCCCATCGTACGCTCCTACCGGGTCAGGGAGTCGGTCAGGCTGCCTTCCTGAAATTATAGGCGAAACAATTTCATGCCAGATCTGGTTCACCAAATAGGCGAACTGTTCCTTCGGGCTGTGCCCGTAGCGGTCATCGTCCTCCTTTTTTATTTCATCATGCGGTCGATCTTTTTCGGGCCATTGCTGAAAGTGATGGCGGAGCGCGACGCGCGGACGATTGGCGCGCAGAAGGCGGCGGAAGCGGCGCAGGCCGCCGCGGCGGAGAAAGTGCGGCAGTACGAAGAGGCGCTGAAGCAAGCGCGGGCCAAGGTTTACGCGGAGCAGGAAGCCGACGGGAAGAAATTGACGGACGAGCGCGCAGCAATTCTGAAGGATGCGCGCGGAAAATCGGATGTCGAAGTGAAAGCGGCAAAAGAACGCGTGGCGGGAGAGTTCGCCAGCGCGAAAAAAGAGATCGAAACCACCACGGGGCAACTGGCGGCGGAAATTGCGCGCCGCGTGCTGCAGGCGCCCCCGGCTCCTGGGACTCCCACAAGGGAGGCGCGATGAAACGCGCGCGGAACGTTTACTACAGTCTTATTGTGTTTGCCTGCGGCCTGCTCTGCCCGGTGGCGGCGTGTGGCGCGGAAGAGGGTGGTAGTCCGGCGGAGCAGCCGATCGGGATGACGTTCAAATGGATCCACTTCGTGATCCTGGCGGTTGTGGCGTACTGGCTGTTCGGAAAAGTGCTTCCGCCGTTTTTCCGCCGGAAGGCGGACAACATCAGCGCGGCCATCAGCAAAGCGACGGCGGCAAAGGCCGAGGCCGAGCGCAGGTTGCAGGAAGCCGTTACGAAAATAGGCAACCTGGAACGCGAAATTGCGGAGTTCCGGGTGCAGGCGCAACGCGACGCGGCGGCGGAAATCGAACGCCTGCGTGGCGTGACGGTTCTTGACGTGGAAAAGATTCGCACCGCGGCCAAAGCGGAAATCGAAGCGGCGGAGCGTGCGGCCCGAGTGGAATTGAAAGAGTTGGCGGCGAAGCTGGCCGTGGATGGCGCGGAATCGCTGGTGGCCAAGCAGATGACGCCGGCGGTGCAGGAAGCCATGATCAGCAGCTTCGTGCAAAGCCTGCAGGGGAGGCCGAATTGAGGTCGGCCAGTCTGCAATACGCGACGGCACTGGCGGACATCGCGCTGGAACAAGGCGCGGCGGAACCAGTAAAGAAGCAGCTGGAAGATTTTGGCGCGGCGTATGCGGAGTCGGTGGAGCTGCGAAATGTTTTGAGCAGCCCGGCGGTGGAACGCACCGCCAAGCACGGTGTGATTGAGAAACTGGCAACGCGCCTGGGTGCCAGCCGCATCATCCGGAATTTTCTTTTCATCGTGGTGGACAACCAGCGGACGCATCTCTTGCCGGAAATTCTGCAGACATTCGAAGAGGTGATCCGGCAGCGGCAGGGCATGGCGGAAGCGGAAGTGACTTCAGCGGCAGAACTTACGGCAGGACAGAAAACGCAGTTGCAACAGACGCTGGAGCGCCTGACGGGCAGAAAGATTGAAGCAAAGTATTCGCTGGATCCGGCCTTGCTGGGCGGCGCGGTGGTGCGGATCGGGGACACGATTTACGACGGGTCGGTGCGCAACCGGCTGAATCAGATGCGGGCGCAGCTGGCCGCGGAATAGGCATTCGGGAACGGAGCAGGCATGGCAAATATCAAAGCAGACGAAATCAGCAAGATACTTCGCGAGCAGATCGCGAATTACGAGCAGACGGTTTCGGTGGACGAGGTCGGCTCGATCATCAGCGTGGGCGATGGAATCGCGCGCATTCATGGCCTGGAAAAGGTGATGGCCGGAGAGATGCTGGCTTTCCCTCACGACGTTTTTGGACTGGCGCTGAACCTAGAAGAGGAAGAGGTTGGCGCGGTGCTGCTGGGCGAGTCGTCGGAGTTGAAGGAAGGCGACGTGGTGAAGCGCACCAACACGATTATGTCCGTGCCGGTTGGAAATGAACTGATTGGGCGTGTAGTGAATCCGCTTGGCTTGCCGCTGGATGACAAGGGACCGATCACCTCGAAGATACGGAATCCGCTGGAAAAGCTGGCGCCGGGCGTTTTGGACCGCCAACCGGTGCGCGAACCGCTGCAGACGGGCATCAAGGCCATCGACTCGATGATTCCCATCGGCCGCGGGCAGCGCGAGCTGATCATCGGCGACCGGCAGACGGGAAAGACCGCGGTCATTCTGGACACCATCATCAACCAGAAGGGCAGCGACATGATCTGCATTTATTGTGCGATCGGGCAGAAACGCTCGACGATCGCGCAGGTGATCAAGGCGCTGACCGACGCGGGCGCGATGGAGTACACGATCATCGTGGCGTCTTCGGCGGCGGAGCCGGCTTCGCTGCAATACATTGCGCCGTATGCGGCTTGCGCGATGGGCGAATATTTCCGCGACAATAAGCGCCACGCGGTGACTTTCTACGACGACCTTTCGAAGCATGCGCAGGCTTACCGCGAAATTTCGCTGTTGCTGCGGCGGCCTCCGGGACGCGAGGCGTTTCCCGGCGACGTGTTTTATCTGCACTCGCGCCTGCTGGAACGCGCGGCCAAGCTAAACGACAAGCTAGGGGCAGGTTCTCTGACGTCGTTACCGGTGATTGAGACACAGGCCGGCGACGTTTCGGCATACATCCCGACTAACGTGATTTCCATTACCGACGGGCAGATTTACCTGGAGTCGGATTTGTTCAACGCCGGCATCCGCCCCGCGATCAACGTGGGTATTTCGGTCAGCCGCGTGGGCGGCAACGCGCAGATCAAGGCGATGCGCCAGGTGGCGGGCAGTTTGCGCCTGGACATGGCGCAGTTCCGCGAACTGGCGGCGTTTGCGCAGTTTGGCGCGGATCAGTTGGATAAAGTGACCCGGGCACAGTTGCAGCGCGGCCAGCGGTTGACGGAAGTGTTGAAGCAGGATCAGTTCGCGCCGCTTTCGGTGCAACAGCAGGTGCTGGTGCTGTACGTGGCCACGAGCGGCGGGCTGGACAATATACCGGTGGCCGAAGTGCGGCGGTTTGAAAAAGAGTTCTTGCAGTTCGCGGAAACGAGTTACGCGGGCGTGTTGCAGGAAATTGCGACGAAAAAGGCGCTGGATGACGGCATCAGGGCGACGATCAAGACGGCGCTCGACGGATTCAAGGAGCGTTTCACGGCCGCGCTGGCTGCGATCGCGCGATAGCGCAGGCTTAAGCAGAGACCATGCCCACACTACTCGATTTCCGGCGCCGCATCCGCTCGGTGAAGAATACCCAGCAGATTACGCGCGCGATGAAGTTTGTGGCCGCGGCGCGATTGCGGCGGGCGCAGGAAGCGGCGCTGGCGGCTCGCCCGTATGCGCGGGAGTTGGTGCGCGTGTTGCGTTCGACGATGGCGCGGATAGAATCGCCGCAGCATCCGCTGCTGGCCAAGCGGCCGGAAGAGAGAATTTTGGTCCTGGTGCTGGCCGGAGAGCGCGGACTGGCGGGCGCGTTCAATACAAATATATTGAAGAAGGCGGCGGAGTTTTACCGCATCAAGGCCGGGAAGAAGATCACGGTGATTCCCATCGGCAAGAAGGGCCGCGATGCGATGCGGAGAGCGGGGTTCACTTTCGCTGGGGAATACGTAAACGTGCTGTCGCGCGTGGACTACGGCATCGCGCGGGAGATTTCGAACCTAGTGACGAGCCTGTACGCGGAAGACAAGGTGGATGCCGTGTACATGGTGTTCAGCGAGTTCAAGAATGTGATTTCCGCTGACCTGACCGTTGAAAAATTGTTGCCGGTGGAGGCGATTTCGGCGAAAGAAGAGACGCCGGCAGAAGTGGCGACCTCCCAGATTGATTACATCTACGAGCAGCCGGAGAATGTCCTACTCGAGCGGTTGCTGCCACGGTATGTCGAGACCCAGGTACTGCGCAGCATGTTGGAGTCTTGTGCCGCGGAACATGCCGCGCGCATGACGGCGATGGAAGCAGCCACCAAGAACGCCGGCGAAGTGATTGAAGGATTGACGCTGCACATGAACAAGGTTAGGCAAGCGGCGATCACCAAGGAAATTATTGAGATTGTCAGCGGCGCTTCTTCGACCGCGTAGGAGAAATAATGGCGGAGCAACAAGTGGGACGAGTGATCCAGGTCATCGGGCCGGTGCTCGACATTCAGTTTGAGCAGGGGCATTTGCCGTCGATCTACAATGCCGTGCGCATCACCAGCGAAGGGTTCAATTCGGCCGAGCCGCTGGATGTGACCGCGGAAGTGGAACAGCATCTCGGCGAAGGCCGCGTGCGTGCGGTGGCCATGGAGCCGACCGAAGGCATGGTGCGCGGGATGAAAGCCGTGGACCTGGGCGAGCCGATCACGGTGCCGGTGGGACGCGCAACACTGGGCCGCGTGATGAACGTGCTGGGCAAGCCCGTGGACCAACTTGGCCCCATCAACAGCAACACGAAATATTCAATTCACAGGCCGTCACCGGCGCTCGACCAGCAGTCCACGACTTTGGAAATGTTCGAGACGGGCATTAAGGTGGTTGACCTGATTCAGCCGTTCTTGAAGGGCGGAAAGATCGGGTTGTTCGGCGGCGCCGGAGTCGGCAAAACGGTTTTGATTCAGGAATTGATTCACAACGTGGCGATGCAACACGGCGGCGTTTCGGTGTTCGCGGGAGTCGGCGAGCGCACGCGCGAAGGCAACGACCTGTGGCTGGAGTTCCAGGAATCCGGCGTGGTGGTTCCCGGGAATTCGGAGAAGTCGCGCGCGGCTTTGATTTACGGACAGATGACCGAGCCGCCTGGAGCGCGTTTGCGCGTGGGCCTGACGGGCGTGACGGTGGCGGAATATTTCCGTGACCAGGAACACCTCGACGTGCTGCTGTTTATTGATAACATTTTCCGTTTCGTGCAGGCGGGTTCGGAAGTTTCCGCGCTGCTGGGCCGCATGCCTTCCGCAGTGGGTTACCAGCCGAACTTGAACACGGAAATCGGCGAGTTGCAGGAGCGCATCACTTCGACGAAGACCGGTTCGATCACTTCGGTCCAGGCGATTTACGTACCCGCCGACGACTACACGGACCCCGCGCCGGCCGCGACATTTACACATTTGGACGCGACGACCAACCTGAGCCGGCAGATCGTGGAACGCGGCATCTATCCCGCGGTCGATCCGCTGGCCAGCTTCTCGCGTATTCTCGATCCCCGCGTGGTGGGCCAGGAGCATTACACGGTGGCGCGCGCGGTGAAGTCGGTGCTGCAGCGCTACAAGGATTTGCAGGACATCATCGCGATTCTGGGCATTGAGGAGTTGTCCGACGAAGACAAGCGGACCGTGGCGCGCGCGCGGCGCATTGAAAGGTTCCTGTCGCAGCCAATGTACGTGGCCGCGCAGTTCACGGGCCTGGAAGGCAAGTACGTCAAGATTGAAGATACCGTGCGCAGCTTCAAGGAAATCGTGGAAGGCAAGTACGACGAAATTCCGGAGCAGGCGTTTTACATGGTCGGCACAATTGATGACGTGCTGGCCAAGGCCGAAAAGATGAAGGCGGGCGTTTAGTTAGGACACAGATGCTTCCTGAAGCCATCCAATTGATCGTGGTGACGCCGGAGCGGCAACTGCTGCGGGAAACCGTGGTGGAAGTGGAAATTCCCGGACTGGAAGGCCAACTGGGAATCCTGCCGGGGCACGCGCCGTTGATGACGGAGCTGGGGATCGGGGAGTTGTCGTACCGGACGAGCGCCGCGAGCAAGCCGGTTGTGCTCGCCGTGATTAGAGGATTTGCCGAGGTGCTGCCGGATCGCGTAGCCGTGCTCGCAGAAACCGCCGAGCGTGCCGAAGAAATTGACCTGAAGCGGGCCGAAGAGGCCAAGGCGCGAGCGGAAAGGCGCCTGGCAACCGGCGACACGAACATGGACTGGGATCGCGCGAGCATTGCCCTGCAGCGCTCCGTGATCCGCATCCAGATAGCCCGGAAGTATCATGGCGCGCCTGTTAATCCTTAGCGATTCTGCATTCTGCTAACTTACCTTGTGGTGATGCGACGCGAGGGTACCCTGCCGCATCGAATCCACGGGAGCGATGGATGGAACCCATAACGATTTATGGCGCGGGCTGGTGCCCGGACTGCCGCCGGGTGAAGAACTTCCTGAAAGAGCGCGGCGTGGAGTTTCGCGAAATCGATATTGAAGAAGATGAGGAAAGCGCGGAGCTGGTCCTTCGCGTGAACGATGGAAGGCGAAAGGTTCCCACGCTGAAAGTCGGCGAGCGCTATTTTGCCTGCAGCCCGTTTAGTGCCCAGAAGCTTGCCGATGAACTGCGCATTCCGCTGAATTCCTGAATCGATTCACCCGCCTCACAATTCTCTCACCGCATGATCTTCTGCAAATAGAGGCCTTTCTTCAGCCGCGTAGTGGCAACTTGCGCCGGGCCGCCCGTTGGTCGCAGCGGGCCGGTGGAGAAGAAGGCGTCGATTTGCGCGATGAGCTCGGGTTTCAGGTCATTCCATTCCTGATCAATGCAAGCCTTTTCCACTTCGGTGAGGTGCCAGGTGAGCGGCGGGTCCTGCGGGCAGTCGACCGGGCTGGTGCTGCCGGTTGCCTGGTTCGAAGGAACGTAGCGAGCCGTGAGGGTCGCGGCCTCATAACCACGCAGGCTGAGGATTTGCAGCAGATTGGAGCTGTCCGCGATATCGCGCACCTGTTGTCCTTCGGACCGGACATGAAGAATGGCATAAGCGGGCGCGATGAGCTGATACGGCCATCTGTGAGGCGTATCGGCGGGGCCGGTCCACTGCCCGTCGGGGAAAGCGTCGATGACCAGGATAAGGATTTTTTTGTTGGCCAGCGGCGGGCAAGGAACTCCGCCAGTCGACGGCAGATCGGGAAGGGCCGCCTTGAGCCATCTGGTCAAAGTGAACAAGCCGGAATTGTCGAAATATCCGCCGTCCACCAGGTGTTCCGCGTTCCAGGGAGAATCGGCACGCGCCGCGGGAGAAACATAGGGAAAAGCGGCGGACATGCGGACGGCCGATTCGAGATTCACATCGCGGCCCACGTAGACCTTATGAAACCCGTGCAAGGCGTGGTTGGGATCGGTGGCAGGCAGGGGCACGGGAAAATTCGAATTGGTGAAAACGATCGGATCGCCGGTGCGAACTTCGGTTGCGTTTAACAAAACCACCGGCCATTTTTTCTGCAACTCCGTGGAGGCCAGCGGGCGATCCATCGGCGAGAATTGGGCGTTTTTGCGGAAGGCGCGTTCGAGCGCCCAACCACGATCCGCACCTGGCCAAATCAGCGCGTTGATTGGCAGCACGGTGGTGCGCAAATCCGCATGAGCGAGTCCCCAGGCAACGGCTTCCAGGCTGGAATTGCGAGCGGCCAGGGCGCCTTGCATATCTCCCGGCGGGGATTCCAGGCAGCGAAGATAGAACATCGTTCCGACCGAGCCGCCGGACACGCCGCTGATGGCCAGAACGCTGTCGTTAAAGGAAGGTCCGAGATCGTGGCGCAAGCCGCAGAGCACCTCGCTGGTCCAGGCGGCCGATTGAATGCCGCCGCCCGCCGCGGCGACGACGATGACGCGGTCTGGTTTGCCGGCCAGAAGATCAATCGGATTGGGTAGCGCCGCCTGGGCGGGGAGATCTACCGTATGAAACGAGTGATCGGATGGCCCGAGTCGAGAGGTAAGCAGCAAGATCAGCGCGATGGGGATGAGAACCGGCATGCGGAAGCGATCAAAGTAGAAGCAGAAGGCCGAAAGGGTCAGGCAGGCGAGGAGCAGCAGCAGGACTACCTGCAGCAAGACCGCGTCGTAGGGCTGCGGCGGCGGGAATACTGCGTCGGAGGTCAGTCGGTGATAGACGCCGCGCCCCGCGAAAATATAAAGACCGAAGCAAATCGCACCGAGAAATGCGGCGAAGCGATGACCGGGATAAATCTCCACGGGATTTCCGCGCTCGTCGAAACGCCCGTAGCCGGGGCCCATGATGCGGACCCACAACAGGCTGAGCGAGTTGGAATTGGAGAGAAGGCCCTCGAGGTGCAAAGGCCGGAGAGGACGCGCGTCGCTGAGGAGTTTCAGACTGCGCGAAAGCCAGCCCAATTTGCGAAACAGATAGGCGATGGGCAGGGCGAAGACTTCAATTTGCGGAGTGCTTCGCGGATCGGAAATCAGCAGATCCAGCGCAAAAATGGCCACGATGAATAAGGTGCCGAGCAGCGTGCCGAGGCCCGCCTGAATCCAGAAGTGCAGCGCGATGCCGGCAGGGTTGAGATGCGCGGCGACCATGGTTTGCTCGACATGCAGGAGGAAGCGCAGGAACAATATGCCCCCGCCGATATAAAGGAGAGCGACGGTCCAATTGGAGAGCGGCAGGCGAATGGGCATTTCGGCGGCTTCCTCAATCGGGGGTGCAGGCTCGCGCTTGCCATCGGCGCGCTCGCTGCCGTAGAGGAGAACGAGGAAGCAGCAACTCACGGCGACGGAGAGCAACAGGAAGGCAGCGAAGGCCACGAATGCGACTTGGTTGAATTCCAGGTCAGCCAGGCCATGCAGCATCGGGGTTTGCAATGCGTACGGAAAAAGCAGCCCGAGCAGGAGCAGCATCAAGATGGGAACGCGCATGAGATAGAGATGCAGGAAAATTCGCCGAGCCATGGGGACCTCCGGCTGACGGAATGAATGACGTTGCCGTGTAGAATAACTTAGATTCGAGTTACGAGGAAGGATTTTGCGTGTAGGGGAGGACTCGCGCGCTGGCTTCCCTCCTTTGTCGGGACAAGTAAAAGCCGGCGCCTACATTCAGGCGTTTAAGGAGATGCCGCGCGTCCAGACCTGGGTGATGTTCAGGCCTTCGTCGAGGAGCAGGAGGTCGGCGTCGGCGCCTGGGCGGAGCGAGCCTTTCTTGAATTCGATGCCGAGGAGGGTGGCGGGATTTAGTGTGAGCATGCGCAGCGCATCGGCGAACGGAGTGCCGAGGTTGACGATGTTGCGCAGGGCGCGGTCGAGCGTCAGCGTGGAGCCGGCAAGTTTCCCTTCTGCGTTTCGGCAAACGCCGCCGTCCACCGTGACCTCCATGTTGCCGAGAATATATTTCCCGTCGGGCATGCCGGTGGCGGAGACGCCGTCGCTGACGAGGATCACGCCGGCGGCGCCCTTGGCTTGCAGCAACAGGCGCATGGCGGTTTCGTCGACGTGCACGCCGTCGGCAATCAATTCGGCGGTGACTTCGTGAGTGGTGAGCACCGCGCCGATGACGCCGGAATCGCGGTGAGAGAAGGGACGCATGGCGTTGTAGACGTGGACGGCGTGATGCGCGCCACGAGCAATTGCGGCGCGGGCTTGTTCATACGTGGCGTCGGTGTGGCCGATGGCAACGACCAGGCCGGCCTTGTGGGCGGCGTCAATGCAAGGCATGGCGCCAAGGAGTTCCGGGGCGATGGTGAGAATCCGCGCGTTGCCTTTGGCGGCATCGATGAATTTTTCGAGCAAATCCGCCGACGGAAGCCTCAGGAATTCGGATGGGTGCACGCCGCGGCGGACGGAACTGATGAAGGGGCCTTCAAAATGGATGCCGAGGATATCGGCGCGGGGATCATCGGCCTGGTGCTGCTGGCAAATATAGCTCGCGATGCCTTCTGCGCTTTGGCAGGTGGATTCGGTGCTGGCGGTGACGGTGGTGGCGACGAAAGAGGTGGTGCCGTGGGCGGCAACGGTGTGCGAAACTGCGCTCAGGGCGGCCCCGGTGGCTTCCATCACGTCGTGGCCGCCGGCGCCATGTATGTGCACATCAATAAAACCGGGAGCGGCGATTTTGCCGGTGGCGATGATTTCCTGCGCGCCCGCGGGCAGAGAGACTGCGCTGCGTGGCCCGACGAATTCGATCACCCCATCGCGAAAAAGAATCGCGGCGTCGGGGATTTCCGTTGTCGGAGTGAAGGCGCGGGCAACATGAACGAGAGTTGTGGGCATGGCGAACTTTTATCGTAGCGGAATTCGGGGCGGGCGCAAAAACAAAATGGGCAGGAAGCGCATTCCTGCCCAGGCAAGAAATTTCGGATCGAGCGACTACTTGGCCATTTCGATGCTGGTCAGCTTGAGGTTGCTGCCGTCCACGGTGCCCTTGACGACGACGTGGTGGCCGGCGTGGGGCGCGACCTTGTCCTGCGCGTCGATGGCGTAGACTTTCTTGTCCGCGTCATTTACGAAAACGTATTTGGCGCCGTGCTCTTTCACGCATTTGGTGGTGCACTCCGCGCCGCCTTCCTGGACATTTTTTGCGCCGCACATATCATCGGAAATCCAGCCGGTCCACGAGCCATCGGCAGGCAAAGCGATGGAAGCGGCAAACAGAGCCAGGGCAGGCAAAAAGAAAAATCGCGATTTCATGGGGAGGCCTCCTAAAAAGTATCGTGTGAAGCTTCGGCGCTAACTCATTCAGCCTCGCACAACGCGAACACCGTGTCCAGTCAGAGGTAACCGCCGGAACGTTCGGTATACAATTAGGTAGCTCAGGCGCAGGAGAAGGAACTCCTCTCGAAAATGATCTACAACGAATCATTGGGTGATTTTACGTGTCGAAGGTAACGGCCCGCAGCGGGATGCTGCTGATTGCGGCGCTGGTGGTCTCGTCAGATGGATGGGCGCAGGGCGTGGCGCAAGGTCCTCCTCCACCGCCGACCGCGAAGACGATCAAATGTAAGGACCGGGTCGTTCCTCAATTCGAAGACGTCACGGAAAAAGCAGGCATTCGCTTTTCGCACACTTCCGCGCCGGAGAGCCGCTACATCATCGAATCCATGAGCGGCGGCGTGCTGCTGCTCGATTACGACCGCGACGGTTGGCTGGACATTTATTTTACCAACGCGCCGACAGTGGATATGGCCTTGAAGGGTCAGCTAGCGCGCGGAGCGCTGTATCACAACAATCACGACGGCACCTTCACCGACGCGACCGACAAAGCGGGCATCGGCAAGCCGTGCTTTGCGATGGGCGGTGCGGTCGGCGACTACAACAACGACGGCTGGCCGGACATTTATGTGACCTGCTACGGCGGCAACGTGCTGTATCACAACAACGGTGACGGCACATTCACCGATGTGACCGCCAAAGCCGGCGTGCGAGACGGGCGCTTTTCCACCGGCGCGGCGTTTGGCGATTATGATGGCGACGGCTATCTGGACCTGATGGTCACCAACTACGTGGATCTGGATATTCACCACCCGCCGGCTTTCGGCAGCAGCGTCACCTGCAAATACATGGGCATCGATGTGCAGTGCGGCCCGCGCGGATTGAAAGGCGCGGGCGATTCGTTGTTTCACAACAATGGTGATGGAACGTTTACGGATGTTTCCAAGAAAGCCGGCGTGGACGATCCTAATGGCTATTACGGGCTGACAACAGTGTGGGCCGACTTCAATAACACCGGGCGGCCGGATATTTATGTGGCCAACGATTCGACCGCGGGATTTCTTTATCGCAACGACGGAACCGGAAAATTCACCGATATCGGCTTGGAATCCGGCACGGCGCTCGGCGAGGACGGGCACGAACAGGCCGGCATGGGTGTGGCGCTGGGCGATTATCTGCACACCGGGCGACCGGCGATGGTGGTGACGACTTTTGCGCTGGATAATAGTCCGCTATACCGCAACGACGGCAGGTGGGACTTCCAGGATGTGTCGTATCCCTCGGGCATCGGCTTGCCTTCGGTGCCTTATGTGAAGTGGGGCGTGGCGTTTGTGGATCTTGACAACGATGGGTGGCTGGACCTGGTCACCGTGAACGGCCACGTGTATCCGCAGGTGGACACGCTGCAATCCGGCACGCGATACCGCGAACCGAAGCTGGTGCAATACAACCAGGGTGACGGAACGTTTTGCGACGCGAGCGACCAATCCGGCCCGGCGATCAGAGAACCAAGGGTTTCGCGCGGGATGGCGGTCGGGGATCTTTTTAACGACGGACACATGGATTTGGTGGTGGAGGATTTGCAAGGGAGCCCGATGGTCTTGCGCAATCCGGGGCTGCCGGGGCGCCACTGGGTCAGCTTCGAACTGGCGGGGACGAAGAGCAACCGCCTGGCGATCGGTGCGCGGCTGAAACTGGTGGCCGGCGGAATGACCCAGACCGATGAGATTCACAGCGGCGGGAGCTATCTTTCGCAGAACGATCTGCGCGCGCATTTCGGACTGGGAAGCGCCACGAGAATTGACAGTCTGGAGATTCACTGGCCTTCGGGCGCGATGGAAACGCTGAAAAACCTGGAAGCGGACAAGTTTTACAGCGTGCTGGAAGGCCAGGGAATTGTGCCGGCGGAAAAGATCCGGCCGACTGGTGCAGCGAAGAAATAGTACGCTCGCCAGAGCCCGGCCATTGCGGGCGATCGCCCTCTGCACCCCAACTCGGATACAATGCTTGGCGGCTGATGCCCGATCAAACTCGTAGGCCCCAAAAGGAAAATCAGATGAAGAAGGTGGGAATATTTGGAATTGTTTCTCTGCTAGCGATTGGTGGTTGTTTGTTCCTTTATAACGTGAAATCGCACGCGGCGGGTTCGGCGGCTGCGGCTTCCGGCTACAAAGTCACCGGTCACATTCCCGTGGCTGGCGAAGGCGGGTGGGATTATCTGGTAGTGGACGCAGATGCCCGGCGCTTGTATCTCTCGCACTCCACGCACGTGGTCGTGTTTGACGTGGATTCGCACGCGGTAGTCGGTGACATTCCGGATACACAGGGAGTTCACGGCATTGCGCTGGCCCCGGAATTGGGACGCGGATTTATCAGCGCCGGCCGCGCCAACACCGTCGTAATTTTTGATTTGAAGACGTTTAAAATGCTGGGCACCGTCACCACGGGCACCAATCCCGACGCCATCCTCTATGACGGGGCCACCAAGCAGGTTTTCGCGTTTAACGGCCGCAGTAAAGACGCCACGGTGATCGGGGCGGCGGATGGGAAGGTGGTTGGCACCATCGCCATTGGGGGAAAGCCGGAATTTGCCGCGGCGGATGGCAAGGGCAGCGTTTACGTCAACCTAGAGGACACCAGCGAGTTGCTGCACATTGACGCGCGAAAATTGACGGTCCTGCACCGCTGGCCGCTGGCCCCCTGCAAGGAACCCACCGGCCTGGCGATCGATCCGAAAGCGCGCCGGCTCTTTGCCGTATGCGACAACGAAATGATGGCCGTGATGGATGCGGATTCGGGGAAGGTGGTGGCTACGCCCAAGACCGGCGAAGGCGCCGATGCCGCGATATTTGATCCTGCGACGAATATCGCTTTCTCATCGAACGGTGAAAGCGGCACGTTGACGGTCCTGCATCAAGACTCGCCAGACAAATATTCCCTGGTGGAAAATGTGGTGACGAAGAAGGGCGCGCGCACCATGGCGCTTGATACGAAAACGCATGCGCTGTTTCTGCCGGCGGCGGAGATGATTCCTCCGGCGGCGGGCCAGAAGTGGCCCACCGTGAAACCGGGAACAATGGAACTTCTGATTCTGAGCAAGTAACCGGCCGCCCAGATCCTGCCGGTTCCTCCGGGTTGCGCCCCGTCGAGGGAACCGGCAGACTTCTCTCCATAAGTCAGGCGACGAGGAGCAAAGCGATGGATGAGTCCGCCAGCAGCAGCGTCGGGGCCCCAGAGGCCACCGCCGCGCAAACGGTCTCCCGTTTCAGGTGGCTGGGATGGTCCAGCTTGTTCGTGGCGATGGTGCAAAGCGTCTGCACAGTTTTCGTGGCGCTCAGCGGGTTGCGCTTGCTGCTTGGCGCGGCAGCATTCGCCTCTGCCGTTGGGGTGATGAGGATCGTGGACGAAAGAATTCACTTCGACGCCATTCGTATTCCGATGCTGATGTTTGCGCTGATCGGTGCGGTGTTCAATCTGCTGGCATTGTGGCAGGTGCGCCGGCTGAGGGGGCGTGAGGCTTCGGCCTGGAGGCAGAAGCAAATTTCGAAGAGCAAGTTCGCATCCGAGGGAGTGCAGCTCGCGCTATCGATTTTGACGCTGATACTGCTGGCTGTGGAGTCGTTCTACCATCTGCAATTCAGGCATCATCTCTGATTTACCAAGCGCGGTGCGTCAGGCGGGTTTGTCTCCAGAGTGTTCTCCCTGGATCGCCTTCGCAAGGCGCTGATGCAGCCGCTCGCTGTAGCCTACCGGCAGCTCGAAAGTGCGGTTGTCCGCCGTCAGCACCAGGATGTTCCGCGTGGAGTCCAGGATCGCGGAGCAAACTTCGCAATTCTCAAGATGCTTCTCGATGTCCATCAGCAGTTGGGCGTCGAGCTGCTTATCCAGGTATTCCGAGATGTGCTTCCAGACGTGTTTGCACTCCAGCTTCATTGAAACATCCTCCCGAAGAAGCCCTTTCTTGCCGGAGCGACGCTCTTCATATAAGGCACCAGCAATTTCTGCAGCATCATCCGCGCGCGGTGCAGCCGTACTTTGACGAGCGTAACATTGATGCCCAGCGCGCTGGCGGTTTCTTCCTGGTTCAGTTCCTCAAGGTCGCGCAATACCAGAACTTCGCGATAGATCGGCGGAAGCTGTTCGACTGCCTCCCGTAACTTCTGGCGCATCTCTTTTTTTTCCAGCGCCTCCGATGGAATTTCCCGCCAGTCGGTCAGCACCGCCGGTGTGAAGTCGCCTTCGCGGTCTTCTTTGTCTTCGTCCAGTGATTCCAGAACCGCGGCCTTGCCTTTGCGAAGCCTTTGGCGAGCTTCATTCATGGCGATGGTGACCAGCCAGGTGCTGAACTTGGCGTCGCCGCGAAAACTTTTCAAATGGCGGAAGGCGTTGATCATCACTTCCTGTGCGGCGTCTTCGGCCTCCTGCTCGTTGCGCAGCATGGCGAGAATGGCGAGATACACCATGCGCTCGTAAGGGCGGATCAGTTCATGGAAAACGTTGCTGTCGCCCGCAAGAATCCGGGCGATGAGGGCCTTTTCCTGGTCGACCGTGGCCGGCATGAATCCGCGAAACGCTCCTTAGGCTACCTACGTAAGAGTGGTGGCTCGCCCAAAGGTTACAGGAGTTTCCCATTTGGTTGGAAGAGGAACGATGCGCAGGAGTTCCTTGCAAAAACAAAAAAGCCGCTCGTCTCCCTGAGGAGCGAGCGGCTTCTGATTGGAACTGGGACCGCACGTTACATGACGGGTGAGCTGAACGATGCCTCGCCGAGATTGACCTCCGCATAAGCGCACCAAATCTGCACTTTGGCGACGTTTTTCACATACTTGGGGAGCACGATCTCCTTCTTCAACTTGTCGCCGACGAGCGCCGAGGTCTTCAGCTTGTCGAGTAGATAGACGTTGCCGTCGGAATCGACCACCTGCCAGTGTGGGTCCGGCGTATCCGGGACAACGAAGTCGTCCGACAGAGTCAGGACGCTCTTACCGTTCTTGATGCTGTGGGTAACGGTGCCCTTGTTCACCTTGGGTCCCTTGAACTGTGAGGACGTGTGCGATCCAGTCTGAGCTACAGCGGCGGGAAATCCGAAGGCCAGAATCGAGAATGCGAGGGCGACAGCGGTGCCCGGGAGAATACGAGAGAAATTCATGGAATACCTCATCTTTAATCTTTCGAAATTCACGGAATTTGCGCGAAACTCCGGACGGAAAACGTAGCTGCTCTTGGCGGCCCGTTGCCTGCGGGAACGATTCACGCAAACCGTGTGCCCATGCGATACGCCCTCCCCGAAAAGGTTTCAGAGTTTTCAAAAATGAGTTTGGCGCGGCCGCCTGCAAAGCCCGAAAAACACTGAAACCTTTCGCAGGACCTGCACTCCTATCGCTGTGCAAGCAGTTCCAAACAAACCAAACCGGGAGCATGGAAATGAGGAAGGTAATCGTAATCGCGCTTCTCTTGTGGGGTTTCCCCGCTTTTCCGCAAACCATGAAGTCGCTGCTGAATCTGGACAAGAACGGTGTGGCGATCAACGGTTATGACCCGGTCGCTTTTTTCACCCAGAACAAGCCGGTAAAGGGAGACGCACGTTTCCAGAGCTCCTTTAAAGGCGCGACCTACTATTTCGCTTCGGCCGAGGATAAGGCCGCGTTTGACGCTTCTCCCGCGAAGTACGAACCGCAATTCGGCGGCTTCTGCGCCTATGGCGTTTCCGTCGGCCGCATTGTGCCCATCAAAGTGGAAGCTTTCCAGATTGTGAACGGCCGGCTGCTGCTGCAATACGACCTGGATGTGAAAGAAAAGTTCAACAAGGACCAGTCTGGAAATTTGGATAAAGCCGGTAAGAATTGGCCCGGTCTGCTGGAAAAGAAGGGTCGTTAGATTCCCGATCAAAAGAAATCGGCGTGCAGAAGATGAATTCGAAAGAGGAAAATATGGGGTTGACGATTTTCAGCTGGATCCTGCGTATCGCCGCAGCCGTAATTCTGCTGCAGACATTGTTCTTTAAATTCACCGGTGCGCCTGAATCGATTTACATCTTCACAAAAGTGGGCGCGGAACCCTGGGGACGAATCGGTTCGGGCGTGGTGGAACTGATCGCTGCGATTCTGTTGCTAACGCCCAGATTTACCTGGCTTGGCTCGGTGCTGGCGATGGGGATGATGGCGGGCGCAGTCCTGAGCCATCTGACGGTGCTGGGTATCGAGGTGCAGGGCGATAAGGGGTTGCTCTTCGGCCTGGCGCTGACGGTATTTGTGACCTGCGCGATCAATCTATTTTTGCATCGGGGCGAAATTCCAGTAATTGGACGGAGGTTGGCATGAGCACGGCAGCGGTGATGGTTAGTGCTTCAAGAGCGGGGAGAAAAGAGATGTCGCAAAATGTCCCGGAACTGATTTTGGCCGGGCAGGATGTGCTCCTGCAAGGGTTCAACCTGCTCTTCCAACTGGGCGACCACAAGTATTCTCAGAAAGCACGTGCGCCGTTTGACGCTTCGATTGGCGGCCATTACCGGCACGTGCTGGAGCACTTTCAGTGCCTGATTGAAGGGCTGCCGGCCGGCGAAGTGAATTATGACGCGCGGCGCCGGAATTCCCGGATTGAAAACGAAGTCATTTTCGCGACCATCTTCACCTGCGACATTTTGCGGGCGCTGAAAAAGTGGACCGACGCGACCCTCGAGCGAAGATGCAAGACCGTCAGCAGTGTTGCCTACCATTCGGATTCCGCGGCCGCGATTGATTCGAATATCGGGCGGGAGCTGGCCTACTGCATCGGCCATGCGATTCATCACTATGCCATCATCCGGTTGATTTGCAATGAGGTGGACGTTGAGGTTCCAAAGGATTTTGGGTACGCGCCGTCGACGCTAAAGCATCAATCCGGCTTGGCCACGGATTAACGGAGAGCGGATGAACTTCTGGGCGATTCATTTCGGCGGCGGGTTTGCGGCGGCACTGGTCATCATTGTCGCGGCGTTTGTGTCGGAAGATGCCGCCACTGTGACCGCCGCGACTCTGGCCGCTGGCAGCCTGCTGGACGTGAGGCTCTCTTTCCTGAGCGCTGTGGCCGGGCTGTGGGTGGGCGACCTGGGCGTTTATGCGGCGGCGCGCTGGTCGGTGGAGCGCACCCAAAAGATGCGCTGGTTTTCGCGTGCCGTCGATTCTCTTAAGGGCGATGCAGCCGGAGCGGCGGGCGATTGGCCCCTGGCGCTGAGCCGGTTTTTCCCGGGCACACGGCTGCCGGCGTATGTCGCGGCAGGGTTGAACCGCATGCCGTTCTTTCGCTATGCGGGGATTACGGGAATCACCGCGGCGCTATGGACTGCGGCGGTCTTCGCGGCAATCTGGGTTTTTCCGGCGCATGCGGAGACGGCCAAAGAACGGCTCGCGCTGCTTGGCGCTGCCGGATTCTCAGCTTCTGCCGGGTTGTTGCTTTGGAAGAGATGGGGCGCACGTCTGCGCGTGACGGTGGAGCGAGTCCATCAGCGCGTGGTGCGGTGGGAGTTCTGGCCGACGTGGATGTTCTATACACCGGTAATCATGATGTGCGCGTGGCTGGGAATTCGCTACCGCGGAATTTCGCTGCCGACTGTTGCGAACCTGAACCAGAAAAATGGCGGGCTCATCGGTGAATCCAAGATGGAGATCCTGCGCGAACTGATGAAAAGTTCACCGGAAACCACGGCGCGTGCTTTCTTGATTCCGGCGAGCAGCGAGGCCGAGCGTTTCGCCCGAATCGAACGCACTGTGGAGATGCATGGCATTTCCTATCCGTTTGTTTTGAAACCGGACACGGCGCAGCGTGGCGCCGGTTTCCGCAAAGTGCGTTCATCGGAAGAAGCAAAGAATTATCTGTGCCAGGTGACCGAACCGCTGGTTTTGCAAAGCTACGTGGAAGGGCCGAAGGAAGCGGGGATTTTCTACTATCGCTTTCCGGGCGCCACGCAAGGCCAAATCTTCGGAATCACCCGAAAACGTTTTCCCTCGATTACCGGTGATGGCTTTCACTCGCTGGAAGAATTGATCGAGCGCGACCAACGAGCGCGCTTTCTTTTGCGTGTTTATGTGCAGAGATTCGGCGTTGCCGCGAAACAAATTCTCGCGAAGGGCGAGAACGTTCGTTTGGTGGAAGCGGGCAATCACTGTCAGGGCTGCATTTTCGAGGATGGCTGGGATCTCTATTCCGAAGAGCTGCGCCATGCGCTCGACGAAATCAGCCGGAAAATTCCCGGCTTCCACGTCGGGCGTTTTGATCTGCGCTACACCAGCGACGAAGCTCTGCGCGCAGGCGGCGGCTTCCAGATTATTGAATTAAACGGCGCGGCATCGGAAGCGACGAATCTTTACGACGCGAAAAATTCCTTGTGGAGCGCTTACCGCACGCTGTATCGCCAGTGGAAACTGATTTACGCGATCGGAGCGGAAAACCGGAAGCGCGGCGCGGCGCCCCGGCCGGCGCTCTCCGTTTGGCGCGACTGGCGCGATTGTTCGGCGCGGGCCTGCGACTTTCCCATCGCGGATTAACCTGTGTGCACCCTCAGCTTTCTTCCGGAGAAGGACGGCTACGTCGCGGCAATGAATCGCGACGAGCAGCGGAAGCGCGCCCCGGCGTTGGCTCCCGCGATACACCGCACGGGAAAGTTGACTCTGCTTTATCCCCGTGAGCCGAGCGGCGGCACCTGGATCGGCGGCAATGCGCGTGGCAATCTGCTGGCGCTGTTGAACTGGTATTCGATGGAAAGGGGAAAGCTTCCCGAAAAGAGCCGATCGCGCGGTGAAATTATTCCCATCGCCCTTCAAGAGACGGATGCGGAGTCCACAAAGCGCGTGCTGAAGCAACTGAATTTTGCGGGAATATATCCCTTTCGTCTTTTTGGCTTTTTCCCGGCGCAGCGGGAGATCCGCGAGTGGCGTTGGGACGCCGAGCGGCTGGCAGTGAAATTCCACGAATGGGGCCGCCACCACTGGTTCTCTTCCAGTTGGTCCGACGAACGCGCCGAAGCAGAACGCGGGAGTGCTTGCGAACGCACCTGGCGCGAAGATTTGGCGGATCCCACGGGCTGGCTTCGCCAGCTGCACTCCAGCCACATTCCGGAGCCTGGGCCATTCTCGGTCTGTGTTCATCGTGAGGATGCCGCCACTATCAGTTGCACGGAAGTGCGCTGCGGGGAGGGAGAGTTGCAGATGCGACATCTTTCCGGTAATCCATGCCAGGCCGCGGAACCGCCCCGGGCAATAAGCATTCCGACAGTGGCGGATTTCCCTGCTATCGGATAATTTGCTTCGTAGCTGAAACCTTTAACCACCGTGTGACTCTCATGCGCAGAGAGGTTTCCGAGAAGGGCCACCATCCATGAAAGATAAGGTCGTTTTCATCACTGGCGCCAACGGAGGGCTCGGCTCATCCGTGACCCGGGCGTTTCTACAGCAGGGTGCGCGCGTTCTCGGCGGGTCGCTGCGCATCACCGCTGCGAATTTTCCCGCGCCCAATTTCGAAGCGTTGGCCATCGATTTCAATAAACTGGAGGAGATTCAGCGCGGAGTAGGGAAAATCATTGAACGATACGGGCGACTGGATGTGCTGGTGCACGTCTTGGGAGGATTTGCCGGCGGCAGTTCGATCACCGAAACCACCGATGCCACCTGGGAACAGATGCAGAACATTAATCTCACGTCGGCCTTTCACGTTTTTCGCGAAACGATTCCTCACCTGCGAAAATCTCCGTCCGGAAGGCTCATCGCCATTGGCAGCTTGACCGCCGCGCAGCCGCACGCGAATCTTGGCGCCTATGTGACCTTCAAGGCCGCACTCGCGATACTGGTACAAACTGTGGCATTGGAAAACGCCGACGTCGGATTGACCGCCAACATCATTTTGCCGGGAACCATGGACACGCCCGGGAATCGCAAGTCCATGCCCAATGCCGATTTTTCGAAATGGGTGAAGACGGAGGACGTTGCGGAACTGGCGCTTTCCCTGGCGGACGAACAGGCCAAGCATCTGACTGGCCTCGCGATTCCGATCGAAGGCGCGCATGGCTGAAGAAGTTGCGCGCTACGTGGTTGATGCGATGTACGCCTATGCTCTCCTTGGCGGTTTGTTCGGTGTGTTTTTTGTAGTGCGCGGAGTTCAGAAAGTTGATCAGCAGGCGCAGGGCACTGGCATTGGGTTTCGGCTGCTGATTTTCCCGGGCGCGGCGGCATTCTGGCCGCTGCTGTTGAAGCGGTGGATCGGCGGAACGGGCGAACCACCGGAAGAAAGGAATCCGCACCGATGATTCAGCCGCTTCGAAAAATTCATCGGCGAGTCTTCCCGTGGTTGGCGGTGCTGCTGCCACTGCTCTTTCTTGCGGGTCTTCATGCGCGGCATCGCGTGCTAACAGAGAAGGTCGATCCCCGGATTCCATCTTCCGCCGTGGCCGTAGATAGCTCGGATACTCCCATTGCGGTGGCCAACTTCGGAGCGGCCCAGTGAGTCACCAATACGCTGCGATCGGGTGGAATCCGCAAAAACGCGCGTACGATCTGGCTATCGCCGGTGGAGTTGTGCTGTATCTCGGCACATTTGTTGCACTCAGCGCCTTGCTGCATCCAACGGCGACGGCGGAAACCTTGCTCATCCGCGCTTTGGGATCCTGCGCATTTCTATTGCTGAACGTCGCTTTATGCATTGGCCCGTTGTGCCGGCTGGATTCGCGCTTTCTTCCGCTGCTGTACAACCGGCGGCACCTGGGCGTAACCACGTTTCTGCTCGGGTTGGCGCACGGCGCATTCTCCTTGTTTCAGTTTCACGCGCTCGGAGACGTGGATCCTTTCGTCAGTCTGTTCACTGGAAACCACAATTTCGCGAGCCTCGGAGATTTTCCGTTTCAACTGCTGGGTTTTCTGGCGCTGATCATTTTGTTTCTAATGGCTGCCACCAGCCACGATTTCTGGTTGCGCAACCTCACGCCCCCGGTTTGGAAAGCGTTGCACATGCTGGTCTACGCCGCGTATGTCCTGCTGGTGGCCCACGTGACCCTCGGACTGTTGCAATCGGAGCGCAGCCCGTGGCTGACCGCGGCGATGGGGATCAGCCTGGCCGTGGTGATTTCCCTGCACATGGCCGCAGCTTATCGAGAACGGAAACCGGACGAGGCCAAATTTGCGCGTGCTGACGCCAACTTTGTCATGGCGTGTCCGCTCGATGAGCTTGCGGAAAAATGCGCGAAGGTAGTGTCCGTTCGCGGTGAGCGCGTGGCGATTTTCAAGTTTGAGGGCAAGATTTTCGCATTGTCCAACGTCTGCCGCCATCAAAATGGCCCGCTCGGCGAAGGCAGAATCATTGATGGCTGCGTGACGTGTCCGTGGCACGGCTATCAATACGCCCCGGAATCCGGCGCGGCACCGGCGCCCTTTACGGAGAAGGTCTCCACCTTTCGAACCAAGCTTGTGGATGGCCAGGTGTGGCTGGATCCCAACCCATTGCCGCCGGGCACAAGAGTGGATCCGAGCCGCATCGGCCTGAACTAGGAACTGAAGATGAGCGAGTTCTATGTTGGCTACCTGCCGAGCGCACCTCCGGGAATTCGCCGGCGCGTTCGCCTGCTCGTTGCAACGGTGCTGCTACTTTCCGCGGCGGGAGCGGTGCTGTTTGCGGCTTCGCAGAGGAACTTTTCCGAGTCATTTTTTGAATATGGAAAACCTGCTGGATTTTCCGGAACGGTCGCGCTGCATCCGTTTCCGACGCTATTGCCGGATTCGCCCGCAACGCCCGGGAAAGCGTTCGAACCTGCGTATCTTCTCGTCGCTCCGGGGAAGCACGGTGCGGATGCAGTGCTCGCTGGGCGTGATGGGTCGCACGTTCACCTGCGCGGCACGCTGATTCATCGCGAGGAAGGGCAAATGATCGAAATCGACCCCGCGTCGGTCACAGCGGCAAGTGGATCGGATATGAATTCCAGGGAAACAAGAGATTTGGGAGAAACGACATTGCGTGGAGAAATCGTGGACACCAAATGCTACTTGGGCGTAATGAATCCGGGCGAGGGGAAAGTGCACCGGGATTGCGCGGCGCGCTGCTTGAGCGGCGGCATTCCCCCGGCGCTGGCCACGAGGGATATTGATGGATCGGGTCGGATCGTTCTGCTCACGGGTGAAGCTGGCAAGCCGCTGCCCAAGACTGCGTTTCTGGCGCTGGTGGGACAGCCGGTCGCCATCCAGGGCCGGGTCACCGTGTCGCAAGGCCTGTATTTTCTGCAAACCAGCGCGCCCGGAATTACGGCGCTGCCATAGCGCACTCACCGAAGATTTCCTGATACCTTTTTCTGTTGTTTGACTCTCATGTTGACGAAGGGCTTTGGTCTGGCAAGCTTGAATTTAGTTCACCCAAGCCGGCAAAAAGCTCAAGGATGCAAGCCGTGATTCTCAACCTGTTAAAATCCCCAATTTTCTACGCCATTACAGCGGGACTGGCGGCCCTGTTGGTACTCTGCACTCATGGAAAAGGAAATAGCGCTGCGGCGCCGTTTCAGCCGGGAGGCGCTCCACGAGTGGTGCTGGTCGAACTGTTTACCTCCGAAGGATGCTCGAGCTGCCCCCCTGCCGATGCGTTGTTGAAAAAATTGAGCGAGCAGCAACCTGTGGAGGGAGTGCAGATCGTGGCGCTCGAGGAGCACGTGGACTACTGGAACAATCTCGGCTGGGCCGATCCGTATTCTTCAAACGAATACTCGCAGCGGCAGAGCGACTATGCGCAGGTGTTCGGCAACGACGGAGTTTACACTCCACAAATGGTAGTCGATGGACGGAAAGAATTCGTGGGCAGCCACGGCACGGAAGCGCGGGAGGCGATCCAAAAGGCCGCAAGCCTGCCGAAGGCGGAAGTCGCTCTCACTGCCGGCGCCAATTTCTCGTCCGATATGCGGGTATTGGAGATCCAGATCAAGAATTTAAGCGAAGTTTCCTTGCACGATACAGCAGAGCTTTGGGTGGCCGTGACCGAAAAGGACCTGCAGACCGACGTAAAAGCGGGTGAGAATTCGGGGGAAACCTTGAAGCACGCAGCGGTTGTGCGCAGTCTGCGGAAGGTAGATAGTCTGCGGGATTCAGCGGTCTATAAGGGGCAGACCCAATTGTCCCTTGACCCGAAATGGAAGAAGGAAAATCTAACGGCAGTCGTCTTTGTGGCGGAGAAGCGTTCGCGGAAAATCATCGGCGTCGCCACCACCGCGCTCAATGTCACACCCGCATCGCACTAAACCACAGGCGCACAGTGCCGCATGAACTGGCTTTGGGAGTTGAGCTTTTAGAGGTCCGCCCTACTGTCGCGTAGTCAGCACCGGGCAGGGCGATTGGCAGACGAGCTTGTAGGCGACCGCGGAAGGAAGATCCCCGGCGTCATAGTTCCCCGCGCGCAATCCCAGAATGATCAGGTCCGATTGCAGTTCACGGGCGGCTTGAAGAATCTGTTCTCCGGCATCTCCAAAGCGCACTTGAAATTCCGGATCACATTTCCCCACGCATTCCGCCGGCACACCTTTCCTCATGCGTTTGATCATGAATTCGCTGACAATGCCGCTCCCGTTCGTTGCGGAGACCTGCGGTTCTTCAACCACGTGCAGGACGGTTAGTTTCGCGCCGTGCTCGCGCTCCAGAGAATGTGCAAAGGGAGCGGCGCGTTCCGAGTATGGCTTGAAATTGGTAGCGTAGAGAATCCTCTGGAAATTGGACCGTGCCAGTGCAAGATTGTCGGCGTCTGAGCCTACGGTCAAAATCGGACAGTCCGCCAGGCGGAAAATCTCTTCCGCGACCGGTCCCAGCAACTGTTTTTGTGCCGCGGTGCGCCCGTGTGTCCCCACCACCAGCAAATCAATCGCATGTGCTTTGACGAATTCCCGGAGCAGCGGCCATACCCCGCTGCCGCTTAAAATGTCCGCCTCGATCAAGCCTTCGCAACCCGTTTCCTTCACCAGGCGTTGCATCTCATCCGTCGCGTAGGATTTCGCCTGGCGGACAACCTCTTCAGCTCGTTCAGGGGAAACGTAGTGCAGTACCCCGGCGGGAATCACGTGCACGAGGTAAACCTTGCTCTGGAACCGCTTGGCGATTCCCAAGGCGCAATCCAAAGCGGCACGCGCCCCGCCTGAGAAATCGGTGGCGACCAATATCCGCTGGAGTTGGACGACGGAGCTTGCCAGGTCGTCGCTGGCGGTCACTCTACCTGTAGACATAGCCTCTCAAACATCTTCCTGGAGCGAGGAAACAATAAGGTGACGTGATGCACATCACATGCCACCGGGTCATTTGTGTAAACCACTCTAAATAGGCTGGTTATTTATTCTCCCCGGGCACCCCGGTCACGTTTTGGGTCACTTCACCCAGATTCGGGGGCATTTCACACTGTCAAAAAGAGTCGGCTGCCCACATCGAAGTTGCCCCGGGGAGGTTCCGGAGGCCCCAGCAAAGCTCGCCTGTGCCAGTCCGGTCCGGTGGTATCATCCCGGGGATGCCTTCCCTGGAACCCAGAAATCCCATGCCGGAAAGCTTTGTCGAGGAGATGAAGCGGTATCTCCATTTGCTCTCGGAAGACACCGGCTTTCTGAGGGAACTTGGGCCGCGCATGGAAAAATACTTGCCTGATATGGCGGAAAAGTTTTACGCGCAGATCCCCCATCATCCCGGCGCGGGTCGCGTGTTCACCGGGGGTGAAACCCAGGTCCAGCGTCTCAAGTTCACTTTGCAAGCGTGGGGGCGGGGACTGTTCAATGGGGTTTATGACCAACATTACGCCGAAGACCGCTACCTGATCGGTTTTCGCCATGTGCGCATCGGCCTGGACCAGAAATACGTCATCAGCGCGATGGGCGTAGTGCGCTCGTTCCTGATGGAAAAATTATTCGATGAATTTCCAGCGCGCGAAAAGCGGCTGGCGTATTCCCAGGCGCTCGGCAAAATCCTGGACCTGGATCTGAACCTGATGTGCGACTCCTATTTCCGCGCCACCATGGCGCATCTGCAGACGCTCAATCAGGAGCTGGAGCAAGCCGGCGCGCAACTCACCGAAGCCAACGCCATCAAGGACGAATTTCTCGCCCAGGTGTCGCACGACTTGCGCACGCCGCTGAATTCCATCCTGAGTTTCAGCAAGTTGGTTTTGGACGGCCTGTGCACCAGCCCGGAAGAAGAAAAAGAAGTACTGCGTGATGTCTTCAGCAGCGGGCAATTGTTGTTGCGTTTGGTGAACGACCTGCTGGATATTTCGGTGATCGAAGCGGGCAAGTTGGCGCTGGACCTGGAGGAACTTGACCCGCGCGCGGTGCTGGATTCCACGTTGCCGCTGGTCGCGGTGCAGGCGGCATCCAAGAACCTGCGGCTGGTGGATGAAACTCTCGACCAAACCCTGCCGCTGGTTCGCAGCGACGAAATCAGGTTTCGCCAGGTGCTGCTGAACCTGCTTTCCAACGCGGTGAAGTTCACCGCTCAGGGCTTCGTGCGTATCCGCGCCGCTGAAATTCCATCCCAAGGTCTTTTGCGCTTCGAAATTGAAGACACCGGCATTGGCGTGCCGCTCGAGAAGCGCGACGCGGTATTTGAGAAATTTGTCCGCCACGATCCCAAGGCGCTTCGCGGGATTGCCGGGGCCGGACTGGGCCTGGCGATCGCCAAACGGCTGGTGGAAATGATGGACGGAAAAATCGGGTTGCAAACCGGACCGGATGGGAAAGGTTCCATCGCCTGGTTCACGGTTCCACTTGCCGCGCCCCTGGCGAAGCAGGAGGCTGTAAACGCGTGACCACCCAAGCGCAGGCGCTCCAGGGAAAACGCATCCTGATTGTGGAAGACAATGCGCTGGTGGCGAAGTTTTTTCGTATGGCCCTGGAACGCGCGGGCGGCTGCTCGTGCCTCATCTCCGAGGACGTGCCGGAGATTGTGAAGCAGGTGTCCGCCGGCGAAATCGACTTGGTGCTTCTGGACATCTCGCTGACCAACTCGGGATGGGAAGGCCGGTCGATCAATGGAGTGGAACTTTGCCGGATGTTGAAGGCCAAATCGCCGCGGCGCTTGCCCGTTCTCCTGGCCACCGCGCACGCCATGAGCGGAGACCGCGAGCGCTTTCTGGAAGCGTCCGGGGCCGACGGGTACCTGGAAAAGCCGGTTTATGATTCGGCGTTACTCGTGGAGAAAGTCCGCAGTCTGATTGAGCCTCGTTAGGTTCCAACCCTATCCTGCAGCAATTGGCCTCGATGCTGAATTGGAAACGTTCTGTGCATGAGCCTCAAGAACTTTCCGCAACCATGAAATAATTACTTAACTAATTCCAAAAATGGAGCGGGCCCAATCGGCCTAGCGATGCTTAGTCTGCCAGTACTCATTCTGCTTTGTCTGGATCTCCTCATTTTTCTCGGCGCCAGCTTTGTCTGGGACGCTTCTCCGGAGAAAAGAGAAAATCTACTTCTTTCCTTTCTTTTTCTATGCTCGGGAATGCCGGCGCTGATTTATCAGGTGGTGTGGCAGCGGGCGCTGTTTGCGATCTATGGGGTAAACGCGGAATCCGTCGCCGCGGTGGTCAGCGCGTTTATGCTGGGCCTGGGCTTGGGGGGCTTGCTGGGCGGCTGGCTTTCTTCGCGGTATCCGCGCCAGGCGCTGATCCTGTTTGGGTTGTCAGAGCTTGGAGTTGCGGTATTCGGCTTGAACTCGCTGCGCATTTTCCACTGGGCTGCTTCGTTCAGTGCCGGTGCGGGACTCTTCTCCGTTGTCATTTTCAGCATCCTGCTTCTGGTTGTGCCCACCCTTTTCATGGGCGCAACCCTGCCTTTGCTGGTGGAGCACTTCGTGGCGCGTTCGGGCCGCGTGGGGCTCTCCGTCTCGCGGCTCTATTTTGCCAACACGCTGGGTTCGGCAATTGCCTGCTATCTTTGCGCGACCTACCTGATGCTGCATTTTGGGCAAAGCGGTTCGGTAACTGCGGCTGCCTGCATGAACACGCTTGTCGGCGCGTCCGCGTATCTCTACGGCCGGCGGGAGCGCGCGAGGGGCACACAAGCAGCGCAATTTCCTCAACAACCCGCCAGAGAAACACCGGTAATCTCCCTGTCGAAAGCCATGCTGCTGGCGGCACTTTCCGGATTTCTGGCCCTGGGTTTTGAGATTGTTTGGTTTCGGGTATTCTCCCTGGCCTCTTCGGACCGCGCGCCGGCCTTCGCTTTGCTGCTCGCGACTTATTTGGGGGGCATTGCCGCGGGCTCCTACTTGTCTGAAAAATTCACCGAGCTCGCCGGCGCGGAAACGGCTCTTCGTACCATGGGCCTTCTGCTGCTGGTGGCCGGGGCAATTTCTCCGTTTCTGCCGCCGCTGGTGGGCGTTCTCTCGCACAAAAATATTTCTTACTTGTGGACCGCGCCGGCATTTTTTGTCGTCGCCGCGATGGTGGGCAGTGTTCTCCCGCTGCTATGCCAGTTGTCCGTTGCCGCCAATCAGGAAGCAGGGCGGCACGTGAGCCTGATTTACGCGGCCAACATTGCCGGATCGGTGGCGGGCAGCCTGGGCATCGGCTTCGTCTGGCTGCAGTATGCGGGGCTGCGGGCAGTGTGTTTGCAATTGGCGGGGCTGGGAGTTCTCAGTGGGGCGATGGTCCTGCTTTTCGTCTCCGCGCGCAAATTCGCTCAGCCGGCGTGGATTTGGGGAACGATCGCCTGCGCCATTTTCCTGGTTCCCGTTTCCGCGCGCAGCTATCACATGCTCTTCGAGAAGCTGATTCTTGGAAACAGGCCGGAATCCGCCACCCCGTTCGCGCACATCGTCGAAAACCGGAATGGGGTCATCTGCGTCACCTCGGACGGCGCGGTGTTTGGCGGTGGCGTTTACGACGGGTATTTCAGCATCGATCCCGCCCATGATGTGAATGTTATCCTCCGCGCCTTCGCGGCCACCGGCCTGCACCCCGCTCCAAAGCGCATGCTGATGATTGGGCTTGCCTCCGGTTCCTGGGGGCAAGTCTTTGCCAATGATCCGCGTGTCTCGCAATTTGATGTCGTCGAAATTAACCCCGGCTATTTGCAGCTCATCCCGCAATATCCAGTGGTTCGATCGCTGCCGCAAAATCCGAAGGTGCACCTGTTTATTGATGATGGCCGGCGCTGGCTGGTCGCGCATCCCGGCGAGAAGTACGATCTCATCGTTGCAAATTCCACATACCATTGGCGGGACCACAGCACCACATTGCTCTCCAAGGAGTTCTTTCAACTCATCCGGCAACATTTGAATCCGGGTGGCGTCTACTACTTCAACACCACGGAATCCGATGAGACCATGGCCACCGCCCTCTCCGTGTTTCCTTACGGCCTGCGCATTGTCAATTTTTTGGCCGTCAGTGATTCGCCTCTCTCCCTGGACCGCGCCAGTTGGTTACAGCAATTGCCCACCTTCCGAATCGATGGACGCCAGATCTTCAATCCTGGCACACCCGAAGGACAATACTTGCTCACAATCTACGGGGTTTTCGCGGATACAATTCATGCGCCCCCCAGATTTGTCGGCCTGGAGAGCAGCGAGTCGCTCCGCGCGCGCCTCGGTTCCCAGAGAATCATCACCGACGACAACATGGGCCGCGAATGGGCGCCCAATGCCGTTATGCCCTGGCGCCGCTAAGCGGCCGCCGGGTTTCCGGTGCCACGTCACTGATATAGGCGGAATGACTACATCCACTGGGTTTGAAGAACGGATGAGAATACCAGCGGCAAGCAGCGCGGATTAGCCGAGGGTCGCTTCGAGAACTTCGCGAAGTAGTTCTTTCTTCTGCGGGGTGAGCTTTGCGCCCTGCGCGGTCAGGTAAAAAACGTCAATCGCCTTCTGGCCTTCGGTGTCGATCAGAGCGACGTCAATGTTGCAGCCCTGGCGAGCCAGTGCGGAACCCACTTCATACAAAAGTCCCGGCCGGTCCTGGGTAACCACTTCCATCAAGGTTGAATGGTCGGAAGAGCCATCGTCAAACTGGATCGAGGTCGGGAAAGTGACCTTTGGCGGCCGGGCAGCCACGCCGGCGAGGCGGCCCTTCAGCAAAGGCTCCAGAGGTTGCTTGCCATTGACCACATCCGCGATGCTCTGCTGGAACCGCGCGCCTTCGCTGGGATTTAATTCCAGTGTGCGGTGCAGGTCCACAAAGTGGAAGGTGTCCAGCACTACGCCGGCGGAATTCGCAAAGGCATCGGCTTTCACAATGTTCATTCCCCACGCGGCCAGAACCCCCGATATTGCGGCGAACAAAGCCGGGCGATCCGCCGAAAGCAATGTGAGTTCATACGCGTGATGCCGTTCTTTCAAATCCGTCTGCACCGGTTGCGCTCCAAGCTTTTGGTACAGCGCGAAATGCAAGGCAACCTCTTCGGGCGAATGCACGGCGAGGTAGCGCCGCGGGAAGCCTTCCAGGAAGCGTTCGATCTCTTGCTTCGACGTGGTTGGAGAAAGTCTGCGCACCTGCTCGAGCAGTAGGGCCTCGTCTGAAACGTGCAAGCGATCACGGTCCACGGTGCGGCTGAAATGATTGGAGGTGGCCACAAACAACTGCCAAAGCATCTCCGATTTCCAGGGAGTCAGCGCTTCGGGATTCACCGCATGAATATCGGCGTAGGTGAGCAGGCAGAGCCGCTGCAAGCGCTCCTGGGTGCCAACGATGGCCGCAAATCCAGAAACCGTGGGGGGATCGAAAATATCGCGGCGCTGCACGGTGGCGGACATATCCAGGTGATGCTCGATCAGGAAATGGACTTCGCTCTTTTCTTCCTCGCTGAGCTTCAAGCGGTCGGCCGCGGTTTCCAGCGCCTGCAGGCTGCCGGCCACGTGGCTTTCCACGGGCATGCCTTTGCCGACGTCGTGCAGCAGCAAGGAGAGAATCAGCAGGTCGCGGCGATCCACGGTTCGCCAGAGGGGGGCAAAATGCGCGCCGCGCAAATCCGGGGGCGCGACGAGTTCCTGCAAATGTTCGATGGCGCGCAAGGAATGTTCGTCAACCGTATAGCGATGATAAAAATCGCGCACCACCAGTGAGTCAATCGTCCGGAATTCCGGCAGCGCCTCGATTAGCAGCCCCAGGCGATGCATCGGCCGCAGCGCTATGGAAGGGTAATCTCCACCGAGAATCTCACTCAAGGCCGGCCAAGTGCTGCGGGTGTTCCGCTGCTGCAACTCCGGATGCATCATGATGTAGGCGATGCCGCGCTCCGCATCGCGGCTCAGCGGGACGCCGATGCGCGAAGATTCGGCGAGCAGCGCGTAGATCGCCTGGCGGTCGGAGAAAGCCTGCTCGTTGGTCAATTCCAGCAAGCCATCGCGAACGATGAACGATTTTCCATTTGGGGTCTCGGTCTTGCCGCCAGGCATGGCGTTCATCAGGCGCTGGCGCAGAGAAAGGGTTTGCACCTGGCGTTGTTCCGTGTAACGCAGCAATTGGCGGTTCAGAGTGCGCGCGTGTCGGAAATACAGGCGCATCCACTCGGCCGCGTTGCGCCGCAGGTTGTCGTCAATTCCCAGCGAGTGCTCCGCCGCTTCGGCCTGCAATTCGTAGGTGAGCGTGTTGTCGTTGCGCCCATTGCTGTAGTGCAGGAAGCAGCGGATGCCGCTGAGGAATTCCACGGCGTTGCGGGTCAGTTCTTCTTCGTTTGCCGGGCTGATGCGCGGGTCGCGGCGATCGCCGGCGAGTTGCCGCATCCACAGCGTCGCATGGTAGTCCCGCAATCCCCCGGGTGCTTCCTTTACGTTTGGCTCCAGGTGAAAGATGGTGTTGCCGTAACGTGCCAGGCGCTCGCGGGTCAGGCGCTGCAGCTCCGAAAGCAGCAGTGGCCGGGCCGTTTTTTCCGGGCCGGACAAAACCTTGGCGTCCAGTTTTTCGAACAGTTGAGCATCGCCATCCAGAAAGCGGCGATCCAGCATCGCCAGGTGAAACTCGGCGTTGGCTTCCTCGATATGCCGGCACTCATCGAGCGTGCGCCCAGCGGAGCTCACGCGGAAACCCAGATCCCAAAGGGTGCGGGAAAATTCAGAAATCAGCGGCCGGAACTCTGCCTCGGCTTTTTCATTTCCAAAAAGAAAGAGCAGATCGAGGTCCGAGTAGGGAAAAAGCATCTCCCGGCCGTAACCCCCCAATGCCAGAAGGCTCATGCCCTGCGGTGGCGCATTGCGAACGCGCAATAATTCGCCGAATACTTTCTTGATCGTGCCGTCCGCCAGTTCGCACAACTGCCGCAGCGTCTCGCGGGCGCCGGCCCCGTTCTCGAATAGTTTGCGAATCCGCTCGCGCTGAGCTTCGCATTGCGGCCCCAGCTCGGAAAGCGGTGTAACCTGCGGTTCATCCATTTTTTTGCTATGCGGGCGAAAGCTTGGAACCAGACCCGGGCGCGGGGAGGACATCGGGATCCTTAAAGCGCGCTTTCGCCGCGTTCCTCATTGCGGATACGGATTGCTTCTTCAATCCGGCTCAGAAATATTTTACCGTCTCCGATTTTTCCTGTCTTGGCGCTCTTCAAGATCGTTTCCACGGCTCGGTCTACCAGGCTATCCGGCAGCACCAGCTCCAGCTTGATTTTGGGCAACAGGTCCACCGTGTATTCGCGGCCGCGGTACACCTCGGTGTGGCCTTTTTGCCGGCCGTGGCCGCGTACCTCGGTTACCGTCATGCCATCGATGCCGATCTCCAGCAGTGAGTCCTTCACCGATTCGAATCGCGACGGTTGAATGATCGCTTCAATTTTCATCATACGGATGTCCGCTCCCGCCTGGCGTTCTCCCCGAATTTCCAGCGTGCTTCACGACTCCAGGTTGTAGGCCTCTTCGCCGTGCTGGGTGATGTCCAGCCCGTCGATTTCCTGCTCTTCGGTTACGCGAAGGCCGGTCACCAGATCCACCACTTTCAAAATGACGATGGTGCCGACGATCGCGAACGCCCACGCGAGCAGAATGCCTACCACCTGGTTGCCGACCTGGCTCCAATGCCCGTCCAAACCGCCGACTGCTCTGCCTCCGCCAAAAATTGGGTTGATGGCCATTCGAGCGCAGACGCCAGTGAGCAAGGCGCCGACCGTGCCGCCTGCGCCGTGAACTCCGAAGGCATCCAGCGCATCATCGTATCCGAACATGGCTTTGAATTTTGTGACCATCCAGTAGCAGAAGGCTCCCGCGACCAACCCAATGCCCAGCGCCGAGCGAGGGCCGACAAATCCAGCCGCCGGCGTGATCGCCACCAGCCCGGCAACCGCTCCGGAGATCGCCCCAAGGGCGCTGGCGCGTCCGTTCTTCAGCCATTCCGCGGCGCTCCAGCTCAAAGCCGCCGCCGCCGCTCCAAACTGGGTGGCCACAAACGCGCTGCTGGCCAAAGCGTTCGAGGCCAGCGCGCTGCCGGCGTTGAATCCGAACCACCCGACCCACAGCAGGCAAGCGCCGATGAAGCTGAGCACCAAACTGTGCGGCGGCATCGGCTGTTTCGGATAGCCCACGCGTTTGCCCAGGTACAACGCGCAGACCAGCGCCGAAACGCCCGAAGTGATATGCACCACGGTGCCGCCGGCAAAATCCAGCGTCGGGTATTTTCCGCCGAGAGAGGCATTCAGGAAGCCGCCCTTGCCCCACACCATGTGGGCCATCGGCGCGTACACGATCAGGAACCACAGGGTCATGAACAGCAGCGTGCCGGAAAATTTCATGCGCTCGGCGGTCGCGCCGGTGATCAGCGCCGGGGTGATTATTGCGAACATCAGCTGGTAAATCATAAACGTCGTCTGCGGGATGGTCGCCGCATAATCCGCGTTGGGAATGGCCCCCACGCCGCGCAACATTGCAAACTGGAAATTCCCGATCACCGGTCCGTTGCCGCCAAAGCACAGGCTGTAGCCCACCAGCGCCCAAAGCACGGTGATCAACGCCATCAGCGCGAAGCTTTGCATCATGATGGCCAGCACATTTTTGTGGCGAACCAGGCCGCCGTAGAAAAGCGCGAGTCCCGGCCCGGTCATCATCAGCACTAGGGCGGCGCTTACCAGCATCCAGGCGTTATCCGCGGAAGACTGCGCGGCCGCTACTTTCTGGTCCAGTTGGTTCAATTTATCGGTGATGGCTTTGGGAACTTCCGGTGAGGCGGTGCTGGCGGCGGGCGTCGTGGCGGGGGCTTGTTGCGCGGGCGCGGGAAGGGCGCTCAGAACCATCATCAAACAGCAACACAGGATGCCCACGCGCTTCATCGAAAAGATCTCCGGAGCGAAAGGTTTGCTTGCGCCCAGCCGTTACGGGTTCAATGGCTTGATGTTTCGGGGGTTGTGCACTTGAACGCCCAAATTATACGCAGGCGGCCGGGTTGCCGGCGCCTGAATTTTTAATCGAGCGGATTCATTTTTCGGATAGATGGCCTTGCAAGAGCTCCCTTTTTACTTCGCCTGCGAAGTGGTCGGCATCGCGCGTCGGCTGCGGAATGCGGAAGCCGTCGGTGACCGCGAGCGTCAGCCGGACCGCCGTTTCCAGGCTGACGCGGTGGCCTTGCGAGACGTAGATGGGCTGCACTCCCGCCCGGGTGCGAACCACAGCGCCGATTCGTTCGCCGTCGGACTTTTCGTCCAGCAACGGCACCCAGCTACCCTGCTTTTCCGGCAACGCAGCGTGCGCGCCGATCAGCAGGCTCTTCGCGCATCCGATCGACGGTCGGTCCAGTACCACGCCGAGGTGCGAGGCAAGTCCCATCCGCCGCGGATGCGCATAGCCTTGGGCGTCGCAGAATAGCAGTCCGGGCATCTCCCGCAATTTCCTCAACGCCTCGAGCAGCACCGGAATCTCCCGGAAACTCAACAATCCCGGCACGTAAGGGAATTCCAAAGGGCGAATTGCGTATACGCGTTCGAGCTCGTCCATTTCGGGAAACCGGTACATCACCACGCCGCCGATCGCGCAATTCGCCTCCCTCAGTCGATCCCAGTGCCCCCGGCGTTTCTTCAACGCCTGCGATCCAGTGAGCACAAACGAGGCGTCCAGCCCGGCCACGGTCCGGATTTTGCCGAACGCGTCTTCCCCCTTCCAGAAAGCTCGAAGCTGCTCCTGGATTTCGCGCGCCTCGGCGGGAGTCACATCCCACGGGTGGCGGTGAACAACCCCAATTGGCTTGTCCTTCATCCCTATCATCGTATAATGCAGGGGCCGCCAATACCCAGACGCCCTGCGGCCACCCGGCGACTCTGCAAAACGCGAACTAAGGGAAGATTGCGATGACTCTGCACCCACCTCTGGAAGTTTCTTCACGGGAAGACGGCGGCATCCACTTTGTGGAAGTGCAAGGCCGCCTGACCATCGGCGATCCCAGCGATCACCTGAGCGCATTCGTGCAGAAACTGGTCGCCAGCGGCGCGCGCAAGGTGATCGTCAATTTAAACGAAATTCCCCAAATTGACAGCTCCGGCATTTCCGCATTGGTGAAGCTTTCCATCTCCCTGGCGCGCCAGGGCGGCGGGCTGCACCTCGTCTGCGGCGAAGGCCGCGTGCGCGACGCCCTCACGGTGACCCGCCTCGTCGAAGCCATCCCGACCTACGAATCCGCAGTCGCCGCCCGCGCCGGCTTCTGATCCATGCTAGAATCCGGGACATGCAAAGATTGTCTTCGAGGCACGTAATCTGTTTTGTACTTCTCGGGACTATGAACTTGTTTGTGATGGTTCGCGCGCAGACTCCTGAGACACCTCCTGACTCGACCGCGAAGAGCTCCGGATCGGGGGACGAGAAAAGATTCGTTCCCGGCAAGAATGGAGACACGAAGCCATCGTGCTACTTCATGCCGAGCCCTCCCTACACGAAGGAGGCGAGAGACGCCAAGTATCAAGGGACGATCTTAGTGGAAGGAGTTGTTACGCTCGATGAGAGAGTTACGAATTTGCGAATTATTAAATCACCGGGACTTGGGCGCGACGAGTCTGTATTGAAGACACTGAAGACATGGAAGTGCAGGCCATCCAAACATGAAGGAAAACCTGTTCCTGCGCTGGTACCCTTTGAAATTACCTTTCGCCTGAAGTAGGGAAATTAACCGCCCTTTTTGAGTTCGGCGAGGACCATCTTGGCGAGTTCTTTCAGCGTTTCAAACACGCCGGTGCCGTTGATGGCCACGCCTTCGATCACCGGCTCGCCCTTTTTCTGCAACTGCTTTTTCAATTCCTCTATGGTCATCGCGTTGGGCAGGTCGCGCTTGTTCAACTGCAACACGTAAGGAATGGTGTCGAAATTCAGGTTGTGTTCCTTCAAGTGCTCGTGCAGGTTTTCCATGGTCTCGAAATTCGCGTCCAGGCGTTCTTCCTGCGAATCGGCCACGAACACCACGCCATCCGCACCCTTCAGGATGAGCTTGCGGCTGGCCTCATAAAACACCTGCCCCGGCACGGTATAGAGGTGAAAGCGAGTCTTGAACCCGCGCACCGTCCCCAAATCCAGTGGAAGAAAATCAAAAAACAGGGTGCGATCGGTCTCCGTCGCCAGGGAAACCATCTTGCCCTTGGCGTTCTGGCCGGTGTGGTCGTAGATCCACTGCAGGTTGGCGGTCTTTCCGCCCAGACCTGGACCGTAGTACACCAGCTTGCAGTTAATTTCGCGCGCAGGAAAGTTTATGAAAGGCACTAGTCGTCAACCTGAGTTACGTCTGAAACTTATAGCATACGCGTGCATTGCAGACCAGCACTCCGCCCGACACTGGCTGCTGCGAAGTCTGCATCTAGTGTCGTGGAGAAGCCGCCCTTTCCATAAATTTATTTTCGGGGCTGCTCCCGGTCGGTTAAGGCTATCGAACTCGGCACGCGGCCCATTTTTCACCTTCTCGCGCTTGCATTGACGCGCAGCCACGCCTCTGCTAGCATTCGCGCCATGGCGAAAGTGCAGAAATCCTCTTCCGGTTCTTCCGGGCGGTCCAAGGGCACCTCCAAGGGTTCAGCTAAATTGAAGAAAAAGAACGCCTTACCTGCGCTTCCACCGCAACGCGGCGGTGTCGAGATGGTCGATCCCAAAGTGCAGGCGCAGATGAAGCTCTACGAAGAGGCCATGGGCCTTTTCCACCAGCAGAAGTTTCAGCGCTCCAAACAGGAGCTCGAAAAGGTTCTGGAAGGGCCCAGCAAGGAACTTGCCGACCGCGCGCGCACCCATCTGCGCATCGTCGAGCAGCGGATGAAGCCGTCCTCGGAGCACAATCCGAAATCGCCCGAAGAGCATTACCAGCGCGGCGTAGCCATGATGAATCTTGGCCGCTGGGATGAAGCCCGCGAAAGCCTGGAGAAGGCCCGCAAGCTGGCCCCCAAGGCCGACCACATTCATTACGCGCTGGCGGCCCTCGATTGCCTCACCGGTGAAGCCGATTCCGCCATGGCCAACCTGAAAATCGCCATTGATTTGCGCCCGGCCAATCGCTTCCACGCCCGCAACGATGAGGACTTCGCTTTTCTCCAGGAAGACCCCCGCTTTACGGAATTGTTGTATCCTGAAAAAGACGGCTACGCAGGGTAATCCCGCTACCCCGGCGTTCGCGATGAGCTCGAAAACGCTCCTAGCACTTGCCGTTTGTGCGGGCCTCTTGTCGCCAACCCAACCGCGATAAATTGGAACCGCCAGGTGACGCTCCGCGTCTGGCCAGGAGTGCCTGGAAACTGGGCTGCCCGTGAAAAAAAAGTCCGCTAAGAAAAATCAACCGGTTCGCGGCCTGCGCGTCGTCGCTCTTGGCGGCGGTACCGGGCTTTCCGCGCTGTTGCGCGGATTGCGGGAACATGTGGTCCGCGGCTCGGATCATGCACCAAACCGCGAGCGGCCCATTACCGATCTGGCCGCCATTGTGACCGTCACCGATGATGGCGGCAGCTCCGGCCGCCTGCGCCGTGAGAATCGCATGCTGCCCCCGGGCGACATCCGCAACTGCATGGTGGCGCTATCCAAGGACGAAGCGCTGCTCAGCCGCTTGTTTCAATACCGTTTTCAAGCCGGTCGAGGTCTCGCGGGCCACAATTTCGGCAATCTGTTTCTTGCCGCATTGACCCACGTCACCGGTGACTTCGCCGAGGCGGTCCGCGTTTCCAGCAAGGTCCTTGCCATCCGCGGACGCATCTTTCCTTCCACACTTTCCAACGTTCATCTGGTCGCCACGCTCATTAACGGCAAGCGCGTGTCGGGCGAAACCAACATTTCCCGAAGCAAAATTCCCATCCGCAAACTGGAGCTCAACCCGCGCCGCGTTCGCCCGCTTCCCAAAGCCGTTGAAGCGATTCAGCAGGCCGACCTGATCCTCATGGGACCGGGTTCGCTGTATACCAGCGTGATTCCGAATCTGCTGATTCCTGAAATTGCCCAGGCCATTGGGCGTTCGCGGGCGCCGCGCGTGTACATCGCCAACCTGATGACCCAACCCGGTGAAACCACCCACTACACGTTGAGCCAGCATCTGCGTGCGATCGAAAATCACGTGGGCAAGCGTTTGATTAACTATGTCGTCGCCAATAAGAAGCAGGTCTCACCGGAAGTGGCGTGCCGTTACCGCGCCGAGGGCGCGGAGCCGGTAATCATCGATCGCCAAACTATCGCGAAAATGAAGGTGCGGCTAATCGCCGACAATCTACTCGAAGAGCACGGCGTGATCCGCCACAATTCCCCGCGCCTCGCCAGCCTGCTGCTCAAGGAGTTCTTGCTTCCGCGCCGCCGCTAATTTCATCCGTTGGTCTCCTTTACCAACTTCTGCAGGACCCGGAATTTACTTTGCGACCTACCGCGGGATAGAAATTCCAGCTAACATTCTTGATGCATTCATATTTGGTGCATTCCTAGATATCTCCACGGAGCGATTTCATGTCCACTTTCGGCCTCATCGAGTACCAAGACGCCAATCCCGCCGTCAAAGCCGTTTACGACGACATCCTGGCCACCCGCAAAACCGACTACATCAACAATTTTTGGAAAGCCATCGCCCACGATCCTGCGCTGCTCAAGCGTACCTGGGAGGATCTCAAAGCCATCATGGGCCCCGGCGCCATCGATCCGCTCACCAAGGAACTCCTCTACATCGCCGTCAGCGTCACCAACAACTGCCAGTATTGCATCGCCTCGCACACGGCCTCGGCCTTCGCGAAAGGCATGACCCCGGAGATGTTCAAGGAACTCCAGGCGATCATCGGCATGGCCAACGAAACCAACAAGTTGGTCACCGGCTACCAGGTTGCGGTGGATCCCCGCTTCCAGCCGCCTCTCGACGTAAACAAGAAGTAGCCGTTCGCAAACGTATCGGCGCAGCGCGTCGAGTCGCGCCCCTGCGCTCGTTTGTCCTATTAACCACCTTCACTCTTCGCGCACAAACGATCCACCGTAGTACTTGCGTACTATATGGACGCCTTTTCGGCAACCCCACCATATAGAGGTACATAGGGAACCCTGTGTCGCGGGTGCCTGTCCGCCCAAATCCATTGGGAGTGAGTGGTTTATGACACCTATTGTGAAAGACCTAGAGAACGCGGCCGCGCCGACGACTCCCGGTGCTCCCGCCGCAAACGCGCCCGCTCGCCCGCAACCTGTTGCTCTGGAAGTGCCCGTTACCGTAAACGGCGCGCGCAGCGTGGAAGGCTCCGACAAGCGCGAGCCCTTTTCCGAAAGCTCGCAAACCGTGCTGGTCTTCGGCCACGGCGCGGTGATTCGCATCGCCGCGGTATTGGCGCCCGGGCAACTTATCTTCCTGACCAACGAAAAAACAAAAAAGGAAGTGGTCTGCCAGGTGGTCAAGTCCAAAACCGACGGCAACGCGGTTGGCTACGTGGAATTGCGCTTTACCGAACCTGCTCCGGGATTCTGGGGTCAACGTTTTCCTTCGGACACAATTCTCCCGCAAGCCGCGCCGCGCTCGGCTGCCCCGGCACCCGTTGCGGCTTCTCCCAAGATTGCTCCGGCTGCGGTTGCGCCACCGGTCGCTGCGAAGGCAGTGGAACCGCCGCCCGTGATTGTTCAGCAGCCGGCCGTTGTTCCGCCGCCTGCCCCGTCGGATTTCGCGAAGGAGCTCGCAAAGGCTACCGTGCCATTCGTTCCTCCGGCGCCTCCGGCAGTGGAACCCAAAGTTATTGCTCCGCCCCCCGCGCCCATAGCCCCAATCGCTCCGCCCGCAGCGGTTGCGGAAGCCCAGCCCTTCATCAAAGTGAAGCCCGTCGTTGAAGCTGCACCCGTCGTAACGCCCGTTGAGTCCAAGCCGGCCGCTCCACCTGCGCCGACACCGACCGCTCCTTCCGCGGATCACTCCACGGAAGAGCTCAAGCAACAAGCCGCCCGCCTTCAGGAACAGCTCAGCTCGCTTCTCTTCACTGACGCGCCAAAAGGTACGCCCACGACCACGACGCCCGCGGCTTCTGCCTCGGAAAGCGTTCTTACGCCAGACACGGCCGAAAAAATCCTGGACCTCACAAACTTCGTTCCGGAAGCCGCATCCAGCAAGCCGGCGAAGAGCATCCCAACTCCACCGAGGCCCATGCCATCCTCCCTCGCGGTTGAAGAGATCAAGATTCCTTCGTGGCTCGCACCACTGGCTCGCGAATCGGAGACGCGAACTTCGGAAGCGAGTGCACAAGCAGAGCCCAAATCCTTCGCCGATGCAGAAGCAGTTATCGCGGAATCAACGGGCGAAGCCGTGAGTTTGGAAGCGGAACAAATTTCCCGCCGTCCGGAGACCGCCGTCTTCGGCGGGCAGCTTTTGGGGGAGTCTTCGCAATCCGCCAGCGCCGCATCTTCCGGCTCAAAAAAGGGCCTGTTCATCGGCATCGCCGCAACGCTTTTGCTGGTTGCGGGTGGCACATGGTATTCACGCCAGCCGGGCAACGCGATTTCCGCATTCCTGGGCGGAAGTCCCAGCGCATTGCAACCCACGGTTACCCCCCGCGTCGAGCCGGAAACCTCCGCCGCCCGGCCTGTCACCCCTGTCGCTAAATCCGTAGCTCAGCCAGTGGCTGCAGCCACAAACTTTACGTCCACTCCGGCACCCGTGAATCCGCCGGCACCCGTGGAATCCGTCCCCGCGAGCAATCCTCCCGTCGCGGCTGCTCCAAGAAACACGACTGCGGTCTCATCGCCGAGTCTGCGAAACACGCCGCCGGTGGAAGAGCCGAAAAAGCCTTCTCTCGGCGATGTGCGACTGGCCACCCCGACGGTCAACCATGGCGGCGCGTCTGCAGCGCCCAGCGCTTCCGAACCGGCGATCGATGTGAATGAGACCGCCAACACCGCCGAGCCGCTCTCTTCGTTGGTGACTTCACACAGCGCGGGTCCTGCGGCTCCTCTGCCAGTGGGTGGCGATGTGAAAAGCGCGAAGCTCATCAAAAGCGTTCCGCCCGTCTATCCAGACATGGCCAAAACGCAACACGTTGCCGGCAACGTTCAAATCGACGCGCTGATCGACACGAACGGCAATGTCAGTTCCATGAACGTGATCTCTGGACCGGTGCTGCTGCGCCGGGCGGCACTTGATGCGCTGAAGCAATGGAAGTATGAGCCGGCTCAACTCGACGGCAAACCCACGCCGATGCACCTGACGATCACCATACAGTTTCGCGCCCAGTAACCCCATTTTGCGGCGCGCGGCCAGCGAATCTATTTCGGCGCCAGGCGCATCGCAATTCCCTCAAACGCGCTCTTGGAGCTGGAAATCACTTCGTTCGCTCCCAGAGTCTCCAGAATTTCCGCGAAATCGTCCACGTAGCAACGCACAATGATGTGCGCCTTGGGATTTTTCTCCCGCGCTTTCTTGGTCACCAGCAGCGCGGTCTCCACATTGTTCGTTGCCACCACCACGGTGCGCGCGTGGGCAATGCCCGCGTCCACCAGCGTGGAATCCAGCTTCGCGTTGTCCACGATAACGGGTTCCCCGATGCGTACCAGATCATCCACCACCGCTGGGTCGCGATCGACCAGGACGTAGGGCAGTCGCGCTTCCCGCAAGTGCTGCACGATACGCGCTCCCAGATGCGTGTAGCCAATGACAATCACATGATTGCGGATTTCGCCTGCCAGCATTCGACACCCCTCTTGCGGGTTGTAGCGCTGCACCGCCTGCAAAAAGAAAATGGAAATCGCGATCCCAAAAAGCACGCACTGGCCCCAGAACGAATAGAGGTCCCACATCGCTCCGTCACTCTTTTTCAGATAGATGGCATTCAGCAATGCGTCCGGATAAGTCAAGCCGCCGGCGTGCCGGAAAACCAGCATACCGAGCAGAAACCACGCCGCAATCACAGCGAAGCCCCAGCGCGCCCGCCTCAGAAACAACCTCGCCCGTATCCAGAAATAACGATTCATCGTGGTGTGCAAATCCTATGAGGCGCGGCGCGTGGCGTCAACGCTGCGTTTGCTCTTTAGCAGCTTCCAGCCCACTTCTTGTGTCTCGCAACCTTGCGATATGGAGGTCCCCTTCGTATACTGGGCGCCCGGCCAATTTTCGGGCCCGGCGGGTGGGTAGCCCGCACGCGACCTCCTTTTTGGCCTCACATTGCACGCCTGCGGGACTCACACAGGCGAAAGTTGCTGCACAGCCGGCCGCTCCATGAGCTGTCTTGGCAAAGGAGATTTTTGCATGCCTCACACGCCTGCACCGGAAGAGATGAATGTCTACCAGAACGCGGAAGCGCGTTTTGAAGTGGCTGCCAACAAACTCGGCCTCGAACAAGGCATCTATCGTTACCTGAAATATCCCGACAAAGAGATCACCCTGTACATCCCTGTCGGCATGGACAGCGGACAACTCGAAGTTTTCACCGGGTATCGCGTGCTGCACTCCACCGTGCGGGGTCCCGGCAAGGGTGGAATTCGCTTTGCCCCTGATGTCAGTATTGACGAAGTGCGCGCGCTCTCCGCCTGGATGACCTGGAAATGCGCCGTGGTGGACATTCCGTTTGGCGGCGCCAAGGGTGGCATCATTTGCGATCCGCGCAAGATGTCCCGCGGCGAACTGGAACGCCTCACGCGGCGCTATACCGCCGAACTTTCCGATTGGCTGGGGCCCGAGCGCGATGTTCCGGCGCCGGACGTCGGCACCAACGAACAAACCATGGCTTGGGTGATGGACACCTACGCCATGCACGCTCGCCAGGCCACCACGGCGGTCGTCACCGGCAAGCCCATTGAATTGGGCGGCTCGCGTGGCCGCCGCGAAGCCACCGGCCGCGGCGTGATGATCTGCGTGGATAAGGCGCTGGCCAAGCTGGGGATGAAAAAAGAAACCACCCGGGTCGTTATTCAAGGATTCGGCAATGTCGGCTCGCTCGCCGCCGCACTGATGCAAAAAGCCGGCTATCAGATCATCGGGCTCGCCGACATTGGCGGTGGCTTGTACAACGAAAAAGGTTTTGACGTTCCGAAAGTCATTGAATGGGTTTACACCAACAAGAAGCCGTTGCAGGAATTCCCGGGCGGTGGCACCAAGATGAGCTCGCGCGACGTGCTCTTCCAGCCTTGCGATGTGCTCATTCCCGCGGCCATCGAAAACCAGATCACCGAGCAGAACGCCCATCAGGTGCAGTGCAAAATCCTTTGCGAGGGCGCCAACGGCCCCACCACCTGGCAGGCCGATGCTATCATTGATGCCAAAGGCGTTTTCACTGTCCCGGACATTCTCGGCAACGCCGGCGGCGTCACCGTCAGCTATTTCGAATGGGTTCAGGACCGCCAGGGATTCTTCTGGCGCGAAAGCGAAGTCAACGAGCGGCTCCTGGACGTAATGGAACGCTCTTTTGACGAAGTGGTCCGCTACGCCGAAACCCACAAGGTAAATAACCGCATTGCTGCTTATATGCTGGCGATTGACCGCGTGGCCACCGCTCTGAAATTGCGGGGGATCTACGCATAATTTGCGCTTGGCTTTCCCCGCTTTGCGGCGTACTCTCTCTGCAAGAAGTTGCGGCATTTAATTTTTTGATTCGGTTCGAAACGCCATCGGCCGAGGAAAGGGTCCGCATCATGCCCACGGACTCATCGCCCGAAAATACTGGAATGTTAGAAGAACAATATCGCCGCGAGATATGCCTGGTGGGCAGTTGGATGTACGAGCGCGGCCACATCGTCGCCTGCGAAGGAAATCTTTCCGTTCGCCTGGACGCTAATCGCATTCTCACTACTCCCACCTGTTTGAACAAAGGCATGATGTCTCCCGAAGATCTGGTCATCATGGACATGGATGGCCGGCACCTCCAGGGGGACCGGAAAATTTCATCGGAAGCCGGGATGCATCTGCTGTTTTATCGCATGCGCCCGGACGTGCAGGCGGTCTGCCACGGGCATCCGGCAACGGCCACGGGGTTTGCCACGGCCGGACTGGCGCTGGACCAGGCGCTGCTGCCCGAAGTGGTTGTGTCGCTGGGGAAAATTCCGCTGGTGCGCTATGCCACGCCGGGCACTCCTGATCTTGGGGCTGTCCTCGAGCCCTTCGTACCGCATTATGACGCTCTGTTGCTGGCCAACCATGGCGCGGTTACCTGCGGCCCCGACCTGCGCACGGCTTTCTTCCGTTTGGAAACACTCGAACACTTTGCCAAAATCACGCTGACCGCGAAACTCGCCGGCGAGCCACAACTTCTCACCACCCGCGAAGTCGCTAAGCTGATGGCCGCCCGCGCCCGGTACCATGTGAATCCGCCCCCAGGCGGCGGCGCGGAGTTGCCGGAAACCTGCGATGGCGGCGAGAGTGAAACCGACGAAGTCACGCTAACGCGCTCCGAACTGGACGCCCTGGTGGATGAAGCGGTTCGCAAAGACCGCGCCCGCCGCTGATTTCCGCCGGCCATCCTTGTTCCAAACGTGAATCGACATTCCTGTAGCTCGTCCCTTCGAGGAGTGAGGGTTTCCACAACGCCACCGAGGTTCCGCCACGCCGGCAAAATCGCGCCATCGCTGCGAAAACCCGCAGGCCTCGAAGGCTTGAGCTTCGAACCAAAGATCTGGCTCCCCGCGAAGGAGGATACTTTCATGGAACCCAGAATTGACTACCGGAAATTCGCCAAGGAACCCATCAAAGCGCTACTTGATATGGAAACTTATCTCTCACGGTGCGGCCTGGACGCCAACCTGATCCACCTCATCAAGCTGCGCGCTTCGCAAATCAACGGCTGCGCCTTCTGCATTGATATGCACTGGAAAGACGCCCGCGCGGGCGGCGAATCTGAGCAACGCCTCTACGGCCTCGACGCCTGGCGGGAATCCCCCTACTACACCGACCGCGAGCGTGCGGCGCTGGATTGGACCGAAGCGCTCACGCTGATTTCCGGCACGCATGCGCCGAATGAATCGTTCGCCGGCCTGCAAGCCCAGTTCACTGAAAAGGAAATCGTGGACTTGACGTACGCAGTCTCCACAATCAACGCTTGGAATCGCCTCGCCATCTCTCTTCGCGCGGTGCCCGGCCACTATCAGCCGCCACAAAAATCTTCGGCTGCTCATTAGCTGAATTCCTTGCCGGCCTGACGCCAGCCAATCTTCGTCCGGAAATAATTGATTGTCGCTCCGCGCTTGGGGGCGATATGATGGGTTTGCGTTCGGTAGGACCCGCTGCCTCCGCCCACTCTGGAGTTCTCAACCGAACCCGGCACGCCCGGTTCCATTTGAAGCTTTCGCCCAAGCCATCACTCTGAAAAAAGGAACAATAATGAAAATTCGCATATTACTCGTTGTAATGCTGTGTAGCGCGTTTGGCGCTTATGCCCAGGATAAGGAAGACGACCGGCTGAAGAATTCCTACACCGTGATGAAGGAAATCCTGGCCACTCCCGATAAGGGAATTCCCCGCGACCTGCTCAGTAAATCCGAGTGCGTGATTGTCTATCCCTCCGTGCTCAAGGCGGCGTTCATCGTCGGCGGCAGCTACGGCCGCGGCGTTATCACGTGCCGCACCGGTGAAGGCCACAACGGTCCGTGGAGCGCTCCCGCAATGTTCGCGCTGGAAGGCGGCAGCTTCGGATTGCAAATCGGCGGTCAGGCCACGGACTTTGTGCTGCTAATCATGAACGATTCCGGCGCCAATTCTGTCCTCTCAAGTAAAGTGAAAATCGGAGCGGACGCTTCCGCCGCCGCCGGTCCGGTTGGTCGCACCACTTCCGCGGAAACCGACATCGTGATGAAAGCGGAGATCCTCTCCTGGTCTCGCTCGCGCGGTGTCTTTGCAGGTGTCTCCCTCGAAGGTTCCACCATGCGCTCCGACGATGGCGCGAACAAAAATATCTATGGCAAGGAACTCAGCGCCAAGGAGATAGTGCAGGGCGGCGTCGTTAAGACACCTCCCGCCGGTCTCCCGCTGATCCATTTGCTCAACAAAGTCTCGCCGCGTCACGCTAAGTAAGCACCTGGGGCAATCGGCCTTCACATTTCACTCCATCTATGAGCCGGCGCTCCACGCGCCGGCTTTTTCTTGCGTTGACACTGCCTCGCCCGGGCGGCAATACTTGCGGACGATGATCGGACTCTTGCGTGGAAGGCTTCTCGAAAAGCGCCCTAATCAAGTAATTCTCGACGTTGGTGGCGTCGGCTATCTGGTGGCCGTGCCGCTCTCCACTTTCGCGGCTCTCGGCGATCTCCATGCCGAAGTCACCCTGCTTATCCACACCCACGTTCGCGAAGATGCCCTCGCTCTTTACGGATTTCTCTCTGCCCGCGAGAAGCATCTCTTTGAGTTGCTTCTCGGCGCTTCCGGCGTCGGGCCGACTCTGGCCCTGAAAATTCTTTCCGGTATGAATGTCGAAGAGCTTGTTCCCGCGATTCGTTCGGGCGACCTCGCCCGCCTCACCAAGATTCCCGGCGTCGGCCGGAAAACCGCCGAACGCATGGTCGTCGAACTGAAAGACAAGCTCGCCGCCGTGGTGATCGAAGCCGAAAAGCCGGCCCCCTCTTCGCCGGCCGGCGTCGAAGCCGATGTTAAATCCGCCCTGCTCAACCTCGGCTACGACGAACGCACTACCGACGCCGCCCTCGCCGAAGCCAAGCGCGACGCCGGCGCCTCCAATTTCGAAAAACTGTTACGCGTCGCTCTCACGGCCTTGAGCACGCCCCAAGCAAGATGACCAGTGAGAGCACTCGCCGTGCCTCCTGTTATCTGTTTTCTGGTCACTGCTCGCCGCTTTCCGATTACTGATTGCCGATTACTGATATCCTTCTATCCATCCACATGCCCGACGCCACCCCAAAACGCGCCCCCGACCGTATCGTCAGCGGCGCTCCCCTCGATGACGACGCGCGGCTCGATGCCAGCGTCCGCCCCAAAACGCTCGCCGAATACATTGGCCAGAAGCGTGTGAAGGAAAATATCTCCATCGCCATCGAAGCAGCGCGCACCCGCGGCGAGGCTCTCGATCACGTTCTTCTGTACGGCCCGCCCGGCTTGGGGAAGACCACCCTGGCGCAAATTATCGCCAGCGAACTCGGCGTCTCCATCAAAACCAGCGCCGGGCCGCTCCTCGAGCGCAAAGGCGACCTCACCGCCATCCTCACTTCGCTCGAAAAAAAGGAGGTCTTCTTCCTAGACGAGATTCATCGCCTGCAACCCGCGGTCGAGGAAGTCCTCTATCCCGCCATGGAAGATTTTCGGGTTGATCTGGTGATCGGCCAGGGGCCCGGCGCGCGCATTCACCCATTCCATCTCAGCCAGTTCACGCTGATTGGTGCCACCACCCGCGCGGGACTCATCACCGCGCCGCTCCGTTCGCGTTTCGGCATCGTTCACCGCCTCGATTTCTACGAACCGGCGGATCTCCTCATCATCCTGCACCGTTCCGCCAAAATCCTGAACATCCAGATGGATGCAGAAGGCGCCGAAGAGATTGCCGGCCGTTGCCGTGGCACGCCACGCGTCGCCAACCGACTGCTCCGCCGCGCCCGCGATTTCGCCGAAGTCCGCGCCAAGGGGCGCATCACCCGCGAAGTCGCCAAGGAATCACTGCGCATGCTCGGTGTGGATGAACACGGTCTCGACGAAGTCGACCGCAACCTGATGATTGCCTTGCTGGATAAATATGCCGGCGGGCCCGTCGGCGTCGGCACCCTGGCCGCCGCTCTCAGCGAAGAAGAAGACGCCATCGAGGAAATGTACGAGCCCTATCTCATGCAGATCGGCATGCTCGACCGCACCCCGCGCGGCCGCGTCGCCACCCCGCGCGCCTACGAATACTTCGGCCGCGAACTCCCCAAGCGCCAGCCCCGCCTGTTCTAGATTTTTCCGAGTGAGTTATGCGAACGGATTCTCGACCTTCATGCCAAAATAATCTTGCCCGGCGTTCAAATCTTCCGACCAGATTTTCTTGCATCCGGCCCGCTCGGCGGCTGCGACGATCATCCCGTCATAAAAGTGAAGGCCGTATCTTTCGCAGCAATCCACTGCCCTCCGGACCGTTCGCTCGTCCGGACTCACCGTGGGTACGGGTTCCAGCTGATCCAAAATCTGGCGGAGCAGATCGATAGAATGGCTAACGGCTAATTTGCGTAGAACCGTGTTGCAGATTTCGGATAGGACCTGAACCGAAATCACGCACTCTGTCCGAACTGCTCTCCTCAGCAAATTCTGCGCGATGGACTGTTTTCGCGGCTCGCTGTCATCGTAGGCGTATAGGACAATATTCGTATCCAAGAACTCATCAGCGGTCATACAGATCTTCCCGCTTCCAGTTTCTATTGCCTATATTGAGTTTGATCGTCCTAAAACTACGCTCCAACGCCTGCAATTGGCGCTTTTGACGGTCCCCCTTTGCACTCTCGGCCGCAAGTTTTTCCAGATATTCGCGCACCAATCCCGTCAGTGTGGTATCCCGCTCCACGGCAATTTTGCGAACTTCCTTGACGACCTTTTCGTCCACCGAAAGTGTTATATTCATACACCCATAATAAGGGAAACCCTTATTATGGGCAAGGTATTTTACGTCGGGCCATAGGCTTACGGCTTATGACTCACAACTTAGAACTTACGACTTACAACTAATTATGCTTTAGGAACTCGCCCCTGCTGCCGGTCAGCGAGTTATAGAGCGTCTCGATGAACTGGTCGGCGTTGATAAAGTCGCCAGACCACTTTGTCCACGGCGCCAGGATCTTCTCCTGTTTCATCTGATCCAGCGTTTTGTGTTCATCAAGCGCCTTCTGCACCGCTGCGGAAGTCTCTTTCAGCATTTTCACGAACGCGCGCACATCGTCCAGATTTGAAATCTCGCCGTGACCTGGAATTACCTTCACATCCGGCGGGAGTTCCGCCGATACTTTCTCCATTGCGGCGATCATGCCCTGCACACTTCCGCCGCTGCTCACGTCAATGAACGGAAACCCGTAGCGTACGAAATCGTCTCCCATGTGCACCACGTTGTTCTTCGGGAAGAAAATCACCGCGTCGCCATCGGTGTGCCCGGCAGGGAAGTGCAGTGCCCGAATATCCTCGCCGTTCAAATGCACGGTCACATCGTGTTCAAACGTGATCACTGGCAGCGCTCCCTTCGGCGCTGGTTTGGCCTCCATCTTTAGCGACCCGCCATTCCCCGCGGTTCCCCCGCTCTCCAGCCTTTTGCGTACATTGTCCTGCGCAATCACCGTGGACCCGGTATTCGCAAACGGCCCATTCCCGCCCGTATGATCCCCGTGATAATGCGTGTTAATGACAAACCGCACCGGCTTGTCCGTAATTTTCAAATTCTTCAACGCCGCCTGGATCTTGTCCGCCAGCGGCGCGTATTGGTCGTCCACAATCACGATCCCATCGTCGCCCACCGATGCGGCAATGTTTCCACCTTCTCCTTCCAGCATGTAAATGTTCCCGGAAACCTTGGTCACCTTGATTTCGACCTTGGAGAAATCCTGGTTCTGCGCCCGCGTTCCATTCCCAAGAATCAGCGTCAAACTCAATCCAACCGCAAATCGCAAATATGGCGCAACGCTGTGCATCTTGTTCATCAGGCCTCCCCCAATTCCGTGAAATCTTATCACTGCCGACCGCAATCTTCGATGAAGACCATTGCCAGAAGTAGTTTCACGGCACACCATCGGAATTCGAGGCTGCCGCTGCTTCGCGGGTAGGGTATCTTCAAACTACAGAATAAGATTCAGGAAGGCATCGCCGCGTTACGCCCGGAAACTCTCTTGACTGATCCTGCCGCCACAAAAAGCGTACCAGCAAGCTCCCGGCGATTTGCCTTTCTGGTTGCCGCGGGGATTTTCCTCAGCCGTGTGGCCGGATTGATTCGCGATCGTGTCTTTGCCCACTACTTTGGGAATTCCGACGCGGCCGACGTCTTCAAAGCCGCCCTCCGCATCCCCAATTTCTTGCAAAACTTGTTCGGCGAAGGCGTGCTCTCCGCCTCCTTCATTCCCGTCTACGCCACTCTCCTGGCCCGCGATGACAAGGAAGCAGCCCGAAAAACCGCGGGAGCGGTTGCAGCTCTCCTCACTCTCAGTACCTCAATTCTTGTGCTTCTCGGCGTGCTCACCGCTCCCTGGCTCATCGACGCCATCGCTCCCGGTTTCCATGCCGAAAAGCGTGAGCTCACCGTCCTCCTTGTGCGAATTCTCTTTCCCGGCGCCGGATTGCTGGTCGCCTCCGCCTGGTGCCTCGGCGTCCTCAACAGCCATCGCAAATTCTTCCTTTCCTACACCGCCCCGGTTCTCTGGAACGTCGCCATGATCGCAGGCATGCTCGCCTTCGGCGCCGGCCGCACCCAGAATTCGCTGGTGGTCATCACCGCCTGGGCCTCCGTCGTAGGCAGCGCCCTGCAAGTCCTCGTGCAACTACCGATGGTCCTGAAACTCCTCGGCGGCCTGAAACTCTCGCTCGCCCATGGAGCCGAGCACGTGCGCACCGTCATCCGCAATTTCGTTCCCGTCTTCATCAGCCGCGGCGTCGTGCAGATCAGCGCGTACATCGACGCGTTCCTCGCCAGTTGGCTGCCGACGGGCGCCGTCTCCGCCCTCGCCTACGCGCAAACGCTGTACACGCTGCCGGTCAGTCTCTTCGGCATGTCCGTTTCCGCCGCGGAATTGCCGATGATGAGCGGCGTGCTCGGCGCGGCCGACGAAGTCGCAGGCATCCTTCGCGGCCGCGTAAACGCGGGCCTGCGCCAAATCACTTTTCTGGTGGTTCCTTCCGTAGTGGGATTTCTTGCGCTGGGCGACGTAATCGTCGGAGCAATCTACCAAACGGGGCGCTTCACCCACACGGACGTTATCTACGTCTGGGGCATCCTCGCGGGTTCCACGGTCGGACTCCTCGCCTCCACGCTCGGACGCCTCTACTCCTCCGGCTTCTACGCGCTCCGCGACACTCGCACCCCGCTTCGCTTCGCCATCATCCGCGTCCTGCTCACCACCCTGCTCGGCTACCTGGCCGCGTTCCCACTCCCGCGTCTTCTCGGCATCGAGCCACGCTGGGGCGTCGCGGGCCTCACCATTTCCGCCGGCATCGCCTCGTGGGTCGAATTCACTCTATTGCAGCGCGGCATCCGCCGCCGCATCGGGCAAGTCGGCGTGCCGCTCGCGTTTCTGGCGCAGGTCTGGGTGGCCGCGTTAATCGCCGCGGCAGCGGGGCGCAGCACTCTCATCGCCCTCGGGCACCACGGGCCAATCCTTCTCGCCGTCATCGCCTTATCGGTTTACGGCGTGCTCTTCTTTGGTGTATCAACTCTCTGGAAGCTTCCCGAAGCCCGGTCCATGCTCGGCGTGCTCCGCCGCCGCGCCGGCGTAAAATAATCTCTTGGGCTGATCTTGCGGGGCCTGCGCAGGGAATTGATGTCCGATGATTACCGTCTATATCGCACTCGGCACCAACGTCGGTGAACGCGAGGAAAATCTTCGCGCCGCTCTCCAGCATCTGCCCGACGTCGGCGTCCACATCCGGCGCGTCTCCAGCGTCTACGAAACCGAGCCGGTGGATTTTCTCGACCAGGACTGGTTCCTCAACGCTGCCCTGGAAGCGCAAACGGAACTGGACGCTCTCGACCTGCTGCGCTCCCTCCGCCTCATCGAAGCCCGTATGGGCAGCAGGAAAGCCTTCGCCAAAGGCCCGCGCCTGATCGACCTGGACATCCTGCTCTATGGCAGCGAAACGATCGATACACCGGAATTGCAGGTCCCACATCCCCGCATGATCGACCGGAGATTCGTCATGGCCCCACTCGCCGAAATCGCACCCAGCCTCCGCCACCCAGACTGGAAGTCCGGAGCCGCCCAACTTCTAACCGACCTAAGCGATCGCAGCGAGGTCAAAAGAATCCGTGACGCCTCCGCCATCTGGGTTTCCTCAAGGGTCTGACTGGTTACGAAAAACGAGCGGATAGCGCCCAGTCAAGCGCAGATAGCTCAATTCGCGCCAAAAGTCCGGAATAGGAACGTGCTCCGTGCATCGGGCAAAAGCAGTTTGCCATTGAACAACGCAGCTCCGTTCGCATAGCCGCCAACGACGTACTTCCACCCAAAAAGGCTGCCACCACTCAGTCGCAAGTTGTAAGCCTGACCCGGTGAAACTTGCAAACCACCTTTCGGGAAAACGAATAGAACATGGTTGCAGTCGGCAGCCGGCACAGTTTTGGACACACTCGCCAGTACCTCTCCCCCTGCATTCCGCAGATAAAGCGTGAGATCTTCCTCCGATGGGCCCGGGTTCCCCACCACGAGCTCCACTTCGATGCCGGTCAGCCGCGGCAACGACGGCGTAAAGGTCTGATCTGCGTCATTGAGCAAGTTCGTCCAAGCGCCCTTCCATCGCGCGGCGTTCGTCTGGTCCGGGGTCCTGGTTGCATAGATCGTTGACCGCCCGCTGCCAGCCCGTTTCACGCGAATCGTTATCGAGAATTTAAGCCCTCCTGGCACATCTGGATTCGAGCAATCCGTAATTGGTACTTTCACCTCCGCCTTTCCCTCGCCCACCGCCTCGAAAATGTAGGTGTGGGTGGCAATGCCCGGAGTCGGCGGCCATCCAAGGGAGACGCTCTCAAGTCGGATCGCACCGGAAGAGATCTGCGGGTCGCACGGAGCCATCGCTCCGAGACTTATCTCAATCTGTTGACCGACTTTGGTGGCCACGCGTTGTCCACTGTTCGCAAAACTGAGGGACACCACCTCCCGCTGGATGTTTGTCGAAGACCTGTCGCCCTTCTGAGCGGCGACCCCACGGCAAGGAATCCACAGGAAGGCCGAGACTACAAAAAAGGCTGCCAATCGTGAATGCGACATTGTCCCTCCCGAAGCCCGCAGGCCGCTCCCCCGTTGGAGTGCAGCAGCCCAGCTGACGCTGCTGAAGTCGAACTCAGCTGCCAAACTCCACTGCTCGCAGAACTACTTCCGCTCTAGGAATCTCTCAACTGGTCCTCCGCACCATCAACCGGTGCACCGTAATCACCTTCGGCTCCAGAGCTTCCAGCTCGATCTGCGAAAGCCCATCTTCCTTGATCTCCCGCCAGCGATAAACCCCGGGCTCGGACTCCGTCTGCTCCCGGCCGTTCAGCCGCCGCAAGAACTCCCGCGCCTCGTCCGCCGAAGCCTTCTCCCGCCACGTCGGCCGCGCCACGGCTTCCACCGCGTAACTCCGCAGCAACTTGCTCCAATAGTGGTCGAAAAGTTCATCGGAAGCAAAAATGTCGCTCCACGCCACTTCGCCGCCATAAGCCACCACCACGCCGACCACTCGCTCACCCTTCAGCCCGGAAGTCTCCTTGCGAAACCTTCGTTGAATTTCGCCAACAACAGTCTCGACCGAAGAACTCACCCGCGGCGATTCATAAATCTTCGAATACGATTGCGTAGGCGCTTCGCTCTGAATCGTCACCGCAAGTTCGGTGGTCCCCACTGCCGGTGCTGGCGCGGCGGCCGTACGTTGGGCCGTCGAGCCGGCCGTCACCGCCTCCCAAACATCTGCCTGCTTCTGCTTCACGGCCGCTTGCTCACGGACACTCGGATGCACAATCGTCTTCGCCTCATTAAACTGCGAACCCGAAGACCAGCGCCCGTGCTCCACGCAGAAAACATCCAGCGGCAGCGGATCGCCCAGCGGCGCTACAATACGGTCCTTGGCGATGATGCGATCCTGTTTTCCCCCGCTGACCAGTTCCCCAGCAAGCAACAACAGTGGCCGCTTGCTGTGATTCACCAGCACGAGTTGATTCACCGCAGGCCCGCCATAATTCCGCACTACTGGCCGAGAGCCGTCGCGGTTGCGGTAGATCGCCTCCGCACCCTGCTCGCGCACGGTCACCTCTCCGCTCGATAGCCCATCCTCCAAAGTCAGAAAAGCGCTGGTGTCATATCCCGAGGAACTCACCACTGGAAAAACCGTGAGGTTTTCATAGTTCACCGGCTCCAGCAGCCTCCATTCCCCAACCGGCTTTCCCGGCGGAGTCGCTCCCGTGGGCGCCCACCACACAAAACCAAGTGCGGCCATCCCCAAAGCCGAGATTCCCAACAGCCCGTGCCCAAACGTACTGATCAGTGTGCGGTCCATTCCATCCTCCTGAACGTGCAGCGAGGCACGTTTCGGAGTTAGAACGCCGCAGGGCAATTTTCTTGCAACTAAAAATGGAAGGATAGAAAAGTGGAGAGAGTGGAGGAAACGTCTCGGCCGGGTTGTTGCGTCCTTAATTCAGTGGTTCGCCGCTTCGCTTCTTCCTATCCTCGTGGATTGCCGAGGTTGTTGCGGTTCTTATTCCGCCGCGATTGCGACGCTTCCGCCTCGCCCTTTTCATACTCGGCAATTTCTTCCTCGGTGTACGAGTACGAATCGCGGGCGGCGAACATGGAAGTCGTGCGGCTGGCGGCTTTCTTCTTCTTGCGCGCCGCGCCAAATTCATACCGAGTCATGCGCAGCGGCCCTTCAATCGCCTTCACTTCCACCAACAAGTCGCTCACCTTCTCCAGAAAATCGTGCAAGTGAAACGGCCGCAGTACATAAGGCAGGCGGGCCTCTTCAATCGGCGCCACAAACTCGTTGCCGGTCATTTCCGGCACTACGAACAGGACCCGCAGGCGCGCGCCTTCTTCCACCTTGACGGAACCCAGTTCGCGCAGCACATGAAACAACGTCGAATTGCTGCCGACCAGGGCAATGTTGGCGATCAACAACGAATATTCCGCGGTCTTCAACTCTGCCTGCAGCAACTGCACGTCGGGCACCACGCGCACCCGCCAGCCCTCCGAATCCAGAATCTGGCGGAGCGCCGCGCTGCTTCCCGGGTCACTCTCGAAGACCAAAATGCCGACTTGGGGCGCAAGAGGGTTGGAAGGGGACGCCATCCTCGAAGTATAGGGTGCGGGGAAGTCAAGGTCGTCGGCCACAACCGCAAAGCGGCGTAACGGGCACCTGTACGGTGGGACGGGAGGTGTTCAGGGCTTTCCACCGTCCGCCGGCTTCAGGATTACTTCGACTTTGGACGGGTTGCCCTGGGTTAGCACAAGATACGCATGGTCGTTGAGGAAGCGCAGTTCACCGCCCACAAAAATGCGCGCGGTGACACCGTAAGTGTGTTTCGAGTCGATCTTCGCGGGGTCGAATTTCAGCGTAAATGGCACAGGTACCTGGCGATCCCCGAGAGCAAACTTGTCTTCGGCCAGCGCGTTGGGCGGGGCATCGGCAAGGGAAACCTCCTGCAGCTGCACCTGAATTACGGCCGTGGGCGGCAAGGCCACGCGCACCAGATAGGTAACCGTGCCGCTGATGGTGCCCGGGTCCGCTTTGCTGCTCATCGTAGTGTCGAGCATGCAGTCCTTGACCAGCATCTTGCCGTCCCCGTCCGGGGTATCTTCCTGCAGAAAACCTCCCGTGCCGCGGCCCCACCACACGACTTTTCCATTGGAGAAGCGGTTGCCGTCGGCCGAGACCGTTTGGCGCATCAGGTACACGTGATCCAGGTAGCGGACCTTCGCGGTGTTGTCATGCAGGAATACGGTGATTTTCGCACCGCCCTCGCAGTTGTAGTCGAAGCGATTCCATTTGATCGCCGGGCGAACGCTGTTGGTCTGTTGCGCCGCAAGAATCGCGCCGGCAGGGAAGTGCCCCAGGAGAACGCCGGCAAGTATGATCGGCAGATACCATCTGTGTTGCAACGAACGCGACTTCATGGCTCCCTCACTCTCCCCGAGTCTAGCGCTATGCAGAAGCGGAGTGGTAGCGGAGAGCCGGTGTTTCGTACTGCGAATTCATGGATAATGAGTGCGTGACCCAGCAGAACAAGGCCCTCGAAGGCCTGAGCACGACCCAACATCCACGCGCTTCGCTCTCGATAAGCCCAACCGATGGCCGATTAGTATTGCTGGTTGGACGCCCCCTTCGGCTATCTGTCAGACTCGTCCGATGAGCAAGAACGTATTTTTCGTGTGCATCCTCCTGGCGGCCAGCGGTTACATTTCTCCGCCGTTCGCGCTGCTGGGCGGCTTGATCTACGGCCTGACCGTGATGCACCCATACCACGTGGAAAGCAAGAAGCTCTCCAAATTTCTGCTGCAGGCTTCGGTGGTGGCGCTGGGTTTCGGGATGAATCTCCACGAAGTGCTGCGCGCCGGCGAGTCCGGGTTCCTGTACACCGCCCTGAGCATCACTGGCGCGATGCTGCTGGGTCTGGGTTTGGGCTATCTGATTCATGTCCAGAAGAAAGCGGCGTTTCTGATCAGCGCGGGCACGGCGATTTGCGGAGGCAGCGCCATTGCCGCCGTTGGCCCGATCGCCGAAGCCAGCGAAGAAGAAATGGCGGTGTCCCTGGGAACCGTCTTTATCCTGAATTCCGTTGCGCTGTTTCTTTTTCCCGTGATCGGGCTCGCGCTGCACATGAGCCAGACGCAGTTTGGTTTGTGGTCGGCGCTGGCCATCCATGACACAAGTTCGGTGGTCGGCGCGACGGCGAAATACGGCGCGGTGGCGCTGGGCGTGGGCACCACCATCAAGCTCGCGCGGGCGCTGTGGATCGTGCCGCTTTCCGTGGTGACCGCCATCTTCCTGAAGAGCAAAGCGCGGATCCAGTGGCCGTGGTTCATTTTGTTTTTTTGCCTGGCGGCGCTGCTGAACACGCTGCTGCCGTCGTTCAATGGAACGTTCGGCGCGCTCAATCACCTGGGGAGAATCGGCTTGACGGTGACGCTGTTCCTGATCGGGACGGGCCTGAATAAAGAGACGCTGGCGAAGGTAGGTATTCGCCCGCTGCTTCAGGGCCTGATTCTGTGGATTATCGTCGGCGCCAGCACCCTGGCGCTGATCCTCAGCAACTGGATTCATCTCTAAGATTTTGGGAATCGCCATTTGCGCCGGAGAGCAGCTGCCATTCCTCAAGGAAGCGGAAGCGAGCCGACAGCCTACAGCCGACAGGGAAGAGGGTTGGTAGGACCAGGCTGGGGTACCCCCCTGTTTTGGCGTAAGAGACGCAGGGAAAGGGGTTAGGGGGAAGTGGCGAGTGGCGAGTGACGAGTGGCGAGCGAAGCAGGGAGCGACGGAAGAAGCGGAAAAGAGCCGAGAGCCTGCCGGGAATAGTTCACAGTTCAAAGTTAAAAGTTGATAGTTTGTGGACGGGCGGACGGGAGTGTGCGCTGGGTGGCCGCTGCGGGATTGGTAGGACCGAAACCCCCTCCCCCTGTTTTCTTGCAAGATATAGATAGAGCAGGGGTTAAAAGCGGGGCGCGCAAGTGCTGGAACTGCGGGGGATGCGGGGAAGTGGCGAGTGGCGAGTGACGAGTGGCGAGCGAAGCAGGGAAGGAGGGAAGAAGCGGAAGAGGGCCGACAGCTTAGAGCCGACAGTTTCCAGTTCACGGTTGGGAGTTGAAAGTTTGCGGACGGGCGGGAGGGGGTTTCGTTGGCGGGTAAGAAAGAAAGAGTAGGAGTCAGAGAAGAGCCCTTCGGCAGGCTCAGGGCGGACATCCTTCGTCGGCTGTCCGGGGCGGGAGGCGGCGCATTCCGGTTCGGTGGAGTGGACACCGGTGAGTAGGGTTTTAGGCGTGCTGGGTCGCTTGCAAAACACAGCGAAAGGTTAGCAAAGAAGAATTGTATTGACAAGTAACTGGTTGGGCAAAAAGTGGTAATGGGACTGGGGATTGTTCGAACGGTTGGCCGTCTCAGAAAACTTCTCGTCTGTACCGAGGTTTAGTCCTCAGGTTTCCGACAGCCGACAGTTTAGAGTTCACAGTTGAAAGTTGAAAGTTTAAGAGAAGAGGCAGGCGGCGAGCGGTTATCAGGCGGTTGGCGATCGGGAGTCAGCGGATTGGGCAGCCGAAGCGGGAGAGTTTGGGGGACCAGTAGAGGAAGAGGGGTTTGCCGCGGATTTGGTCCAGCGGGACAAGTCCGAATTCGGGGAAGCGGCTGTCTAGGCTGTTGCCCAGGTTGTCGCCGACCATAAAGTAAGAGCCCTCGGGAATCTTTATGGGCTGGAAGGACGGGCCGTTTCCGTTTTCATCCCTTACTCGAAGATTGGTTCCGCAGATTTGGGGAATGGGCAGGGGAGAGCCGTTCACCAGGATGGTATTTTCCGGGCCGGGGGCGACGAGGTCTCCAGGAACTCCTATCACGCGCTTGATTAACAGTTCGCCGAACAATTGATGCGTTGTCAGCACGATGTCGCCGCGCTGCGGAGGCTTGTTGTTGTATGCCTTGCGATCGGCGACGATGCGCTCGCCTTTGCAGATGGTGGGGCACATGGACGCGGAGGGGATCCGGAATGCGCCGGAGCCGGTCTGATGGGTGAGTTGGCCGCCAGTGGGGAAAATCGCGAACAACACAGTGAGGATGACGAGTGCCGTGTAGCTGAGGCGCGGGTGCGGGAGGGGGGGCTCAGATTTTTTCGCCAGCAGGGCGGAGAAGGCAGCCTCCGCGGGAATGAACAGTCTCCAGGCGATTGCCGCACCGAGGAAGCTAGCGAGGCTCCAGGAGGAAAAGAAAACGCGAGTGAACAGCACGATCAAGGATAAGAAGGGGAAAGTGAGCGCCATGGCGAGGGCTTTGCGCGGCTGGCGATTGTAGAGTTGGCCGATGCCGGGGAGCAGCAGGCTCAGAAACCCGGCGAGGAAGAACCTGCCCCAGCGGAGGCGCGGCTTTTCTTCGGCGGGCGGCGGGGGTGGGTGAGGGTGAGCTCGATCATGGGCGCGGTGAAGGGCGAGGATAGCATCTTTGGCGGTGATTGCGGGAGGTGGTGAATGGACGGCGCCGGTCGGTGACGAATCGACGAGAGGCGAGTGCCTCCTGGAAGCAAGTTCCAGGAATCGGAACCCGGGTCAACCATCCACGCAGTATAACTGCGATACCTTGCGACATGTTGTACACTCCGTTGTCATGGCAAGCCTGCCGCAATGTTTCGTCGCGTATCCGTCTAGTCCGCCTGCGCGTGCCGAAACGGTTGAGCGATGTATTGAAACCATCTCGCAGAGCGGGGTGGTTAACATCAAGGGATGGAAAACCCTATTCCCCGGAGGGCGCCCGATAATCAGTCGGATTTTTGAAGAAATCCGAGCCTGCAAGTGTTTTGTTGCAGACCTTACTGGTTTGAACCCGAACGTGCTCTTTGAGCTGGGCTACGCAGTAGCGCACCGGAAAAGGGTGTGGATTTTGCTGGACACAGCAATCGAGAAATCAAAACTGGATTTTGACCGGTTACAGCTTTTCACGACCGTGGGTTACCAAGGCTCGAGCAATAGCGAGAAGATTGTTAGGGGATTTTTTGAAGACCAGCCCTTTGCTGATGAGACCTCCTTGTTCGACGATCTTCTTAACCGAACGAAGAACCGGATAAGGCCCACCATGCTTTATCTGAAGGCCCAGATCGCCACTGAGGCTTCAAACAGACTGACTCGGAGAGTTACGGGAGGCGCAATCGCGTCAATCATCGATGATCCGTCGGAAGGGGCCAACCAGCCGCTTAGCTGGTATATCAACCGCGTTGACTCGGCATCTGCCGTAGTGTGCCATTTACTCTCGTCCGATCATGCGAACTGGCAATTGGGGAATGCGAAGCAGGCTTTCGTGGCTGGGATGGCACAGGGGTTGGGTAGGCCGCTGCTCATGCTTGCACATTCTCCATACTCATCTCCATTGGATTACAGGGATCTGCTTCGTACCCATGAGACTGCCGTACAGGCAGAGACGCTTTTCGACGAGTGGTTCGCGCCTTTGGTGGAATCGGTTCGCAAGCAGGAGTCTAATGCCGAATATTATATCAGCCAAGGAATTGCGCGCACCGAGCTTGAGCGAATAAACCTAGGTGAGTGGATCGCGGAAAACGAGTCAGAAGAGCTTGTCAAATACTTCATTCAGACCGCCTCATACAATGAGGCGCTTCGCGCAAATCACTCAATATTCGTGGGTCGAAAGGGAACTGGTAAAAGTGCGGCCTTTTACAAATTACGGGATGAGCTCGGCCAAGATCCGCGAAACCACGTCTGTATCATAAAGCCAATTGCTTATGAGCTCGAGGGGGTCCTGCAACTCCTGAGCCAGACCTTAGCAAGCGCCGACCGCGGATACTTGGTGGAGAGCTTGTGGAAGTTCCTCATCAACACAGAGCTTGCCAAAAGCCTGTACACCCAAATCAATACCAAGCCTATAGATTACGGGCGAACCGCGAACGAGCGAGACTTGATCGAGTTCGTCGAACAGAATACCTCTTGGATAATGCCGGAGTTCTCGATTCGCCTGGAGTCCGCCGTGAATAAACTCATGGCGGTTCCTAGCTCAGCCACGGTAGATACGCGAAGGAAGAACATCAGTGAGAAACTTCACGGGGACATGCTCCCTCGCCTCAAGGTTGTGACAGGCAACCTAATTTCCGGAAAGAAGAAAATTGCCATTCTCGTAGACAATCTTGACAAAGCGTGGGACCAAAGCCAGGACCTGTCCAGCGTCAGCGAGTTACTTTTCGGCCTGCTCGGTGTCAGCGGTAGGATCGCAACCGACTTCGAGCGAGATGCTACTTTCCGCGGAAAGTTTGCATTTTCACTGATCTTGTTCCTCAGGAGCGATATTTACGCGGCCATAATAAGATTTGCACACGAACGGGATAAGGTGCCTGTTCGCCGCATGTCGTGGGACGACTCGTCAATGCTATTGCGGGTGCTTGAGGAACGATTTATGAAATCCGACCTCAAGCTGCAGACTCCGGAAGAAATCTGGCAGCGCTTTTTCACTGCTACGGTTAAGAATAGGACAACTCGTCAGTACCTTAAGGAAACGGTGCTGCCGAGACCCCGAGACTTACTGTATCTCGTGAAATACGCACTGCAATTTGCTATCAACCGTAGCCACGGGCGCATCGAGGAAGAGGATCTGTTGAGCGCCGAGCTGGAGTACTCGCGTTTTGCTCTGAATTCCCTCTTGGCCGAGAACGCGGGGCAGATTCAGAGGTTTGAGACCCTCCTCGCGCAGTTTTCTCTGTCCACTGAAATCGTATCCGAACTGGACCTTCTAGCTTGCATCGAGCGTGCAGGAGTCACAGAAAAGCCAAGCGACGTCATCGATTTCCTTTGCGAGCTAGCCTTCCTCGGGATGGAGGTAGAGCACGACCGTTTTGAATATCTTTACGACGAGGAAAATACCGCCAAGCTTAACGCAATGGCCAGTCGCGGGGCAGAACAAAATCCGGAACGACTACGTCGGTTCCGAATTAACCGCGCCTATCACGGCTACCTTGAAGTGAAACGATCGATGAGCACCGACTCCCACCATTAAGTAGGCGGCCGCTGGTGTGTAGCCAAGCCACCAAGAACGAGTGGGAAATAAGTGTTTCCGTTATCCTTTTCCCTTGTGACACGGCTGTGGTTGTTCGGTATTCCGGAGGGTATAGAGTAAAAGCGAATCGATGACGCGGGAGTGGGCGAGGCGGGATGATGGCACCGGGTGTTGAGCGGACGGCTGGGGTGGTGGGTTGGGGCGGGTAGACGCGTAGTCGGGGCGCGGGGATTTTGGGGTGATTGGTGGGGAGGCGACGGCGGTGGAGAGACGGGGATTTATTTGGGGGTAGGGGGGAGAGGAAACCCCAAGAGGCCGCTGGCGCGGCGGGCTGGTCCCGTAGAGGCATTCGGGACGCAAAATACGCGCATAAAAGCCAGCGCTACATAGGGGACTGAAGAGAGGGCAGGTTCGGGATTGCGGCGCACCACGACGATATAGTGTGGAAGGGAATCGGGCAATGAGGGATGGAGCGCGGGGTATTTGAGGTTGGCGGTGGTGGGATGGGGCGGGTGGATGGGGGGAGGGTGAGATGGAGATCGGGGGGTACGGGGGAGGAGCGGTCTGACGGTCGGGCAGTACCGGGGAGGGGAGGCCGATCTAAAGTTCGGCCACTACGAAGAGCGGAGGACCGATCTAAAGATCGGCCACTACAGGGGGCGAGGGAGCGGTGGGCGATTGGGGGGGTTGGGGAGGGGGAAGAGGAAACCCCAAGAGGCCGCCCTTCGGGCGGCGGGCGGGCATGGTTAAAACCATGGGCCTACATTTTGGATTTGGGGGATTGGGTTATTTGCCTATGGCTAGATAGGTGGCGTTGCTGTAGGAGCGGGGGTTGCTGGCGTCCCAGAAGATGCGCCAGGTGGTAAGGGGGGCGCGGCCGGGGACGCCGCGAGTGTAGAAGATTTGCAGGCCGTCGCGAGACCATTCGGCGTTGCGCTGGAAGGAGTCGAGAGGGCCGAGGATGGTGCGGCGCTTGGAGAGAACTTCGTAGAGGAAGAAAGTGGAGTTGAAGCCCATGGAATCGGTGGGGGCTCCGGCGGGGGCTTTGAGATAGTTGGCAGTGACTAGGAGGAGATCGGGATTGAGAGGATTGGGGCGGAGGGTGTCGCTGCTGATGATGTCGAAGATGTCGCCGTAGATGTCCTTGAGGGGGACGGATTGCGGGGGCTTGTCGGCGCTGAGCCAGTAGGCGTTTTGCAGGTCGGAGGCGAGGAGGGTGGAGGGCGAGGTCCAGCCGTGGAGGGAGTCGACGGGCTGCGGCGCGAGGAGGGTGGCGGATTCGGGGGCGGCGAGGGGGAGGGTCCAGACTTGCCAGAGCTTGCCGTCGTATTTGAGGAAGGCGACGCGGGAATCGTCGGGGGACCAGAAGGCGCTGCGGACGTTGGTGGAGGCGAGATCGCGGGAGCGGGAGGTGTCCCAATCATAGAGGACGATGGAGCGCTGGGGGCCGGACTGGGAGTCGGAGCGGGTGAAGAGGAGTTTTTTGCCGTCGTGGGAGACGGCTAGCTCGGAGCCAGCGGGGGCGACGGTGCGGCGAACGGCGCCGTGGCTGAAGATGACGCGGCCGGCGGCGTCGAGATAGGCGACGGCGGTGGGCGGCTGGAATTTGGTGATGGGATCGAGGACAGTTCTTTTGTCTTTGTCCTTGTCGCTATCTTTATCTTTGCCTTTGTCGTCGGCATTTTCGTCGGGATCAAGCTGATTCTTTTTGCGGAATTCGGGGAATTTGTCGGGGGCGCTTTGGCCGCATCCGTCGAGCGTGCCGATCTGCGCGTGCTGGACGGCTACTTTGAAGGTGAACTTGGTGTCGGAGAGATTGTCGGAGCAGGGTTCGCGAGAAAGTTTGACGGCTACGTCGGCAGCGGTGACGTCGTCCTTGGCGTGATAGGTCCAGGAGACGCCGGGCTCGTCGGCGGTGATTTCGGCGGGATCGAGGACGATGGGCGGATAACCGGCGCGGTCGAGGCGCTCGGGGCCCTTCATGCCGAGGCGGAGTGCCCAGACGGGCTCATTGCCGTGGGCGAGGATGAGGATGGGATAGTGGCGCGAGACGGGCGAGGGGACAGGAGCGTTGGCGGCGGGCGCGGGATTTGCGGGAGGCTTGGCAGCGGGTTTGGGAGCAGGTTTTTGCGCGGGAGTTTGCGGCGGGGATTGCGGGGAGGCGAAGCTCGCGCAGAGCAACGAGCTGCACACTAGCAGAGTCTGAGCGAAACGCGGCGCGCGCATGCGGAAAGCTCCCAGAAAATATTTTAGCAAGAGGCGCGGCGGGCGGGCGAAGAGAATGGCGGAGCGGCATCGGCAAGGTAAAGAGGAAGGCGATGGGGGCGGGGGAGGGGGTGTGGCGGAAATTTCTTGACAAGGCGAACAAAAAGCGAAACAATGGACGGGCTTCGAGGTGAGCCATGTCCCCAGTTCTCCCCAAAACGCTGCCGCGTTTCGCGATGCGGCGGCGCCCCGCTCGACGCCCCGCAACACAACTCCTGCCTTTTAGCCCTGCTGAACCCAAGCCAGAGGCTGGCGCCCTTGCCCAGGGCCAAGCCGGCTGGCGCGCGGGAAGTCTGGAAAACCCAACGGCGGATTGCCCCCCGCCGGAATTTCCAGCTGCCCATGCGCCACTGGTGGGCATTGCTCGCCTCGCCGCCGAAGCGCCGGCGGCGGATACGAAGAGGAAGTCGGAGGAGAAGCCGGAGTATTTTTTTCTGCCGGTGAAATCCATTTTGAACAAGTGCGATTCGGCGCGGGTGCCGTTTGATTGGACGATCAACCCGTACCGCGGGTGCGAGTTTGCCTGCAAATACTGCTATGCGCGGTACACGCACGAGTACATGGAGATTGACGGCGGGGAGTTCGAGCGGAAGATTTTTATGAAGCAGGATGCGGCCGCGGTGCTGAGACACGATGTGGATCGGAAGTATTCGCATGCGTCGAAGGCTTCGGGGTACACGAAGGCGGAGCATATTGCGATCGGGACGGCGACGGATCCTTACCAGCCGGCGGAGCGGGAGTATGGAGTGACGCGGGCTTGCCTGGAGGAGTTGGCGAAGCGGGAAGGATTGAGCGTTTCGATCATTACCAAGTCGAACCAGATTGTGCGGGACATTGAGATTTTGAAGGTGATTGCGGCGAAGTCGGCGCTGTCGGTGAATATTACGGTGACGACGTTGAAGCCTAGGTTGGCGCGGTTGCTGGAGCCGCGAGCGCCGCGGCCGGATTTGCGGCTGGCGGCGGTGAAGGAGTTGCGCGACGCGGGATTGCATGTGGGCGTTTCGGCTTCGCCGCTGCTGCCGGGGATTACGGATGCGGATGGCGAACTCGAAGGCGTGGCCGCGGCGGCGAAAGAGGCGGGGGCGGAGTGGTTTTTTTCGGGCGTATTGTTTTTGATGCCGGCCTCGGCACGGCAGTTTCTGCCGTTTATCGAGGAAAAATTTCCGCGGCTGGCGAAGCAGTATCGCGAGTGGTACGCGAAGAACGGTTACGCGCCGGAAGCGTATCGGAAGAAAGCTTCAGAGCGCGTGGCACGCATTCGCCAAAAGTTTGGATTTTCCTCGCGGCCATGGGAAGGGGATCGGCCGAGTTTTGTGCAACCGCAGATGTCCCTGGCCTGGGATGCAGGCGCGGTGAGCAGGGAGGTGAAGGGGATGCGTTCCTGCACGGCGGGATAGCACTGTTTTAAGGATGGTGCGGGCGAGGTAAAGCAGGCGTCCCTAGGGGGCGACGATTTCCCAAATCTTGGACAAGTGATGGTCGTCGTGTTCGGCTACGAAATACAGATGATCTACCAGGCGCATGGGTTGTTGCAGGCGGGGATGGAGCAGGGAGCGGGCGAAGAGGGAAGGCTCGAATTTGTTCACGCGATCGAGCAAACGGAGTCGGGCGGCGCGGAATTCGGCCAGAAGTTTTTTTAACCCCTGGGAATTGTGGTTGGCTTCGTGCGTTTTGCGGTTGCTTAGGTCCGCGACCGTGAGGGTTTTTCCGTCCGCGAGGAAGTCTTCCACCCGCGCCAGCCATAGTGGTTCGAGGTCGAGGAGATGGCCGGCGTGTTCCTGGGCGGACCATTTCTCTCCGGGCTTAGCGAGCAGTGCGGCTGGCGGTGCTCCGAGCATGATCTCTTCGAGACGCGCCGGGGTGCCTCGCAAGCGGATGCAGAGGTTCGGGTACTGCTCCAACGGAAAGGTGAAATCAAACTTGCGTTCAAACCAGGGCGGGATTTGGATCATCGTACATTCATACACGTGGATGTGTGGGCGCGTCTAGAAAAGGCAGTTGCAATGAGGGATCCAAATTGTCACCCGCAACTCTGCCAGCAACGTGGGTTGCGATAGCCCTCGAGACCGATAGCGCTCGGCGGAAGAGATTCTCGAAGGACTGCGAGCCGAATCCGTCGCCCAGGAATCTGCAAGCGGAAGTTTGTTGACCTTGCGATTCGCTACGGGACGATGATGCGGGATTGTTCGCGCTTTAGTTCTTGGGCGCCGGGGAATTGGCCGCGCAGGAACTCGATGAATCGGCGGGAGCGGGGGCGGCCGTTGGTGCGCAGGAGGCCCATCCGGTAGAGGAAGACGAGGAGCTGGAAGATTTCGGAGTCCTTGGGATGGCCGAGAGCGTTTTGCGCGGGGGACTGTTTGGTTTCGGTGAGGAAGGCGGCGACGGAATCGTAGAGGCCGCGCTGGAGGGAAGAGGCCGGCGGTTGTTCGTAGACGATGCCGGAAGCGAGGGTTTTGTAAGTTTCGGCGAGGGATTGCAGGGCGGCGAGGACGTCGGGATCGGTGGCGGCGGGTTGCGTGGCACAGAATTTTGCCACGGCGAAGGCGATGGCGGAAAGAAATTGCGGGTGGAGGCGGACAAGATCGGGAGCGAGGCGGACGTCGAGCAGCCGGGCGTCGGGGGGAACCTGGCGGGGGTGAGTTTCTTCGTAGCGGTGGGCGGCGAGGAGATAGGCGCAGTCGGGCGGGCAGTCGAGAGTGACTTCGCGTTCGGTGCCGCAGCAGACGGCGCAGATTTTTTCGGTTTTGGCCGGGCAGAAGCGTTCGGCCTTACGTTTTTGGCAGATGGGACAAGACACAAGAGACCCCTGGGTTGACGAGAGTGCGCGCAAATACCCGATAAACCCTCAGAGGCTAATGCAGGTAAATTCGCGCGCGTTACGGCACGACCCTTCGGCTTCACTCAGGGCAAGCTGAAGTCGTGCCCTCCCTAAGCGGCGGTCCAGAACGCTGTGCGAAGCAGGATATCACGCCATGATGACTTTGTTCTGGAAGCGGCGGGCGGCGATGACGAGGAGCAGGGTGCCCATGACGAAGAGGGCGACGGCGTCGGTCCAAAGATGCTGCCAGCCGGCGCCACGGAGGATGATGCCGCGGGTGATGTCGATGAAATAGGTGGCGGGGACGAAATAGCTGAGGATGAAAAAGAATTTGGGCATGGTTTCGCGGGGAAAGATGTAGCCGGAGAAAAAGATGCTGGGGAGGATGGTGAGGAAGGCGAGCTGCATGGCCTCGGCCTGGGAATTGGCTTTGCTGGAAATCAAGATGCCGAGGGAGAGGGAGACGAAGATGTACGGCAAGGAAAGCAGGGCGAGCAGCAGCACGCTGCCGTGAATGGGCACGCGGAAAATAAAACGCATGAAGGTGACAATCATGCAAAGCTCGAAGAAGCCGATCATCAGGTAGGGCAGCAATTTGCCGAGCAGCAGGCCCATGGGTCGCACCGGAGTGACGAAAAGCTGCTCGAGGGTGCCGCGTTCTTTTTCACGGACGATGGAAAACGCGGTGAGGAATGTGGTGACGTTGAGCAGGAGGATGGCGGTGAGGCCGGGGAGAAAAAAGTTTGGCGAGCGGGAATCGGGGTTGAAGAGGATTTTGGGGCGCATGTCCACGGCGAAGGCGGTGTCGCCGCCGCTGGCGAGGACGCGGCGGAGGGATTCGTCGAGGCCGATGGCGGTGGTGACGTTGATGGCCTGGCCGGCGACGGAAGAGTCGGAGCCGTCGATGAGCACGAGCACTTGCGCGCTCATCTGGTGCAGCAACTTGTCGGAATAATCGACGGGAATCTTGATACCGACGCGGCATTTGCCGGAGACGATGGCGTCGGTGAGATCGTGATCGCTTTCGACGAAACGCACCAGGCGAAAGGTGTCGGAATTTCGCAAGCGGTCGAGGAGTTCGTGGCTTTCGCGGCGGCCGTCGGCGTTGTAGACCACGGTGTTGATCTGTCGGATGTTGGTGTCAATCCCGAAGCCGAGCAAAAACATCTGCAACAGCGGAATGATCAAGGAGAAAAAGAGGGTCCCGAAGTCGCGGCGGACGTGCAGCGCTTCCTTGTAGAAGACGGCGTTGAAGCCGCGGAAGGGATTAACCACGGGACGCCTCGATGTCCGACTGGTGTTTATAGGTGAGCTCGACGAAGACGTCTTCGAGAGAAGGGGCGAGCGGGCGGATTTCCGCGACGACGATGCCTTGCTGCAACATTTGCTCGCGAAGATGATCGAGATCGAGGTCGTCGTCGATCAGCGCGTGGATGGATTGCCCGAAAATGGTGGCGCTGCGGATGCCGGGGATGGTCCGGGCGATGCGCAGGGCGCGGGTGACTTCCGGCGCGGTGATTTCCACGCGATAAGTGCCGGGGGGTTGCACCTCGGGCAACTGACGGAGGGTGTCCGGCGTGCCGTCGGCGATGACCTTGCCGAAGTAGATGTAGGCGACATGGCTGCAGCGTTCGGCCTCATCCATGTAGTGGGTGGTGACGAAAAAGGTGATGCCGTGGGCGGAGAGTTCGAAGAGCAAATCCCAAAGCTGGCGGCGCGCGACGGGGTCGATGCCTGCCGTTGGTTCGTCGAGGAAGATTAGTTTGGGTTCATGGAGCATGGCGCAGCCGAGCGCGAGGCGCTGCTTCCATCCGCCGGAGAGTTGCGCGGCGAGGCGGTTCAGGTAGGGGCTGAGGCCGTTGAGCTGGACGATATCGTCCATGCGCTGGCGCAGGCGATCGGGGGAGAGACCGTAAATGCGGCCGTAGAATGTGAGGTTTTCGGTGACCGTCAGGTCGGAGTACAGGCTGAAATTCTGGGACATGTAGCCGATGTTTTCGCGCACAGTCTCGGGATCCGTGCGCACATTGATGCCGAGAACGGAAGCTTCTCCGCCGGAGAGCGGCAGCAGGCCGGTGAGCATTTTGATGACGGTGGTTTTCCCGCTGCCGTTGGGCCCGAGGAAGCCGAAGATTTCGCCTTTTTCGACGCGGAAGCCGACATCATTCACCGCGGTGAAATTGCCGAAGCGGCGAACTAGATGTTCGGCGGAGATGGCGAGGTTTGCCGCGTCGCTCACAAATCAGCTCCCGGGCGCCAAGGTGACGTCGGCGGCCATGCCGGCGCGCACGCGGTGCGACGAATCGTCGATGCGCACCTTCACGCCGAATACCTGATGGACGCGTTCTTCCACGGTTTGCACGTTGCGCGGAAGAAATTCGGCTTGCTGGTTGATCTGTTCGACGGCGCCGTCGAAGACCTGGTTGGGGAAGGAGTCCACGCGAATCTGGGCCTTCTGGCCGAGATGTACGCGGCCGATCTGGGTTTCGGGAATATAGATGCGGACGTAAATCTGATCGCGCTCGAGGAGCGTGGCGATTGGGGTGTTGGGGGCGATCAGGTCGCCGGGACGCACGTCGAGAACTTCGATGGACGCGGCGGCCGGGGCCAGCACCTGGCGTTCGCGGAAGCGGGCTTCATCATAGGCGAAAGCGGCTTTGGCGGCGGCGATGTCTTCGACGCGATTGCCATTTTCGAGTTTTTCGAGAGTCGCCTGGGTCTGGTGATAGCGAGCGGCGGCGGCGGCGATTTCCTCGGTGCGATAGCCGCGGTGGAGTTCGTCGAGCTTGTGCTGGAGATTTTGTTTTTGCGCGAGGGCCATTTGCCAGGTGGCATCGGCGGTGTCGCGTTGTTGCTTGGAGACGAGATCCTTTTGGGCCAGAGTATCGTAGCGCTGGGCGTCGAGGTGCGCACGGATTTCGTCGGCATTGGCGCGGTCGAGATCGGCTTGCGCGGCGGCGATGTCTTCCTGGCGGTAGCCGTTTAATCGTTGCTCATATTCCGCTTTGGCCTGCGCGGCGGTGGCGCGGGCTTCGGCAATTTCTTCGGGACGGTAGCCGCGCTGGGATTTTTCCGCCGCGGCGCGGGAAGCCGCAAGAGAAGCCGCAAGTTCCTTTTCGTCAAAGGTGATCAGGATTTGCCCGGCTTCCACGGGATCGCCTTCGCGAACGAGAACTTTATCAATGCGCCCGCCGATTTTGGAGCCGACGCGGATGTTGCGGGCTTCCACGGTGCCGGAACCGTGGAGGGAAGCGTCGCGATGGAGCATGCCGGAGGAGTACACGGCCAGCCCGATGAGCGCGGCGACGACGAAAATGGGAATGAGGAACTTGCGTTTCATAACTTCCTTCTGCAACCTCCAACGAGAATTAGTCCGCCGCTTGAGGCGGTGAGGGCGCGCGGCGCGGCGCGAGCCCGGTCCAGAGCACTTCAAAAGCGTCTTCCATCCGGGAAAGCAGCGTAGCATCCGCGTAAAGCGACCAGATCAGCAGCGTTCCAAAAATGGTTTGCCGAAAAACGTGGGCGATCACCTCCGGCTTCAGGTCGTCGCGGATCTCTCCGCGCTCCTGGCCGAGGCGGATCATCTCCGAGTGGATTGCGATTACGCGGTTTTGCAGGTCGAGCATGGATTCGCGAACCGGGGAGTTAGAAAGAAATGCCTGCAGGAGGATGCGGATGATGGATGGATTGCGCATGGGCTCCTGAGTCATGCGCGCACCCAGCGAACGCAGGAAGACGGGCATGGGTTCATTGGTGGTACGCGCTTCGGCGACAGCGGCCTGAAGTTTGCCGAGTTGCATTTCGCCGAAGGCGAGGAGGATGTGATCCTTGCTGGGAAAATAGTTGAAGAAAGTGCCTTTGCCGAGGTCGGCGGCGTTGGTGATGTCTTCGACAGTGGTTTCGGCGAAGCCCTTGCGAGCGAAGAGGTCGAGGGCGGCGCGGAAAAGGCGCTCGCGGCGCTCTGCGGAGTGGCGCTCTCTGCGGTTGGCAGGGAAAGTGGGAGAAGTAGAAAGCATATCGTGACCTACACCCATATATGACCATAGGTCATATTGTGGCGTTTGGCAAGAAAAAAGCCCCGGGAGGATTCTCCCGGGGCAATCTCATAAGTATAGGAATACGTTAGCGTTACTGGTTAGATTTCCTTGCCGGAGGAGAGGTTCTTGGGCGATTTCTTGTTGAGATACGAAATCAGCTTTTGCGCGGAAGAAGGAACCGGTACAACGCCTTGGAAAACAATGTCCTTGGAGGAGACGGACTTTTTGTAGAGCTTTTCGTTGGCGGTGTTGTCCGGGCGGACCGTTGAACCGGCCAGGGAGATTCCTGCGAAGAGGCCACGGGCACGGGAGTAGGAGAGAATTTCCGCGCGCAGGGTGACATCGGTGGAGGCCTCGGCGTTGCGGCCTTTGGGTCCGGCAGCGGCTGAGGCATCGCCGCCGAGTTTTACCTTGGAGCTGAGAATAGCGTTGGCGCCGCGGCCGTTCATGACCAGGAGGACGAAATCAGTGGCCTGGCCGCCGATCTGGAGACCGAAGCTGGCGCCTTCAAGGGCCATCATCGTGGGGGCGCTCCAGGGACCGTTAAAATGTTCGCCGCTGCGGCAGACCATGGCGCCGCGGCCGTAGCTGCCGCCGCCAATGAAGGCGGCTTTGAGAACCGAGGGATAAATAATGACGCAATAGGCTTTATCAATGAGGTCCTGGGGGATGTCGTCGGGAATGTCCATGATTTCCTGAACCACGGTGCCGCAATTTTCCAGGCGGTCGTTTTCTTTTTTGTCGTCAGCCAATAGAGGCGCGCAGAAAAACGAAAGCGCCAGCAAACACAGAAGCATCTTTTTCATTCGAATCCACCTTTTTGAGTTAGTGCCCGCGCCTGAATAGATAAAACCATACGGAGGGCGGAAGTTGCGGGGCGTGGCTGGAGGTGAAGTTGCGCCCTGCTCCTATTCCCGGCGTCGTTGCGGGAGGAAGCGCCCACATACTTTCGACTATACTTTCAGTCCATGGGAATTGCCAAGCGGGGAATTGTGGAAAGCTTTTTGGGAAAGGGCCAGCGGGGAGCGTTTTGGCTGCTGATGGCGCTGGCTCTGGCGCAGTTTGCGGGCGCGCAGGAGAAGGGTTCGCGGGAGAGGCCGGGTCCGTCGTCGGCGCGATTTGCGGAACGGGCTGAGACTCTGCTGGGCGCGGCTCCCGTGAACAAAGGGGAGTGGGGGCTGTTGGTGGTGGACGCGGAGAGTGGCGGGACGTTGTATGAGAAGAACGCCGACAAGTATTTTTTGCCGGCTTCGAATATGAAGTTGCTGACGACGGCGCTGGCGCTGGACACGCTTGGGCCGGAGTGGCGGTTTCGCACCACGATCGAGACCAACGGCACACTGGCCGCGGATGGGAAACTTTCCGGAGATTTGATTCTGGTGGGGCGGGGAGATCCCAATTTGTCGAATCGGAAGTTTCCGTATGAGACCAAGGAAGAGTTTGACGGGCCGCCAGAGCGAGCCTTGGCGGAGTTGGCGGACGCGGTTGCGGTGCGCGGCGTGAAGGAGATTACGGGAGATGTGGTCGGCGACGACAGTTATTTCCCGCGGGAGCGTTATCCGGGCGGTTGGGAAATTGACGACATGGTGTGGGAGTACGGAGCGGCGATTTCGGCGATCGTGGTGAACGACAATACCGTGACCGTGACGCTGACAGCTGGGGAGAAGGCCGACGATGCGGTCACGGTGGAGATTGCGCCGGCGACTCAGGAATTCGTCGTGAAGAACGAGGTCGCCACCGTTCGTGCGAAGGAGAAAGAAGATTTGCGGCTGACCCGGGAGCCGGGCGGGGAAACCGTGGTAATCAGCGGCGTACTGCCGGCGAAAAGTGCGCCTCGGAAGCTGGTGCTGGCGATTCAGGAGCCGGCGTTGCAAGCGGCGCACCTGCTGGCGGAGCAACTCTCGGAACGCGGAATTAAGATTGAGGGCAAAGTGCGGGCCGCTCACCAGCCGGACCCAAATGAGGCGACGCGCACGGTGCTGGCGGAGCACATGTCCGTTCCGCTGAAGGACTCGGTGAAGCTGGTGAACAAAATCAGCCAGAACCTGCACACGGAAGTGCTGCTGTGGACGGCGGCGAGGCAACAGGGGCGCTGGGCGACGCCGGAGGATTTGCAGAAATTTCCGGCGGCGTTTTATGCGAAGGCGGGAATTGCGGATGGCGACGTGATTCAGACGGATGGGTCGGGATTGTCGCGGCACGATCTGGTGACGCCGCGGGCGTTTGTGGCGCTGCTTGCGTACGCGCAGAAACAGGCGTGGTTTCCGGCGTATCTCGCGTCGCTCCCGATGGCCGGCGCGGACGGCACGCTGAACGAACGGATGAAAGAGCCGCCACTGGCGGGAAGAATTCAGGCGAAGACGGGTTCGGTGACACACGTGCGGGCGCTTTCGGGTTATGCGGAGACACCGGGCGGGAGGAAGCTGATTTTTTCGTTTCTGAGCAACAACCAGGGCGGGAAAAATCACGAGCTGCACGTGGCGCTGGATGGATTGTGTTTGGCGATGGTGGAAGAGTTTGATGAGAAGAGAGATGAAAGGAAGCAATGAAGTAAGGATGCAACGAAGATCGGAAGAATTGCACGCGTGAGAGAAGAGAAAATTATTACGGTTTTTGGGAGCTCACGGCCGAAGGAAGGCGATGGGGAGTACGAAGAGGCGCGGGCGCTGGGGAAATTGCTGGCGCTGCGCGGATTTGCGGTTTGCAGCGGCGGCTTTGGCGGGGTGATGGAGAGTGTTTCGCGCGGGGCCAAGGAGGCTGGCGGAAAAACGTATGGAGTGACCGCGGAATTCTTCAAGCGCAAAGCGAATGCGTGGGTGGATACGGAAGTACGGATGAATACGTGGGAGGAGCGGCTGTTTGAGTTGATCCGGCTGGCGGACGGATTCGCGGTGTGCAAAGGCGGGACGGGAACACTGGTGGAGCTTGCGGTGGTGTGGGAGATGCTGAACAAATCGGTGATGGCGGGGAAGCCGATTGCGGTGGTGGGCGATTTCTGGCAGCCGATTCTGGACCGGGTGCGCGAAGTGGAGCAGGGCCCGCGGGCTTCCGCGGGAGGCCGGATGTGGGGCGAGGCGAATGGGAATCTGGTGCATACCACGGCGAACGCGGAAGAGGCCGCGGAATATCTAGCCATGCAGCTGAGAGCGGGAAAATAGAAAACCGAAATTAGAAAATAGAAAAACAAAAAAGATGAGGTTTTAAGAAGGATGTCGCGGTCGGCACAGGACGTTTTGGAGTTCGACAAGCTGCGGGAGTTGCTGCGGCTGCGGACTACGTGTGCGCCGGGGCGGCGGGTAATCGATGCGTTGGAAGTGAGCGCGAACCGCGCGGCGCTGGAGAGCGCATTTGCGCTGATTCGCGAGGCGCGGGAATGGCTGAGGCTGGAGCGCGAGCTGGGATTTGGCGCGCTGGCCGATCCGGAGCAGTGGATGGCCCGGCTGGAAGCGCCGGGAACGGTGCTGGAAGCGGCGGAATTTCTGGACGCGGGGTCGCTGCTGGAAACTTCTGGGTGGCTGAAGCAGCAGTTTCGGGAGGATGCGGACAAGTTTCCGCTGCTGGCGGCGCGTTGCGCGTCGCTGGGCGATTTTCGCGATTTGCAGGCGGCTATCCGGCGATGTGTGTTGCCGAATGGGGAGATCAGCGACGACGCTTCGAGCGCGTTGCGGCGGATTCGCGCGAGCATCCAGCAGACGCGGGATTCGATCCAGAAGACGCTGCGGCAGATTTTGCGGACGCGGCAGGCGGAGAGCGGCGAGGATTACGTCACGCTGCGCAACGATCGATTTGTGATTCCGGTGCGCTCGGAGCACCGGCGAAATGTTCCCGGCGTGGTGCACGGGGCGAGCGGGACAGGGCAGACGGTGTTCGTGGAGCCGTTTGAGACCGTGGAGACGAACAACCAGTTGGTACAACTGACGGAAGATGAAGCCGCGGAGATTCTCCGGATATTGAAGGAATTGACGGAGCGCTTGCGGGCGATGAGCGGGCCGTTGGCGGCCGCGGCGGGAACGATTGCGGAGCTCGACAGCGTGTTTGCGAGGGCGCGATTTGCGCGGGATTTCGATGCGTGCGTGCCGGAGTTTGCGGCAGACGCGGAGTTGCGGCTGGATGCGGCGCGGCATCCGGTGCTGGAAGACAAATTGCGGCGGGAGAATCGCGCGATCGTGGAGATCTCATTGGCGCTGGGCGGCGAGGAGCGGCTGCTGGTGATCAGCGGGCCGAATACCGGCGGAAAAACCGTGGCACTGAAGACCGTGGGAATCGCGGCGCTTTCGGCGCAGGCGGGCGTTCCGGTGACGGCGCAGCGGGCGGTGCTGCCGCTGTTCGACCGCGTGCTGGTAGATATTGGGGATGAACAGTCCATCGCGGCGGACCTTTCCACATTTTCGGCGCACATGCTGAACCTGAAAGCGATGCTGGGGGAGGCTACCCCGCAATCGCTGGTGCTGGTGGATGAAATGGGCACCGGGACGGCGCCGGAAGAGGGCGCGGCATTGGCGGTGGCGTTGCTTGAGGAGTTTCGGAAAAAGAACTGCATCGTGCTGGCGACGACGCACCACGACCGGCTGAAGACGTACGCTTCGAAAACGCCGGGGATTGTGAACGCAGCGGTGGAGTTTGACGAAGTGAACCTGCGCCCGACGTATCGTTTGATGGTGGGCGTGCCCGGAGGATCGAGCGGGATCGCGATTGCGCGGCGGCTGGGGCTGTCCGCCTCGATTATCGAGCAGGCGCGGTCGCTGTTGACTCCGGAAGCGCACGAGGCCGCGGATTTGATCACGTATTTGCATCGTAGCCGCGACGAACTGGACCGCATGCAGAAACAGATGGCGGAAGAAAGACATTCGCTGGAAGAAGAACGGCGCAAGCTACGTTCGGATTGGGTGGGGCGGCAGCAGCAGCGGATTGCGGAGTTGGAGAAGCAGTTCGCGGAGATGCAGAAGCGGTTTGAAGAGAACGTGGCCAGTGTAGTGGCCGCGGTGAAGGACCGGGAATTGCGCGCGCAGGTGGAAAAGAGCGCGCGGCGGAAGTTGCAGGATGTGCGCGGCGAGGCGAAAGAGGAGTTGAACGCCGCGGTGGTGCAGACGATTTCGGAATCGCAGCAGGATTTGGGCATCCGGCTGGAGACAGTAGATAAGGTGAGCACGGAGAGTTTGCAGCCCGGCGTGAAGGTGTGGGTGCGCGGCTTCAGCAAGGCCGTGATTTTGCGGCGCGTGGAAGGATCAACGGCGGAGATTGAGGCCGGGCCGTTGCGGATGAAAGTGGCGGTGGAGGAAATTACCGGAGTGGAGGGCGAGACGAAAGGGAAGACGGCGCTACAGCCAGCGAAGGGAGAGAATATTACGGTCAGTTCCGAGTCAAGCGAAGGCGGAGCGACGGGGGAGATCAACGTGATTGGGTTGACGGTGGAGCAGGCGAGCGAGAAGGTGGACAAATTTTTGGATGAGGCTGTGCTGGCGAACGTCGTTCGCGTGCGAATCATCCATGGTCATGGAACTGGCGCTTTGCGCAAGGGCCTCGGTGAATTTCTGAGGACTCATCCTTTAGTGGATCACGCAGAATTTGAATCGGAAGAACACGGCGGGAAAGCAATCACCGTGGTGGATTTGAAACTTTAAGCTCATGGCGGAAGCGGGATCATTTGCGGATCGGGTGAAGCAGCAGGCGGACATTGTTCGCGTGATTGGCGATTACGTGCGCCTGAAGAAGAGCGGGCAGAACTTCACGGGGTTGTGCCCGTTTCATGGGGAGAAGACGCCGTCGTTCGCGGTGCACCCGGTGAAGCAGATTTTCCATTGCTTCGGCTGCGGCAAGGGCGGAGATGTTTTCAGTTTTGTAATGGAGATGGAGAAGTGCCCGTTCCCGGACGCGGTGAGGATTGTCGCCGAGAAATGCGGCATCCCGATACCCCGGCCGAAAGAACGTACGCCCGAGGAGCGCAAAGAGAACCAGCAGCGGGCGGCGCTGATTGAAATGCACCGCGAGGCGCAGGCATTTTTCGCGCGGCAACTGGAATCGACGGCGGAGGGCCGGGCGGCGCGGGCGTACTTGGAAGACCGCGGGCTGAACACGGAGACGATTGCGCGATTTGGGATTGGATATGCGCCGAGCGGCGGCGATCTGCTCTTGCGCCAGTTGAAGCCGAAGTACGCGGAAAAATTGCTGGTCGAATCGGGGGTGATTTCGCGGGACCAATCGGGGGCGCGACTGTTCGATCGATTCCGCAAGCGCATCACTTTTCCGATCGCCAACGAGTCCGGGAAAATTGTGGCGTTTGGGTGCCGCGCGCTGGGCGACGAGTTGCCGAAGTATCTGAACTCGCCGGAAACGCCGATCTATTCGAAGAGCAACGTGCTGTATCACATGGACCGTGCGAAGGAGCCGATCCGGCGGCAGGACTTTGCGATTCTGGTGGAAGGTTACATGGACGCGATAGCCGTGGCGCGCGCGGGGATCGGCAACGTAGTGGCGAGTTGCGGCACGAGCCTTGCGGAGCCGCAGATCAAGTTGCTAGGGCGGTTCACGAAGCGGGTGATCGTGAATTATGACCCGGACGTGGCGGGGCAAGCGGCGACGGAGCGTTCACTGACGCTGCTGCTGGAGCATGATTTCGAGGTGCGTGTACTGGCGCTGCCGGCGATTGGGGACAAGAAAGCCGATCCGGACCTGTTCATCCGCGAAAAAGGCGCGGAGTCGTACATCAAATTACTGAAAGAAGCGCCGCCGTATGTGGATTATCTGATTGCGCGGGCGCGACAGATGGATTTGAGCACCGGCGAGGGCAAGCAGCGCGCGCTGAATTTCCTGATGCCTTACGTGCAGCGGATTCCGAATCAACTGCTGCGTTCGGAATGGGCCTCGCGGATTGCGCAGCAGTTGCGGATTGACGAACCGGTGTTGCGAGCGGCGCTGAACAAGGCGGCAACGGAGCGCCGCAGCGAGGTGAAAGTGCAGCCGCAACTGGTGGGCAAGCCGGCCAAGCAGATCGAGCGGCGGTTGATCCGGATGCTGGCGGAGGCCGAAGGCTTTAAGAAAGAACTGGCGCAGCGGTTGCAGCAGGCGAGGCTTTACGAAGGACTGGAGACGGAGAAGGTTTTTGCTGCGCTGATAGTCGCCAGCCTTTCCGACGAGCCGATGCAGGCCACAGAGATTGGCGCGCACCTGGAAGAGCGCGATCGCCGCGTTTTTTTTGAAATCTTATTCGAAGACGCGCAAGAGCCGACCTGGGAAGAAGCGGAGAGCTGTGTAGAAGCACTGCGGCGCCGGCAGATCGAGCAGGAACTGGCCAAAGTGCAGCGAACGATTGAGGCTAACCCGAGCGGCACGGGATTGCGGGAGTTACTGGAGCGCAAGCAGCAATTGATGAAAGAGCTTGCGGCGGCGGGATAGGAAGAGAAGGATTCCCAATTTACGATGTTGCGAACGGTGAGAGTTGAGGCGCATCCGTCGAAACTCGGTAACTTTTCCCGACGAGAACAGGCTAACCTGAATCATTCACATGAACACTGCTGATACGAGGATGGTCCGGGTCATTGCCTTCTTCAAACTGGTCAACGCGGTGCTTCTGATTACCGTGGGCGTGGCTGCCCTGAGGTCGCTCCATACAGACATCGCGGAAATGGTGGAATTTTGGGTGCCGAAACTTGGGTTGGGCCCGGGCAGCCGGTTTGTGGGGCGTGTGCTGTTGGAGGCGGCCACTCTGACACCGACAAAGGTGAAGGACCTGGCAGCGGGCAGTTTTATTTATGCGGGGCTGTTTGTTACGGAGGGCGTGGGGCTTTGGCTGCTGAAACGCTGGGCGGAGTGGCTGACGGTAATTATCACGAGTTCGCTGCTGCCCGTGGAGATTTACGAAATCGCGCGGCACCCGAGTGAGATGAAGGTGCTGGTGCTGGTGATTAATCTCGCCTTTGTGGCTTATCTCGTGTTTCGAATTCGGGCCGAGCGCTCCGAATCAAGATGACGATTGATCTGTGAGTGCGCCTTAGTGCAACGGGGTTGCGGAAACGCCTTGGCCACTAAGTCAAAACCGGCACGTTGGCAACTCCTGCGAGGCCGAAGACACGTTGGTAGCGCTCAATCTCTTCCCGCGGACCGAGCACTTTTTGAAAGTTGTCGGAAAGTTTGATGGCCGGCCTGCCATTGGCGTCGTTGAGCTTGCAAACCAGGCTCAGTGGATAGAAGTTACCGCCGCCGCGGGGATCGCAGTTGCGAAAATCATTGGTAAGCAGGGTGCCCCAACCGGCGCTGAAGCGGATGCGGCGTTCGGGAATCCATCTGCGCTCATCGAGAAAATCGCTGGCCTGGCGAAAATCGGTAAGCGCGGCGCCATTGCGAATTCTCCCGGAAAAATGGGCGTGCAGTCCCAGGATGGAGTCTACGTCGAGAGAATCCGAAGCGATGAAGCGCTTTTGCCGTGGGTCGCGGCCGCGCTGTTCGACCCAGGCAATATATTCGTCGCCGGCGAGAAAGGGATCCTTGCTGTCGGCGCGCTGCCCGGTCCAATCCGCAACCCACTCCGGGGCGTTGCGGAGAAACTGCGTGGTGCCAAAGGTGTCCGGAAGCAGGATGAGCAACTCGCCCTGGTACGTTTGCTGCCAGAGATCCAGCAGGCGGTATTGCGAGGTCTTCAATTCTTCGTCGTCATTGGCCATCGCCGCCAGGGCCATGGGCAGTTCGTGCGCGTTGGTGCCGATCGCTTCGAGGTCGTGCTGGTAGGCGAGATAGGTGTTGGAGGTTCCCGTGAAGCTGCTGCCGAGTACATCGCTCATGGCCTTTACGACGTACTCTTGCCACAAGAAGCTGTGGCGGCGGCGGGTGCCAAAGTCGCTGATTTTCAGTCCGGGAGTGCCGCGCAGCCGCTCCATCTTTTCCCAGAGTTTGGTTTTGGCGCGAGCATAGAGAACATCGAGTTCGAATTCGCTGAGGCGCTTGAGGCTGGCGCGGGTCTTGAGTTCACTCATCGCGGAGAGCGCGTAGATTTCCCACAAGGTCGTCTCGGTCCACAAGCCGCGAAAATTGAGGGAGAACTGGCCGTCTTGCACTGACAACTCATAATCTGAGAGCCGGAAATCGCGTTCGAGCCATTCCAGGAAAGCGGGTTCAAAGATGCCGCGGCGTCCGTAGAAGGTGTTGCCCGCGAGCCAGATCAACTCGGATTTATGAAATCGCAACTTCTTGGTCTGTTCCAACTGTTCGCGGAGTTCATGGACATCGATCAGATCGGCAAGGCGCACGTCAGTGGAACGATTGAGGAACGAAAAAGAAGCGGTGGTCTTGGGGAACTGCTTCCAGATGAACTGGAGCATTAGGAGCTTGTAGAAATCGGTGTCGAGCAGGGACCGGGTGATGGGATCAAGTTCCCAGTTATGGTCGTGCGCCCGCCGGGCGAAGTTGATGATCACAATGCATCCACTTTACCCTAGTCAGAGCAGTCTGCGGAAAAGGCTGGGGATTGGGCAGGGTTTGTGGGATGGCTTGGAACTGCGCCCGCCTCGGACCCTTCGGCTACGCTCAGGGCAAGAGGCGGCCTCTACGGCGGCCGGGGGCTCTAATTTGGTCGGACAGGCTTTGGACGCCGGACTTCGGGCTGTGGAAGCTTTCGCCCGGCGGGAAGCCAGAGAGAGCCAAATTGGCGCTAAAGCCTTTATGCGGTAGGAAATTCGAGGCCTGGCAGGGGGCCGAAATCTTCCACCCTGGGCGAAGATATCCACAAACTAAAACATTGACGCAGTGGGACTTAAGCATGTAACGTAGAAGGGTTGTGCGGATAACGGGTTCGTGCGTCCCGGCATCTATATATTATGTTCATGGTGCAAGGGGCCGTTGCGAACTTTTTCCGATGTGACTTTTTCGAAGTGAAAAGGGCGCGGCAGGCGGGCAAGCGTGCGGCAGCATCCAGGACACAGCACGGCGCATAGGGCTTCACCGAAAAAATTGAGAGTCTTTCGGGGGATTCGCTCCCTCCCATCGCCCATTGCGGGCTTTCTCTCTGCATTTCGTGTGGACAATGCGCGCAACTTAAGCGGTGAAGTTCGCGCGAAAAGCCAGAGACAAGTTTAGGAAACGGGAGGAGTGCAGTGGCAGCAACCGGTTTAGAGGAAAAATATGATGCAGTACGCCAGCTTATTGCCGTCGGCAAAGAGCGCGGGTACCTGCTGTATGACGAAGTAAACGATTCCCTTCCTGCGGAAGTGCATTCTTCGGAAGAGATCGACGACCTTCTGACTACATTTGAACGCAACGGCATCGAGATTTACGAAGATGCGGCTTCGGCGAAAGCGGCGCGCGCGGTGGAAGTGTCTTCCGACCACGGCGACCGCGATGCGGTGGTGAAGGACGACGGCCACGCGGAAGAAGGCAGCGACCTGGATCTGACGCCAGGTTCGCTGGAAAAGACCAACGATCCCGTGCGCATGTACCTGCGCGAAATGGGCACGGTGCCGTTGTTGACGCGCGAAGGCGAAGTGACCATCGCGAAGCGCATTGAGCGCGGGCAACTGGTGGTGATGAAGGCCATCACCCGCTCGCCGATCGTGATCAAGGAACTGATTGCGGTTGGAGATGATCTGCGCAAGGGCGCGCGGTCGATCAAGGAAATCGTCCAGTTCGACGACGAAGAGCTGACCGAAGAGAAGATCGCGAACAAGACCAAGCAGACGCTGAAGTATATCGAGAAGATCGCTAAGCTTTACGAGTTGGCACTGAAGCAGGCCGTGAAGCTGGATAAGACGGCGAAGGCGAAGAAGAAGCAGTACATTCGCGCGAAGTGGGAAGTGGCGCGGACGCGTATTGCGATTTCGCTGGAAATTCGCGACATCGACTTCAACCCGTTTGAAAAGAAGCGGCTGATTGACAAGATGCGCGGCACGGTGGAGCGCTTGCAGTCGCTGGAGCGCGAAGCAGGCCGCCTGGAGCGGCGCGCGGACGTGTCCAAGGGCGATAACGCGGCGGAAGCGCGGCGCGAACTGCGCACCCGGCGTTCGGAGCTTAAGGACATCGAAGAGGCCAGCGAAGTCGGGCTGACCGAACTGAAGCGCACGCTGACCATCATTCACCGCGGGGAAGCGGAAGCCGAGCAGGCGAAGAAGGAATTGATCGAAGCCAACCTGCGTTTGGTGGTTTCCATCGCCAAGAAGTATACCAATCGCGGTTTGCAGTTCCTGGATTTGATCCAGGAAGGCAACATCGGCTTGATGAAGGCCGTGGATAAATTTGAGTGGCGCCGCGGCTACAAGTTTTCGACATACGCGACGTGGTGGATCCGCCAGGCCATCACCCGCGCGATTGCCGACCAGGCGCGCACCATCCGCATTCCGGTGCACATGATCGAGACAATCAACAAACTGGTGCGCACCAGCCGTCAGCTGGTCCAGGAACTGGGGCGCGAGCCGACCAGCGAAGAGATCGCCAAGCGCATGGACATTCCGGTGTCCAAGGTGCGCAAGATCCTGAAGATCGCGCAAGAGCCGATATCGCTGGAGACGCCGATCGGGGAAGAAGAAGATTCGCATCTCGGCGATTTCATCGAGGACAAGGCGGTGGTTTCGCCTTCGGACGCGGTCATCAACCTGAACCTGAAGGAGCAGACGTCTTCGGTGCTGAAGACGCTGACGCCGCGCGAAGAGAAAGTCATCAAGATGCGGTTCGGGCTGGATGACGGCAGCGAACATACGCTTGAGGAAGTCGGGCAGTCGTTCGCGGTGACTCGCGAGCGCATCCGGCAGATCGAAGCGAAGGCGCTGCGCAAGCTGCGGCATCCGTCGCGTTCGCGCAAGCTGCGGGCGTTTTTGGAAGGGCCCTCGCGGGATTACCTATAGAAAGAAGTTTGGCCAGGATAACAACGAAAAACGCCCGGCGATTGCCGGGCGTTTTGGTTGTTACAGAGCTATGGGTTCAGTTGGCTCGACATTCCTGCCGAGCGCTTACCATTTGTCCTGGTCGCCCTTGCCGAAGAGGTCAGACATTACGTTGACTCCCGGATCACAGGCGTGGTTGAGGCAGGAAAGCCCGAACGCGCCTTCGAGCGATTTCAACAGCGAGAAGCTGTTGTAATAGTTCCCGCTCTGGACGCCCTTGGGGCCGCCATAGCTGCTTTCGACGGTCAGCACGACTTTGTTCTGGTTCGGTAGGGGAAACAAGCCGTTGGGGGTCGTAGTGATCCCGCTGTAATCGTTTTCGTCCCACACGATGACGATCGCGCTGCGGCCGTCGTGCCAAGCCGGGGAAGCGTGGATAGCGCCGACCAACCGCTCGATGGTCACATCGCCTTGCTGGATCAAACCAGGGTTCAGACTGACCTGCGTACCGTTGGTGAATCCATTTGCGTCACCGAAGTCGAAACCACAGAACGCGTCACTATTGCCACGTCCGTGCTGGTCGTCACATTGATTCGGTGCAATGAAAGCGAAATCTGGCACATTGCCCGTTGCGAGGTCCGCATACAGGCCACGCGGACCGTCGAAGCCGACGATGTTCTTCAAGCTGTTGTTCGGCTGGGTTCCATCCTGGATGTCCTTGAAGTACGCGAAGGGATTGTGTTTCACGGCATAAGCTTGCACGACGCTCTTTGAGGTGAGGGGTGCGAGGAGAGTGCTATTGCCATGGCTGTCGAAATCCAGGTTGGTCACCGTGCCGTTACTGTAGTTGACCCCGCTCACGGAACCGAGCGGCAGGCTTTCCTGGTAGGTTTTCCAGCTCTTGTCAGCTGCAACGAGTTGGTCGGCTATCGTCTTGCCCACGGTGGGCGCCGCCGGGACGGACTTTACACCGTCGATGTCTGCCAGGTACGGGATAACGACGTTCCCGTTGCTGTCCGTGCCGACTTCGTTCCAATTGTCAACGGCAGGAGTCTCGGCGTCCTTGCCGGTTCCGGCGATTGGGCAAACAGTGCCGGTTTCAATTGGGACCGGCGCATTGTTCCCGGCGTCGTCGGCGTTGACTAGTCCGCTCTGAAGGTTGGTGGTGCAAATCAGACTACCCCAATTGGGTGCGTTGTCACTGCGGACGCCAAAGTTGGAGCCGCCGACGATTTCAAGGTAGTTGGTAAGGCTGGGATGCCCGACAGCAAAATAATTGGTTGCAAAATTTACTTTCCCGTTTGCGATCAAGCTGTTCAGGTAAGGCTCGTTGGGATTGTTGATGACCTGATAGTAGCCGTGGTTCTCCATCATGATGACGAAGACGTGGTCGAAGTGTTGTATGCCTTTCACCTCATGGTCTTCGTTTGCGAAAGCTGGACTAACCAGCGAAGCGGCCGCAATCAGGGCTGCCGCTGACTTCAGTGTGAACTTCATTTTCATTGTTTTTCCCTCTCCATGAATTGCCGAGAAAATATGCGATCTAAGATGGGTAATCACCGGCCCGGCGGGGGGACGTGCGCGGGACGCACCGCTCAGGCTCCGTCAAAAACCCGGAAGCGGAACAACACCGCAGACCGCAGAGGAGAGTAGAGGTACCAGGTTACAGTGAGAAATATGAATGGTTACAGTTCTGTCAAAGCTCTGGAAAGGGCATGGGAGCGCTGCGGGAAATGCGTTTCGCGGGTGCCGGGACCTCAGGCCGAGGGGACAGCGCGCTGAAAGTGCCGAACAAACCGGAAAAACGAGAGAAACAGGCCGATGAGAAAGCCGCCCAGCACCGCGAGCGTGGCCCGCAAATTGAACCGGCCATCGGGAGCCAGGTTGGCGCGGAGAGCAAGAAAGGTCCCGGAAATCAGCACGAACAGCAGGCCGCAACCGAACCAGCCCATCATGGCGGAGATGCGTTGGGGCATCTGCGGATAGTAGTAGGCCATCCTCACCAGGCCCACTAGAAGCAGGACGACGTACAGAATTCGGGGAAGACGTGGGTCATCCACACGGCACCTCAATAGTTTTAGTTGTTCTCAGGTTAGGATGGTGCCGCGAACGCGGCAACGAGTTTGGCGCCCGGTGTGTCCAGTAATTCCTTGCGTTTCCTGGAGGAATCCGGGACATTGGGAATTCCCAGCGGATTTGAAATCAACCTGCGACTTGTGATCACTCAATGAACAAAAGACAGAAAATTCTTGCCGTCGTCATTTGCTTGCTGCTCGTTCTTGGAATCTATGGTTACTGGATTTCGCGGGAGCCAGAGGCTACACGCGTTGAGAAAGCCGCCAAGAAGGCCAATCGGGCGGGCGCCAGTTTGGTGGACCAGACGCCGCTTAAGACCGCGCAACAATTGGCGCAACTTGCCGCCACGCACGAGGAGCGCACCTTGGCCCAGCAGGCGCTGCGGATAGGGGACTACGAAGTCGATCTGGCTTTCGATACCGCACTCCGCGACGCCTTGCTGCATCCGCCGCCACTCAGCGCGGAAGCCAAGGAAATCCAGGATCGCTTGCAGAAAGCGGAGCGGCTGCTGAAGGGGGATCAGGACCGGGCCAAGCAGCTTTCCGAACAGGTTGCAAAAGCCCCGGAAGCGAAACGCGAAGCGCTCGAAGAGGATCTGGTGCAGGCTCAGGCGGACATGGACCTGGACCAGGATGAGGTGGACGACGCGCGAGAAGATTTGGCTCGAGCGGGTGGCAATCTGGCCGACCGCATCCAGCAACTGAAAAAGGATCACGAGGAAACGGCGCACAACACGGCTTCGGCGATTCCGACCGGCGCGCCGCCAGCGGACCAGATCGGTCTGTTGCAGCGCGCGAAACAGTGGATGGCGCTGCGTTCGGAGAAGCAGCAACTCGAAGACGCCAAGTCAAAAGCGGATGCCGCAGCCGTGGCCCTTGCGGCGCAGCATAACGCGCTGGACGCGAAGATCGCGGAGGAGAAGGAAAAATCGCCAGAGATGTCGCGGCACTCGAAGAAACGAGCGGAGGGAATTGCGGTGGCCTTGCGCTCGACCGGGGAGAAAAGCGCGGAAGAATCGGCGGCGCTGCTGCAGAAGACGCGGGAAATTGCCGAGGACCAGAAAACGCTCGCGGCGCTCGACAAGCGCGTGGAAGCCCACAAGGAACTTTCCGCGATCTACAGCCAGTGGAGCCAGTTGGTAGGCGCGCGGCAATGGATTGTGTTTCACCGCGCGCTGGTCGGCGTGATCGTGATTTTGTTGATTGCCCTGGTGGCGTTGTTTTTCAGCACGTGGATGAATACGCTGGTCAATAAACTCTCGATGGACCGGCGGCAGATTCAGTCGCTGCATACGGTGACGCGAGTGTCGCTGCAGTTTGTGGCGCTGCTGCTGATTTTGCTGGTAGTGTTCGGATTGCCGGGACAGTTGGGAACGTTTCTTGGGCTGGCCGGCGCGGGCTTGACGGTGGCGCTGAAGGATTTCATCGTGGGATTCCTGGGGTGGTTCGTGCTGATGGGCAAGAATGGAATTCGCCTGGGCGATTGGGTGGAGATCAATGGAGTGACGGGCGAAGTTGTGGAGATCGGGCCGTTCCATACCGTGCTGCTGGAGACCGGAAATTGGACCGACTCCGGGCATCCCACCGGGCGGCGGGTGACGTTCACCAACAGTTTCGCAATTGAAGGACACTATTTTAATTTTTCCACCACCGGGCAGTGGCTGTGGGACGAACTTACCGTGGTGTTGCCCACCGGCAAGGATCCTTATCCGATTGTCGAGGCCATCCGCAAGAAAGTGGAAGATGAGACGCGCGAGAGCGGCAAGCAGGCGGAGGAAGAGTGGCGGCGCGCGGCCAGTTCGCGGGAGATGAGCGGGTTTTCCGCGGTGCCGGCGATCAGCGTGAAGTCCGTGCTGGGCGGGGTGGAAGTGGCGGTGCGCTATATTGCGCGGGCCAACGAACGCTTTGCGCTGCGGGCAAAATTGAACCAGGCGGCGGTGCAATTGTTAGGTGGGGCGGAGGAAAGCTGGCCGGTGCAGAAGTAAGTCTGGTTTCACGCGGCTCCGCTTTGGGAGCGCACTTGCTCGCTGGTTAAGCCGTACAACGGCGGCGTGGGTACGTCCAGCATCGCGAGATACAGGTAGATTTGCCCGCGATGGTGGATTTCGTGTTCGATCATCAGCCGCAGCCATTTCCATTTGGTGATTTCCACTCCGCCTGGGGTTTTGCATTTGGTCTGCAGATCCGCGTCGCTAAGCGCGGCGAAGATTTCCAGCGATTCCCTGTGCAGGCGGTCCATCAAAGCCAGGACATTTTCATAGCCGTCGGCGAACTCTTTGCCGTGGCTCCTATATTGGCTGGGCTTCCCTTGCAGATTTTCTCCCCAAAGATAGCGTTCGGTGACCGCGAGGTGCCGCAGGAGATCGCCAAGCGTGAATTTAGCCGGCGCGTAAGTCCAATCGAGCTTGTCGGGCGGGATGCAACGCGCTACGCGCATGGTGCGTTCGCGGACGGTGCCAAAGTAGTTGAGGAAAGGTTTGATGGTTTGGATTTCCATGAGGACCTTCACTGCAGCTTGCCCGAGCTCAATAATCGACGGCCAAGTGCCAGCGAATGCTGTTCGCTCTCGCCAGTTCGAGGACTCTGGCAAATTCCTGCAACTCCGCCGCTATATGATCTTGATCGCCCATGGAAGACTCTGCACTGCTTTTCAGAAGCGCGTGAACCGTCCGCAGCCCTTCCTCAGCCGTGAACCATTCTCCGCCGAGCTTGGAGGTACTCGGTGCCGTTTCAAGGTCCTGTTCGCTCAGCAAAGAGCCCAACTCCTCTGCGGAGATACTGAAGAAGCCCATTAAGGTGGTAACGCCTAAATGCTTTGCCAACTCCTCCAGTTCCTGGCTCTTCTTCGAGAGAAAGCTTCCGTTTACGTAGACGTCGGTATTGGGGATCTTTCTCTCCAGGACAATATAAAGTGATGGCATCGGTGGGGTTCCTCAATCATTTTCGGGCAGGCGCCATGTTAGCGCAGGAGGGCGCGGGCGCGCGAGGCAGAGAACGTGGCGCCGGCGTACATCGCGGCGAGGAGAAAGAATCCGGTGGCGATGCTGAAGCGCTGGCCGATCCAGCCCAGAGAGAAGCTCATCGCCAGCTGCAGGATAGTGGCGATGATGGCGAAGGCCGACTGGGTGCGGCCCATGAAGTGGCGCGGCACGATGGACATTAAAGAGGATTGCGCGACGATGCCGCCGAGCGCGCGGAAAAATCCGAAACAGCCCTGCAGGATTGCCGCTCCGAGTAAGAATGTGACGAATGGCGCTGCCACATGGCCCAGCGCCAGCCCCGCCATCACTGCCACGTACAGCGGCAGGCGTATTCGCTGGGGGAGTTGGCTGGTGATGAGGCCTCCGGCGATCGCGCCGATGGCCCAGCCCGCTTCGATGAAACCGAAGCCGCGAGAACCGGAGTGCAGGACGTCGTTGGCCAGCGCGACCACGATTACGTTGGAGCTGACAATGCTGGCCATCAGGATGGCGTGGGTGATGCCGAAGGCCAGCACCACCGGTTGCTGGCGCAGGTAGCGAAAGCCTTCCTTCATGTCCGCGGCGTACATCGCCAGCGACAATCCCGCTTCAGCGATTTCCGGGTTTTCACCGCTTTCGAGAGCTTGCGAGGCGGTGTCCGCGGATTCGGAGTATTCGCGCGGATACTGCCGGTGATCGCGCGGCGAAACGTAGCCCCGGCGCATTTTGTAGAGGCAGAATGCGGAGACGAAGTAGGTGAGTCCGTCGATGAGGAGAATTCCGGCGATGCCCATGTTGTCGTAGAAAAAGCCCACGAACGTGCCGGCGAGCAACATGCCGCTTTGCACGCCAACGAGTACGGAAGCGTTGGCGCCGGTGAACTGGCTGGGCGGCACCACTTCCTGGACCAGCGCGTTCACGTTGGACCAGTAAACCGCGGAGCCCGTGCCGGTGATCAAGGTCATGAAGTAGAGGTGCCAGATTTGCAGGTGGCCGTGCCATGCGATGTAGGCAATGCTCAGGACCGCGAAGCCGCGCGCGAGATCAAGCAGCACGCCGAGGTAACGGCGGTCGATGCGGTCAATCAGGACGCCGCCGAGAAACGGAACTACCAGGCCCGGCAGCGTGACCACGATCACCTGCCAACTTACGGCCACTGTGGAGTGCGTGGCCGACATGATGTACCAGCTCACGCCGATGAAGTTCATTCCGCTGCCGAACAGCGAGACGAACATCGCGGTGAAAAAATAGCGGAACCCGCGCTGCTGCCAGAGCAGCGACCAGTCAACCCGGTGTGTGACCGCGGTGGCCATCGAGCTTTTCAGTTTACTTGATTCTGCATCCGCGCCTGGTAGTGGCTGACGAGCCCGTTTCCGCCCTGGACGTTTCCGTGGGAGCGCAGGTGCTCCTGCTGCTGCAGGATATGCAGCACGAATTGGGGCTCACCTACGTTTTGATCTCCCACAGCTTGCCGGTGGTCGCGCAGATGGCCACGCACATCGCGGTGATGCGCGCTGGGCAGTTCGTGGAGTTCGGGCCGGCCAATCTCATTCTGGAACACCCCGAAGGCGGCTACACTAAAGAATTGCTGGCGGCGGTGCCGGAGATACCGCCTCCCGGCTAGATGTGATATTTTTTCGCCAGGTCCTGCGTAGTACTCGTAACCAGTCGCGAGAGCAAGTTTACGAATTGTCATCCCGAACCCGCGTCGTTTGCGGGTGAGGGAACTGCTTTTCGTTTAAATCGAAAAAAACCAGATTCCTCACCCCGTTCAAAAGGCGAACAGGGTTCGGAATGACAAGTCTGGGTTTTTCCAGCGGCAGGTCGGCCTAAGCTCAAAACGTCTCTGTGGTGGAGGGTCCTCGATGGCAACCATTCCCGTGCCTGTGGCCGAACCGCAGGCTTCCATCTCCGCGTTTGGCCGGATCATCGGCGTGCTCTTTTCTCCCAAGACGACTTTCGCCGACATCGCGCGCAAGCCCAGTTGGGCGCTTCCGGTGGTGCTCTCCACGATTCTGGGCATCGCTTCGGTGGTCGCACTGAACCAACGTGTGGACTGGCGCGATTTCATTTCGCAACAGATCGAAAAGAGTCCACGAGCAGCGAATCTCTCCGCCGAGCAAAAAGAAAAACAGATCGAGATATCAGTCAAAGTAACTGTTTACATCGTGTACGTTGCCGGCGCGATTGGTTCGATAGGTTTTGCGCTGGTGGTGGGCTCGGTGATGATGCTCGCTTACAACCTGCTGGTGGGCGCGGGGGCCAGCTTTTCGCAATCCTTTGGGATCGCGGCGCACACTCTGGTCGTTGGGCTCGTGAGCACACCGATTTTTCTGCTGGTCCTGTTTTTGCGACCTCCGGGAACCATAGATCCGGAAAATCCGGTGGCCACGAATCTGGCGGCGCTGCTTCCGGAAGATTCCGCCAAATGGCTGTTTGCCCTGTGCAAGTCGCTGGATATTTTCACGATCTGGATGCTGATCCTGATTGCCATTGGATTTGCCGCGGTGAATCCCAAAAAACTAAAAGGCAGCAAGTCTTATGCCGTCGCTTTTTCCGTGTGGGGAGCGTTGGTTGTGGTGAAGGTACTCTGGGCCTTCGTTACCTCCTGATAGACTAGATAGGTGAATTTTTCGTTTGAAGTTTTGCAAAATGATCCGAGCGGCGCGCGCCGCGGACAACTGAAGACGCCGCATGGCGCGATTGAAACGCCGGTATTCATGCCGGTGGGCACGGCGGCGACGGTCAAGGGCCTGACGCAGGAAGCGCTGGAAGCCCTCGGCGCGAAGATCATCCTCGCCAACACGTATCATTTATATCTGCGGCCGGGGCACGCGCTGATCCGCAAGCTGGGCGGGTTGCACAAATTCATGTCGTGGAACGGTGCGATTCTCACGGATTCGGGCGGCTACCAGGTGTTCAGCCTTTCGGAATTGCGGAAGATGACCGATGAAGGCGTACGCTTCCGCTCGCACCTGGACGGCTCCGAACATCTGCTGACGCCAGAGAAGGCAGCGGAAATTCAACTCGCGCTGGGGTCCGACATCGCCATGGTCCTCGATGAATGTATCGAAACGCCCGCCCCACGCAACATCGCGGAAGCGGCGTTGAAGCGCACTACCGATTGGGCTCGCCGCGCGCGGCAGTATTTTCTCCAAGAAACGCAACGCAACGGCGAAGCGGCGCAATGGCAGTTTGGCATTGTGCAAGGCGCGACTTTTCCCGATTTGCGGAGAGAGAGCGCGCGGCAACTTCTGGAACTCGAGTTTCCGGGATACGCCGTCGGCGGCCTCGCCGTCGGCGAGCCGCACGAAACCACCTGCGAGATGACTGTGGAAGTCACCGCGTTGTTGCCGGAGGATCGCCCGCGGTATTTGATGGGCGTCGGGCGGCCGGAGCAAATTCCCGATTACGTGGCGCGCGGCATTGACATGATGGATTGCGTGCTGCCCACGCGTGCGGCGCGTCACGCTTGCCTCTATACTAGTGAAGGGCGCGTGCTGATCAAGAACGCGCGGTACATTGAAGACCAGCGGCCGATCGATCCGAATTGTCGTTGCGCGGTGTGCCGGCGCTACACCCGCGCGTATCTTCGGCATCTCTTCGCTGCGGGAGAAATCACCGCGGCGATTCTGGCCACCCATCACAATGTCCACTTTTACCTTGACATAATGCGGCAAATCCGAGAGGCTATCAGTTTTGGACATCTTGCAAATTTCGCAACAGAGCTGCGCGCGCGTTATTCGGCGGGCCCAGCCTGAAGCGAGCCGCCCCGGACGCTCGCAGGGCGTTTAACGGCGCAGGCAACCCGCACAAGTCGAGTCTCAGCAGGAGAATCGAGCGGGAAGGGAAGCGGGAACCCACCCGCTCGAGGATGGTATTCTCTCCTTCCGGCCGGGGCGCGGCCCGCAGGTTGGTTCATCGGGCCGATTCAGGGAAAATTCAGAAGGTATGGAGCATTTCGGAACATGAATCTGGCAGCACTAATTTTCTGGCAAGCCGGCGGCATCGGTGGCCTTGGGGGACTTGGCGGTTTTCTTGTTCCGCTCGGGCTCATGTTCGGGATTATGTATTTTCTGGTGATTCTGCCGCAACAGCGGCAGCGCAAGAAGGTGCAGGAGATGCTGGCGGCCGTGAAGAACGGCGATAAAGTGATTACAACGGCGGGCATCTACGGCACTGTGAATGGTATGGACGGCGATACGGTCATTCTGAAGATCGCCGATAATGTAAAAATCCGCATCGCGCGGGCAGCGATTGCTCAAGTGGAGGCATCCGAAGATGCGAAATAACCCCACGGGCCGCTGGATTTCGCGCTCGATCTCTTAACCATGAACCCTAATCTGAAGTGGAAAGCTCTGTTCATCCTCGCAGTCATCGTGCTGTGCATCTTTTCGGTTGTCGGCTTGCCGACTTTCCCGACCTCGGTCACACAACTCAAGGATAATTTCACGCACCAGATCAAGCTGGGCCTGGACCTCCAGGGCGGCACGCACCTGATTTTGCAAGTGCAGGTGCAGGAAGCCATCGCCCAGGAGACGGACCAGATGGTGGAGCGGCTTACCACCACCATGCGCAGCAGGAATATCCGCTACGACGAAGTGCGCCGCGCCGACGATACCCACATCCTGGTGAAGAATGTTCCTTCCGACCAGGTTTCGCAGTTTCGCGACCTGATTCACGAGCAGTATGAAGGCATCTGGGAACTGGCGCCGGCGCCGGGCGACCCGACGGCCTACATGCTCACGCTGCGCCCGAGCGAAATTGCGCGTATACAGGAATCCACGATGACGCAATCGCTTGAGACCATTGAGCGCCGCATCAACGCTCTCGGTCTCACCGAGCCCACCATCCAGCAGCACGGCACCAAGGAAAACGAAATTCTTGTGCAGCTTCCCGGCGAAGGCGATCCCGAGCGCGCAAAAGATGTTATTCGGGCTGGTGGACAACTCGAATTAAAACTGGTGGAAGGCTCCACGCCTTACCCATCCGAGGCCGCCGCCATGGCCGCACACGGCGGAGTTTTGCCGGCGGGCAGCGAACTGCTGAAGGAGCGCCCGGAATCTCATATCCGGCAAAGTCCCACGGACACCAGCGAAAACTGGTATCTCGTCAGCCGCACGCCGGTGGTTACCGGCCGCGATTTGCGCAGCGCCACCGAGAACCGCAACACGGATATGCCCGGGCAGTGGCAGATTAACTTTGTGCTTTCGAACGAAGCCGCGAAGCGCTTCGGTCCATTCACCGAACAGAACAAAGGGCGGCAGATGGCTATTGTGCTGGACCACCAGGTCTATTCAGCACCGGTGATTCAGAGCCGCATCGAAGACCAGGGCCGCATTGACGGCAACTTTAGCCAAGAGGCAGCGCACGACCTTGCGTTGGTCTTGCGTGCCGGTGCTTTGCCTGCCTCGATCAAATATCTGGAAGAGCGCACCGTTGGGCCATCGCTGGGCGCCGATTCAATTCGCCACGGCGTGCAAGCCTCGGTTCTCAGCTTGCTGGTGGTAATGGTTTTCATGGTTTTCTACTACCGCTTGTCGGGTGTAAACGCGGTTCTTGCATTGATTATCAACCTGGTGATCTTGCTGGCAGCACTCGCCATGTTTGGAGCGGTATTGACCCTGCCAGGCATCGCGGGCGTGATTTTGACCATCGGTATGGGTGTGGACTCCAACGTACTGGTGTTTGAACGTATCCGTGAAGAACTGCGCAACGGCAAGTCCTCTGCGGCAGCGGTGGACGCGGGCTTCTCCAAGGCGTTCCTGACCATCATCGACACCCACGTAACCACGGTCGTATCGGCGTTCTTCCTGTTCATTTTTGGAACGGGCCCCATCAAGGGCTTCGCGATCACCCTGACTATCGGCTTGATCGCCAACGTGTTCACCGCCATCTACGTTTCCAAGACGATTTTCCAATACCACCTGGGCAAGATGGACCGCCAGGCTGAATTGAGTATCTAGGTACAGCCAATTAGTTCCGGTACTACCCCATCGAATGGGGGCTGGGAACAAACAGGAACTTGTTGGAGTCTAAAGAAGGGAAGCGCGAAACGGCATGATCGAGCTCTTTAAACAGCCCAATCTCGACTGGATGGGCAAGGCCAAGTATTTCTTTGCCTTAAGCGGTATTCTATTGGCCCTTGGCTGGGCCGCCATTTTTCTGCACGGCGGAATTAAGTACGGCATCGATTTTAGGGGTGGCACCGACGTGGACGTACGTTTCGCCAAGACGCCCGATGTCGAACAACTCCGGAACGGCCTGCGAGCCCAGGGTCTGGGCAATAGCGAGATCCAGAGCATCAGTGATATTGCCAACCCGAACTCCAACGAGGTCTTGATCTTCGTGGCACAAGTTGGGGAGGGCGATCAGGCGCTCGACGAAGCCAAGGCCAAGGTTCTCAGCGCTCTCAATGCTACCTATGGTGTTTCCAGCTCCGGAAAACAGGATTTCAATGCCGCCACACCCACTTCCCTGGCGAAGTACTTGTCGGAGAAAGATCCTCTTACGCTTTCCGTGAGCGCCGGCGACAAGTATCAGCAACTGGCCAAGGCGCTGCTCGCCTATCGTGACAGAGACAAGAATGGCGTGCTCACGAATATCGACGACCTTTCGCAGGTGAGCGGCGCAACGCCGGGCGTCATCTCCGCACTCAAAGACGGTTATTCTCTCGCGCCTTTCGCCATTCGCAACGCGGAAATCGTCAGCGCGAAGGTTGGTGGCGAACTTCGCAATCAGGCCATAAGAGTAACCCTCTATGCTTTGGCAGGCATGCTGGTATATATTGCCTTCCGGTTCGAGTGGGTGTACGGCGCCGCGGCGGTTCTGGCGGTGTTTCACGACGTCCTGATTACGCTGGGTCTATTCAAGATTTTTGGATTTGAAATTTCGCTAACGGTCATCGCAGCTTTGCTTACCCTGGTTGGTTACTCGATGAACGATACTATCGTCATCTTTGACCGCATCCGGGAAAACAGCCGCCTGTTGCGCAAGGAACCATTCGCAGACATAGTTAACAAGTCGATTAACCAGACGTTGTCGCGAACCATCCTGACCAGCGGATTAACGTTTCTCACCGTGCTCGTCCTGTTCCTGATGGGCGGCCAGGTGCTTCGGGCTTTCGCCTTTGCCCTGGTGGTGGGAATTGTGGTAGGAACGTACTCCAGTTTTGGTATCGCCGCGCCGCTGGTCGTCGCCTGGAACAATTGGCGGGGACACGGCGGAGCAGCAGTCACCGGAACCGCAGCCGGCAACAAAACCCGTGGGAGCGATGGTGGGCAGCCCCGCCTCGCACCAGCCGGGAGGAGGTAGTACTCACCATGTTTGAGGAAATGGTCGTATCCACTTCGACGAGCCAGAAGACGAACAAGCCTGTGACGGTCTTCATCTCCATGGCGGTCCAGGTTCTGTTCCTCGCCATTCTCATCCTGATTCCGTTGATCTACACGGAAGCGCTGCCGAAGACGCTGATGTCTTCGATCCTTCTGGCGCCGCCTCCGCCACCTCCGCCACCTCCGCCGCCGGCCGCTGTGCAGGTGATTCGCAAGCCCGTGGCGCATTTGATGGACGCCGGCAAGTTGGTGACGCCGAAGGCTATCCCGAAGGACCTCAAGGTAATTAAGGAAGAAGCGGAGCCCGACATGGGCGCCGGCATGGTCGGTGGAGTTCCCGGCGGTGTTGCCGGCGGGTCCGCTGGCGGTGTGCTCGGCGGCGTCATCGGTGGCGCCGGCAATGCACCTCCTCCGCCTCCCAAGGCCGCGAAGCAGCGCGTTACTGTTGGTGGTAACGTGCAAGCCGCGCGCCTGGTCAACCGTGTTCAGCCTCTCTACCCGCCCCTTGCGCGTCAGACGCGCATCAGCGGCACCGTAAAGCTGCACGCCATTATCGGCAAGAATGGTGCGGTGGAGCAGTTGACGGTGGTTTCGGGACATCCACTCCTTGTGCAGTCCGCACTGGACGCCGTCCGTCAGTGGCGCTATCAGCCAACGCTGCTGAACGGCGACCCGGTGGAAGTGGATACCGAAATTGACGTGATTTTCTCTCTAGCACAGTAAGTTGTTCAACGGGGCGGCGCGGGTGTCGTGGGACGTACGCGCCGGTCTGAGTCCGCAGTCGAATTAACTCACTCGTGGGACCGGCTCGCCCGGCACCCTAGGAAATAAGGAGCAAACGAATGTTAGCAACTTTGTTCATTTACGCGGCATGGCTGCAGGAGGCCACCACCTCTTGGGACCTGCGTTCCATGTGGATTTCGATGGGCCTGCTCGCCAAAATCGTAGTGGTCATTCTCTTCATCCTCTCGGTGTACTCGTTCGGCGTCATGATTGACCGCTTCCTGATGTACAACAACGCGCGCAAACAGTCGCGCCTGTTCGTGCAGCAGGTTGCCGGCGCGCTGAAGGACGGCAAACTCGACGAAGCGATCGCCATCGCCGAGCGCAACAAGAAGAGCCACATCGCCAAGGTTGTCGCCACGGGGCTTTCGGAATTCCAGTCGGCCTCGCAGCAGGTTTCCGACGCGGAAGTCATCGAGGCCGCGAAGCGCGGTCTGGAGCGCTCCGTTGCCATCGTGCACGCAGAAATGAAGCGTGGCCTCTCGGCGCTGGCCACCATCGGTTCGACGGCACCGTTCGTCGGACTGTTCGGCACGGTCGTCGGCATTTTGAACGCGTTTAAGGGCATTGAAAGCCAGAAGGCGACGGGTCTCTCCGCGGTTGCCGGCGGTATCGCTGAGGCGCTGGTCACCACGGCGTTCGGTCTCCTTGTTGCCGTGCCTGCCGTGTGGGCCTACAACTACTTCACCAACAAGGTGGAAGCGTTCGACGTCGAAATGGACAACTCCTCGATGGAGTTGATCAACTACTTCATCCTGCGCCGCGGCGCGACGAAGAAGTAAAACGGAAGAAGGCATACTATGGCCTACAAGCCACAAGCCGGCCCCCAGATGGCAGCTCCGAACGTGATTCCGATGGCGGACATCATGCTCGTGTTGCTGATCATCTTCATGGTCGTCACCCCCATGTTGCAGAAGACCCATCAGGTAGATCTGGCTTCCGCCAGGAGTGCCCGGGATATGAAGGACGCCGACAAGGATGACGCGATCGTGGTTGCGGTCACCCGTGATGGCAGCCTGTACATGGGCAACTCCAAGATCAAGAAGGAAGAAATCACCGGACAGATCAAGGACCAGATCGCCAACAAACTGGACAAGACGGTTTACGTGAAGAGCGACGCGCGCGCCAAGTACGGCGACGTGGTCGCCGTCGTGGATGAAATCCGGTCCGCGGGCGTCGACCAACTAGGCTTGTTGACGGACAAAACTCAAACCACCGGAAATACCAATAAACCGCCTGAGACGCCGGCCAATCCCGGCACCTAAGGGCGCAGTAGCGATTTCGCTGTACGCTCATTCGTTTGCTGAAGTTCGGGCTCCGCGTCGGCTCCCACCCGGCGCGGCAGCCAAACTCCCAAAGTAGTGAGCGGCGGCCCGACAGGAGATCTCGCAATGGGGATGGATGTAGGTAGCAGCACAGGAGCAATGGCAACACCGAATATCGTTCCTCTGATCGATATTCTGCTGGTGCTCATCATTATTTTCATGGTTATCACGCCGCTTACGCCCAAGGGTATGGATACCCTGGTGCCGCAGCCTTCGCCGAACCAGCAGCAGAACCAGGAACTCGAAAACAAGACGGTTGTGGTGCAGGTGCTTAAGGGCGACAAGCTGAAGATCAACAACGAAGACGCCAACTGGGATACTCTCGGCCCGCGCATCGAGCAGGTATTCAAGGACCGCGCTGAAAAAGTCGCCTTCGTCAAGGGTGACAACGACATCGAGTTCCGGCAGGTCGCGCGCGCCATTGACATCATGCGCGGCGCCGGCATCGACAAGGTCGGCCTGATCACTGCCAAGCTGGAAGCAGGCCAGTAGCGGGTTTCGAAGCTTCGCACGGGAATGTGGGAGTCCTCCTCGCGGGTAATTTCAGGTTGCGGGGTGACTCATGGCGATGGTCGCAGTTGGTGGTAAGGGCGGGATCGTTTCCGAAATGAATGTGGTCCCGTTGATTGATATTCTGCTGGTGCTGCTGGTCATCTTTATGATCATTTCGCGTCACCAGAAGGGGCTGGACGCGGCCATTCCGCAACAGCAGACAGACCGTACTGGCCCAGACGTAACATCCGAAACAGTCATTGTTCAGATTGCGTCGGATGGTTCGGTCCGGATCAATCAGTCGGACGTGCGGTTCGAGCAGGTGGGCGATCGGTTGCAGGAGATTTTCGCCCGGCGTTCCGAGCGGGTTGCATTTCTTCAAGCGGATCGTTCTTTGGAATTTCAAGCGGTTGCGCAGGTTCTGGACCTCATGCATTCGGCGGGCGCTTCCCCCATCGGATTGTTGAGTTCTGAACTGGAAAAAAATCGCTGAACGTGATGGAATGGCCCCAGTGGGCGGATGTGAATTCTAGCCGCGGCAGGAAGGCCAGCCGCGCTTATCAGGGATGGTTGCTTCAATGACAGATGCAATAGTGTCACGGGAAACCCCCTCGCGGTTTTCCCGCACTGCCAGCCAGGCTCTTGCCGTGGTGGCGTTGTTAATTCTGGCCGCCGGAGTTTCTGGCTGCAACAAACTGCGTGCGCGCGACCTGCTCAACAAGGGCGTTGCCGCGTTCAAGGAAGCGCAGTTTGACAAGTCGGTGGAATTCTTCAAGGAAGCCAAGGAACTCGACCCGGACCTGATGAATGCGCGCCTGTATCTGGCGACCGCCTATGCCAGCATGTACATTCCCGGCGCGCCGTCGGAGGAAAACAGACAGCATGGTGAAGCGGCGATCACGGAATACAAGAGCGTGCTGGAGAAGGACCCCAACAACATGAGCGCGATCGACGGGCTTGCGTCCATTCTCTACCAGATGGCCGGGCAACCGTTTGACCCGAAGAAGTTCGAAGATTCGAAGTCCTATCATCAAAAGCACATTGCCTTGAAGCCGCAGGATCCTCAGCCGTATTACTCCGTTGGCGTGATTGACTGGGCCATCGCCTATCGCGGCAATACCGAAATGCGCGCCGATTACAACAGGGCGCACATCAACAAGCAGGTGAAGGATACCGACCCGCTGCCTCCGGAAGTGCGCACCGCTTATACGCAGAAGTATGGCGCACTGGTGGACGAAGGCATCGCCAGCCTGCAACAGGCGATCAAAATTAATCCCGACTATGACGACGCCATGACCTATCTCAACCTGCTCTATCGCCGCAAGGCCGACATGGTGGAAGCATCCGCGGAGCGCGACGCGCTTACCAAGCAGGCCGACGAGCTGCTCGACAAGGTGAAGGAAATCAAGCAGAAGCGCGCCGATCAGCAGGAGCAAAAGCCGGCCTCCTGACCCGCGGGGCCAAACGAAAACTCCCCAAGCCCCGACTCGACAGCCGGGGCTTTTTTTGTCTCAGGTCATTCCCCATCCGGCGCCGAGGGGGATATCGCCTGTGGGCCGCACTTCTGAGCCCGGCATCTATTATCTGGTGCCATTATCTTTCTCTTGCCTTTACCCAACTGGTAACTATAGAATCGTCTAACAGCGACGGCTAGTGGTACTTGGTAAGCCTTCGCACCGGAGAGGAGATTGGCAATGGCCGTGACTGGCAGGATGGGAACCACAGTCTATGAGACTGAGATTGGCGAACCGGAAATCGAGGATGTGCGCCAGCATGTTTCCACGATGTCGAGTTCAGAGCTGTTGCGCTTTGGCGTGACTGCAAAATTCAGGTGCTCGCGAGGGCCGGGTTTGGAGCATGCTCAGAAGGAAGCGCTGGAAGCGCAACTCCTTGAAGCCCGCACGGAATGGAACAAGCGACATCCGAGTTTGCCGCTCCGTGACTCTTTTTGAGCTCGTTGTAACCTGAAGCCAGTTCGACTGGCAGCGCCAAGGCGTCGTACGTCAGATACTGCTCCCTTCAACATTATGGCGCTTTGCCGATCCACCACAAGACGGTGGCCACAATCTTCCACGGCTGCTTGGCGCTGATGGTGACCGCCCCGTATTCGGAGTTCTCCGACACCAGAACCTCGGTATGGTCATAGCGCCGGAAGCGCGAGATGGTCAATCCCACGTCCTTGTGCCAGGCAATAACAATTTTGCCGTCCAGGCTGTTCGTGTCGATTTTTGAAGAGTCAACGGCAACCACATATCCGTCCAGAATCAGCGGCGCCATGGAGTTGCCGCGCACGCGCAAGCAACTGGTGTAGGAAGGGTTTGGGCACCAGGCCTTGGGCGCGGCCATCATGTTTTCCACCGGAGCATCGCTTAGCCTATGGAGGTCGTCGCCCTTTTCGCCGAGGGCAGCGGCGGCCAGGTTTAATACCGGTGGCGCTACCAACTGGATTTTCCCTGGATGCTTTCTGCGGCCGCTCCCGGCGTTCACGATCTCAAGATTTTGCAATTTGGAAGCGCGGGTGCGTTTCTCAGGCGCAGGTAAGACGCGCAGCACATTTTCACTGCGAAGCCCGGCGCGTTCCCAGAAATACCAGCAGGAAGCATCCTGGGCAAGATTTCCAAGTGCAATGTAGCCGTGTGACGGGGGTTCCTGCGCGCCGCGCTCCCAGCGGGACACAGCCATTGCCGAGAAGCCCAATCGCGCGCCAAATTCGGCCTGGTTCAGGTTCAGACTGAGGCGCAAGTCGCGGACAGCTTTTGCCCACGGCGGCCCGCCGGAGAGGGGTGGTTTCCGGACCATAGCGAATCGCAATCCCAAGGGGAGTGTACGCTACCGTACCCTTCTCTACAACCCGGAATCGCGGCGGCCCGTATCTGGCAAATCGAGCTAGTCTCCTGCGTCACAAGAGCATACTGTATGGTTGCCATTCCCAAGTTCTTCCCCCAGGTTACATTCGCCGGTCACTGCGAACTCAGATGTTGGTGACAAGGAGCCAGGTGACCACTCAAGCGGCGCTCACCAACGGAATTTTGCGAAAGCTGCCTCCCAAGGAATTAAGGGCTATCTTCCCCAAATTGGAGTTCACAAAACTCCCTCTGCATGCGGTATTGAACGAGGCGGCCAAACCGATCAAATTCGGGTACTTCGTAAACAGCGGTCTTGCGTCGATCCTGACGGTATTAGGCCATGGCAAGATCGTGGAAGTGGGGCTGACCGGGGCAGAGGGGTTTGTGGGCCTGCCACTAGTGGCAGGCCTCAAGAGCAGCGCCACCCGGGTGATCATTCAGGTGGAGGGCAGTGCATTCCGAATCCAGGCCAAGGATTTGATTCACGCACTCAAGGATTGCCCTAGCCTGCTCAAGGCTTTGCAACGCTATTCCCAGGAAATTGCGGCGCAGGCGGCTCAGATTGCAGCATGTAACCGGCTGCACAATGCCAACCAAAGACTGGCAAGGTGGCTGCTGATGAGCCAGGATCGGCTGGGCGGTGATCTTGTGTTGCTCACGCAGGAATTTCTTGCGCACATGTTAGGAATGCGACGCGCCAGCGTGACCGTTGCCCTCGGGTTCCTGCAAGAAGTTGGGCTGATCAAGTACGTTCGAGGTGCGGTGCGGATTCACAATCGTCTGGGGCTGGAGGCCGCCGCCTGCGAATGCTATAGCGCAATTACCAAACACCGCAAAAGGTGGCAGAGAGAATCCGGGTGATTGGCTCGACCGGAATGAAACCGGCTGGTCGTTCGATCTAAGCTGCGTGAACCAAAGTCCCTGCGAACACACCAATCGAAAAGTATCCCCATTCCTTGCCTATTCCTTGAATGCACCGAAAAACCGTTTTAATTAGCCCTTTTGGTATACTGGCGTATGCCGTCGCCTGCCAATATCCCGCTGAACTTTAACCGGGACCGGACCGAGCGCCAACTGAACGCCCGGCTGGAAGAACTCCTCGAAAAACTGCGCACCAACCGGCCTTCCGAGGATCCCTGGCCGGTGCGGCGCGCGTACGAAATCGCCGTCGAGCGGCACCGCGACCAGTTCCGGAGTTCCGGCGACCCATACATTACCCATCTCCTCGATGTAGCCCACATCCTCGCGGACCTGCGCATGGATGCCACCACGCTTGCTGCGGCTCTGTTGCACGACGTCATTGAAGATACTGAATTTCCGGTTTCGCGGCTCGAAGAACGCTTTGGCGGGGAAGTCGCCCAGTTGGTGGAAGGCGTCACCAAGATCAGCCGGCTGAACATGATGGCGCCGGAAGCTCGCCAGGCGGAAAACGTCCGCAAGATGCTTCTGGCCATGGTGCAGGACGTCCGCGTCGTGATGGTGAAACTCGCGGACCGGCTGCACAACATGCGCACCCTGGAATTTCTGGAGCCCGCCAAGCAGCAGCGCATCGCCCGGGAAACGATGGACATTTATGCGCCCATCGCCCACCGCCTGGGCATGGCGGTCATCAAGGGCGAACTGGAGGATCTCTCCTTCCGCTACCTGGAGCCGGACGCGTATTTCTCGCTGCAGAAGCAGCTCAGCGACAAGGCTCCCTTTCACCAAAAGTTCCTCGAGGATGTGCAGAACACCATCCGTACGAAGCTGGTCGAAAACAGTATTCCTGCGGAGTTGGAAGCGCGCGTCAAGGGGCTCTATTCGTTGCACCGGAAGATCGTCCGTCAAGAGCGCAGCCTGGACCAAATTTACGATTTGCTGGCGATTCGCGTCATCTCCGATTCCGACCGCAACTGTTACGCCGCACTCGGAGTGGTGCACCACATCTGGCGGCCGGTGCCGGGGCGCTTCAAGGACTACATTGCCATGCCGCGGCCAAATCTTTACCAGTCGCTGCACACCACGGTGATTCACTCCGGGCAGCCGTTTGAGATTCAGATCCGCACCCAGGAAATGCATCGCATCGCGGAAGAAGGCGTGGCGGCGCACTGGAAATACAAAGACGGGAAGCCGATCTCCACCGACGACGACCAGCGCATCGCCTGGATGCGCCAGTTGATTGAATGGTCCCAGGAATTGCAGGAGCCCGGCGAATTCCTTTCGACGCTGAAAGTGGATTTGGCGCCGGTCGAAGTCTACGCCTTTACGCCGAAAGGGCGCGTTCTGGAATTGCCGCGCGGCGCGACGCCGGTGGATTTTGCGTATTCGGTGCACACGGAAGTGGGCCACCAGTGCGTGGGCGCGAAAGTAAACGGGCAGATGGTTTCGCTGCGGCATGAAGTCGTCAGCGGCGACGTGGTCGAGATTCTCACACAAAAGGGCCACAAGCCCAGCCGCGACTGGCTCAGCTTCGTCAAATCCTCGCACGCGAAAAGCAAGATCCGCCACTTCATCAATACCCAGGAGCGCGAGGAAGCCACGGAAATGGGCAAGCGGCTGCTGGAAAACGAGTCGCGCAATTTCCCCAAAGGCCTGAAGAAAATTCCCAACGAGGATCTGATGAAACTTTCGTCGGAGTACGGATTGTCGCGCGTGGACGATCTGTACGCGGCGGTGGGGTTTGGGAAATATTCGGCTCGCCAAGTGTTGTCGCGATATTTTGGCGAGCCCAACAAGGAAGACGAAAAGGCTCCGGAAGACGCCAAGCCCACGCTGGTGAAGACCGTCAAGCGCATGCTGGGCATGGGCGAAGCGCCGCTGATTGTCAAAGGCCACGACGACCTGCTGGTTTTCCGCGCGAAATGCTGCAACCCGATTCCCGGCGACGACATTATCGGCTATGTAACCCGCGGCCGCGGCGTGGCCGTGCACACCCGCACGTGCCCCAACGTGCAGAATCTGCTGTACCAGACGGAGAGACGCATCGCGGTGGCCTGGGGCGGCGAAAGTTCCGCGACCTTCCCGGTGGAGTTGCTGGTGCGCGCCAAAGACCGCGCCGGGTTGCTGGCGGAAATCACCGCCGTGATCAGCGACGCTGGCTCCAACATCCGCATGCTGGAGAGCCGCCCGGATCGGCAAAACGCCAGAGTTGAGGCCAGCCTCGAAATTACCGACAAGCGGCAACTGGAAACCATTCTCTCCAACATCCGCCGCATCAACGGCGTCTACGGCGTCGAACGCATTTATCAGCCTTGAAACGTTTTTTCGTCCCCTGTCCGGTTGTCCAGTACTGGCCAAGGCACAGCATCCCCGCGGCCGGCTTGTCCCACTTACACTGGAAGCATGCGGAAATCGCTCCTACTTCTCTCGTTGCTGATCTTCATTCTTGCCGGATGCAAGAAGCAGCCGGAGACTGACTACACGGGTCTCGATCAATCGGGAATGTGGTCCAGCAGCCTCGATCAGCTTAAGAAAATGAAGGTTTCGCCCGCGGAAATCGGCCAACTCACCAAGCTGAAACAAGCCGGCGCAGGAGACGAACTCTGCCTGGCCCTGTTGAAAGCGGCCCGCGACCACAATCATGAGTTCACCAGCGGCGATTCCGCCGTGAATTTGTCCCGCGCGGGTTACACCGATGCCCAGATTTTAGAGATGGCCCAGGCGGATAAGATCGATATTCTCAGCGGCGACGCGGTTATGTTGAAGCTTATCGGCCTGTCCAATTCCACGGTTCAGGCGGTCATCCTGCGCCGCGAGCAAGGGCTGCCAACCATGACCAGCGAACAGATCGGCAGGCTGAAAAATACCGGCATGTCCGAAAAGCATATTCTGGAGTTGGTCGACCAGGGCCTTTCGGGCCAGCAAGCCGAAGCGCAAATTACCAAGCTCGAAGCCACACGCAACCACGCACATACGGACTTTGTCCACACGCGCGGCCGGCGTTCCCGCTGATCCTCCCACTCCTCCCCGCCGTCTGCTATTCTGCTTCCCACGTATCAGGAGACATAATCCATGAAGAACATCGTACTTACCGACCGTGCCCCGAAACCCATTGGTCCCTATTCCCAGGCGATTAAGGCCAACGGATTCGTTTTCGTATCCGGCCAAATTGCGCTCGAGCCAAAGACCGGAGAGTTTGTCGGCACCGATGTGCGGCAACAGACGGAGCGCGTTCTGGAAAACCTGAAGGCGATTCTGGAGGCCAGCGGCGCGCCTCTAAATCATGTGGTGAAGACCACGGTGTACCTGAAGGACATGAATGAGTTTGCGGCGATGAACGAAGTCTACGCCCGCTACTTTACCGCTGCTCCACCCGCGCGTTCCACCGTGCAGGCCGCGCGCTTGCCAAAAGACGCCTTGGTGGAGATCGACGTGGTAGCCGCCCTCTGAACCAAATTCTGCAGCGACATTCCCGGGAACGCCATTCGGGAGAATGGCGTTCCAAAAGAAAAAGGCCGTCAGTTTCCTGACGGCCTTTGCAATCTTTCTTCATGTTTGACTGCTACGGGCGATTCGGACTTTCCAGAGCCTCGGAAACCGCAAAGCCAGTCGCGATTGCCGTAATGCCCACGGCCGTAATCAGGAAGTAGTTGCGCCCCGCTCGCAGTGGCGGTCCGTTCATGCCCTTCTTTTTGTCCTTGTCTTTGTCCTTGCCGGAGCCGGCGCCTTCGGGGCCCTGGGCCATGGCAGGCGACGGGTCCAGCAGCACATGAAACGCCTCCCCCTCGGGAATCAGTTCCGTTTCGCTGTCCACCGTAATCGTCAGTGGTCCGCGCTTGCTGATCACCAGAAGTTCCCTTTCGCTCAGGTAGGTTACCTGGCCAATGGTCGGCGCATCAGACTGTGCGCGAATGACTGCTCTCGATACATAGAGCGTGAACGCGCGGGAGTTGCCGGTCGAAAACGTTGCGGTGCCGCGGAAAAGCTTTGCGGAGGGTGCGCCCTCGGTGTCGCTCACGGTAACCGCACTCGCGCTCTGTAACAGCAGGCGGGCTGCGCCGGCGCGAATCTGCATGCTGCCTTCCGGGTCGGTGGCCAAGCGGTCCCCGTTGAACACGGTGGTGCCCACTTCAGCCGAGGAGTCACCCACGCGAGCGTGGGCGGCCGTGACAATGGTGCCGAGCGAAGCACTGGCTTTCGGACCTCCCCATACAGGTGAGATCGCCAAACCCAGACATGTTAAGGTCGCGAGCGTTGCGCGCAGGCCTCGCATAAAGTCCTCCCAGGGCAGTGCAGTCAAAGCATACTTCCGGGCCGCCTCTGTCGTCAATCAGTAAACAACCCAACCCAAATGTTGCCAAGATTTCTCGAATTTTCTTTCGCCGGGGCCGGCAGTGGCATGGCGGAAATGACCAGGGAAGTTGCCCGGGTGTATTCAAACCACGTATCAGTGATAATTGACGCGTCGCGGATGGACGAACAACGCTCGCCGCGACGGAGGCCGACGCTGCCGAGCCCGACGAATCTCAGCCCACCTGAACCGATTGGATCTCCCGCATCGCCGCCGGGCCTGGCTGTCGCCAGCAAGCGCTTGTTGCCGTGGTTGATTGCGGTGGCGTTTTTCATGGAATCGCTGGATACCACGATTCTAAATACCGGCGTACCCACAATCGCGGAGGCCCTGCACGTGGCTCCCCTGAGCATGAAATCCGTGCTGGCAAGTTACACCTTGAGCCTGGCCGTTTTCATTCCGATCAGCGGGTGGATGGCAGACCGCTTCGGAACGCGCCGGGTTTTCGCCTCCGCGATTGGCATCTTCACGCTCGGCTCATTCTTGTGCGGCATCACCAGCAACATCCATGTCTTGGTCGCCTGCCGCATCCTGCAGGGCTGCGGCGGAGCCATGATGGTGCCCGTGGGACGGCTCACGATGGTGCGCACGTTCGCCAAGTCGGAGCTCGTGCGCGCCATGAGCTTCGTTGCCATCCCCGGCCTGATCGGGCCAATGCTGGGTCCCCTCGCCGGCGGGCTAATCGTTGCTTACCTTCACTGGCGGTTCATCTTCTTCGTGAACATTCCGATAGGCCTCATCGGCTTGTATCTGGTCTACCTGCACCTGCCGGACTACCGTGAAGAGCATACGGATCCCCTCGATGTGACCGGGCTGATCTTGTTTGGATCCGGAGTCGCGTTACTCTCCTACGTGCTGGAAGTATTCGGTGAACACACGTTGAACGCCCGCGAAGTGGCCGGGCTGTTGGCTCTCTCCCTCCTCTTGTTGGCGGGTTACGGGTTTCACTCCACGCGGACCGCGCATCCGCTGCTGCGTCTGGCCCTGTTTCGAATTCGCACCTTCCGCGCGGCCGTCAGCGGCAGCTATCTGACGCGGTTGGGGATTGGGGGCATTCCGTTTCTCTTTCCGCTGTTGTATCAGGTTGGCCTGGGGTTCTCCCCTGTGCAATCCGGCCTGCTGATGATGCCGCAGGCCCTGGCCGCAATGAGCCTCAAGATAACCATGCCGGGAATCCTCGCACGTTTTGGCTACCGGGGTGTATTGGTCTCCAACACGCTGATCCTCGGCCTGCAGATTCTGCTCTTTGCCCTCATTGGAAGGAATACCCCAGTGTGGATCGTTGTGGCCCAACTGTTCTGCTATGGGTTTTTTACGTCCTTGCAATATACCAGCATGAATACGCTCGTCTTTGCCGATGTCACCGAGGAGGAGGCCAGCAGCGCAAGTTCCATCGCCAGCACCATGCAGCAGATGTCCATCAGCTTCGGAGTCGCTACCGCGTCCTTGGTCACCGCCTTCTTTCTCCCCGATCGTTTCCGTTCCGATCCCCCGCAGTTCATCCACGGCATCCACTTGGCCTTTTTCGTTCTGGGCGGGATGACGATTTTGTCCACTATCGTTTTTAGCGAATTGAAAAAAGGAGACGGCGACGTTGTGAGCCAGCGCAAAGAATTGCACGCCAGCTAGCAGTTCAGGCCCGGGACGCTGCCAACAGTGTCGCTTTCATTGGCACAACCCCGCATTCACTGCTAGAATGCCTGCACTGTATGGCCGACTGGAAGCAGATCACCGCGCGAATCCGCAGAGCACGCACTGGAAAAGACCCGGCGGCTCAACTCACGAATCTCTTTACCAAGACCCGCGACGCCATGGTCGCCTTTGAACTGGCGCGCTATTTCGAGTCTGTGGGCAATTCGGCCGATGCCGGCAGGTGGTATCTCACTGCCGCCGAGCGCTTCCGGCGCTCCGACTGGAAGACCAAGGCGCAGGAGAGCGCCACGCGGCTCGGCGCCACCGAACCCGCGGAAATTCCGGCGGCGGTTGCCAAACCTGAAGAAGTTGCCACCGCCAAGGAAACTGCGCCTGCAACAGAAGGCGAACTCGAAAAAGTTCCAGCCGAAGTCGAAGTGGAATCCGCTCCGGTTATTTCCGAAGCAGGGCCGCCCGTGGAACGCAGGCCGGCGCATTCTGGTTCTGGTCAGCGGCAGAGACGCGGACGCCGCGGTCATGACTCGCACCGTTCCCCCCGGCGGAGCGAATCTTCCCAACGCGACTCCCGTCCCCTAGGGCCCTCGCGCAGCTTTACACCTGCTGCGCCACCAGAAGAGGTAGCTCCCGCGGCTATTGATCGCTCTTCCCGAGCTTCGTTCGAAGAGGCCTCCGAAATCAGTTCACCAAGTCTCCGCGGGCGCTCCGGCGATCCCGGACTGGCTTCGCGCCTCTCCCAATTGGAAATGAATTTTCGCCGACTGCTGGCATGCGCTCCCACAAAACTAGAAGAAGCTGACCGCGCTCCCGCGGGTCCGGGCGTCTGGGTCCTTACCGATTCCGACCTCACGACGTACTACTACGTCGAAGCTTGCCAGACTTTGCGCGTGGCCATTCCCAACATGGCGCGGGGAGGAACCGCTCGGCGCGGCGGCGAATCCATCAAGCCAAAACTCGCCGAGCACCTGGGCATCGCCGAAACACGTGTTTCAAAGTACCTGGCCGACCACTGCGTGGTGCGTTGGCTGCAAATGGACGACGATGCCGCGCACTTCGCGCATTTCCTGATTGCTGTGCTGCACCCCAGCCTGAACGAATGACGTGGCCGGCCCAACGCCAATGATTTGCAAGAAACTTCCCGTACTTGCGTCCTAGCAGTAACTCCCTTTTCTTGCCTATATTTACCTCCATTCACTGGCACCTTAGTACCATTCAACCCCCCTTTTCTGCCATTCGCCGTATCCCTCTGGCTTCTCCCCCTTTGCCCATTCAAACTATACAAGCTCAATGACTTAGAGCTCGCGCTCGCCGCGTGGTAGTCTGGAAATGCCTAGGGGGGGCAGTTCCAAATAGGCTGTTTGGGGCTTTTCATCAAACCTCAGTAAGTTTTTATTGCACGACTCTGAAAGAGAGGCTACGGCTGTATGGCCAACACGATCAGCACACAGATTTTCCGTTCGCTCGACTGGGTGCTTTGCAAGACTGCGGGCATCACCTTCAATACCATTCAGCATTTCAACAAAAAGAATCCCAATCCTTCGGTCACCCCGCAGTGGTCCGATAAACCGCTGCTGAAGTCCTGGGAGAAGACCCGCCCAACGCTGGGATTCCCGCGCCAGACCGACTCGCTCTGCCCGGCCTGCGTGAAAGAGGCCCGCGAATCGATCATCAAGGGTGAAAAAGACTGGCGCGACCTGATGAGCGAAAAGGTTGGCGAAATCAAGGCGCAGATCGTTGAGCGCGACGGTCAGGTCTGGATGGTGAAAGACTGCCCGCTGCACGGCCACTACGAAGACATGATGGCCATTGATTCCGAGTTCCTGAAGTGGATTGAAAAGCAGTTCCCCGGCCGCGATATCCCCGCGCATAACGACGAAGGCCTGCATAAACACGGCTCTTCGAACGTGCGCTACGGCCGCGGGTCGGTGCTCACCGTCGACCTCACCAACCGCTGCAACATGATGTGCGATCCCTGCTTCATGGACGCCAATCAGGTTGGCTATGTCCACGAGCTCAGCTGGGACGAAATCGTTGAAATTCTCGACAACGCGGTGAAGATCAAGCCGCGCCGCCAGATGTCGGTGCAGTTCTCCGGCGGCGAGCCAACCATGAGCCCGCACTTCTTCGACGCCATCCGCTACGCCCGCAAGGTGGGATACAACTCCGTGCAGGCGGCCACCAACGGCATCGAGTTCGCCAAGAGCAAGGAATTTGCTAAGAAGGCGTTTGACGCCGGTCTGCGCTACGCCTACCTGCAGTTTGACGGCATCGGCAACGACGCCAACAGCCACCGCCAGATCGGCAACCTGTTCGACGTCAAGCTGCGCGCCATTGAAAACCTGCACGAAGCGGGCATCGAAATAGTGCTGGTGGTGACCATCGTCAACAACGTGAACAACGACCAGGTCGGCTCGGTTGTGAAGTTTGCGATGGAAAACCCCAAGAAAATCTCCTTCGTCAGCTTCCAGCCGGTTTCCTTCACCGGCCGAGACGAGGACATTACTCCAGAGCGCCGCCTCCGTCAGCGCTACACCCTCTCGCATCTGGCCAAGGACGTAAGCAATCAGGTCGGCAAAATCCAACCAACCCGCGACTGGTTCCCCATCTCCTTCATCAGCACCTTTGCCGGCTTTGCCGACATGGTCAAGGGCAACGAATCGCAGTGGGGTTCGCTCTCCTGCGGCTGCCACCCGAACTGCGGCGTGGGCACGGCACTGATGATCAACAAGGAGACCAAGGAATGGGCTCCGGTTCCGCGCTTCCTCGATGCCCAGGGCCTCACGAAAGACGTGACCGCCGTTACCGACGCGGCTCGCGGCAAGGGCTTCTCCAACTTTATGATGGCCATGGCGCTGCTGAAGAACTACCACCCGTTCCAGGGGCCGAAGGGTCTCAAACTGTGGGACCTCTTCAAGAAGTTCGACAAGACCTGGGCTTTGACGAAGGGCGCCACCAGCAAGTACGGCAAGACTTCTCCGGAGCGCACCTACGAAGACGCTATGAAGCGCCGGGCGCAAGACCCGTGGAACTTCCTGTTCATCGCCGGCATGTGGTTCCAGGATCTCTTCAATTACGATTTCCGCCGCACCGAAATGTGCATCATTCCCTACGGCACGCAGCAAGGCGAAATCAGCTTCTGCGCGTACAACACCGGCGTCGGCTGGCGCAACATTATCGAAAACATGCACAAGAACGCGACCGTCGCGGAGTGGTACAAGAACCACGGCAAACACGAAATTTATGCCAAGGGCAAGAGTGTCAACTTAAACTCTTACGAGCACTCGCTGATCATTGACGCCAATGACGCGGCGCGCGTTCGTCACCTGGAGCACGACATTCCCCTGACGGCTGCCGAGGAAAATCGCATTCGCCGCAAGGCGGCTCTCGAAGAGCAGGCCAGGGTTCGCGCTATCTACGAGGAGCTGGTTCTGAAGAAGCCCCAACAGGCGGTCGTGCAGATCGGCACGGTTTCCGACATCGCCAAGGCCGTTCCGGCAAACTTCACCAACGCCAACAAGCCGATCGGCATCGCTCCGGCCAACGGCAATGGCAACGGTCACTCGAACGGCAACGGCCATTCGAATGGCAACGGCGCCCCAGCGCCCAAATCCACCGAAGCCGCCGCCGAAGCCTCAGCCGGCGACTAACTCCGGTGCTGTAGCTCAGGCCTTCAGGCCTGAGGCTCTCCCCAGCACCGCCACAAACTCCAAACGGCCCCGACCAACCCGGGGCCGTTTTTCTTTGTAATTTTTCCCACACGTCCTGGTGACGAGATTCAGTTATTCGACTAGCATGTCTGGCAGGAGTTGTTCATGTGCCGAAATATCAAAACGCTTTACAATTTTGATCCGCCGGTCACGCCGGAAGAGGTCCGCGCCGCTTCGCTGCAATTCGTGCGCAAGATCACCGGATTTAACAAGCCATCAAGAGCCAACGAAGCCGCCTTCCACGCCGCAATTGACGAAATTGCTGCTGCGGCTTCCCGGCTTCTGCAATCGCTCGAAACTACCGCCTCTCCCAAAAATCGCGAAGACGAAGCAGCAAAAACCAAAGCTCACGCTGCCGAAAGATTCAGCGCCTAAGCCAGATGGCGGTGGCCGCCCGCCCTTCAGCCTCCCCGCGACCGTCCTCAGACCGAATCCCCTTCTAGCCGAAGCCCCCTCATTTGCTATACTTAGAGGGAACAGAACTCAGTTCAGGAAGCCCCCAAATGCCTATCTACGAATACATCTGCGAAGACTGCCAGGAACACTTCGAAAAGATCGTCATCAACAAGCAGCAGGAGATCGCCTGCCCCAAGTGCTCCAGCAAGAAAGCCACGATCCAGCTTTCCGTCTTTGCCACGGCAGGCTCGAGCGGTTCCTCAACTCCATCCGGCGGTTTCTCCGGCGGGGGAGGCGGCTGCTGCGGTGGCGGCTGCGGCTGCCACTAGTTTGGAGTGCGGCGGCTCTGCCACCGCTTTCTAAGCCTAAGCTACAGCACAATACTTGACGGTTCGCCGGCTCTGATTCTCCACCTCAAACTCCCGCACTCTTCGCCTTTGTCGCCGCCTCCAACTGTTCAAACATGGCCATGCGATCCCAGTTGTCCCAAGTCTCCTGCACTTTGCCGTTGGCAATCCTCGCGATGCCCATGCCTCTCAGCCGTATCTCCGCGCCCGTCGCTTCGATGCCCAATCCAGGCCCGCTGTGGCGCATCGTCGCCATCCAGCGCACCACGATTCTGTCCCCGGCTCCAAAGCAATCCTGCAGTTCGATCCGCATATCGGGAAACGCGCTCAGAAGCCGAGCGTGCATCACCAGAAATCCTTCCGGACCGCGGACGTCTCCGCCGGTTTCGCTGATCCCGTGCATCACCGCGTCAGCCGCCAGCAGTTCCGGCACCGCCTCCGCCCGCTTCTGATTCCAAACCTCGGCAAACCACCGCTTTCCCAAAGCTACGTTGTCTTCCGTCATGGTATTCTCCGCCGGAACAACCAGGTCCCAGCGGCGTTACTCTACCAAAGAGTATCGCCTCCCGCCATGCAAAGAATTCGTGCCTCTCCTGTTTGGGAGCTTCGCTCTCACTCCCGCTCCGACATCCCTCCGCAATCCGGCGTTAACGAGAATCTTACATAAGCAATCGTTGACGTTCCACGCTTCCTGAAGTAGCGTGAATCCCACCGCGGCTCCCGGGAATCCCACCGCCGCGCAAATTCGCATCGGAGGCAAAAAGCCATGTTGAAACCCGGAGCAGTTCGTGCCCACGTCAAGGCGGGCAATTCCCAGTCTCATCCAGGTGTCAGTCCGTTAAACCCCATTACCCAGCGGAATACCGGTTACCAACCGCTGCCCAAACCGCTGGGCCTGCCTCCTTACCACTACACGTTGAGCGATCAGTTCGAGTCCATCGCCAAGCACATCAAGAGCGCCGGCCACATGGTCTTCGACGTCCTAGGCGATTCCGGCGGTGTGCAGGACGCGGAGTTTCAATCCGATGTGGCCGGCGCAATGGTAGCGGCCCTGGCCAAGGCCGGTTCGGATGGGCCGCAATTCTGCTATCACGTGGGCGATGTCGTCTACTTCACGGGTGCCCATGATGACTACTACTCGCAATTCTATGAAGCCTACGAGCAGTACACGCCCCCCATCTTCGCGATTCCCGGCAATCATGATGGCGAGGTGGACGACCCCACGCAGCAGACCTCGCTCGATGGCTGGGTCGCTTATTTCATGCAGGCGAACCCCGACGTCGATCCCATCTCCAAGGACGCCCCGCGCGTGGGCCTGAATCTTCCCAATCCCTATTGGACCTTGATCACTCCCTTCGCCACCTTCGTGGGCATGTACACCAATGTTCCGGAGCATGGCTCCATCGACTCCAACCAGCAGCAGTGGCTCACCAACGAGTTCGCTAACGCGGATGAGAATCTGCCGCTCATCCTCGCCCTGCATCATCCGATCTATTCGTTCGATGTGTTTCACAGCGGCAGTTCAAAAATGGCCGACGCTCTCGAAAACGCCATTCGCGACACCGGGAGAGTCCCCAACCTCGTTCTCTCCGGCCATGTCCACGACTACCAGCGCATTGAACAAAAGATTGCGCCCGATGGCCCAACGCCGTTCATCGTCAGTGGAAACGGCGGCTATCACAACCTGCACCAGATTCATTCCGCGAATGGATCGGTCGCTCCGGACACCAAGGCAAAGCTCATTTACGGCAAAGTCAGTTGGGGATATCTCACGCTGACCGTCGACAAGAAATCCATCAGCGGCCAAACCACGGAAATTGACCGCACCGGAAAAGTGACTGCGGGAGACTCTTTCTCCTATCCGGCTGCACCCGTCACTCTCAAGAATCCCAAAAGTGTGCCAACGCTGTAATTCACTCAGGTTCGCCGCAACCAGCGCAATAGACTCAGCCGGCAAGACACTTAGAGAGTTTCTAGCGCGAATGGTTCTTGAGATATCCTGGCAAGGGCCGGTCGCCTTTGCGTTGCGGGTCAGGGATGGGCTCTTTCGCAACGGTTTCCAGCGGCAGTACGCCAGCCCACACCGGCAGCGTGTAATCTGCTTCGTCATCCACCGGCCCGCCCGTGCGTATCTTCGCACTCACTTCTTCCAGAGGCAGCGCCAGCACCGTCGTGGCCTTTAGTTCCTGCTCCGTAGGCTGCCGTACGTCGTCCCAGCGGCCTTTCATCACATGCTCGGTGAACACACGCAGGGCTTCCATTTTCTCCGCAGTATCTTCCACCAGCCGCGCGGTGCCCAGAATCACCACCGAACGGTAATTCACGGAGTGGTGAAACGCCGACCGCGCCAGCACCAGGCCATCCACATGCGTCACCGTCACGCTCACCGGCACGCCTTCGCTCAGAGTGCGCAACATGCGGCTCGCCGCGCTGCCATGCAAGTACACGATGTCCCCCAAGCGGCCATAATTCGTGGGAATTACATACGGTTGGCCGTCCATGCTGAAGCCAACGTGGCACACGAAGCCGGCGTCGAGAATGGCGTGCACCGTTTCGCGGTCATATTTGCCCCGCTTTGGCAGCCTTTTAACCTGAGTACGTTCGGTGGGGGTGAAGTCGCTCATGCCTTGTATTTTAGTGGGTTGCCGGGCTTGCGCCAGTGCCAACTTGGCCCCCTGCAGGCTGCCCGCGTTTTTGCGCAGAAAGCCACAGCAGCAGGTCGGGCTCGGCAAAGGCCTTCTTCCAGACTTCATGGTCGGTCTTGCGGTATTCCGTGTAGCGCAAATTGGCGTGGGCCTTGTTCAACTGCTTCATCATGGCGCGCACCAGAGTCACTGGTACTGTCTCGTCCTGATCGCCCTGAAAGACCCACAGCGGCGTCTGCGCCAGCACGGGCAAATCCGTGAAATTGTCGTACGCGGAAAGGATCACCGCCGCCGCCCACTGGCCGGGATACGCCTGAAGCGTCGACCACACGCCCAGGCCACCCATGGATTGTCCCGCCAGATAAAGGCGTTCGGTATCAATGGAGAACTCTTTTTCCACATCGGCTAGGGCGCGCATGGTCATCTCCAGCCATTTGGTTGGCTGGTTCAGGTCGGGGTCGGACCAGTTGTCGCCGGAAGGGCACTGCGGCAGCAACACAAACATGGGGAATTTAAGTTGTACTGCTTCGCCGGCCCAGAAATGCGCGGGGATCTGGTTGCCGCCGTTGAGTTGCCTTACGTTATCGCTTCCGCGCCCGTCGCCGCCGTGCAGCCAGAGCAGCAGCGGATATTTCCGGTTGGCGTCGTAGCCGAGCGGCACGTACAAGCGATACGGCAAACGCTCGCCCTTCTTATCGACATACGCCTTTTTGCGGAATTCGATGTCGTCTTTCGTCAGTTGGCCGCCAAAAGCCAACGGCACCAGAATTAACGCGAGCATCAGCAGAATCGGCGCCTTGCTACAAATCATCCGCTTCTTCATTCCGCAAATCCCCTGTAGCGGCCGCCTTTAGTTGCGGCGGCGAAATCAATCTACCAAGCAAAGCGCTAGGGCTTTGCCACCGCGCGCACCAAGCGGAATCCCACATATTCGGCCGCCGCCCTGCAATTCGATCGCGCATCTGCTGGACAATCCGCGCTTCCGCCTTCCAGTCTACCTTTTCCATCCGGAGTTGCGATCCACTCAGCCACATTGCCGCCCAGGTCAAACACCGGCTCCTGGTCCTCTTGCCCTTGCCCGGGGAAACTCCCCACCGGCTTCAGCAGCGGCGCGTTGCCGCCAAGTTCTTTCACCTTTTGGCGCAGGCGGTTAGTGTCATCCGGATTCGGCGAGTAACCTGCCCAATAATCCAGCGTGTTTTCTCCGTCCTTTTTGTCGTACCAGCCGGCCGCTTCTTTTTCCGTCGGCAGCCGCCAGCTTTGCCCGGTCAGCTTGGAGAGCCACTCGGTGTATGCCTTGGCTTGGTCGAACATCACGCCGTTTGCTGGATAGTTCTCCGTGCCCGGCTCTACTTTGTAGCTCTTGTCGAAAGCCGCGAACTGCGCGCGGGTCAGTTCAAAGCGGCCCACTTCCACGTCGCCCCGCTTCACAACTTCCGGAATCACGACCGGCTTGCCTTTGCCCTCGAAAGAGCTGCCGTATTCGCCGCCCGTGCGCGCCACATTTTTCGCCTTCAGCGCCGCATCCAGCGGTGAGCCCGCTTTCAGCGCCTCGTTTTCTACGGCCGCGGTCTTGAAGAAATACTTGTCGAACCACGCCATCTCTTCCTCAACCTTGCGCATCTGGTGCGTCAGCTTGCGCGGGCCGTGGGGCTCGCCGGGGAAAATCACGAATTTCACCGGCACTTTACCGTAGTGCTGCAGGGCCCGGAAATACGACCAGCTCTGCGCCGTCGGCACGTTGGTATCCGCGGTGCCGTGGAAAATCAGCACCGGCGCTTTCACCTTGTCCATTTTGAAGAACGGTGATTTTCGCACGTACAAATCAGGATCCTCCATCGGCGATTTGCCGAAATAATAGGAATCGAACGAATCGCCGAACACCACGTTGCCCCAATCGCTGATCCATTCCACGTCGCCCGCGCCAACGCTGGCCACCTTGTAGCGGTCGGGATACGTGACCAGCATACTCGTCGAAAGAATCGAGCCGTTCGACCAGCCCATTGTCGCCACCTTGTCTGGATCCACCAATCCCCTCTCAATCAAATAGTCCACGCCGGCGTTGATGTCCGGCGTTTCCAGGTCGTAGTACTTTCCGCAGCAGATCGATTCCACCCACTGCAATCCGTAATTGTTGCTGCCGTGATAGTTAACCTGTAAAACGAACGCACCGCGCTGCGTCAGCAATGGCAGCGGATAAGCCCAACTGTTGACCCAGAAATCCTTGTCCGAGCCAGTGGGTCCGCCGTGAATCGCGGTGATTACCGGATATTTTTTCCCGGCCTCGTAATTCGCCGGATAGTGCAGAATGCCTTCGACTTCGTCGCTATTCGAACCTTTCCAGCGGATCACTTCCGTTTTCGCGAACGCCCGCGACTTGATCAGCCCGTCGTTCAGGTGTGTCAACTGGGCCGGCAGTACAAGTCTGCTGCCATCAAGTTGCGCGCGGTAAAGCTGCGGCATGACGCTGGCTGTCGAGTATTGGTAGACGATCGTCATGCCGTCCGGCGACACCTCAAAAAACTGGACGTTCTTCGATGTTTCACCTTGCAGCTCAACGCGTTTCCAGTTCCAGGAACCACTAGATTTTGTCCGCGTGTATTTCGCGGGGGCAAACCGGTACCCAGCCGCGAGTCCGGCGATGAAGCCTTCGTTGGTTGCGGCAAGGTCGGAGCCGATTCCGTTCTCCCAGTCCAGCGGAACCTGGACGCTCTTTCCCGAGGCCAAGTCGTAGTAATACAGAACAACGATGGAGGCGGTAATGAATTTCGGGTGCGTCGAATACGGCGCCGACGCGTAGAAGCCGGCGCTGTCCGGCGTCCATTCGAAACCGTAGGGATAAACGCGGCCCTCGGCGAAAATCTGCTTTTCGGTGCCGTTCGCCAAATTATGCAGGAGGGTTACCGGTGGAACTTTCTGGTCGAACACGTAATGCAGGCTCTTCTCGTGAACCGCGGCAACGTATTTACCATCCTTCGACACACTCCAATTGCCAATCCAGTCAGTGTTGTTGGTCAGCCGAGTAATCTTCTTATCTTTAACGTTGATCTTGAACAACCGCACCGGCGGCGCGTGCTCCGCATCATCCGCCACCTCGGAGTCGTCCTTCTTTTTCTTCTCCGCCTGTTCGTAGGCGCTGGGATCCTCCTCGGCGCTGAAAATCAGCGTCTCCCGGTCCAGCCAATCGACACGCTGCGGTGCGCGCGCAAGCTCCGTCAACACATAAGGCTCGCCGCCGCGGGGATTGATCAGCCAGATCTGCGTGCCGGCGGTATCCGGCTTGGCCTGCGAACGCACTCTGGAGCTCAGAAAAGCGATCCACTTGCCGTCGGGCGACCAGCTGAGGGAAGCGACGGTGTCGGTCCCCCGCGTAAGCTGAATTTCCTGGTCGCTCGTCAGGCTGGAGAGATACAGATTGGAAGCGATCGCGTCTTTTTCTTTATCGCCCTGGGCCTTGATCCACGCGACCCACTGTCCATCGGGCGAAATGCGGAATTGCCGGATCATTTCGGCAAAGATGGCGTCTTCGGGCTTCCACGGCGAAGTCTTAGCCGGAGTTTTGTTTTCCTGCGCCGCAAGGGCCGCGTTCACGAAGGCGCAACTGCAAACAACAAGCACAAGTAGTCGAAGATGGCAGAAACGCATGAATACCCTCAGTATTTAGGTTGAAAGCCAAACGCAACTCTTCCCCTGCAGGCGCGCAACGAGAATAGTGCAATTGACGCAATTTAGGAATGGTGTAGTCTGAAACCCGCAATTGCGAAGAGGCATTCCGATGGCTGCTGGCAAACCAGTTTTCACTCAGGAGACGTTCCGGTTTTTTCGCGATCTCGGCAGGCACAACAAGAAAGTCTGGATGGACGCGAATCGCGAGCGCTATCAGGCCGCCGTAGTCCAGCCCTTCCGCAGATTGCTGGAGGTGCTCGCGCCCCATGTTCTGGAACTCGATGATCGCTTTGACACCACCGGACGCACCGGCGCAAATTTCTCGCGCATCAATCGCGACATCCGCTTCGCCAAGGACAAGACGCTTTACAAAACGCAGATGTACCTGAAATTTCAGCAGCCGCTTCCGGGAGACCGCGAGAGCGGCCAACTCTACGTGGGCCTTTCCACCGATGTGGTCACCGCCGGGTTCCGCGTGTACGCTGGGCCGAAACGCCGCGAGTCCACACTGGCGCTGATCGCGGAGCCGCGCATCTTGGCCAAGCCCCGCTGGGTCGCGGACCAAAAGCGCCGCATGGCAAAGAAATACGACAGCTACTGGTATACAACTGAAAAAGGGAACTGGACCAAGCACGAAGGCTGGCCGGTCCGCACCGAGGACTGGAAGAAAATCCATGCCTGGATCGTGCGCAAGAAGATGAAACCCAGTGCAGCCACAAGGGCAGGGTTTCCGAGGGATTTGCTGAAAATATTTCGTGAGGTGTATCCACTGCTGAAATTTACCACCATTCCGTAAGTGCGATCGGTAAGAAGGGAACAACCGTGAAACGATTCTTGCAAATTCTGATCTGGACCGCCGTGGCCGCCCTCGGCGCCGTGGCTCTCGGCACCATCGCCTTTCACCGCGGCGAGGCCATCAACGCCACCTGGTTCGTTCTCGCGGCGGCGTGTTTTTATCTGGTCGCCTTCCGCTTCTACTCCGCGTTCATCGCCGCCAAACTCTTGGCGCTGGACAACTCGCGCGCCACGCCCGCCGAACGCCACGACGATGGCCGCGACTTCGTGCCTACCAACAAATGGGTCCTCTTCGGCCACCATTTCGCCGCAATTGCCGGGCCGGGGCCCCTCGTCGGCCCAACTCTCGCGGCGCAATTCGGCTACTTACCGGGAACGTTGTGGCTGATCGTCGGCGCTGCGTTTGCCGGTTGCGTGCAGGATTTTGTGATTTTGTTCTGCTCCATCCGGCGCGACGGAAAATCGCTCGGTGAAATGGCCCGCGACGAAGTCAGCAAGCGCGGCGGCTTTATCGCCCAACTCGCCGTCCTGGCTATCATGGTTATCCTCCTCGGCGTCATCGCGCTCGTGGTAGTGAATGCCCTGAAGAGTTCCCCGTGGGCCACCTTCACGCTGGCCATGACCATTCCCATCGCGCTCCTCCTTGGACTGTATCTTCGATTCCTGCGGCCGGGACGCGTGCTAGAAGCCTCCATAATCGGCGTCGCGCTGGTGCTATTCGTTGTTGTCGCCGGGCAATGGGTGGCGGACTCTCCGGCCCTGGCGAAAGTGTTCACGCTGAGCGGCGTCGCGCTGGCTCTGTGGATCATCGCTTACGGTTTTGCGGCCTCCGCTTTGCCGGTCTGGCTCTTGCTCGCTCCGCGCGACTACCTGAGCGCGTTCATTAAGGCCGGTGCCATTTTTTCCCTCGCCGCGGGGATTCTGCTTGTGCGTCCTCTGGTGCTGATGCCGCCACTGACGCGCTTCGTGGACGGAACCGGGCCGGTCTTCGCGGGCAAAATCTTTCCGTTCTGTTTCATTACCATCGCTTGCGGCGCCATCAGCGGATTCCACTCGCTGATCTCCAGCGGCACCACGCCAAAAATGATTCAGCGCGAAGGGCAGGCCCGCTTCATCGGCTACGGCGCCATGTTGATGGAGTCATTTGTCGGCGTGATGGCCATGGTCGCCGCCTGCGCGATGACCCCAGGCGTCTACTTTGCGATCAATAGCCCCGCTTCCATCGTCGGGGCCACCCCGGAGGCCGCCGCTACAACAATTTCCAGTTGGGGCTACCCGCTCACTGCCGGCACGATGACCGGGCTGGCGCACGCCGTCGGCGAGCAGACGCTGCTCAATCGCGCCGGCGGCGCTCCGTCGCTCGCGGTCGGCATGGCCCAGATTTTTTCCAGCACCATTGGCGGCGAACGACTGCTCAGCATCTGGTATCACTTCGCAATCATGTTTGAAGCCTTGTTCATCCTCACTGTGCTGGACGCAGGAACGCGCGTCGGGCGCTTCATGATTCAGGAACTCGGCGGCCGCCTCTGGAAACCGTTCGGGCGGACCAATTGGATGCCGGCGGTCATTCTGTCCAGCGCCATCATCGTCGGCCTGTGGGGCTATTTCCTCTATCAAGGAGTGGTTGATCCATTGGGCGGCATTAATTCGCTCTGGCCGCTCTTCGGCATTTCCAACCAGTTGCTGGCCGCGGTGGCGTTGGTAGTGGCCACCACGATCCTGCTGAAAATGGGACGGCTGAAATGGATCTGGGTGACGCTCGTTCCCATGGCTTGGCTGGTGATCATCACCATGACCGCCAGCTACCAGAAAATATTTAGCCCCAATGTGCGCATCGGGTTTTTGTCGCAGGCCAGCGCGTTGGCTGCGCAGATTGCTTCCGGAAGAATCGCGGCGGCAATAATTGCGGACACCCAACGGAACATCTTCAATCTCCGCTTGGACGCGGCGGTCACAGCCGTGTTGGCCGCGATGATCCTGGTGCTGATTGTGGAGGCGCTGGCGCAGTGGTACGCCATTCTCAGCCGCGGCAAGGAACCCGTTCTGCATGAGACGCCGTTCGTGGCCACGCAGTGGGCGGAGGGCGACTGATGCGCGCCTCTATTTCGCAATTTGCTTACGCGGTGCGAACTTTTTGGCAAGGCCTGCGCCAGTGGTGCGGCGATTCCGCCTATGAAACCTACCTCGCCTGCGCGCAACGCCAGCCCGCGAAAAAACCAATGTCCCCCACCGAATTTTACGTGGAGCAGCTAAACAGGAAATATTCCCGCCCCAACCGCTGCTGCTAAGCGCCACACCCTCGACCCGGGCGTTGGTATTCGCCGAATTTGGAGTGCGGCGGCTCAGCCACCGCTTTTGAGGTGTAAACCTCGCCACCCGACCTACCTACGAGCACCCACGCGCGTTCACGCCAAAAAGGCAGTCTTTGTAAACGGCGTATGGTTTGGGCCACAGGGGCTTGCCAGCCAACAGCACTCACAGCAACTCCTCTTCATCCACGGCAGGCTTCAGCGGCGTCACCTTATTCGTAATCTTCACGCCGTGTTTCTTAATCCCCGCAAGAATCGCCCGGCGCACCTCCACGGAAAGCGCCTCCGGCGGGAAAACCCCTTCAGCATCGCGGGGGAAATTCTTGATGAACATGGACGCCACATGCGCGGTAGCGTAAGCCACCGGCGTGGTCACCCGCCCCTGCCGCCGAATCTGATACAGCGTGGGAAACATCGCATCGCTGCGAATGGCCAGACGCTGATCCTCCTTCGGCGCGCGCTTCAGCCCCGTAACAATCACCGACGCCGCGAACCGTGCATTCTGCAAAACGCCCTGGCGGATCAGCGAGGCAATCTTCCGTGGCGACGAAGTTTCCGGAAAGTGCTGCCGCGGAATCCCTCGCGACTTCGAAAGCTTTCCCTGCTTATGCCAGCGCCGCAGCCGGTCGAATTCGTTGCCGCCGATTTTCACGTCCAGTTCGCGCATCGGGATGTAGTGCGGCAGGGTAGCCACCTCATCCTGCGCCGCCAGGACCACGTTGGCCGCGCCGATGGGATCGGGGAAGCGAAACTTTTCGAGCTCCGCAAAACGCTTGGTCAATTGGTATTTCCCATTGCGGTATATCCGCGGATGCGAAATGGCCTCATCAAACGAAACTTCCGGCGACCACTGCGAAATCGGGTCATCACTCTCGGTGCTTTCGTAGAGCCGGATGTGCACCGAGTGAACTTCATCGAGCAGTTCCGCCGCGCGCTTTACCAGCAGGTTGGTCAGCCCCGGCGCCGCGCCGGTATTGATCAGCGCCGCTCGGTGCTTCTCTTCAAATTTCTTTTTGTAGCGCACCTGTTCCGGCTTGAACGGGTGGCGGGTCAGATGCGAACTGAGATCGAGATAATTGGCGCGCAGCCGCAGGGCGGCGCGCAGCACGATTTCATTAAACACCGACGCCGAAGCATTCACGATCAGTTGGCAGCCTTTGGCCGCCTTCACAATCGCGCGGAGGTTGCGCGCATTGACGGTGGCCACGGGGATTGCCGATTTCTTACCCAGAAATCGCCGCGCCCGCGCGGGATCGCGATCCCCGCACCACACCACATGTCCCTGACGTTCCAGGAGTTGCGCAAGCAGCGACCCGGTCGCCCCCGCGCCCAAAATGAAGATTCGCATGCTGTCAGCAGACTTTATCACACTCGGCGGGAAGCGCAGGAGGCGGGTTCGCAGGGTTTTTATGCTTCGGTTTTTTCGCGCGGAGCCGGTGCGCCTCGCAGCAAGCCTTCCGTGCTCAGGTCCTCGTCAATATCCGGCCAGTGAATTCCGTAGCCGCCGCCGGCCATTTGCCAATTCTTGCGTTGTTCAGTGGTGGCATGGAACAACTTGGGATACCAGTTCAGCGGCACGCTGATCTTGCGGCCGTCGCGTAGAGACACGCAGAGCGAATCTTCGGTAAAGCTGACGTCTGCGACACGTTCACCCGGCTTAAGGGTGGAAATGCTCATTCCCTGACTCCAGGAGCGCCGGCTGATGCTCCTCAACTATGGATTGTACCCGACGAAGTTCGGTCGTGCTAAACCCAAAATTTTGAGCCAGCGCGACCGGACGAAGCCAGAACTTTGCGGATTTCTCGTCCCTGTCGGCGTGCACATGAGGAGGCTCATTGGGTTCGTGACTGTAGAAATAGAGGCGATACGGACCAGGTCTGAGCACAGTTGGCACAATGATATTATATGATAAATATAACGTATTAAGTAACAGGAACCCAATTTCCACGGAAGCCCTGCTTCGATTGCATCGTTTTCCGGGCCGGCGTACTCTAATAGGCGTAACTCCGACTCCGCCGGCCTGCGGGAGAGACATCCCATGGCGGCGGGGCGAGGCGGCCGGCAACGGCTTGCCGAGGGTTCGGGTGGAAACGCCCGCACCTCCCGTGCTTGGAAAGGAGCCAGTACACCGGAAATGTGTAGATTTCCGGCTAGTGCCCGATTCCATGTGCGAATCGGGTTTTTGCTTTTTTGGAACTGTTCCCATGACGCTGCACGACAAATTCGGACGCCAGATCACCGACCTGCGGATTTCCGTCACCGACCGCTGCAACTTTCGCTGTGTCTATTGCCGTTCCGCCGACCCGGAGAATTACCGCGAGCACGAACAGATTCTCTCCTGGCCCGAACTCGAACGCCTCGCGGCCATTTTTGTCGGCCTGGGCATCCAGAAGATGCGCATCACCGGCGGCGAGCCGCTGGTCCGCGAAGGCGCGGAAGCCTACATCCGCAAGCTGCACGAACTCGGCGTTCCAGACATCTCCATGACCACCAATGGCCACCTGCTGGCGCAGCGTGTGCCCGGCCTGATCGCCGCCGGCCTCTGTCGCATCAACATCAGCCTCGATTCCCTCGATCCCATCAAGTTCGAAAAAATCACTCGCACGCGTTCCTACGATTCGGTGATGCGCGGCATTGACGCGGTGCAATCCTCGCCGCTGGCCCCCGCGAAAATCAACGCCGTCCTCGTCCGTGGCTTCAACGAAGACGAAGTGGAGGCCTTCGCCGCTTTCGCCCGCGAACGCGGCGTCATCATGCGCTTCATCGAATTCATGCCGCTGGATGCTGACCGCCACTGGTCACGCGAAATCATGGTGCCCGCCGACGAAGTCTATCGCCGCATCCAGGCGCAATGGCCGCTGGTGCAGATTCCCCACGCCAAAAGCGAAACCGCGCGCAAGTATCGCTTCGCCGACGGCGCGCCCGGAGAAATCGGCCTCATCGCCCCGGTTACGCAACCCTTCTGCGGCCACTGCTCGCGCATCCGTCTCACCGCCGACGGCAAGGTGCGTACCTGCCTCTTCAGCAAGGACGACCACGATCTCCGCGCCCTGCTCCGCAACGGCGCCTCCGACGACGACATCAAAGCGCGCATCCGCTCCATGGTCGATGAAAAGGAAGCCGGCCACCGCATCAACGAACCCGGCTTCGTGCCGCCCTCGCGCACCATGGTCTTCATCGGCGGCTAGGCTAACCTGGCTCTCGCCCGCATGTTATCCTTAGCTATTAGCCCTAAGTTTCGCCGGGAACGGATGGAAGAGCATGCCCGAAGACAACGAAGACGAGCGCGAGGAGCAACCAGAGCAACCGCAACGCCTGTTCACGCTCACCGAGGCGGAACGCACCCGCCAGGAGCTTGAGCCTTTCTTGATCGAAGCCATCGGCGCGCGCAAAAAGCTTTCCGTGCTCGAGCAGGATTTGACCGCTGTCTCCACGCGCATCCTGATGATGGGCGGCGTCCTGGTGCCCTATGCAAAGCTCGCTGAAAAGCGCATGGAGCAGCAAAACCTCGCCGAAGTGATGAAGAGCAACCTGGAAAAAATCCTCTCCACCGGCTGCCTCATCAAGGATCTCGATATCGGCCTCCTCGATTTCCCGGCCATTCTGGACAACCAGGAAGTCTATCTGTGCTGGAAGCTCGGCGAGGATCGCATCCGCTACTATCACCGCCAGGACGAAGGCTACTCCGGCCGCAAACCGCTGGACCCGCGAGACCCCGGACCCGGCACACATTTGCAATAGCCTTATTAGGCGCGCCTGCCGCAGCGGGCGCGCCGTCTCTCCGCGAGGTCGAATCTCAACGACAAATTATGACCACCGAAAACCGACTGAAAGATTCCGCCAGCCCGTACCTGCGTTCGGCCGCCCACCAACCCATCAACTGGCATGAATGGGGCGAAGAGGCATTCAGCTCCGCCAAGAGCCAGGACAAGCCCATCCTGCTCGACATCGGCGCCGTCTGGTGCCACTGGTGCCATGTGATCGACCGCGAAAGCTACGAAAATCCCGCCATCGCCAAAATCATCAACGAAAATTTCGTCCCCGTGAAGGTGGACCGCGACGAACGCCCCGACGTCGATTCCCGCTATCAGTCCGCCATCAGCGCCGTCAGCGGCCAGGGCGGTTGGCCGCTAACCGGCTTCCTCATGCCCGATGGCAAACCCTTTTTCGGCGGCACCTATTTCCCACCGGAAGATCAAGGCGGACGGCCCGGCTTTCGCCGCATCCTGCTTGCCGTCGCCGACGCGTATCAGAACAAGCGCGACGATCTGCTGAAAACCTCCGAAGCTCTCGCCGAAGCCGTGGCCAAGGCGGAAGCCTTCTCTGGCGCGCGCGGTGAATTCGATCTCAGCGTCATCGATTCGCAAATCAACTCTCTCACGCAACTCTTCGATCTGCGCAACGGCGGCTTCGGCAAAGCCCCCAAATTTCCCCACGCCTCCGCTGTGGATCTGCTCCTCGAGCGTTTCCGCCAGACCGGCGAAAAACATCTCCTCGCCATGGCCGAAACCACCCTCGAAAAAATGGCCAAAGGCGGCGTCTACGACCAGCTAGCCGGCGGTTTCCATCGCTACTCCGTAGACGAACGCTGGCTCGTCCCCCACTTCGAAAAAATGTCCTACGACAATTCGGAGCTTCTGAAGAATTTCCTTCACGCCTGGCAGGTGACCCAGAATCCACTTCTGAGAGCGACCGCGGAAAGCATCATTGGCTGGGCGAATCAGGACCTTTCCGATCAGCAGCGCGGCGGATTTTATGCCAGCCAGGACGCCGACTACTCCCTCGATGACGACGGCGACTTCTTCACCTGGACGCTCGACGAGTTCCGCGCGGCATTGTCTCCCGATGAAGCTCGCATCATGGAGTTGTACTACGACGTCGAAGCGCACGGTGAAATGCACCACAATCCGGCCAAGAATGTCCTGTGGATCGCTCGCACGACCTCAGAAATCGCCAAGTCACTTGGCCTGGACGAATCCACAGTCCGATTGACGATCGCCACCGCGAAACGCAAATTGCTCGCCGCGCGGCTGCCAAGGCCAACCCCGTTCATTGACAAGACCATGTACGTGAGCTGGAACGCGATGTTCATTTCCGCCTACCTCGATGCGGCCGGTGTTTTGGCAGGTGAACTCGCGAAAAATTCCGCCGCCTTCGCTCTGAAGACGGTCGATCGCATGTTGGCCGAAGCCTGGAGCGAGGAAAACGGCTTCGCCCACCGAATCGGCGGGCCGGCCTTGCGCGGTTCCTTAGACGATCAGGTGTTTGGCGTGCTGGCGCTGCTCGATGCTTACGAAACGGCGCTGGATCCCAAATATTTCCGCGCCGCGCAACGCACCATGGACCTCACCATCGAAAAATACGGCGACGCGGAAAACGGCGCCTTCTTCGACCGCGCTTCCGACGCCCCCGCCATGGGCGGACTGGAAGTCCGCCGCAAGCCCTTCCAGGATTCCCCCACGCCCAGCGCCAACTCCGTTGCTGCCATGGCCCTGACGCGGATGCACGCCTACACCGACGACGCCAAATATTTCAACCGGGCCAAGAAAACATTGGAAGCCTTCGCCGGCATCGCTCCACAATACGGCCTATTCGCCGCCACCTATGGGCTCGCCGCAATTCTCTTCGCCGAGCACCCCACGCACGTGGTCATCACCGGCACGGAACGCGACGTGGTCGCAGAAAAGCTCGAACGCGCCGCCAACGACGTCTATCGCCTCGGCAAAGCCGTTCTGCGCGTCACGCCGGCGACGTCGCTCAAATATCTTCCCGTCGCCCTGCGCCAGACGCTCCCACATCTCCCCAAAGACAAACCCAGCGCCCTCGTCTGCACCGGTAACACCTGCCTCCCACCCACCAGCGACCCCGAAGAGCTAAAGCGCCTCCTCCAAAAGGGCATCGCGGGTACCGCCGCAGGCTAATTCCCTTGCAGTTGTAGGGCCCGCCTTCCGAGGCGGGCGCTCCGATTTTGGAGTGCGGGAGCTCTGCTCCCGCTTTTAGGGCGTAAGACCTGCTACCCAAATTAATGTTGATAGCCGGGTCCAAATCTCAAAAACGGCGGCAGAGCCGCCGCACTCCAAGCACCACTCACAAAAAAACGGGCACAATGCCAAAGCATCGTGCCCGTCGAATCCACCGCTCCGATTCCTTTACTTCCTTTACTTCCTTTACCTCCTTTACCTCCTCAACTTCCTCACCGTCCTATTTCTTCGGCCTCGATTCCGGCGGCACCAATCCATTAATCCGGTAATACACCACCAACTGCCCATAGTGCTCGCCCGAATGCTCGATCAACCCATAAGCCACATCATACAACCGGTCCAAATGCGGCTCGCCGGCGTCAACCGCTTCCGTCAATCCTTTGTCACCCTTGGCCTTGATCACGGCCGCCCCATCCTCCACACACTTCTTAACGAAAGCCACAAGCTCCGCCCGGCTCTTGATATTCATGTCCTTGGGATCGTCCGCGTAGCGCGGCTTCTTCCCCTGCGCGATGTCCGTAAAGTAGTACATCGAAGCCGCCGCATGCACCATGTTCGCCACAAACGTCCGCGATTCCGCCTGGGGTTTGAACTGAAACTTGTCCTCGGGAAAATCCCCGGCCATCGCGATCAACTTCCGCCCAATGTCGTTCCACTGCTCCAGCACCTCCTCCGATGGACTAAGCGCCGGGCCCGGTGGAGTCTTCTTCCCGCCCATATCCTGCCCCCGAACCGGCAACACACAGAAACACGCCGCCAGCAGCAACCCCGCCAACACCTGAACTCTCTTCATAGCTTCTCTCCTTAGCAAGAATCTCCGCGATTTGGCCCCTAGGCTCAGACGCACGGGCCAGCCGGAAGTTTCGTGATCCCCGGCAAAAAAGGAAGCCAACCGGCTCTGACCGCCCGCCATCATACGTCATAGGCCTCCATAAGTCTCGCGAAGCCACAGAAAACCGGAGGTTTACTGCTTGCCCGAAGTTCCGAAGTCCATACGAAAGCCTTAGCTCCAACGTGCTACTCTTATAAGACATTGTCGAGGGAGTTGAAATTTGATCTGGAGCTGGATTTTACTACGCGGTGCGCTGCTGCTGACCATCATGGCCGCGCTGTTTTTTTCACAGCGCTTCTGGTATCGGGCTCTGTGGCGCGTCACCAGCCATTGGGGCCGCACCACGCTTCGCGTAGGCGTCCGCCTTCTCTATCTGGCCGGTCTCCTTCTCATTATCGCTACCATCGCCGATAACATCCGCCAGGACCATGGCCGGGTCCTGCCCAATCATTCTCCGATAACCGCGTTTGCCGGCTTGTGGTTCGCCAGCGCGCTGTTCGGATACCTGGCCATTAAAGTGGTCCATGGTGTCGAATGGCTCTGGCACCGTTTCCGTAGACCTGCGCCCGAGGTACTTTCCAAGCTTCCGGCGCACCGCATTGACCTGGAAGACATCGTTCCCGACCCCTCGCGCCGCACTTTCTTTCGGACCGCCAGTGTGGTGGCCGGCGCCGCGCCTTTCCTCGGTGTGATGTATGGTTTCGCCGCCGAGCGCCTGCGCTACGAACTTCGCCGCGTGGAAATTCCCTTGAACAACCTGCCGCCAGAACTCGATGGCATGCAGATCGTGCAGATCAGCGACATCCATTTGAGCGCTTATATGACTCGCGAGTCGGTCCGTCGCGCCGTGGACATGGCCAACGAAGTTGGTGCTGACCTCGCCGTGGTCACGGGCGACCTCATCACCGGTATGCATGATTCCATGTGGGATTGCGTCGAGGAAGTACGCCAGTTGCGCGCGCCGCTCGGCGTCTACGGCTGCAACGGCAATCACGAAATCTACGCCCGCGCGGAAGATCTGGCCGAAAAACTTTATCAGCAGTCGGGCATGAAGCTGCTGCGCCGCGAAAGTGCCATTATCAACTACAAGGGCGCGCAACTAAATCTGATCGGCGTGGATTACCAGCGCGAACGCACTCCCAGAGGCCGCAAGCTGCAGATGCTCTCGAATCTGGAACCGCTGGTCCGCCGCGATATTCCCAACATCCTGTTGTCCCACAATCCGAACTCATTCAATCGCGCCGCGGAGTTGGGCATCGAACTTTCACTCGCAGGCCACACTCATGGCGGCCAGGTCCAGGTTGAAATCCTCGACGTCAGCCTCAGCCCCGCGCGCTTCATCACCGATTACATCGCCGGCCTCTACCACCGGCCGCTGCTCATGCCCGATCAGCCAAAGCGCATGGGTGAAACCATCAAGCTCATGCAAAATGCGCCCAACGGCCTCTCCGCTTTGTACGTAAACCGCGGCCTCGGCACGGTTGGCGCTCCGGTGCGTCTCGGCGCTCCCCCGGAAATCACCCACATCGTCCTCCGCCGCGTCTAATCCCGATTGCTCTGCCCCTGTGTAGGCGCCGGGCTCCAGCCCGGTGAGCCCCCGGTTTTGCCATTCATTCAGCACTTTTGTCAGGTGTGGCCGCGGCGGGCTGTCCCTCGACCGCGGCGAGTGCGATTGGCGAACTTGCAGGCAAAGAGGCCTCGATCGCCGACATCGGTTCGTCCTTGCTCATGGACGGGAACTTGCCATATGTCATGCCACGCCACAACCACTCCATCGGCCCAAAGCGATACCGTTGCAACCACCAGTTGCTGACCACCACCTGCGCCCCGTACAAAATAACTGTGGGAAGCAGCCCCACCGCCGGGCCGATTCGTCCATACAAACCGGTTGTGTAGTGATAGAAGAACAAGGTGCACAGCACCGACTGCAGCAAGTAGTTCGTCAAGGCCATCCGTCCAACCGCGGCAAACGGCAGCAGCCAGCGCCGTTTATCTTCGTCCAGGAAAAGAAGCGACAGGCCTGTAACATAACCCGCAGCCAACACATGGGCTCCCGGCAACCAGAGAATTCCCGCAGACCAGCCCCACAGCGAAACGGTGCCGGGACGAATGACCGTCATCACGATCGCCACGTAAAGACTGACGATCAGTCCCACCGGGATGCACCACGCGCACATCCGCCGCAACACCGGCCGGTATTCCTCAAGCCGCTGTACGATGCCCGCTCGCCACACCCACATGCCCAGCAGAAATAGCGCCGTCGCATAGATCGCAAATAGCGTGGTGGGCAACTCCCGCTTCCATTCCACCCAGTTCTGCGCCAGGATCTGCCGCACCGTTCCATGCGCGTAGATGTTGATGACCGTGTAGAGTTTTTGCATGTCCGGCGGCTTGGGATCCATCCAGGGACGGTGGAAACGGCTGAAGAACAGGCCCAGGAAGACCGAGCTGGCAACGATGGGCAGCGCGAACAAACTTCCGGCCCACCACAGCAAGGTCTTCTGTTGGCGTTTGCGGAAGAGTAGCAAGATGGCGCCAGAGAACGCATAGGTCAGCAGGATGTCTCCCGCCCAAATCAGCATTCCATGGATCAGTCCGAACAGTGCGAGCGCCAGGAGGCGTCGTGGATAAAAACCCATGAAGCGCACGCCGCGCGCTTCCGCCCGGCTCATCTGGATGGCAAAACCCATCCCGAAGAGAAACGAAAAAATGGAAATAAACTTCCCTTGGATAAAACCGTCGATGAAGATTTGGGCCAGCACGTCCGCGCGGCCGTGGAACAGTACCCTGATATGGTCGTAGCAATCGAGCGGCGCGAAGAAAGCGCGCATGTTCGCCGCCAGAATTCCGAACAGCGCCATGCCGCGCAGCACATCGATAAAAACGATGCGCTCCGAGAGACTGACTGGGCCAACCCCCTGGGATTCCGGTTGCATAGGCCACCCTCGTTGTGGAAATAATGACATAAGCTATACGCACCGGCTATTGATCAAATTTCAACAACTCCCCTAAACCGGCTTTCCCGGCTCGTTTGTTGTTTGCGCCGCCGGTGCTAGAATCACGCCAAGCATTCCATGCCCATTAAAGAGAAGAACTACTGGCTGGAGACCGTGGCGGAGCCTGCCAGGGGTGCTGGCGGCGCTTTGCCAGAAAAGGTTGACGTCGCCATCGTCGGGGGAGGATTCTGCGGCCTCTCGGCGGCGCGCGTCCTGGCGCAGCGTGGCGTTCACGTGGTATTGCTCGAAGCCGAGACTCTCGGCTGGGGGGCAAGCTGCCGCAACGGCGGCATGGTCCTGACTGGCATGAAACTGCCCGTGCCCACGCTGATCACGCGCTATGGCCGCGAAGCCGTCCAGCGCATGTACGCCGCGTCTCTCGAATCCATTGATCTCGTCGAGCAGATCGTCAGGGAAGAGGGCATTGACTGCGATTTCTCGCGCTGCGGCCACCTGGAAGTCGCCTGCAAACAAGCCCATTTCGACGATTACGCCAAGGCCGCCTCGCGCATCAAGAGCGAGTTCAATCACCAACTGCGTATCGTCCCGAAAAATGCGCTGTCCGCGGAAATCGGCTCGGACATTTATTTTGGCGGCATGGTGGACGAAACCAGTGCCGGCGTGAACCCCGCCCGCTATGTTCATGGCCTCGCGAAGGCCGCACAACGCCATGGCGCGGGCCTCTTCGATCGCACGCCCGTCACGCGCATTTCCTCGCAATCGAACGGCGCCAGCGGCAGCTTTCGCGTGGAAACCGCTCGAGGCTCGCTAACCGCAAAAGAGGTCTTACTGGCCAGCGGCGCTTACACCACCGCAGTCACGCCCTCCCTGCGCAAAAAAGTGATTCCCATCGGCTCCTACATCATCGCCACGGAACCCGTTTCCGCCGCCCTCGCCGCGGAACTCAGCCCCCGCAACCGCATGATCTACGATTCCAAGCATTTCCTCTACTACTACCGCCTCACGCCGGATAATCGCATGCTTTTCGGCGGCCGCGCCGCCTTCTTCCCGGAATCCGAAAGCACGGTCCGCGAAAGCGCCGAGATTCTCCGCGAAGGAATGGTCCAGGTCTATCCCCAATTGCGCGACACAAAAGTCGAATACGTTTGGGGCGGCACCCTTGATTTCGCGATGGACGTCATGCCGCATTCTGGAAAAATCGACGGCATGCATTTCGCCCTGGGTTTCGCAGGCCACGGCGTAGCCGCCGCAACCTGGATGGGCGCGAAACTCGCCGGTGTACTCTGCGGCGATCCCGACGACAACCCGTTCTCCCGCATCCCATTTCCCGGAGCGCCTCTGGGCCTCCGCAGCGGCCACACCTGGGCACTGCCCCTCGCTGGCGCCTACTACAAAGTCCTCGACTGGCTAACCTGATCATCAAGACTCATGTAGGTGCGGGGCTTTAGCCCCGCCCGAATTCTTGCCTGGCTAAAGCCAGGCGCCTACCCGGCTGCAATCAGTTTCTTAATCCGCGGAAACACAAAATACGCCGCTACCCCCAACGCCACCGGCACCGGTCCCCACCTCAACGCAAATTTGTCGCTGAACACCAGCGCCACAATCGTCATTAGAATCGGCGCAATCACCACGTAAGCCAGCCCAACATTTCCCCACGGAATACTAAACGGCCGCTTCATCTCTGGCCGTGTCTTGCGCAATTTCCACGCGGCCATCACCGTCAGCACCGTCACCAAACTTCGCAACCACACATACACCGTCAACAACTGCGCCAGCGTATGAAACGCCAGCAGCGCATAAATCGCCGACGAAATCAGGATTGCGATCCACGGCGTGCCATATTTCGGATGTTTCGCCGCAAACACCGGCGGCAAATAACCATCCTCCGCCATCGAAGACGGCATCCGCGTGCTGGTCAACACCGTGGCGTTCAGCAACGAAACATTTCCCAGCATCGCTGCCACCGTCAACGCGAACCCCAGCAGGCTTCCTCCAATCAGCAGCCCCGCTGTCGGCAGATACGCGGTGTTCCATTTTTCCCAATCTCCCAGCGCCGCCAGCGAAAACAGCGCCGGCAGAAAATACGTCGCAATCGAAAGCGGCACCACAATCGCCAGCGCAATCGGAAAATTGCGCTGCGGATTTTCAATCTCTTCAGCCACGCTCGAACACTGCTCGTAGCCCGAATATAGCCACAATCCCAACGCCAGCCCTACGCCGAACACCTGAAACCCCGGCACGTGCGGCGGCACCAACGGATGAAACGGATGGAAATGCCATTTCATCGCGGCCACGACGCACAACACCAACACCGGCGCCAACACCGAAACTTCCAGCACTGTCGAAACCATCCCCACCATCTGTATCCCGCGGATATTCACGTATGCCAGCAGCGCGATCAGCGCTACCGACACCACGTAGTGTTTCCACCCCACCAGCGAAGGAAAAAAATCCCCAGATAATCGCTGAACAGCACCGCGTAACTCCCACCCAGGAGCCATGAAGCGCTCCAGTTCCACCATCCCGCCAAAAATCCCCAGAAATTTCCGTACCCCGCGCGCACCCAGCGGTAAAATCCCCCCTCCACAGGAATTGCGGTCGTCAATTCCGCCGCCACCAGCGACACCGGAATGCACCAGAACATCGGAATGACCAGCAAATACACCAGCGTCAATCCCGGGCCGCTGGTCGTGACCATCTCCTCCATGCCGAACGGGCCGCCCGTCGTGTACGCAAACATCACGAAGACGAAATAAAAGAGGCTCGCGCGCTTCACGACGGATTTTGTTGAATTCAATGTTGGCCTTTCGAACGATGCTGCGGATAGTACTCCAATTTGGCCGGCCCTGCCGAACTTGCCAGCCCTCGTCATTCGGTCAATAATCTTGTGCGCGAGTGGGGGAGGAAAAGTGCTCAATCTCAAGAATCTATTAGTGTGTGCAGGGCTGGTGTCCGCCGGGATCGCCTGGTTTTCGATCACGGCCACCGCCACCGCCGATGAAACCCCGCTCTACGGCTACTCCGCCGAATCCTCCCGCGCCGAACGCCAGTGGGAAGAAAAGCTTCGCGCCCTGCCCAGCCCGGAAAATATGCGCGCGTACATGCAGCGGCTCTCCGCGCGTCCCCACAATGTCGGTTCGCCCTACGACAAGGACAACGCCGAATGGCTCCTCGCGAAATTCAAGGAGTTCGGCTTCGATGCGCAGATCGAAACCTACGACGTTCTCTTTCCCACGCCCAAGGAACGCCAGGTCGAACTTCTTGAGTGCAAGGGAGCTTCCACCACCGACTGCGCCGTGAAATTCACCGCCAAGCTCGAAGAGCCCGCTCTCGCGCAGGATCCCACGTCCGGCCAGAAATCCGAGCAGTTGCCGACCTACAACGCGTACTCGAGGGATGGCGATGTCGTCGCCCCGCTCGTCTACGTCAACTACGGCATCCCCGAAGATTACGAGCGCCTCGAGCGCCTGGGCATTTCCGTCAAAGGCGCCATCGCCATCGCCCGCTACGGCCACTCCTGGCGCGGCATCAAACCAAAAGTTGCTGCCGAACACGGCGCCGTCGGCTGCCTCATCTATTCCGATCCCGAAGGCGACGGCTACGGCCCGGGTGACACTTTTCCCAAAGGCGCCTACCGTCCCGCCGATGGCGTGCAACGCGGCAGCGTCGCCGACGATCCGATTTTTCCCGGCGATCCGCTCACTCCCGGCGTCGCCGCAAAAAAAGACGCCAAGCGCTTGAAGATAGAGGACTCTCCCGTCATCACCAAAATTCCTGTTCTGCCCATTTCCTATGGTGATGCGCAGCCTCTTCTCGCCGCGCTCACTGGCCCAGTCGTCCCCGGCGAGTGGCGCGGCAATCTTCCCCTGACGTATCACGTTGGTCCCAGCGCGCTTAAAGTCCATCTGAAAATGAAATCCAACTGGGATCTCAAAACCATCTACGACGTCATCGCCAAAATTCCCGGCAGCACCAATCCTGATCAGTGGGTGATTCGCGGCAATCATCACGATGCCTGGGTCAACGGCGCGGAAGACCCCATCTCCGGCCTGGTCGCCGAACTCGAAGAAGCCCGCGCCTTCGGCGAACTCCTGAAATCCGGCTGGAAGCCCAAGCGCACCATCATCTATTGCGCGTGGGACGGCGAAGAGCCCGGCCTGCTCGGCTCCACGGAATGGGTCGAGGACCATGGCGACGAATTGATGAAGCACGCCGTCGTCTACATCAACTCCGACAGCAATGGCCGCGGCTATTTCGGCCCTGAAGGCTCGCACACCCTCGAAAAATTTATCAACGATGTCGCCCGCGACGTCCAGGACCCCGAAACCAAACTTTCCGTCTGGAAGCGCGCGCAACTCGCCACCATCGCCGAGGCCTCCAGCGCCGATGACCGCGCGGAAGCCCGCAACCGCCCCGATCTTCGCATCGGCGCACTCGGCTCCGGTTCCGACTACGGCGCATTTGTCCAGCACGACGGCATCGCTTCTCTCAATCTCGGCTACGGCGGCGAAGATGGCGGCGGCATCTATCATTCCATCTACGACGATTTCTACTGGTACACCCACTTCAGCGACACCGATTTTGTGTACGGTCGCGCCCTTGCGCAAACTTCCGGCACCGCAGTCATGCGCCTCGCCGACGCGGATATTCTCCCGTTCGAATTCACCGATTTCGCCGACACCATGCAGACCTACGCGAAGGAACTCAAGACTCTTCTGGAGAAAAAGCAGGAAGAAGTTCGCGAGCGCAATCGCCAAATCGAAGAAGGCGTCTTTCAGGCCACTTTCGATCCCCGGCGTCCTACGGTCGCTCCAAAAACCGAACCAGTCGCCCCTTTCATCAATTTTGCGCCGCTCGACAACGCCATCACCGACCTCGCCAAGGCCGCCGACGCCTATAAGAAAGCCTACGACCAAGCCAGCACGAGCGGCGACCTCGCGAAGGCCACGGCTTCTTCGCAGGATCTGAACCACCTCCTGATCGAAAGCGAGCGCCGCCTGACTAATCCGGAAGGCCTGCCGGGCCGCCCCTGGTTCAAGCACGAAATCTACGCCCCCGGCCAATACACGGGCTATGAGGCCAAAACCATTCCCGGCGTCCGCGAAGCCCTCGAACTCAAGCACTGGAAAGAAGCCGAAGAACAGGTCCCCGTCGCGGCAAGAACTCTCCAACAGGAAACCGCGCTGATCAACGAAGCCACTGCAAAATTATCCGCGCTCCACTAAAATAGGTTCGCGCTCACAAGCTTGTTCTGTAACTCGGCCTGCAGTCAGCAACAAGGAGCCCTCTCATTCCTTCCTATAACCTCGCCATCGTCGGCCTAGGACATGTGGGGCGCTCGCTCTTGCGTCTGCTCATCTCCAAAGAAAGCGAACTTCGCCGCAAATACGACGTCCGCTGGCGGCTCACCGGAATCGCCACGCGCCGCATCGGCTGGATCGCCGAGCCCGACGGCCTGAATCCCATCGCGGCCCTCAGCGGTCATTTCCCGCCCATCGCCAATCCTCCCCGCAATGTCCGCGAGTGGCTGGAACGCTCCAAAGCCGACGTGCTCTTCGAAGCCAGTTCGCTTGACACCGGTTCCGGCCAGCCCGCCATCGAACATCTGGTCGCTGCGCTCGAAGCCGGCGCCCACGCCATCACCGCCAACAAAGGTCCGATCGTCCACGATTACCAGCGGATCGCCGCGCTGGCGAAAGAAAAAGGCAAACAGTTCCTCTTCGAGTCCACGGTCATGGATGGCGCGCCGATTTTTTCTCTTTTCCCGCTGGGCTTGCCGGCCGTGGAATTGCGCGGGTTTGCTGGTGTCCTGAACTCCACCACCAACGTCGTCCTCACCGAAATCGAAAAAGGCCGCTCCCTCGACGAAGCCGTCAAACGCGCGCAGGCCATGGGCATCGCGGAAACCGATCCTTCGCATGATCTGGATGGTTGGGACGCGGCGGTCAAGGTCACCGCCATCGTCAATGTTTTGATGGGTGTGCCGCTGCGCATCGAGCAGGTGCAGCGCACCGGAATTCGCGATCTCAGCGAGGAAAAAATCCGCTCCGTGCGTTCAGCGGGGATGCGCTACAAACTCGTCTGCCGCGCCGAGCGCCGCGGCGACGGTGTAGATGCCCGCGTCGGCCCGGAACTCCTGCTCATGACCGATTCCATGGCCGGACTGGAAGGCACTAGCTCCGCCATCCGCTTCGATCTCGATGTCATGAACATTTCCCTGGTGGAACACAACCCCGGCATCGAAGCCACCGCCTACGGCCTCCTGGCCGACTTCCTCCGCGCCGCCAAATCCTGAACCCTTTGGAGTGCGGGAGCCCAGCTCCCGCTTTTACGCTGTAAACCGCATCTCCCAAGTCAAATTGAGCAACGAATCGTGGCCCCCAAAAGCGGCGGCAGAGCCGCCGCACTCCAAAAAATCGCAACCCTCCAACTCCTCACCCAGCCCGTGCCCCATCCGGCACCCGTCGCTCCGGCATCGCCAGCACCGGCGTCATTCCATCCGCATATCCAATGTCAAACAGCATCCCTTCGGAAACTTCGCCGGCCATTTTTCGCGGCTCCAGATTCACAACAAACAGAGCCTGCCGGCTCTCGATCTCCCGCGGCTCGCTTCTTTCCTTCTTTATCCCTGCCAGGATCGACCGCGTGTGGTCGCCAAAGCTGACCGTCAGCTTCATCAGCTTCTCCGAACCCGCCACCTCTTCCACCTTCTGAATAGTGCCCACGCGGATGTCCAACGCCTCCACAGCGGAAAACGTCACCACAGGTTTAACAGTTGCCGGTATAAATTCGCTCATAGCTCACCTGCGAAAATTCGAGGCATACGCCGGTGTCGGAATCGCCGCGTCGCACCGTTCGTCGCGAATCGTCGCGTCCGCAACCAGCCGCAGCGGGATAATCCCCGCCCACACGGAAAGCGCGTAATCCGCTGCGTCATCTTCCACTCCGCCCGTGCGCACCTTCGCGGAAACCTCCCTCAACGGCAATTTCAAGATGCTCGTCGCCTTCAACTCCTGCTCGTTCGGCTGTCGCGCAACTTCCCACCGCCCGGGGATCAGTTTCTCCGTGAACGCCCGCAACGCCGCCAGCTTTTCCGCCGGCTCGCTGATCAGCGTAGCCGTGCCCAGCGCCACCACTGACCGGTAATTCATCGAATGATTGAACACCGACCGCGCCAGCACCAGCCCATCCATCAGCGTTACCGTGATGCACACCGGCAAGCCGTTCGCCGCGCCCCGCAGCATTCGGCTGGCCGCTGATCCGTGAAAATAGATCGCGTCGCCCACCCGCGCAAACATCGTCGGAATCACAAACGGCTGCCCCTCCGCCGAAAATCCCACGTGGCAAACAAATCCTTCGTCCAAAATCTTGTAAATGGCCTCGCGGTCGTACACCGCGCGATTGGCTTCGCGCACCACCCGCGTGCGGTCGCTCACTGCAAACGAATCAGGCATGGGATCCCTCGGAGAGAAACACGGCGCGGAGTTGATAGCCGGCGCCATCGCGGCATGAGTGGGAACAACTCCCCCGATGGTATCACGCCAATGTAGTGGCCGAACTTTAGCTCGGCCATCCCGCTTCCCGTTCCCGCACTACACCTGCCTCCCCCCGCTGTGAGAAACTAATCTTCGTAAACAATCGCCACTAGGGAGTCCGTCCATTCATGAGCACGCCGGTCCGCAATCCTTCCGCCACCAACCTTGATATCTCCTGGGTCCGCTCCCAGTTTCCCTCTCTGAAAACGCAGGTCAACGGCCAGACCGCCGCCTTCCTCGATGGTCCCGCCGGCACGCAAGTCCCCACGCAAGTCATCCACGCCATTCAAAGCTATCTGCTCACCGCCAACGCCAACACCGGCGGCGCCTTCCTCACCAGCCGCCGCACCGAAGAAATCATTGCCCACGCCCGCGCCGCCATGGCCGATCTCTTCCACTGCGAAAAAGACGAAGTGGTCTTCGGCCCGAACATGACCACCATCACCTTCGCCATTTCCCGCGCCATCGCCCGCGAACTGAAAGCCGGCGACGAAATCCTGCTCACCACGCTCGATCACGACGCCAATTTCTCCCCCTGGAAATCTCTGGAAGAAAAAGGCGTGGTCATCCGTCAGGTGGACATCCGCGAAGAAGATTGCACCCTCGACCTCGACGACCTCAAGCGCAAGCTCAGCGAAAAAACGCGCCTCATCGCCGTCGGCTACGCATCCAATTCCGTCGGCACCATCAATCCGGTCGCCGAAATTACCAGACTCGCCCACGCCGCGGGCGCGATGATTTACATTGATGCCGTCCATTACGCGCCCCACGGATTGATCGACGTCAAAGCCCTCGACTGCGATTTCCTTGTCTGCTCGCCCTACAAATTCTTCGGCCCCCACATGGGCACGCTCTACGGCAAGCGCGAGCACCTGCAATCCTTCCGCCCCTACAAGGTCCGTCCGTGCACCGACCAAATTCCCGATCGCTGGGAAAGCGGCACGCAAATCCACGAACTGATCGCCGGAATCGGCGCCGCCGTAGAATATCTAACCGAACTCGGCCGCCGCTGCGACTCGCAAGCCAAAACGCGCCGCGAAGCGCTCGCCGCCGCGTATCACTCAACGGTAGCCCATGAAACAGGATTGATCTGGCGTCTCATCGATGGCCTGAAGACCATCCCTGGCTGCCGCATTTACGGCATCACCGATCCGCGCCGCTCCACCGAACGCTGTGCCACGCTCTCCCTGCGCCTCGGCAATCACCATCCCACCGCCATCGCCACGTTCCTCGGCGAACGCGGCATCTTCACCTGGGACGGCAACTACTACGCCCTCAATCTCAGTGAACGCCTCGGCGTCGAATCCCAAGGCGGCATGCTCCGCATTGGCCTGGTCCACTACAACACAGCAGATGAAGTAGACCGCCTCCTCGCCGCCCTCCGCGAGTTTGCTAGCTGAGTTAGTGTCGAAATTTCAGGTTTGCAAAATAAGTTGCCGCTTGCGTTTCGCTTGGCATACGTAATAGCTCACCGCGAACGCAACGGAGCTAAAAGGAAACCCGCCAAACGTCCAGCCCGCAATGAGATGCGCTGGGATATACGTTACCAACATGACCCAAACATAAGATTGCGATTCGGCGATGAAGCCCAGGATCACGCCGGTAAGCACATAGCACGCCAGAATCGCCAGAGTCGCCGGGTGAAGGACCGATCGCGCGCTCCCGGGCCCAAAGCTATCCGCTGCCGCCGGGGCCAGCTTCAGGATTCCGTAGAGCGGTAAAACCGCGCCGACCAGTACGGAAAACAACGCCGTCGTAAGTGAGATCCGCTTTGCAAATGGGTTGAAGAAATTTTGGATGCCCCGATTGAATACTTTGTCGGTCAGCAGGTAGGCATCGTTCTGCGCATTCAACCGGTAAGCGCCTTGCTGCACCTGATATTTGTTGTACCGATCGTGGTCCTTATCAAACTCCTCGATCACGCTTCGTATGTCGCGGGGCGGTGAGACAGGCGTGCCAAGCGTCGCTGCCTTTGCGTCGTGGGTCTTCTTCAGGGCCGCCAGGTTCGTCGTGTTCCGGCAATCTTGCACAATTTTGTATTCAGGCTGTTCCAATACGGACTTCAACGCCATATTTCGTGTAACCAGCTCGTTCCCGCCTGAAAATCTTGTGGTGAAGTTCACCACCTGAGAGTTCTTTACCCCGGTCACTCCCTTCACATTGGTCTTCACTTCCACGATCGTGAGCGTGCAGCTCGCGGGGTCCGACGGATTCTGGTAGCCGCGGACCAGATTCGAGCCGTAGTTTGTCACGCGAAGTGTGTAGAAGGGCAGAAATCCCAGGGTCGCCAATTGTGCATCAAGAGGCGCGATATACTTTCGCTGTTGCTCCGTCAGCTGGGAGTCTTCGAGCAACTCTCGCTGGTAGCGAACGGGAATGGGCTTCGAATTCTTCCGGAGTTGCGGCTTGCTTGCAAAGAGCACCGCGCCGGTGGCCCACAAAAACCCGAGCATGTCGCCATCAATGGGAATCATCCTGACACCCTCCTGATTACATCCAGAATAACTGGGATGATGGCCGTTCCAGTTCCTGCTAACGCTGGTTTTGAAGAATCATTCACCTGTCCGCGGGGACAGGTCACAAATGGAGGTGCACTCCCTAAGTGGAAGTGGCGCAAGGCGCCGGCCCTCCGTCATGGCACACCCAAATGTTTGCGTGTATTCTGAGTGGCCATGGCAAAACGACCGAAACCTCTTGTACTCACCGTCCTCGATGGCTGGGGCTACCGCGCCGAAACCAAGGGCAATGCCATCGCCCTGGCCCGCAAACCCACCTACGACGAACTTCTCCGCAGATTTCCCAACACCCTCATCCAAACCTCCGGCCCCGCCGTCGGCCTCCCCGTGGGCCAGATGGGCAACAGCGAAGTCGGCCACCTCAACATCGGCGCCGGCCGCGTCGTGCACATGGATATCACCCGCATTGATCTCCTCATCGCCAACAAGCAGCTCGATCAAGTCCCGCTCTTCCAGCAAGCCATGGAGCGCGGCCGCCAGCGCCAACTCCACTTCATCGGCCTGCTCAGCGATGGCGGTGTGCATTCCCACATCAACCACCTCTTCGCTCTCCTCGAAATGGCCAAGCAGTGGAAAGTCGAAAAGGTCTTCGTCCACTGCTTCATGGACGGCCGCGACACCCCGCCCAACAGCGGCCGCGATTACGTCCGCGAACTCCAGCAGAAAATGCGCGAACTCGGTGTCGGCGAAATCGCCACCCTCGTTGGCCGCTACTACGCCATGGACCGCGACAACCGCTGGGAGCGCGTCGAACTCGCCTATCGCGCCCTCGTCCACGGCGAAGCGGAAACCAAATCCAACGATCCTGTCGCCGCCCTCCAGCAAAGCTACGAACAGGGCGTCACCGACGAATTTGTGAAGCCCATCGTAATCACCCGCGGCACCGGGCCAACTGCTCCTCCGGTCGGCGTCATCCGCGACGACGATGCGGTCATCTTCTACAATTTCCGCGCCGACCGCGCCCGCCAGATCACCTACGCCCTCGAAGCTCCGGACTTCGACAAATTCGCCGACCCCAAGCGCCCCAAAAATCTCTTCTACGTCGGCATGACCAAGTACGACAAAAACTGGCCCTGGCTCAAGTGCATCATCACCCCCGAAAAACTCGAGCACATCCTTGCTCAGGTCTTCCAGGATCTGCAGTACAAAAATCTCCGCTGCGCCGAAACCGAAAAATACGCCCACGTTACCTATTTCTTCAACGGTGGCGTCGAAAAACCTTTCGGCGGCGAGGAACGCATCCTGGTCCCCTCCCCGAAAGTCGCCACCTACGATCTGAAACCTGAAATGTCCGCCGCAGGCATCACCGACACCGTCGTGAAAGCCATCGAAAAAGGCGAGTTCGACGCCGTCATCATGAATTATGCCAACGCCGATATGGTCGGCCACTCCGGCAAGCTCGAAGCCACCATCAAAGCCGTCGAAGCCGTGGACGCCGGCCTCGCCCGCATCTATCAGACGCTCAAGCCCCGCGGCGGCGCATGGATCATCACCGCCGATCACGGCAATGCCGAAACCATGATCGATCCCATCACCGGCGGCCCGCACACTTACCACACCACCAATCCCGTCCCGTTCATCTGCGTCACCGACAACGACGCCCTGCAACTCACTCCCGGCGGCGCTCTCCGCGACATCGCCCCCACCATGCTCGGCATCCTCGGCGAATCCTCGCCCACCGACATGACCGGCCACGACCTTCGCCTCAAACCAAAACCCTAAATGAACCGCACCACTCCAGAAAACACCAAACTCACCATTTGCGTCTGGCACCCCTTCACCGAATGGCGCCCCCCGGCGTCGCTCGCCGAAGCCATTCGCCTGCGCTGGCCCGCCGTGCGCGTCGTCCACCTTTCCGATTACGATCGCCTCGCTCAAGAACTCCCGGACACCGACATCTTCATCGGCTACTCCCTGCGCGCAAAGCAACTCCTCGACGCGAAAAAACTAAAGTGGATCCACTCCACCGCCGCGGGCGTCGCGCAGCTCATGTACCCGGCACTCCGCGATTCCGGCATCCTGGTCACCAATCCCAGCGGCATCTTCTCCGTCCCCATGGCCGAACACACCATGGGCTTGTTGCTCGCGTTGGTGCGCAATTTTCCGGATTCCGTGCGCTATCAGGATCAGTCGAAATGGTCGCAGCAGGAACTCTGGGACCAACCGCAGCAGCTCACCGAACTCAACGGCAAAGTGCTGCTCATCGTCGGCTATGGCTCCATCGGCCAAGAGCTGGCCCGCCGCGCCAAGGCCTTCGACATGCGTATTTGGGGAGTCTCGCGCTCCGGCAAAGGCGATGCATCGCATGCCGAAAAAATCGTTCCCGCAAGCCAACTTCACGAAGTCTTGCCGCATGCCGACTATGTAGTCATCAGCGCCCCGGAAACTCCCGAAACAAGGCTGCTTATCGGCGCACCGGAACTTGCGCTCATGGAGCCCTCAGCCCGCATCATCAACGTCGCGCGCGGCTCTTTGCTCGATCAATCCGCGTTAATCGCCGCCCTGCAACAGAAAAAACTAGCCGGTGCCGCCCTCGACGTCACCGGTCCCGAGCCCCCGCCCGTCAATGACCCCATCTGGAAAGCCCCCAATCTGTTCATCACTCCGCACACCAGCGCCATCAGCGACCGCCTCTGGCCGCGGCAAACCACCCTGCTCCTCGATTTACTGGAACGCTGGTTCGCAGGCCGCGATCTCTTCAACCAGGTAGACCTTCACCGCGGCTACTAGCAGTTCTCGCGAAAATGTCCTGCGGAAGGGCACGACTTCAGTCGTGCCAAAGACACTTATAAAAGCTCTGGGCTTTAGCCCCTGAGGATCCAGGCATCCTGCTTTTCAAATCGCAGCAAGTTCCACAACGTGTTGCCTAATCCCCCACTCCGCCCTTCACCGGCTGATATCCCTCACGCGTATACACCACAATCTTCTGCTTCTTTCCTTTTTGATCGTTCACCACCAGCGGCCCGCCATCCGGCGCCACCAGCTCCACTTTAATCTTCCGGAACTTTCCGTCCTGGCTCTGATTCGAAGGCGTGTACGAAATACTGTACTGGTGCCGCAAAAACGCCGCCACTTCCCTCATGATCCCGGGAATCTCCCCGTCAAACTGGGGAAACCACGCATAACCCCCGGTCATCTGCGCGAATGTTTTCATCTGATTTTCCGCCTGCAGAAAATCCATACGGTTCATCGTGCCCAGCGCTCGATGCATATCCAGATAATTGCTCAGCGGCTTGTCCAACCCCACCACAAAAATCGGAGTATCAGTCCCGCGAAGCTGCTTCAAGGTCTGGTCCAGGGTATGCTTCGAAAAAGTGTCTACTCCCGACGCCAGCACCAGTATCGATTTCTTTCCCTTCACGTCCTTCAGTCTCTCGTTCGTATCCAGCAGGGCGTCGAAGATATTCGATTCGCTGAAGCCCGGATAATACAAATGATAAATCGCGGCCTCCACTTCTTGTTTATTCTGCGTGAAGTCCACTTCCGTCCTAGGCTTCATATCAAACGTAACCAGCGCCACCCAATCCCTCTGATTCAAGTTGGGAAACAGCGCTCCGGCCCAATATTTGGCTTGATAGCCGAACCATCCGTAAAATCTCGCGCTGAACTCCATCAGCACCACCATTGTGATCGGTGCGTCCGTCGGCCCAAAGTTGGTGATCGTCTGAGGCTGCCCGTCTTCCAGCACCCGGAAATTTTCCTTCTTCAATCCCGGAATAATGTCGCCATTCTGCGTGGCCGCCACCACGTCCAGCGTCACCACCGGCACTTCCACCGAGATCGTCACCCCGCCCTCTTGCGGCTTCTGCTGCTGCGCTGTGGACGGCTTCTGTGCCGGATTCCCTTGCGCCGGGGAAGTTGGTTCAGGTCCTGCGGGAGCCTGCGCCCGCATCGTCGCGCAAGTACCCGCCAGCATACCGGCCAGGAAAAGCGTTCGCTTGGTTTGCTGCCAAAAGCTTCGTGTCATCCGATTTCCCCTCTGTTCCCCGATAACCAACTCAGATGCCGAATTCACGCCCCGTGTTTTCTATACCTTGGACGTATCCCGTGTGAAGTACGTAACGCCATTCCACACCCCAGCCGGTACCCCAACACTGCATGTTAGTATGGAATTTAGTTGCCGCAAAACGCATTCAAATGGGGGTGTTTAGGTGCTCCGCAGGCACATTTCTCTTTCGATTCTCATTCTGTTCGTCTTCTCCGCCTTCCTTGGCCGCAATCTGAACGCCCAAGTCTCGCAAAAACTTCCCGCCGCGGGCCTTCGCCAAACCTCCTCGCCTGTGGGAGACACCACAGCCCTCGCGCTGGAGGCCCAGAACTGGCTCGTCGACCTCCTTAAGATCAACACCACCAATCCGCCCGGCAACGAACAAGCTGCCGCCAAGTACATCGCCGGCGTCCTCGCCAGGGAAGGCATCACCGCCGAACTTCTCGATCTCGCTCCCGGCCGCAGCGCCGTAGTCGCCCGCCTCCGCAGCAGTGCCGTCGCCGATCCCTCCAAAGCCCTTCTCCTCGTCGCGCATATGGATGTCGTCGGCGTCGACCGCAGCAAGTGGTCCGTCGATCCCTTCAGCGGCGTCATCAAGGACGGCTACCTCTGGGGCCGCGGCTCTCTCGACGACAAAAGCATGCTGGTAGCAAATCTCGCCGCCTTCATCGCCCTCAAGCGCGGCGGAGCGCACCTCAATCGCGACGTTATCTTCCTCGGCACCGCCGATGAAGAGCAGTTCGGCGACGCCAGCATCAAGATGATCATCGCCAAATATTGGGACAAGATCGCTTCAGGTTACGCCCTGAACGAAGGCGGCAAGGTCATCCTCAAAAACGGCAAAGTCCAATACGTCGCTCTCCAGGCCAGCGAAAAAGTTTCCGTGAACGTCTCTCTCACCGCCACCGGCAAGGGCGGCCACGCTTCCACGCCCACCAAGGACAACCCCGTCGTCCACCTCGCCGCCGCCGTCGACAAAATCGGCAACTACACCACGCCCGTCCATTTCACTTCCATCGTCCGCCGCTATTTCGAAGCCCTCGCCCCCCTCGAAGACGAGGAGACCAGCAAGTGGATGCGCGTCGTGGACACCTCCGACCGCGGCGAACACGCCCAGCGCTTCCTCGCCGACGCCAACCCCATGTGGAACTCCATGATGCGCGACACCATCGCTCCCACCATTCTGCAAGCCGGAGTTCGCAGCAACGTTATCCCCTCGGATGCTCACGCCGTTCTCAACATTCGCCTGATCCCGGGCGACACCATCGACGTTTTAGTCAACGATCTGAAAAAGCTCGTCAACGATCCGCAAATCCGCTTCGACATCGCCCCCGAAGGCGGCCTCGCGGCGCCCAATTCCTCCCTCGAAAATGATTTCTACAACCTAATCACCAGAGTCAGCGCCCAGGAATTCGCCGGCGCGCCCGTGATTCCCTTCATGTCCACCGGCGCCACCGATTCCGCCCAGCTTCGCCTCCACGGCGTTCAGGCCTACGGTCTTCGCCCCTTCCCGATCAACGAAGCCGACGATGCCCGAGTCCACGGCGACGAAGAGCGCCTCCCGCTGGCCGCCTTTCCCAAAGGCGTGGCCCTGATGGTCCACATTGTTTGGGAGTTTTCCGCCAGCCGATAACGTCCCATCTGTTCTACAATTAATCTCCACATGGCGATGAACTCGCGGCATTCCAAGATTGTCTGCACCATCGGCCCGGCCACCCATTCGCCGCGCATGATCCGGCGTCTCATTGAGGCCGGCATGGATGTCGCCCGCATGAATTTTTCCCATGGCACCCACGACGAGCACGCGCAAACCATCGCAATGCTGCATGCGGCTGCCGCCGAGCTCGGCAAGACCATCGGTATCCTCGCCGACCTCCAGGGTCCCAAAATCCGTACGGGCGCGCTCGCTGGGGGCGGCCTAGTCAACCTTCGTTCCGGCCAGCAGTTCATCATCACCACCGCCAAAATTCTCGGCGATTCCACCCGCGTCAACACCACCTTTCGCCCGCTCCCCCGCGAGGTGAAACGCGGAGACCGCATCCTTCTCTCCGACGGCCTCATCGAATTGCGCGTTGAAAAAATCAGCGGCCCCGAAGTCATCTGCCGGGTCGTGAATGGCGGCGATCTCGGCGAACACAAAGGCATCAATCTGCCTGGCGTCCAGCTGCACGTCCCCGCGCTCACCGAAAAAGACCGCAAGGATTTGCGCTTTGCCCTGGCCCACGATGTCGACTACATCGCCGCCAGCTTCGTTCGCCGCCCCGAAGATGTTCTCCTTGCCAAATCCCTCATCCGCCGCGCCGGGAAAGACACCCCAGTGATCGCCAAACTCGAAAAGCCGGAAGCCATTGATAACCTGGAAGGCATTCTGCGCGTCTCGGACGGCGTCATGGTCGCCCGCGGAGATCTCGGCGTCGAAATGAATCCGGAAAAAGTTCCCGTTGTCCAGAAAAATATCATTGCCCGCGCCCGTGAATTCCGCCGTCCGGTTATCACCGCCACCCAGATGCTCGAATCCATGACCCAGAATCCCCGCCCCACGCGCGCCGAAGCCTCCGACGTCGCCAACGCCATCTTCGACGGCTCCGACGCCGTGATGCTCTCCGCAGAAACCGCTTCCGGAAAATATCCCATCGAAGCCGTTTCCATGATGGCTCGCATCATTCATGAAGCCGAAGCCAGCATTCAGGAATACCCGCGCCCCACCACCGCGCAAGAGCAGCTCAAGGTTGCGGAAACCGTTGCCGAACTTGTCTGCCACGCTTCCCGCGAATTGCATATGAAGCTCATCGCCGTCTTCACCCACAGCGGCTTCACCGCGCGCCTCGTCTCCCGTTATCGCCCGCTCGTTCCCATCGTCGCCTTTTCTCCCGACGCAGCCACTCGCCGCCGCATGGCGCTCCTCTGGGGCGTCACCTCGCGCGACATCTCCGACATCAAGAAAATCGATGGTCTCGCCGATCTTGCCGAAAAGCGCCTCCTCGAAGAGCGCCTGGTCAAAAAAGGCGACGTCATCGGCATCGTCGCCGGCACACCCATGGGCATCCGTGGCAGCACCAACTTCATGAAATTCCACGTAATCGGCCGCAGCTAAAACTGTAGTGGCCGAACTTTAGCTCGGCCACCACATAGGTTTGCTGTTATGAGCGTGGCGGGGATTTTCTTCACTAGCGAAACAAGTGCGAGCTTGTCATTCTGAGCCTATCCGATAAGGATAGGCGAAGAACCTCAACGTGGAGTCCTACAAAAACTGCATCTATCACTCGCAGCCATCTCAATTCACCCAACTATCCGGTCGCGAAGGCGGCTCTTCCTTCGTCTTCTTCATGTACACCTGAAATCTCTTCCGGTTCCGCTGATACTTCCAATCCGCCACTTCATTCCGCACCCGGTACAACAAAGACCCGCGCCGCAAATAGACCCACCCAATCAGCATCCCGCCCAGATGGCACAGATGGCTGACGCGATCTCCGGTCTCTCCCAGCGTGCTGAAAAACTCAATCGCCGCCATCACCGCCACAAACGGCCGCATCGGAATCGTCAGCGGCAGGGGAAACAGCCAGATCCGCCTGTCCGGAAACAGAATCGCGTTGGCAATCAATATCCCGAAGATCGCGCCTGAAGCTCCAATCGTCGGCACATCCAGCGGCCGCATGCCCCACAGCATCGGCGTGACTTTCACCAAAATCGTGATGATCCCTGCGCCGGTCCCGCAAATAAAAAAGTAGTTGAGAAAGCGGTTCTTTCCCCACACCAGTTCCAGTTCCCGCCCGAACATCCACAGCATCAGCATGTTGATCAGCAGGTGCCACAACCCGCCATGCAGAAACATGTATGTGAACGGTTGCCACAACCGCAGCCCGGGAATCGGCCCCAGCGGAACCAGCCCGAACCAGTGATTCAGCCACGCGGTCGCATAAGGCGGGAAAAAAATCGCCACCAGTTCCTGCACCAGGAACACAGCGGCGCAAATGATAACCAGGAGTTTTACCGCTGGCGTGATGAACCCGCGCCAGTCAAACCCCACCCGAGGCGCGCCGAACGAGGAGCTCATAATGGCAGTGTACGGCGGCCCAACCCACCCAGTCAAAAGGGTCTTTGCTATAGGTGCCAGGTGTTAGCCCCGGCCAGCCCGCTTGCCTCCCCGCGGCCCCGTCCTAATCCAGTTTCTTCCTCGCAAAATAAAACAACGACCCCGCCAGCACCACGAACATAAACGCCCCAAACAGATTGTTCGTCGCCAACCCTCCCAATATCTTCGGCCCAATCGCAAACAAATCCGGCCGCCACGGCAATCGCAGCACCGACGAAACCCACTGCGGCACCCGATTCGAAATCTCCGGGTCCTGCAGCAGATTAATAATGATCCCCAGCAACCCGAAAATTCCGCCCGCCGCGATCAATCCGCTCGAATACAAAGCCCCTGGACTGGCCTCGCTCTCCGCATCCGCCGCTTTTTCCTTCATCCTCGCTTCCACCGCCCAGCGCACCAGTCCCCCGGCAAACATCGCCGCCGTCGTCGCAATCGAAATGTACATCCCCGTCGCAAACGCCAACGACCTCACTCCCAGAATTTCCACCGCAATCACCAGCGCCACGCCCATCAGCACCAGCCGCCACGGCAGCCGCTGGTTCAAAATCCCGCTGATCACCGTGGCCATCAGCCGCGCCTGCGGAGCCGGCGCCTTGTCGCTGCCGATCCCCTGCGCCCACTGATACTCGATCTCATTTGTCCCGCGGTCATACAAATACTCGCCATCGGGAATCTCATGCGAGCCCAGTACATTGATCAGCACATAATTCTTCCCCTGATATACGAACGAGTCGCGCTCCACTTTCACGCCCGAAGGCAGCGCCTGCAACGTAACCGGAATCTGCGTCGGAATATATTTCTCCAGCCCCTTGTTCATTAGGTTCAGGGTGGCCCCAATCGCGACCGTCGAAATCGTCACCCCCACCAGCAGTCCCATCTGCTGCCAGAAAGGAGTCGCCCCCACCAGGAATCCCGTTTTCAAATCCTGCGAAGTCGCCCCCGCAATCGCCGCCGCGATGCACACCACCCCGCCGATCATCAGCGCCAGTACCGCGTAGTTCGGCGCCGTCCATCCCGCCAGGAAGAAAATCGCGCACGTCGCCATCAGCGTCGCAATGCTCATCCCGCTGATTGGGTTCGACGAATTCCCCAGCAGCCCGCTGATCCGGCTCGCCACGGTCACGAACAAAAATCCGAACACCACCACGAACACGCCCGCAAATAAATTTTGATACCAGCGCGTCGCTGCTCCTTGCATCGGGTGAAACGTCAGCAGCACCCACATCATCACCACGATCAGCACCGACCCCGCGATCACCCACTTCATCGGCGTGTCCCGCTCCGTGCGGCTGTCCAGCATTGGCGCGCCGCCGTTCCCGCCTTCCTTCCTCACGTCCTTCAATCCCGCCGTTAGCGCCGCGATAATCGTCGGCAGCGTCCGCAGCAGCGTGATCAATCCCGCCGCAGCGACCGCGCCCGCCCCCATCGGCCGTATATAGCTCCTCCACAAATCGTCCGGCGTCATTAGGGGAATCGGAATCGTCGAGGGATATATCGGCGTGTTCCCCGCCAGTTGCCCATAAAACTTGATCGCCGGCATAATCACCAGCCACGACACGATCCCGCCCGCGAACAAAATCCCCGCCACCCGCGGCCCGATGATGTACCCCACTCCCAGATATTCCGAGGTCACCGCCGCGCGAAACGACGCCCCCGGAAACCACCCCGGCCGCGCCTCCGGCTGTCCCGTCCACGCCTGCACCGTGTTCATCAAAAACGTATAAACTCCGCCCAGCCCCAGTCCCCAGAACACCCGCCCCGCAAACGACCCGCCTCTCTCTCCCGCCACCAGCACATCCGCGCACGCCGTGCCCTCCGGAAACGACAGGTTCCCGTGCTCCTTCACAATCAATTGCCGCCGCAGCGGAATCATGAACAGCACGCCCAGCCATCCGCCCAGCAGCGCCATCGGAAAAATTCGCCAGAACGTGAACTCCGACCCGAATCCCAAGAAAATCAGCGCCGGCAAAGTGAACATCACCCCTGCCGCCAGCGATTCCCCCGCCGACCCCGTCGTCTGCACGATGTTATTTTCCAGAATCGTCGAGCGCCCGAACGCCCGCAAAATGCTGATGGACAGCACGGAAATCGGAATCGACGCCGACACCGTCAGCCCCGCCCGCAATCCCACGTACACCGTCACCGCCCCAAACAGCAGCCCGAACAATCCTCCCAGCAGCACCGCCCGCAACGAAAACTCCGTCAAGCTCTGCGTCGACGGCACATACGGTTGAAACTCTCCCGCGGGTGCCGTGGAACTCCATGGACGGTCGCTCACCGTTTCCTCCCTGAATTTCGCTCAGTTCCCTGCAAATGTTTGGCTGCAAACGTTTCGCGTCGAACACTTCAAATCGAACGCTCGTTTGTTTCCGGTCCCCGGATTATGCCCCACCCCAGCCCCGCCGCAAAGCGCTTCCTGCCCCGGGAACGCCATTCTCCCGAATGGCGTTCCTTGTGGCACAGGCGCTCCTGCCGGTGCGCTTCTACTAGACAGCCCAACTCTGCAGCCTTGGACCGCCCGCGGCAGGTAGCGCAAACGCTGCCCGCGACAATTTCCTCCCCAAAATGCTAAGCTCAATTTTCCCGAGTTTTTTCCGTTCTCATAATCTTGCGGCGCCGCCACGTCAGGTTTTGCACCACGGTTCAATGAGGAGGAAGTTTGCCTGAAATCGCATCCCCAGCGGCTGAACTGTATCTGGACCTGATGAAAAAGTGTCTGACCCGCTCCATTTTTCCGGACTCCTACCGCCAGATCAAAACTCGTCCCTCCCGGCGCCGCAACCCCTTCGCCTGGGCCATGTATCCGCTTGTCCAGCCGCTTCTCGCCAAGGACAACGTCCAGCTTTTCGCCTACTCGCCTTTCGACCCCCAGGCCCGCGCCGAGGGCCGCGATTGGCCCCCCGAAGCCGACACCATGATCGGCCTCAAGCGCCTCGAAAACATCGAATTCTGCGTCAAGGACGTTCTTCGCAACAACGTTCTCGGAGACCTAATCGAAACCGGCGTCTGGCGCGGCGGCGGCAGTATCTTCATGCGCGCCATTCTGCAAGCCTGTGGCGATCCCTCCAGAACCGTTTGGGTCGCCGACTCCTTCGAAGGTCTGCCCAAACCCGATGGCCGCTATCAGCAGGATTCCGGCGATCGCCACTGGAAATCCAATCACACTCTCGGTATCTCTCTCGAACAGGTGCAGGCCAACTTCGCCCGCTACGGTCTCCTCGATGAGCGCGTCCGCTTCCTCGTTGGCTGGTTCAAGAACACTCTCCCCACAGCCCCCATCAGCCAGCTCGCCATCCTCCGCTTGGACGGCGACATGTACTCCTCCACCATGGACGCCTTGTGCGCCCTGTACTCCAAAGTCTCCCCCGGCGGCTACATCATCGTCGACGACTACGGCTCCACCCCTCCCTGCAAACAAGCCGTGGACGATTTCCGCGCCGAACACAAAATCACCGCCCCCATCCAACCAGTAGACTGGACCGGCGCCTTCTGGCAAAAACCCGCCTAACTGTATCTCATTCCTTCAGGGGTCAGGTTTTTCCCCACACCGGCAACCCCACTCGCCCTTGCCGTTTCCGCCTCTTTTGACATCCTGCGTACTGGTCGGTATTGTCACCTGCCGGGAGCCTCGGAAGTCAGACAGGTCCTGCTTACGAACTCTCGGTCGATCGAAGGAGTGAACTTTGCCCTAACTTAGAAACTAAAATGAAGCGGAGGGGCACCCCCACCTAACTTTACTTTCGTGAGACGTGCGCCAGTGATATCCTCTCTACGATTTCCATGCCAAGAAAATTCAAAGAGATGAGTCCGGGCCACCCGCCAGGTGTCCAGTTTTAGAGGGGGTCATTACAGCTGTGTCTCACCGTTTGATTATTATTATACGCAGTGATTGCACTCATTAGTTTGAGACGAGGAGGGATGCGCATGACCCGGGAGTCCAGCTTCATCAGCTGGGTTCGCACGCACGCAGTATTGTTTGGAATCCTCGTCGGTGTCGGCTGTTGCCTCATTCTATTACTCATGATGTTCTATGACCTTCCTCTTGTCGACGCCATCATGGGATCATCCAACATAGGCTGGGTACGATTCTTGGCCTACACGGCTGGGCAATTTTTTCTTCTGATCAAGTATTGCCCACCCCGTTTGCCGCGGCTAAGCTACTGGACGTTGTTGACAGGGCTTCTTATTCTCCATACCTTCTGCTATGTGTGGTTCATGTTGAAGGTCATGCCTTTGGGCTCAATCCACTATATAGTCGCCGGTCCTGTGGAATTCCTGATTCTCTACTTTTTACTCAATCGGGGAATAGGGTATCTCGGGACAGAACAAGCAGGAAAGCCTTAGACCCGCCTGATTGGGTAGTGCTCTAATTCCGTGTGGCAGGCCAATGACCTTCTTCCCCGAAAACTAGCCCAGTGGAAATTCAGCTGTAATGACCCCCTCTAAAACTGGTCACCTGCCGGGAGCCCCGGAAGTCAGACAGGTCCTGCTTACGATCTCTCGGTCGATCGAACGAACAAACTTTTCCCTGACTTAGAAACTAAAATGAAGAGGAGGGTGCCCCGGGTTCCGCTTTATGGTACCCGGGTCTTGGGGTGCTCTTTACTTCCGCTTCCTGCTTTCTTTTCGCATTTCTCTTTCTGATTACCGATTACTGATCACCTTTTCCATCGCTCGTTCCAAGAAAATTCTCAGCATCCCAAAAACAAGGAGGCGCCGCCATCGCCGCCTCCTCGCCTTCGGCTGAGATCACCGTGACTACTGTACTGTGAGCGCCACGTTGGTTGAATGGCTGATCTGCCCGGAAGTAGCCGTCACCACTAGCGTAGTCGTCCCCGGCGGTGTGGCTGTGTTGGCCGCGGAGCTGTTGCCGCCCCCGCAACCGCTCACGGCCAGCAGCAAGCCTCCGAGCAGCAGCACGCTCGCTGCGCTGAGCAACGCCCACCGTGTAGATTTCCTCGCAGCGAACTGCCCAGCCCGCGAGTAAATCAGAATCACGCACACTCCCAGGCACACCACCCCAAGCGCCAAGCCTCCTCCCATTCGATTGAGAGGTTGGCCAGGCACGCTGAATCCGTGCGCGTAGGGCTGCCCCGCCATTCTCGTCGCCAGCATCAGATTGGTTGTGGCCATTCCGCCGCTTGTGGGAGTAACCGTGGGCGGCGAAAATGCGCATTGTGAATTGGCGGGTTCCCCGGAGCAGGCAAATTGCACCGCGGAATTGAAGCCATTCAATCCGCCGACCGTGATTTGAATCGTCGTGCTCTGTCCGACAGTCACCGTAGCGGTGGCCGGCGCGGAAATGCTGAAGTCGGCCGTCGCTGGCGGCGCCGCCGCGTTCGCCGTGATCGCCGAGAACAACCCGTGCTGTTCGTTTGCCAGCCCGGCTGTGATGTACAGCGTGTTCGGGTCGCCGGATGATCCGCCGCCTCCGAACACCATGTCCCACAACGACGCATTGGTAATCACCGCGCCGGTGGAGTCTTTCAGTTGATCGATAAGGTTCCCGGTGGCCGGGTCGTACACATCAATGACTCCGTTGCCGAATTCACCGATCATCACTTTGCCGCCAAACGGTCCGAAGCCAGCGGGCGGCATAACCACGCCCCACGGCGCATTCAGGTTCCCCTGCGACACGAAGCGCTGCGTAAATCCGCCGTTCAGATCGAAGATGTCCACATAGCCTGCGCCGGCCTGATGGACCGGATCGTGCATGGCCTGATCCTGCAGCGCGTAGGTGATGAAGAGCTCTTGGTTCACCACGTGGATGCCGAACGGCGCGTAGCCCGCCGGAAGTTGCAGATCGGTCAGATTTCCGGTGAGATGCGCCGGTGCGAACGTGGTGTCGAACACATCCACTTTGCCGGTGTTGAAATTCGCGGCCAGCAGGAACGTGCCGCTCTGTCCCAGGTTCACCAGCGCCAGTCCTTTGTAAACCGCGCCCCCTCTGGAGTTGTCCACCATGGTGGTCACGGGATCGACTCCGTTCCACGCCGAGATGGTGCCGTCCTCGGAGTCGAAGATGAACGCCGCCGGCATTCCATTCACATTGAAGCCGGTGCCCGCAACGTTGGCGACGATTCCCGTCGGCGTTGCGGAGTTCGCGTCTCCCGGGGGCGCGGGTATCGCAAAGTTGCCGGCATTCACTCCCAGCTGGTTGTAGACCGTGGAGAAGCCGGAGTTGTTGTCGGCAATCCAGAACGGTTGCCCTGGGAAATACGCAATGCCCCAGGGATTAACCAGTTTCGGATCCAGATTCGCAGCCAAGCCGGGGGTGTCGGAAACCAGGTTGGTCTGTTTAAAAGAGTTGGTTTGCGCCGACGCGCTTGCCAGCGAAAAAAACGCCAGAGCAAGTGTCGCGGCCAATTTCAAAAAACAGCTTTTGTAATGCATCGCATTACCTCCAGTGAAATTCCATTGGCAGGTTATGCGAGACGCGAAAGCGAGTTGTCAGCCGGAAGTCAGAAGTTTGTCATTCAAGCGGAGCCATCCGACGCAAACATTGTTACAAGTTCCGGCGGAAGAAAATCGCGCATGGAGGTGGTCATTGGCGCACTCCTGGATAGACGGGACGACGGCGGTTGAAGAGCAGGCCGCGGCGGGCGGCGAGGCGGCGGCATTCGGCTTCGTCGGGAGGGGGGATGTTTTTGTTTTTATCCTGAATGGTGGCGGGGATAGTCGGATCGATGGGAAAGAAGTGGTTGGGATCGAAGGGAGGAGTAGGGATTGGCGAGGTTTGGCAATTTAAGGGGGTCGAGGGTTTGGCGGCGGGTTGGGAGGAGTTGCCGTTGGTTGAGGACGGTGAGGATTTGGAGGAAGAGGACGCGACGGTTGGTGCGGTTGGTTCGGCGGGGAGCGGAGAGCGGGGTAACCCCGACCCTACAGGTTCGGTCGGGCTCTGGGCCGCAGCGGGTTCGGCGGCGGTGGGAGTAGGAGGATCGTCGCGGTCGGGGCGCGGGAGGTTCCAGGTGAATTCGCGGGGAGGGCGATCGCGCTCTTGGCGTTCTTCGCGGAGTTGCTGGTGAAAGGCGATTTCGCGCTGGGCGCGGAAGAGGTTCTGGCAGAGGTGGGAGTAGGTGTTGGCTTCTTTGGGGGTGATGAGGCCGCGGATGCGGAGGAGGGTGACGGCTTTGAGGAGGCTGTGAACTTCCTCGGGGGAGGAGAGGGTGCCGGCGGCTTCGGTGAGTTCGGCGGCGGCTATTTCCTGGGGCGTGGGTTTGTGGGTGCCGCAGAAGCGGGGATCGGTGGTGCAGACGGGCTGGGAGCATTGGCGTCCTGTGGGGGAGCGATGCTCGCAGCGGGGAAAGGCTGGTTTTGGTTCGGACTTAAAGAAACTGAGATTCATTTTGGAATTCCTGCTTTCTGGGGGCACCCCCCTGTTTTTGGGTAAGAGACGTAGTGAAAGGAGTTAGAAGAGAGTGAACAGTGGCCAGCGACCGGTGACCAGTGAAGAGGTGGAAAAAAGAAGAAGGGAACTCTAACGCTGAGGCCGCCGAGAGCGCAGAGAACGCCGAGGAAGAAGGGAGAGAAAGCCCTTCGGCGGGGCTCAGGGCAGGAAATCGATGGTTCACAATGTGTGATAGCACAGGAATAGTACCGTTGTCAATAGTTATTTATATGGTATATTATTCGAATGAGGGCGGAGCGTTCGAACGGTCAGGCATTCGAATGGGGAGGGGAGCCGCGGCGGGGAGGAGATTAGTAACAGTGATCAGTAAGAGGGGGGCAGTTAGCGGCGAGCGGGCGGGAGGATTGACTTGGTATCCTAGAACTGGGATAATTCCATGACCAGAGCGGGAAGGGTTCCCGGCGAAAAAGCACTGTACTGGGCCGGTTCCAGCAAGGAAGATTTGCTGGCCTTCCCGGAACCAGTGATCGATGAAATTGGGACCGCGCTCAGCGTCGCGCAGTTTGGCGGGAAGCACCCGAGCGCGAAACCGTGGCGAGGCGAGGGGCCGGGCGTCTTTGAGGTGGTCGAGGACCACCGAGGCGACACCTATAGGGCGGTCTACACGGTGCAATTTGAGAGTGCGGTTTACGTGCTGCACGCGTTCCAGAAGAAATCGCCGAGCGGGATAAAGACGGCACGGAGGGATGTCGAACGGATCCACAGGCGGCTGCGCGAAGCCAGGGCGGACTATGAGGCGCGATATGGCAAAGAGAAAAGCTAGAGCGGGCGTGGTTGCGAGTTCCGGGAATGTTTTCCGCGACCTGGGCGCGCGCAACGCGGAGGAAAAACAGACCAAGGTGCGGCTGGCCGTGGCGATCAATCACATCATTGCAGGGCGGAAGCTGTCGCAGACGGCGGCAGCGCAGCGGCTGAAGGTGAACCAACCGAAGGTGTCCGCGCTGGCGAATTACCGTTTGAAGGGCTTTTCCGTGGAGCGGCTGATGAATTTTCTGACCGCGCTCGACCGGGACGTGAATATCGTGATTCGCTGGAGGCCGGGAACGCGCAGGGGTGGGCGTATCGTGGTGACGGCTGGTTAGGGATGAAGGGAAAGCGGTAGGCAGTTATCAGCGCTCAGTAATCGGTAATCAGTAAGAGGCGAGCAGTTGGCAGCGAGCGGTGAGCAGGAAGCATTGGAGAGAAAAGGGAAATTGGAAAATCGAAAATGGCGAGCGGGAAGCGCGGAGGGAAATCGCCAAGGCTTGGGTTCCGCGAGCGACGGAGGTCAACCGCAATCAAGGGCGAAGAGTGACCCACCCTTTCAAAATCGAAAGGGTAGGCCACCCAAGAAGTTTCTAGGATGCGCCACCCGCCTTGAAATCCATTTGCCACAACTCATTGGGTTGTTTTCGTTCGAATCTTTGGAGCGCTGGCGGACGTCTATCTTCGTCTCGCACGAGGTCGTAGCGTAACAAAATCCGATGGACCGTACTGCGCGGCAGCTCGATGCCCTCCCGGGACAGCACCACACGCAACTTCCGGGCACCCCAGTCCGGGTAGCGCAATCGCACCTGTACTACGCGCTGCTCTAGCCTGGCATTCGTTCGCTGCGGGCTGCAACGCGGCTTGCGACTTCGTTCGGCAATCCCAGAGAGGCCGGACGCCTGGTAGCGACGCAACCACAAGTATCCAGTCGGGCGGGAGATGCCAAACTCAGAGCACAAAGAGCTGAACGGTCGTACTCCCTGTGCAGCCGCCACCACAAACCGAACGCGCTGCTCGTGAATATCCACTGTCTTCCATGCCATCGGTCAACTCCGGCGCGCACTTCGCGCGCGCCGGAGTGTAAAGGATGTCTAGGGACAACCTGTAAAGGATGTCATGGGGCTGAACACAAAATCGAAAGGGTAGGCCACCCAAGGGGGTTTTTAGGATGCGCCACCTGCCTTTTTATTTCTTGTCCGTCGCGACTGGCGGAGTAGGGGCGGGAGCTACTGTTTCTGAGAGGGCAGCGAGCCCGTTCAAAGGGGGTGGCTCTTGCGTAGTGGGGAATGGTAGCCGTGGCTCGCCCTGAGCGGATATACCACTTGCGGCGGAGTTGAGGTCACGCCAAAGTTCTCTGGCCGTTTCGGTGCGTTTCGATACATGGCGTCGCAGGGACTTTTCCAGCGCGAAGTTGAATGGGGATCTTAGCTCTAGAGCCATCTGCCTCGGTTTGCCCTCAAGGATCTCTTCTGTGGTAAATCGGAGCTCCTTTGAATGCTCTAGCTGCAGAAATAGCAGGCCGCAATGATAAATATCGACGCGGGGATCCGGGGTCCCGAACTCGGTTGGGTTTAAGACCTCGGGCGGGAGCATCCATTTGGCTCTGGTGTTTTCGGGACGGATTTCCGTGAAAACTTTCGCGACGCCGAGGTCTCCCAACCTAAATTGGATCGCACTGGGGCTTTCGGGAGCGAGTTCGTTTCGTGAGAATAGAGCGAACACGTTTGCGGCGTGTATGTCCTGGTGGGCGTAGTGATTTAGGTGGAGGAAGTGTACGGCCTGGAGAAGTGAGCGTGCGATGGCTAGGGTCCATACGGGGCCACTGAACCAGTCGCTGGCAAGGAGTTGCGCGACGGAGAATTCACATCTTTCGGTGATTATATAAAAGGTGTCGCGGTACTCAAATGCATCGTAAAAATGCGTGATCTGAGGGTGCCTGAGTTCTACGAGTTTGAAAGTTTCTGCCAGCGCAGCGGCCTTCACTTGGTCGTATGTCTTGGTAGGTTTAAGAACTTTCGCGGCGAGTAGATTGTTCCAGTCGTCCACTCAACCGTAGACGGTGCCAAATGAACCCTCTCCGATTAGGTCCCCGATAGTGTAAGTGGAACCCGTGAGGTTGGAGATGATGGTCTCGCCGGGTGTTGGTGGGACCGCGAACTTATCTTCGGGCGTGGTTGCGCCCGCTGCCGCTTGTAGCTCGGGTGGCTGGGCTTCTGGAAGGGGCGCACTCGGGGGACTGGACATGGTCGTTTGTTCTTCTGCGATTCTAAGTCCGGTATCCAGGCTGGGCAAGGGTCGCCTTGCGTGTTGCGTGGTCGGCGGTCGAGTTTGAGGAAGGCATGGCTAGGCTATGGATGTGGATGGCGGGTGGCCTGGGCCACCCACCTGTGGCATGCGGCCTCTCGAAAGCGAAGAGTGGTCCACCCTTCAAAATCGAAAGCGTAGGTCACTCAAGAAGGTTCTTAGGATGCGCCCCCGCACGCCTTCTTTGAAATTTTGGTTAGACGAGTGCGGGTGCTTCTTCTTGAGGCAACTCCTGTTCGACTGTGTCGCACTCGAGCCGCTCAACGTTATTGGCGACCGTGGGGTGTTCTCTCAACTCGTTTACCTTGAACGGGTCTTTGAAGAGCGTCAACGGACGCGCTATTAGATATCGGAAAAACGACGAGTACACCATGTGTTGCAGGGACGCCACCGAAATACACAAACGAAACTCCAGCATCTTCAACTGAGCATCCGGAGGCAAGTCCTCAGTCATCCTGGCCCACTCAGCGAGGATCTTCCTTACGTCAGGGGTAGGATGTGTAAGAACGACGATTGTGAATCTTGTTAGCGTCAGGTGGTGGCCGTGGCGGATCAACAGGTTTGCGCGTGTCCGGGTACTTGTGTAAGCCGGATGGTCGAACCGGATGTTTCCTTCGGCTGCGTACATAAACATTCGATCTCTGATCGAGAATAAATGCTCGCGGAAGGCATCAATTCGGTAATCTCGCCACAAATAGTAGACAAAAAACCATAAAGCAATCAGTGCCGAGACGGATTTGAGAGCAACATAGAGGTTCATATCTCGTCTCCCGGTCGCGTTGTCCCTCGTTCAGTTAGATGGCTGGAAGTCCGATTCGGGTCCAATTTTCTCTCCAGCGCGTTCTTTGCCGAGACAAGCCGCTGAATATTGCGTCTCCTGAGATACTGTTGTCCGATGCCGTAGACCCAGCCGCCCCCGATCAACAGCGCTATCAGGCCGTTACTGACCTTGGCATCTCCCAAGATTTTGACGAAAATATTCGCGCCGGTGGATCGACCCGCGAGTGCCGCCACTGAAAGGTAGCCACAATATACTACAAAACCGATCCCACCCCACTTAACGATATCGCGAATTACAGTGGTTACGGAATCAATCTTCTTGTAGGAAAGCTGGTAGTCCGATTCCGTTCGCGTGGGCTTTTGAGAGGGGGTTGCCATCGCGTTAAGTGCATCCTAACAAACGGACGGGTGAGGCGCAATACGTAGTAATCCTCGTGGTTACTCCCGTTGGGCTCGTGACCGGTTAGACCATGGGGTAGGTGGTTCGGAGAAAGGCGGGTAACCCGGCCCACCCAACCGGTCTCCGTCTTACGGTTCATTACTTCCGCGGACAGACGAAGGTTAGGGCGGAAGGGGGGCGGAGGGTGGACCAGCGGAATTTTAGTTTGCGGGGGGCGGCGGCTAGGAGGGCGGAAAGGAGTTGTTGGGATTGGACGAAGGGGAGGGAGAGGCGGAAGAGGTTGGCGCGGCGGGCGTGGGAGTATTTGTGGTAGCGGGGGGATTTGTTGGCGGCGAAGGAGAGGAGGGCGTCCCAGGGGGAGTGGTTGGCGAAGAGTTTTCTTGCGGAGGCGTCTTGCTTGGAGATTTCGACTATGTGGCGCTGGGGGCCGCCGCCGATTTCGAGGAGGACGGCGGTGGCGGATGCAGGGGAGAAGGGGAGGGAGGGATCGTCGTCGGGGAAGGCGGCGAGGAGGGGGGCGAGCTCATCGAGGGCGGCGGGGAGCGGGTCCCAGGAGTAGCGGAAGCCGTTGTAGACGACGGTGCCGGCGCGGAAGATTTGCTGGAGGCGGGCGGGGTCTTTGCCGGCGACGCTGACGACCATGTCGACGAGTTCGTGGAGTTGGAAGGTTTGTTTGACGACGGGGCGGACGGAGAGGAAGCCGGCGTCTTCTTCGGTGTAGCGGAGAGGGATTTGGGTGGGGAGGGGCATTTGGTTGACGGTTTTGTGGCTCCGGGTGAGTTTGGGAGGTTGAGGTTGGGTTGAGGTCCTTCGGCTATGCTCGTCGCATAGCCTCAGGATGACAGACGCGGAGACCAGCCTAAAGGCTGGCCACTACATTTTGGATAAGCGGTCGCGGATGCGGTCGCTTAGGGCTTTGCCGTCGACGGCTTTGCCGGTTAGGGCTTCTCTGGCGGCTTTGACTACGGCGCCCATTTGTTTGATGGAGGTGGCGTTGGTGGAGGCGATGGCTTGGGCGATGGCGGCGTCCATTTCGGCTTCGGAGGCGCCGGCGGGGAGATAGGCTTCGAGGAATTTGAGCTCGGCGGTTTCCTTGTCGACGAGATCCTGGCGGCCGCCTTTGGCGAACTGGTCGATGGATTCCTTGCGCTGCTTGACGAGAGTTTGCAGGAGTTGGATGGATTCGGTGTCGTCAAGCGGGCGGAGCTTTTCGACTTCCTTGAGTTGCAGGGCGGCTTTGGCCATGCGCAGGACGCTGAGGCGCATCTCTTCTTTGCCCTTCATGGCGGCGACGATGTCTTTTTTTAGTTGGTCGGAAAGGCTCATTTTCGCTCCCTTATTAAGGAACTATAGCAGAAGCACGCCGCCGCACTTCGCCAACGTATCGTGGCGCAATTTGACAGGCTGCGTGGCGCACAGTTAATTTGGAATGTTTCGAGTCCATGGGAAGAGACTGCTGAGCGCTCGCAGCGGCTTTTACCCCGAATAGAGGAATCATGAAGGTCATCGTTGCGGATAAGATCAGCGACCGCGGGATTGAACTGCTGAAGCAAACCGGCTGGAACATCGTTCTTACTAATAAGGATAATTTGAATGCCGAGTTGGCGGATGCGGAGGCGCTGATTGTGCGCAGCGCGACGAAGGTTACGCCGGCGCTGCTGGATCATGCGCCGCGGCTGCGGGTTGTGGGACGCGCGGGCGTTGGCGTGGACAACATTGACCTGGATGAGGCGACGAAGCGCGGGATTCTGGTGATGAGCACGCCGGGGGGAAGCTCGGTGAGCGTGGCGGAGCACACGTTCGCGCTGCTGCTGGCGCTGGCGCGGCAGTTGCCGAAGTTTGACGCGGCGATGCGCGAGGGGAGATGGGAGAAGTCGTCGTCGGGGGCGGAGGTGCGCGGGAAGACGCTGGGGCTGATTGGGCTGGGGCGGATTGGGAGCGAGGTGGCTACGCGGGCGGATGGATTTGAGATGCGGGTGATTGGGTACGATCCTTTTATTAGCGAGGCGGCGGCGAAGGAATTTTCGGTGGAGCTGGTGCCGCTGGAAAAGCTGTATGCGGAGAGCGATTTTATTTCGCTGCATACGGCGGTGAGTCCGCAGACGAAGGACATGATTAATGCGGCGACGATTGCGAAGATGAAGAAGGGCGTGCGGATTGTGAATGCGGCGCGCGGGGAATTGATTCATGAGGCGGATTTGGCGGCGGCGATTAAGTCGGGGCACGTGGCGGGGGCGGCGCTGGATGTGTTTGCGGAAGAGCCGCCGAAGAATTGCCCGCTGATTGGATTGCCGAATGTGATTACTACGCCGCATGTGGCGGGGTCGACGGCGGAGGCGCAGGAAGAGTTGGGGACGCAGGTGGCGGTGCAGGTGCGGGATTATCTGGTGGAAGGAGTGATTCGGAACGCGGTGAATTTGCCGGCGCTGTCGCCGGAGCAGTACCGGAGGGTGCGGCCGTATCTGGCGCTGGCGGAGCGGCTGGGGTCGCTGGTGTCGCAGGCGGCGGCTACGCGGCCGGCGCGGATACGGATTCGGTATGCGGGAGAAGTGGCGGAAGTGGGGACGCACCTTTTGCGCAGCGCGGTGCTGGCGGGGATGCTGAACGCGATTTTGGATGAGAAGGTTAATGTGGTGAATGCGCCGGCGGTGGCGGCGGCGCGCGGGTTGACGGTGGAAGAAGAAACGCGGCGGCGCGAGCACGGCTTCCCGCACACGCTGGAGGTTTCCACGCTGCCGGATAAATCGGGGACGCCGGGATTTACGGCGGAGGGAACGGTGCTGCATGACGGGTCGCCGCGGGTGATTCAGATTGATGGGATCGCGCTGGAGGCGCAATTGAATGGGACGGTGCTGTTTTTGCGCAACCAGGATCAGCCGGGCGTGATCGGGCATGTGGGGAGCACGCTGGGAAAGCACGGGGTGAACATCGCGACGTTTGCGCTGGGGCGGAGGGACGCTACGCCAGGGGCAGAGGCGGTTTCGCTGATTCGTGTGGATGGCGATGTTTCGGAATCGATTTTGGAGCCGGTGCGGCAGCATCCGGCGATTACCCAGGCGAAGCTGATTCATCTCGGCAAGGCTTAGTGTTTTCGCGCATTCGCGGCAGAGACGGAATGCACCCGTGGGGATTTCCGGGGTGGAATTTAGTATTTGAAAATCCTTGTCCAGCTATCAGCGTATCCTTCTTGACATAGATAAAATTCTGTCCTAAAAAGTAGGGCAATTCCGGTGCAAGCGAGTGGTGGGGAAAGTTCTCGGAATGGAGAACTTGGGGTTAACGTTTACCTTCTGCGGATTGCAGGATAGCAGCCTTCCTTATCTACTTGCCTGATTCATTCTGGAGCAAGTTAAATTTGCGCCCCTGAAAGGAATTGTCATGCACTGCACTTCCGCCCGGCGTTTGTCCTTTTTATTTGCAATCATTTTCCTTTTCGGCACTGGAATCGCGCGTTCGCAAAGCGGCACGGCGTCGCTGCATGGAACGGTGACGGATCCCAAGGGGGCCTCGGTTCCCAACGCGGAAGTCACGATTACGAATGCGGCGATGGGGGTGACGCAAACCACGCATACGGACAAGAATGGCAGCTATCAATTCCTGGAGCTGCACCCGGCGACCTATACGTTGATCGTCACGGCGCCGGGGTTTGCCAAGGTTCGGCAGTCCGGCCTGGTTCTACTGGTTGCGACGCCCACAACCAACGACGTGAAATTGGAGATCTCTTCCGGGATGACGACGGTGGAAGTGATCGCCAACACGCAGACGATCAACACGCAGGACGCCACTATTGGAAACGCTTTCAACCAGTCGCAGATTGCGGCGCTGCCGTTCGAGGGCCGCGACCCGACCGCCATTCTAAGCCTGCAGCCCGGCGTGGTGACGGTTGGCGCGAGCTCAACCATCAACACGGATTCCGACAGCCGCGGCGGCTCGGTGAACGGGGCGCGCAGCGATCAGACCAACGTGACCTTGGATGGAGTGGATGACAACGACCAGACCAAGGGCTATGCGTTGCAGGGAGCGTTGCGGGCAACGCTGGACTCGCTGGAAGAATTCCGCGTAACGACTACAAACGCGGGAGCGGACCAAGGGCGCTCTTCGGGAGCGCAGGTCGCGCTGGTGACCAAGAGCGGCACGAACGAATTGCACGGATCGGCGTACGAATACAACCGGCCGAAGGGGCTGGTCGCCAACGATTGGTTCAATAAACACGCGGAATTACAGAACGGCGAGCCCAACACGCCGCCTTCGCTATTGCGCAATACTTTCGGCGGCAGCGTCGGAGGACCCATCAAGAAGGATCGCTTGTTTTTCTTTCTGGCCTACGAAGGGCAGCGGACCAGGGAAGCCACGCAGACGATTAAGACGGTGCCGAGCGATACGCTTCGCGAAGGGATCATGCTGTATCAGTGCGACAATCCAGCGCTTTGCCCGGGGGGGACGCAACAGGTTCAGGGAATCGATCCCACGACATTGCCTTCCTCACTCACCCCCAAAACATACACAGTCAATGTGCCCCAGGGGTACTACGCGCTCGGTTCACCGCAAATAGCCCAGATGGATCCGAATTGTTCGGCGAACGGAGTTTGCCCTTGGGGACCCGGCGTCGATCCTTACGCTCTCCAGTCCATGAATATGTATCCCCATTCCAATTCCACGCAGTTGGGAGACGGTTATAACTATCTTGGATATACGTTTTCGGCGGCGACTCCCAATAAGCTGGACACATACGTTGCCAAGTTCGACGCTAATTTAAATCGTTCCGGCACACAGCGTGTGTTTGTGCGGCTGGGGCTCGAGAACGATCACAGTTCAGAGGCTCCCCAATTTCCGGGTCAACCCCCCACGATTGTTCAAACTAACAACTCAAAAGGCATCATTGCGGGTTATACGTGGGCAATCGATTCCACGAGGGTGAACAATTTGCGTTACGGATTCATCCGGCAGGGAGTCGGGAACGACGGTTCCGGCGCTACCAGCATCGTTTACCAGCGCGGATTGGATCCTCTCACCACCGACCAACGATCCACCAATTATGTGGTTCCGGTGCACAATATTGCGGACGATTTCAGCTGGACGCGTGGGAAGCACACGATCCAATTTGGAGTGAACTGGCGTTACATCAACGACCAAATCGCATCAAATAACAATTCGTTCAGTGATGCGACTACGAACGCCGGCTGGCTTCCGTCATCGGCGGTGGCGAACACCGGGGGTACTCTCGATCCAGGAGCGGTTGCCAATGGTTGTACTACCTGCACGTGGAACTTCCCGTCGGTGGCAAGCAGTTTCGGCACGGGTTACGACTTTCCGATTATGGCGCTGGTGGGGCCGATCAGTGAATACGACGCGTACTACCAGCTTACGAAGACGGGAACCTTGCTGCCTGACGGAGTCATAGTCAACCGTCACTTCCGGGTGAATGAAACCGATCTTTACCTACAAGATGCGTGGCGGATAAAACCGAATTTGACGATGACCGTTGGGTTGCGGTACTCGCTTCTGCAGCCGCCGTATGAGACCAACGGAAATCAGGTGGCACCAAACCTGAACCTCAGTCAATTCTTCACCCAGCGCATGGCCGCCATGGACCAGGGCCTTAGCTATTCGCCGACGCTCAGCGTGGATCTGGCCGGCCCGGCAAACGGGAAGCCGGGATTTTGGAACTGGGATTATAAGGACCTTGCACCGCGGTTTTCCCTGGCTTGGTCGCCGGGGGCGTCCGACGGACTTTGGGGTTCCATCTTCGGGGGACCTGGGAAGACTTCGATCCGGCTGGGATCCGGCATCTACTACGATCATTTTGGACTGGCGACGGTCAACACCTTCGATGCGCACGGATCGTATGGCTTGACGACTGCGGAAATTACCAACTTCGGCTCCGTGAATGTGGATACCGCGCCGCGCTACACAAGTCCAAATCTAAACGATCCCTCCTACATTTCGCTGGTGAATGCGGGATTGGTTCCGCCAGCGCCAAGCGGCTCACCGTACTTTCCCCAGACGCCACCGCTCTCCAATCAGCCGGGTGGTTTCTCTCCCTATTGGGGTCTGGATACGAATATGAAGACTCCTTACTCGTACGATTTTGATCTGTCCGTGAGCCGGGAGACGAAGGGTGGATTTGTTGTGGAGGCCGCGTATGTAGGGCGTTTGGGGCGGCGTTTGCTGCAAGAGCGTGACCTGGCGCAGCCTTTGAACATTGTTGATCCAGCTTCGAAGACCAGCTACTACCAGGCCATCACGCAATTAACCAAGCTAGCCGAAGCCAAAACTCCCATCGCCAACGTTCCCAATATTCCCTACTGGCAGAATCTCTTTCCCGGAGCGCAAAATACCAGCCTGGCCTATTTGCAGGCCAACGTGTGCCAAGGCACGCCCAATGCTCCCCCGGGAGGAGCTTCCAATCTGACCGCCACGCAGGCCGTGTACTTTGTGAACGCCTGCAATCTCAACAACGAGACCACCACGCTGCAGTATCTCGACCTCTACTGCATTCCTGCTTGCCCGACGATCAATGGCGTGCAGACTGAGGGGCTGCAATACTACATGTCGCAGTTTCCATCCCTGTATGCGTGGCAGAGCATCGGGAGGAGCAATTACAACGCCGGGCAGTTCAGCATCCGGCACAAGGTAACCCACGGGCTGCAATGGGACTTTAATTACGTTTATTCCAAATCGTTTGATATGGGTTCCAACGCGGAGCGTATTTCCAGCTTCGAGAACGAATTCGGGCTGGCCAGCCAGATTTACAACGCCTTTCAGCCCGGCCAGAACCGCGCGATCTCCGATTACGATACCACCCACCAGATCAACTCCAACTGGGTGTACGAGCTCCCCTTTGGCCACGGGAAGAAATGGGGCAATGATTGGGGCCGGGCCATGGAGGCGGTGCTCGGCGGGTGGAGTTGGTCGGGTCTGTACCGGTGGACCAGCGGGTTCCCCTTTTCCATCGGGAACGGCTTCAAATTCCCGACGGACTGGGAACTCACGGGGAACGCGGTGCAAATCGCCCCAATCAAGACCGGGCTGTATACGGATGCCAACGGAGATCCGAACGCTTTCGCAGCGGCGGCTACTCCAGGCGGCGTAGCTTCGCTGCTTCCGGGGTCGACGAATCCTTCCTTCCGGTTTGCCTACGCGGGAGAGTCTGGGAATCGAAATAATTTCCGGGGGCAAGGAAATTTCGACATAGACATGGCGCTGCGCAAGAGCTGGAACATTACGGAACGGCAGAGCCTTTCGTTTACGTATGACGTCTACAACATCACCAATTCCGTCCGCTTCGGGTTTGACGCCTACCAGTACGGTTCGGCGATTGACACGGCTGGAAGCTTCGGCAACTACAACCAGACGATCACGAGGCCGCGCGTCATGGAGTTCGCATTGCGCTATTCCTTCTGATAGCGGTCTTTCCTGAAGGCCGGGAGCTAGCGCCGCCCGGCCTTTGTTGGTCCGCACGCGTTTCCCGGGTGTAGATTGTTCCAGGGAAAGGGAACCGGGGCAGCACATGGCGGATGTTCGATTGGTGTGCTAACCTAATAGTGTTGCAGAGTGTGGTTGTTTGGTAGATTGCAACCTGTCGGGGCGTAGCGCAGCCTGGCTAGCGCGCCTGGTTCGGGACCAGGAGGTCGAAGGTTCAAATCCTTTCGCCCCGACCACTTTTCTTCAACCCAATCAAACAGTTACGGCGATTTCTTGTTCAACTGAAACTTCGATTTTAGGTTCATTAGGTTCAATTGAGGCCAATGAACCCGGAACATCGAAGCCCACTCCACAACGATTCACGACATCCTTGCGGAACGCCACGTCGTTTTTAATCTGGTCGTAGTGTCCCGACATGCCCTCGTCGCCCCATCCAAGCCAGAAGTTAAGAATGCTCTCTGGACAGTTGGTGTGGTTTCTAAGAAAAGTGTCACGGAAACGGCGAAATGCGTGGTTCCCGGCCTTCTCGAATCCGACCGCTGCAAGAGCGGGGTGTAGATGGCGGCGGAGAATGTTGGACTGGTGCAACTGCTTGCCGCTGCGGGTGCGGAAGAGAAGCCCCGATTTGCGGTCGCCGATGAACTCAACCAACAATTTCCCCACGTTGTTCGGGAGGTCGATTTCACGATCCCCATTTTCCGTCTTCAGGTAATCGTGGATTTCGCCGTGCCATGCCTTCTCATCAATGATGATACGGGTACCGCCGTCGAAAATCTTCTCGATGCGTATACCCAACGCCTCACCAATTCGGAGACCACTCGCACCACAAAGGATGAAAAGCATACGCATTTGCGGTTTGATTGTCGGCGAGTTGGCAAGGTGGTTCATCACTTCAACTGTAAAGCACTGGCGGCGTTGCTTCTTCTTGATGACCTTCGGGATGACCAAACCCATCTTTTTCCAATTACGTGGATAGATTTCCTCTCCGTCCTCATTCACGCAGGACGAAAACACCATCTTCACCACTTGGAAGTAATTCTGAATGGACTTCGGTGACAACTCACCCGCAACCATATGGTCGATGAGTTCCTGAGCGACCGTCTTCTTGATGGATGAAAGTGGGAAGTCTCCGAAAATGGTCCCGTTGATGTCGGTGGGTAGAATCCACGTATCGAGGCAGTTCTTCCAGTTGTAGAGCGTGGAAGGGGCCGCTTTACGTTTTCTCATGATGCTCAACCAAGTTTCAGACTGTTGGCGGAATGTCGTCCCAAGGATGGACGCCACAGCTTTCTTGAGCGTCTCCTCTTTGTCCGCGCCGCTCGCAACGATGATTCCCTTGGCCTTGCGTTCACGTGCTGAGGCTGTCAGAAGCCCCGGGCCAGATGTGGGACAGATTTTTTCACGCATGTAGACTCTGTCCTCTTGGCCCGGTTTATCTATCCAGAATCGCACTGTCCACCATTTACCGTTGATGCTGATACTGCCTGTCTGTCCACGTCGGCGACTCATGCTCTTTCCTCGTTTGAGTCGTTTCAGTGGTGTCGAGGAGGGAACCTTAGTATTGTTGGCGGGAAATTGCAATGCGACGGGCTGATATCCCGCCCTCGCAGGCTTTTGTCCTTGCGCCGCCACGGATTCTGAGCGTGAGAACAGGATGATGACCGCATCGGATGCGGGTATCGAGCCGGAGATGTGAAGATACTGTTCCAAGCGGTCTGCCCTTCGGTGCTGCGCCGCGTTTGATCATCGTTAGACCCACGAAGCGATCACTATCCAAAAATACGCACTCTGGAAGAAAACCTCAGGTATCGGGAGGGGGACCGCAGCGATCTCGTGTAGCTGAGCCTCAAAAAGCGTCAAATTGCAGAACGGTGCCTCGAAAAACCTTAAATTAGGTGCCCAGCGTGAAAAAGCCGCGCCCACAGGGGCATCTGCAAGAGTGTGCCACTATAAAGTGCGACCCTCGCCGCACTCGTCGCATCGTAATACGTAATAGATGTAAAAGATCCCGGCTTGACTGCGGCGAGTGCGGAGTAAAGCATAGCCCGACGGCGCGAAGACACTCGTGCCGTAACGAGCCGGCACCAGAGTCACCGAGAGGCATCGGCGCGACCACGAGGAAGGGGAACTGCACAAAAGCCCTAACTTCTTGGTCGCGCCTTTTTTATTGCCGCGACGGATCGGCAGACGGCGCAGGCGCTTCTAAGGAAGACGCGCCAGACTTTGACCGCGATGCGCATATGGGACATAGCTGCCGGACGGCATTCCCGCTTTTTTGTTTGAGGGTACCCTGAAACTGGGTATTAGTCCTTGATGGAGAATTCCGCATACATGGAGAGCATCGCCGGCGACCGCGCGGTGCTTGCCTACGAACACGACGAGGAAGCCGCTCTCGATGGCGCGCAGCTTATCTCCGCTGAGACCGACCCGGACATCCAGCGGGAGCAAGATATCTTCATCTTCATCAATGGGAATTTCGCCGCGTTCCTTAATTACGTGCGCAACTTGAGCCTACGTGACCAGGAGCTTCTCCTCGCGTACTACTGCCTTCGCAAGACTCAGACCCAGCTCGCGCCCATGTTCAAGACGTCACAGACCCTGTGCAGTGCCGGCATGAGGGCGGCTGTGCGAGCGATGTGCGCGTACATAGCCTTCGGCGGGCAGCCGACCGAGGAGCGGATGCGCCCGATACTGCAGGCCGTGGGCGCCGAGGAAGCGAGCCTGTCCACGCGGCCAAAGACGCAGCACAAGGAAGACGGCGAATACCTGTCCCGGCCGGGAAGCGACGGCAAGCCCGGTGAAAGGGCGACGCACTCGCTGGCGCGGCTTCTCGCGGAATACGCGGAGGCGCGCAACTTCCGCAGGCTCGCGGAGAGGCACGGCATCCACCGGCCGGAGATCAGACGGGCCTTCCGGCACGCGGCCGAGAGGCTGGAGGCCGGCAGCAGGGAGCAGCAAGCGTTAGCCGCGTGGATCAGGGCGCTAATCGACAAGGCCAACCCTTTCGGCGTCGGCGAGAGCAAGCTCCAGGCTGCCAAGCATGGCGACGTCTTCATTGGGGACGACGCGCGGATCGCCGACTTCCGCGTCAGAGTCGAGGACGGGCTGCTTAGCAAAATTCTGGCCCCGCGCGGCAACCTATGACGGACCTGCAACGCGAATGGGAAGGCATCCTCGAATCACACGGACTGCCCGCCGAGCGCGGCGACACGGCGCTTGACCGAGCCTGCTATTTCGGCAATCCCCGCGCCTACACGGACGAAAAGTCCGAATACTCCACATTCATCGACGGCCTGAGAGCCGAGCCGAAAGCATGGTGGCTTGAACCGAGCCGTCCCGTTGTCCCCATCCGCATGATCACGCCGGAAGAACTGAGGGCGCTCGACCCGGGTGGCAGCGCCTTGTCGTACTTCGTCGATCAGCGCACCAAGTACCGCTTCAACGCCTACTCGTCAGAATTGCAGGCCGCACGCTTTCGCGGAAAGCGCCACACCGCAGAGCACAACCGCAACATGAGCGAGGCACTCAAGGAAGCGTGGAAGCGCGTCACGCCCGAAGAGAAAGCAAGACGGATCACGGCGCGTGTTGCGCGTGGCTACCAGAAATGCCGGCGGGGCTGCACGTGCGCGAAGCACAAAGACCGCAAGGGCCTGGGAAAAGGCAAGAAGCACAACGTGTCGCCCGAGGGCCTGTGGCGTCAGGACGTGGCGCGGCGGCGGCGCATCAAGGGGCAGTTGCTCCTTCCGCTGTCGCTCTCGTAGCTTCGTACTAGCGGTGCCGCGTACCCTAATAACAATGATAGACGCGCTGCCCCGGACGTCCGAGCTTGTGTTCCCCCGCGACGGCCCGGACTTGCGCACCGTCCAAAAGCGCGCCGGTCTCTCTGACGTCGGTCAAACCAAGGAATATACTGATTAAGTGTGCAGGCACAGGGATCCGCCCGCGCCCTCCCCAACAAAGCGGACAACTGCTATCTGTCTGCGTCGATCTGCGCCAACCCTGCATCTAATGCTATATCGGGCGGACTCAACCAGGCGTGTGAAGCCCGAGCGCCGTAGTACATAAGCTGGGCCACCGGGCCGTAGTTCGGGAGGTGGCCAAACCAAGATTCGAAGCGCCCGGAAGAGTGGGCGTCTCAACGAGCCTTGTCGTACCCCATCACGAACGCGAAAGCGTTGGGGAGCGACAAGGCTCTTTTTTTTCGCCAAAAGGAGAAGCCGATGGGGATGTTCCACGAGACCGACAGGATGATCAAGCACCGGCAGCAGTGCGACGTCTGCAAGGCCGCCACGGAAACAAAAAGAGAAGAAGGGTACGAGTGGGAAGTCGTCCACTACGCGGACTGCTGCGATCTGTACGGCGACATGTTCAACAACGTGATCGACTTCGAATGCGAGGAAGGGCCGTTCGAGGGCGGCAAGGGCATGTGCGCCAAATGCGACGGCCCGATCCAGGACGGTGGCTTCTGCACGGCCTGCATGCGCGACCTAGTCGACAGCAGCACGAAAGTCCTGGCCGTCATGCGGAGGCTGCCCAACGGCCACGTGGCCATCTTGCGCGACCCAGCTTCGAGCGCCGTGACGTTCCTCGGGCGCAAGCAGATCGAGGACATCCCGTGGATCTACGACACGGTCATAGCGTCCGGCATGGAGGTCATTGCTTTCTTTTCGCTGACCAAGGCGCCGGGCGGCTTCGAGGCGAAGATCAGCAAGACCCCGTGGTGCCCGCTCAGCGAAGCGGAATTGCAGGAAGCGTGTCAAGCGTGGGTCTCGGGCGTGGGCGCGGTCGGCAACTGAGCATCTGATTTTCCAAAGGAGTTTTACCAATGAGCGAAAACGGAACCAAACTAGAGGGTTGTAACTGTCCCTTTTGCGCGATGCCGCGGATCCTATCCCGGGCCATCGAGAAGGGCGCGTTCGCCGATCCGACGCCGGCGCCAATACCGACGCCGAAATCCGCCAGGAGGATCAGCATGACTACGGCCGGTCGGCAACTGAGTAATCTGGACACATTGCTGAAGCGGGGCATCATCAGTCCGGAAAAGCACGCGACCGAGGTTGCGGCGCTCAAAGCGAGGCTGGGGTAGGCGGTTCTGGGAAAAGATGATGGCCAGCCTGGAACGCACGGAAAGTTCGGAACGCAGTACTAGAAAAGAGGAGGCTCTCACGCGATGAAATCCAAGTACGCGAACTCGCTCTGCCTCCTCTGCGGCGTCTACATCGTCCGCGGCGCGGAGATCCGCAAGGTCGGCGGCGCGTGGGTCCACGATCGCTGCCCGAAGCACGATTACACAGTTTTAGCGCAGGCCCAAAGGGCAAGCGCCAAGGAGAGCAACAAAATGTCCGAGGCAACAAAAGCACAGCAACACCAGCACCCGAGCAAGGCGCAGTTCGATCGGTTGGTCGCGTATGTCCAAGATCTTGTGGCAGACCACAACAGACTGGAAGTTCGCGTCGAAGCCCTCGAAGCTGCGCGCCAGCATCTCGAAGGCGAACAGGCCATCCTCGACCGTGTCCGGCAACTGGAACACCATGAGGGGATGCGCCAGCGCATCGAGAACGAAAAGCTCGAGCGTCAGGACAAGAAGCTGCCCGAAAAGAACGGCTTTGCTGGCCGCAATGCCGAACTGGAAACTGAGGCTGGCGCATGAGCAACAAGTGGGCTGACGGCCACCTGCTCGAATACTGCGCGCAGTGTGGCAAGGAAATCTACGTCGAGAACATCGTGCTGGATGAGGAGTCAGACGATGAAACACCGTTCTGCTCCGAGGACTGCATAGTGAAATTTGATCCCGACGGCGCGCAGGATTACTGCATCTAGGGCGTGGAGGACAACTCAATGAACTGCCAATTCAATATGGAAGACGGTACGCCAGCCAACTGCCCACGTGAGGGTCGGAATGAGGTCAATCTCGTGGAACTGGAACCTGACCCGGAAACGGGTATAGACCGGGAGACCGACAAGGTGACCAAATTCTACCTCTGCGATGAGCACCTGGTGGAGATGCACTACCGCTACCACCCACTGTATTTCGCGAAGAAGTACGAAGACGAGACGCTTTTCGACTCAACCCGAGGATTCGACAGTCTCTCGGAGGCTATGGAAGTCGCTATTGCGGGGGGATACCAAGCCGTCGAGGAACGCCTTGACGCGAGACCTGACCATCCTTTGTCAGGAACGTTTGTCAACAGCCACGCAGTCATAGTGGCTCCAAAGTCGGATTGGAAGATGTAATGGGCAAACACTCTTGCGAGTTCCCGCTTTGGGGCAGTGAAGTTTGCGGCCAGCCGGCCTGCACGAAAGTACGCGGCACGAGCTGCTGCTAGGGAAGAGACCGCGCTCGACGCCCTCGCGAATTAAACCTTCCTGATCAGATCGCCCATGTCAGCATCACCGTTCAGCCACGCCGCCAGCGTGTGCTCGGCGTCGTCCTCATCGAACGCATCGACATCGAACTCGGCGTCGCCCACTGGGCCGTGCCAAATGAGGCGGTAAGTCTTTATTTCCTCGTCCATGAACCTTGCCTTGCGGGCCGTCATCTCGCCGTGGCGCCGGTGCCTGCCGGGGGACGCACGTAGGTCGCGCTCGTTAGCTATCGACATGAGTCTCGCTGGCGAGCCCTTGGGCCTAGAAACCATACTCGCCGATGAGTTTGCCGACCAATCCCCTAGCGAACAGCGCGTAGGTTAGCAGCGGCTCCATGCCAATGGGACGGGAAGTCGGCCTAACTGCGGCGCACAAAAGACCCAGGCCCAATCCGAAACTGCGCGCGTCGAATTCTCGCTCCCCCTTGCTGATCAGTTTTTTATACCTGCGAGTCATCGACCGTGAGCACGCCATTTGCCCGGCCAGTTTTCAATCCGGTGAGGCCCGTGACAGTCTTCAGCAGACACAGTGGTTGCCAGCCTGCTACTGGGCGCGGAGATGAACGGCGCCATGAGTGAGATCACTGGTGTATGCCGCGCTGGCAATCGGCCAGGAAAATTTCTAGCGATCGTCTCCGAAAGAGATCGGGCGCCCGACGGATGTGGCTTACGATCTGTTTGCCGAGGCAATACCGGTCAGAGTAGCTATCCCCCGGCGTGTTCGGATGGACCTGTTTGCAAGACGGACATGACGGTTGATCCCGTCCGGTGCCTCAAAGAAGGGGCAGTTCAGACCGGATCGCAAAAATAGCAGTTAGGTTCTACTGTATTTAAGGTTTTAAGTGGAAGACATTCCCCCCGGATGTACCCCCCCCGTGGAGGAAGGTGGGGGGGAGGGGGTACCCACCCTTCAAAGAACTTAGCGGCGGCTTCCCGGCGCGGCGAAGCTTTGCCTTTTCTTCGAGATCCTACCCCTCCGGGCGCGCTGGACGACGATTTGGCGCTCGCGACCCCATTGACAGATTCGGTTTCGATGAGATTCTAAAAAGAGCAGTACTTTATAGAGAACACCCCTTCTTGGACACGAGTCGGGACGGGCTGGCTCCCCGCCAGCCCAGTTCGCGTCACCTTGGCGCGATAAGTTCGCGGGGCGCGAACAACCCGAACCGAGCTTCACCGACTAAGCCGCTATTCGAACGCGCAAGGATAGTCAATGTCAGATCCCAACGCATCATCCGGTGCGGCTCCGCAGCCTAAGAAGTCTGCGTCCGCACAAGTCCAAAGCCTGAAAGCCAAAGCCGCCGCGCGCGGAATTGGCCGTAAAGCAAGCACCGTAATCTCCGGCAGCAAGATCACCGCACGGCGCCCAAAGCAGTTTGAATGGGTTCGTGTGCATCCCGATGCCGACGCCTACTCCATCGTGTTGCCCGTCGTCATCTTCGGCAAGGAAGAAGCGGACGACGAGAAAGCACAAGCCACCATGCAGAAGCCGGACGTCTACGCGATCCATCCCGACCTGATGGATCACCCGACGCTGGCCGAAGACGCCACCAAGCAAGTCGAGTACAACCTTGCTGTCACACGCAGCGGAAAACTCTTCGTGTGGTCGCATACGTTTCTTGACAAGGAAAATTCGTGGCTCGACAGCGAAGAAGAGAACATCGCCGCCGCGCGCACCACATGGATTCGTCAGATCAGCGGAGACGGAGCCTACAACCGACGTGAGTCGGTGAAGGACTTCGGCGAGCCGAACTGGCCGGATCGCGACTTCGAGTCGATCCTCGTTGAGGCACTCGGCGACAAGTTCGTGGCCGACGAATCTCACCCGTTGTTCAAGAAGCTCCTCGGACTGGAATAATAATGTCCGTCGAGCTTTCCAATCCGGTCATCGCGGACTTCGAGTTCTTGAGCGTCAAGGGCGGCACTCCGGTGCCGCACACGCTCTGCGCCATAGAAATCCGCACCGGAAAGATCCACAAATACGGGCCGTCAGAACTGGCGCAACTTGACAGCCCGCCATTCCCTCCCGACCACACCCTCATCGCATTTGCAGCCGACGCGGAACTGTCTTGTTACCTGGCTCTCGGTTGGCCGCTTCCCGAGTCCGTGATCGACCTCCGCATCGAACACATGATGTTCGATCTCAACACGGCCACCGTCGAGCATCTGGGCGCCAACCTCGAAGGCGCGCTCGCTCATTATGGAATGTCGCACGCCGTCGAAAACAAGACCGAGATGCAGAAACTTGCCGGGACGAAAGTGCCGGAAGCCGCGGATGACATGGAGAAATTGAAGGCGTACTGCTTCGAAGATTGCGTAGCCACCAAGAAACTGTGGGACGTGATGGAAGCGAAGCTGGATGATTCCAGCAACTACCGTGGCCGATACATGATGGCCGTGGCGCGCATCCACGAGCGCGGAATTCCGTTCGACGTCGAGACGTTCAAACTTATTAAGGAGCACGCAGCCGCCCTGAAGATGATCTGGATTCGCAAGCTCGATCCCAATCACGAAATCTTCGACGCCAATGGCACGTTCAAAATGAATCTGTTCACCGAGTACCTACGCAAGCGGGATCTGTTGGCCGCGTGGCCGAAGACAAAGAAGACGCATCAGCCCAGCCGCGACTCGAACGATTTGCGTGACGTGATCGCATCGAACCCCGACAACAAGGAGCTTGTGAAGCTGGTCGAACTCTTCAACACGGTGAACCTGCTGAAGAATTTCAAGCTGCATCTCGACGACGCTGGCCGCAACCGCGTGGACTTCTTCAACGCCTTCGGCACCAAGACCGGAAGGAATGCGCAGACGGGTTACATCTACATGCAGGCGAAGTGGGTGCGCTCGCTCATGAAGCCTGCGCCTGGTATGGCGATGGCTTACATGGATTGGAACTCGATGGAAGTCGGCGTCGGCGCGGTTCTCTCCGGCGACGAGAAACTGATTGATGCGTACACATCCGGCGACGCACACATGATGTTGGCGAAGCAGGGCGGCATGGTTCCACCCGACGCCACGAAAGACGCGAAGACTTCTCCTTATTCTTGTGGCGCTGACTGCGGCGGCGAAACCTGCAAGCACCTGCCGAGTTGTGATCAGTTCTCAGATCACTGCGACATTCGTAGCCAATGCAAGACGTGCAACCTCGCTGCGATGTACGGCGCCACCGTGACTGCGCTCATGAAGAAAGGATTGACAAAGGAGCAGGCTCGCCGCGCGCTGAAGCACCACCACCAAGTTTATTCCGTGTTCTGGGAATGGATCGTGGATCGCATCGAGGAGGCCGACGTTCTCAACGAGGCCACTACCGTTGACGGCTGGCGTATCCACGTTGACGGCGAGCACAAAGGATTCAACGCGCGGTCGGTCGGTAACTTTTTCGTGCAGGCGAACTCCGCGGCCATCATGCGCCTCGCCGCGATCCTGGCCACGGAACGGGGACTCGGGATCTGCGCAGTCGTCCACGACGCTTTCCTGCTTGAGGCGCCGATCGAGGATATGCAGCGGCAGGTCACCGAACTGAAAGAGTGTATGGATGAGGCGAGCGCGGTTCTGCTCGATGGATTCGTCCTCGGCGTGGACGGATGGCAGCCGGAAAAGTGGATCGTGTATCCCAACAGATACATGGATGAGCGCGGCAGAGCCTTCTGGGCTGAAGTCGAGACCGCCCTTGAGGGACTCACTGAAAAGGAGACTGTCTGATGTCGTTCCAAGCGAAACACGCAGGTACTTGCGTGAAGTGCAAGGGGCCTATCCAGCCCGGCCAATACATCGAAGGACGCCGCCGCAGCTACGCGCACTACGAGTGCCCGACGAAAGATGAGACCGGGTGCCTGATGTGCGGCGAAGAATGCAAGCACCAGCGCATCAATTCCATCGAGAACGCCGACATGGAAAGTTTCCTAGTGGACTTCGACCGCGGGTGCCCAGCCGGTTGCCACTGCGACGGCTTGAATTACCACCTCATGGATTTCTGCTCCGTCGAGTGCGTGGCAGAAGCAGCAGTTCAGTATCAGAAGGAGATCGAAGATGGCACGGAATCAGAGTAACCAAACGCTGGAGGCATTTCACGAAGGAACTTGCGTGGAGCTTCTCCGCAACGAGAGGACCGCATGATGACAAAGCTGACATGCCAGAAATGCGAGTGGGCCGTGCTGTTCCCCAGCGGTCCCCGCGACATTCGCAACGTTTTCATTCAATCGCTTGCGCAGGCCAAGCACATTGCCGAGAGGCATCGGAAGTTGCTGCGAGATATGCCCAACCCCGCGACCATGACTGATCAAGAAGTGGACACGTTCTTCGGCCAGTGGTTCAAAATTGAAGATTTGCAGGAGGCGTGATGGACACGATCACCGAACGCATCGCTGCAGCGCCGGAGCTTCGCCGGCAGGTTCAGGTGGTACATCCCGAGCGAGAATCAAAGTACCCTTGACCGGCATCTAACCAACTGTAAGGGCAAAATACAGGTTTCAGGGTACGCAGAGCGGGGCGGGCTTTTCGCCTACCTTAATGCGAGGCGACCGGGTCGCAACTCCCGGCACTCAAACAGTGAACCGACACTAGGACAAGCCGAGTGGACGTTCGCTGGCAACGCTTTGTGCGTTCGTCCGTAGCAGGACGAACAAGAACGGGCGTGGCTCCGCAGAGTACCTGCGAGGTCGCGCCCGTTTTTTTTTTGCGCGGCCGGCGGATTGAAAGGGAGGAAGTATGAAGCACGACTGCAAGTGCCCGGACCACTACGAAGACCGTCAGGCGTCCCTCGGATACATCAATAAGACCGTTGCCGGGTGGGACATGACCAGGGAAGCGATGGGCGAAACGCGGGAGGCGCAGCAATGAAATTTGAACTTCCCACTGGCGGCGCGGTGTACATCCCCGACGCCGACCGCACAGAAAGAATCAACAAGCTCTGCGACCTATTCGGCGCGGCCCTCAAGAATACTGACGTCCGCGCCCTGGTGATCACTCGGCACTGCATGGGCGCTTACCTGTGGTGCCTACGTGTTACCGGCCATGTGGACCTCGCAGCAACAGCGGCACGGGAATTCGAAAGCCTACCGTGGCCGCAGGACACACGCAGAGATGAGCAGACCGATGCTGACGCGAAAGCCATGCAAGAGGTTTTCGACAACGTCCTCGGTTTGAAGAAAGCCTGGGACAACAACGGCAGCGATCTGTTCGACGCAGATTCCATCAGCATCGCGTTCGTTGTGCTTGCGAGCGTGATCTACAAATTGATCGGCGGGCTTTTCAGTCAGGAAGCCGCTGATCGTTTCCACAAACAATTCACCGCAGCATCGGAACGGTCGCTTGAGAAGGTTGTAAGCATGGCCGTTCCTCCGACACAGGAAGGACTCAACTGACATGGGAAAATTTGGACCTCACAAACAGCACCCCAGCATCAACAGTGACAACACGCACACGGACGACGAATTGCGTTCGCCCGAGTTCCGCGCCGAGGTGGACAAGCTCAAACGAGCGATCCGCCTCGCCATCGGTCTGACGGGCAGCGCGGGACTGAACATGGCCCACTTCTGGTCCGCCATGCAGGAGACGGTCCTCGAAGTTGTGGAGGCCTACTCAGGCCGCGAGCATGCCGAAAAGTACAACGAGCTTGTGTGCTCAGAGTTCAACAAGTGGCAGGCCTCGCAGCCAGTCACGAACCCGGAGATTCGCCGGAAGAGCAGCAATCCGAGGTACAACTGATGGACGCAATCAAATTGCTCAACGATCTTCTCGTCGGCCAGAAAGTTGCTGAGGTTCGCCGATCTGAACTAGCGAAGCAGTACAAGGAACTGGCTGACCAACTTGAAATTGTGCTCGACAACGGGGCCGTAATTACGGTCAGCGATCCGGGTGATGTTGCACCGTGAAACACTTCTGCGAGTTCCCGATTTTCCCCGACATCGCGTCTGACGGCGTGTGTGGTTACCCGGCCTGCGCCAAGATCGAGGGCCAGTGGTACTGCACGCTTCATGAGGATGTCGTTGAACGTTTGCTGGCGCAGGCGAAGGAAGAAGAGGAGGCTGACTGATGAGACAAGGTGCGAAGTGCGAGGCATACGGAGAGCCGTGCAAAAACCCAGCGACGAAGCTCATCGAAGTGAAGGACAAGAACGGCGTGTGGCGCACGATGATCTTTTGTGATTGGTGCTAGCAAGATTTGCTCCGCGACTGTGCGGATGAAATCGCAAGCGGCGAGATGGAGGTGAGGTGCTGATTGAAGGACCACGCGGAAGAATTTATCGCTTGGCTTAGGCCCCGGCTCTGCGCGCCGTGTCACTGGCTGCTGGAACAGACCCAAATGACTCAGCTTCGGTCTTACCTGAGCCTGCTTTTGGGGGCACTTTGCTGCACCACTCAAGGCAATATCAAATCCATTTCATGAGGCAGCATTTTGGCGCTTCCGCCCGGGTTTGTTGATTTAGCCCGGACACACGAAATTCCATATTTGCTGCAAAAACTGGCTCCCGAGTTCTGTCGCAAGAAGCGCAGAGCGGGAGTTTCTGCGGAGGAAAGTCGAAAGAACATGCGTGCAAGACCCGAGGTTCGTGACATCTTAATTGCGCATAAACTGCGGTACTGGTCTCTAAGAGCGCAGTACCCATCTACGTACCCGAACTGTTCGGCGTCACGAGCCCGTCGCAACTTCCTTAGGCTGCTGGCCAAGTATCCGCAGATCGGGAAACGTCTCTCACTGACCGTGCTCTCGGCGTACCCACCCTTGTGATGGGATATGCACCGCCCCAAACTACTTGACCGCGGACCGATGCCGCTCACGACGGGCGACGTCCCCGCGGCCACCGACGTGTTGCTTCACAACTTGGAGCGCTCCACGCAGGAAGCTCTCCGACGGGCCGTAGAGCAGGGCTTGACGCCCAGCTTGGATTTCACTGAGGATGATGACTCCATCGTGATTCTTCAGTTCACCCAGCCCCGTGCCGGAGACGCCCATCCCATGGTTAGCGTCGAATTCTCTGCCGAAGAGAACGAAGTTGTCGGCAAGGTCTACGACGCCGGCTCCCAAATCAATTACGCTACGGAAAGATGCGATGCTCACGCCGCCGGAAGCATCCGGGCAACGGTCTCCCGGCTCCTTCGCGAATTGGCGGCGAGGGTCGCTGGCAACCCGAGATTCTGACAACCGGCATCGAAGCACAAACCGCTGCATCCTTCGCCTCCTGCTTGTCCGTTCTCTCCGAATGACTACCGAGTAGCCAGGCGGCCTTGCGGCCGCCCGGCCCTCTCAGAACTGGGCGTGAAGGTTTCCCTTCACCCAGCTCAAGCCCGTCGAACGCCTCTGTAGAGGAGACGCGGTTTCGAAACGGGAAGACGCTGACGATGAACCCGGTCATGGCACTCGGGATGAAGTAAAACGCAGTTCGTGGCACCAGTGAGGATCGAAGTGGTTTGTTCTTAGGACCCGAGAATCGGGAAGCGAATACGAACAACAAAGCGATGATCGAAAGATCATGGCAACTCTTTAGGTCGGCGGTTGACATTTGCACGTCGAAACGCTGGCAGCAGTTGTGGCGGCTTTGCAGGATCAGGTCGTCACCGGTTGCTAAGTGGCTCGACAACAAGTGGCTGAATTCGCTCCTCCTTAAGCAGCTGGAAGACTTGCTGCTTGTGTCCTCCGCTGTTCAGACGACCGACGGGTTCTTGACACCGCGAAAAGCGGTATTTCCAATCTGTAAGAACAGCGATCAATTTCAAAATTTTTATGAGCTTATCGAGCCGCTTTACAAAGATTCAATCGTGCGGTCGGATGTGGCGCTGGATTGGCAATCAAATCTACTCGACTGGCGTGGCCTTGATTTTAGGACACCTCTAAGTGAAATCGATATCCGCGGATTAGTGAATAGAGTGGCCAAGTTTGGAAATCTGAAGGCATTAGCCGAAGCGCTTGGGCCTGGTGTCCAACCCATTGACTGGCTCAATCGCCTGACCGGAACTTTGATGGAACTCAACGAAAACTGGAACGAAGCAAATATTTTGCCCAATCAAGCGGGTACCTGCATAACTCATCTCCGGAACAGGTGTAAGAAATGCAGGATGGTAAACATGGCTCCGAGCGAATGGGAGCAAGGGCAGTGACGGAAGTAACCGATGAGTACGCGGAATGCCAATCTTTTCGTGCCTTCTCGGAATATCTTGGTACTTTAGCGAATAAGGCTAACCAGTCGTGAACTTTCCTCCGGCGGCGGACGTCGGGACGGCCTACACGACAAAGCGCGAAAACCATGGCGGACGGACCAAAACCAGGACACGGGAAGCGAGCCAGCAATTTCCTGCCGTTCGCCCAAGCCCGCGCCTTGGCCCGAAGCTTGGGTTTCAAAAGTCGGAAGGAATATAAGAAAAACCGCCCGGAAAACCTTCCGTCGAACCCGGCGCAAACATACAAGGGCGAATGGACGAGTTGGGGCGACTTCCTTGGGACGGGCAACGTCCACACCAAACATTTTCTACCGTTCGCCGAAGCCCGTGCCTTGGCCCGAAGCTTGGGTTTCAAAAGTCGGGAGGAATACGCGGAGAACTGCCCGGATAACCTTCCGCGAGTCCCCCGGGGCAGGTACAAAGGCGAATGGACGGGTTGGGGCGACTTCCTCGGTACGGGAAACGTCCACACCAAACATTTCCTGCCGTTCGTCGAAGCCCGAGCCTTGGCGCGAAGCTTAGGCTTCGAGAGTAGGGCGGACTACAAGAGAAACCGCCCGGAAAACCTTCCATGGAACCCAAAAAGGACATACAAAGGCCAATGGACGGGTTGGGGCGACTTCCTCGGTACGGGAAACGTCCGCACCAAACATTTCCTGCCGTTCGCCCAAGCCCGCGCCTTGGCCCGAAGCTTAGAGTTCAAGAATCGGAGAGATTACCACAAAGACCGCCCGGAAAACCTTCCGTCGATCCCGACGAGAACATACAAGGGCGAATGGATCAGTTGGAACGACTTCCTTGGCACGGAAAATGTCCAACCACAAATCAGGAGGCAGCAACTTCTCGAACTGATTGAGGAACTGATCCCAACGATAAAGGCACTCTCTCCAGCTGACGTTCTGCAAATCCTGGATGCGAAAGGCACACTGCCGTTCCTTGGGCGGTTGTTCAGAAACCGCCCACTGTCAGAAATCCTGAACGCCCTCATGGCCGGCGAAGTGAGAGCCCGTGTAGTGCAGGCGCCCGAGAGGGACTTAAGAGTGCGCGGGCCGATCCGCATAGCTCCAGAGGACGGTGAATTTCTGCAGGAGGGCGAAGTCAACGCAGAATCCGTGCGGATGCTCGACCGACTCGCGTCTCTCCTGGATAGCCAAACAATCGCCCGTCTAATTGATAGTCAAGTGTCCGGGCTACGCGCCAAGTACATCAGCGGAGGCGAGGCTGCGGCGAAGAGGATTCTCGCTGGCGACGGAGGAGGAAAACTTTTCAAGGCGATTAGAGATCTGTTCCGCGTCGAGATTCGGGGCCTCAAATCAGTCAGGGTTGCGGAATGGAAACTGCGCAAGTTGGGCCACCGTGTACTCCCTAACGCCATGCAAAGGCTCACAGCATGGAAAATGACCCAGCAGCGGACTTGGGGTAACTGGAGCGGCGCTGGGGCGGGAAAGACCGCATCGGCTGGCTTGGCGTCCTATGCCGTAGGGTCTAAGTTAACGGTAGTTCTGGCAGCAAATAGCACGCTGCTGGGGTGGAAGAAGCAGCTTGAAGACACATTCCGAGGGGTGCAGGTCTACTTCGCCCCCGACCAAGTCGGACGCGGAACAGGAGCCTTCCTGATCCTTAACTATGAAAAATTTCAACGTCAGGACACTGCTCTCGTGAAAAAGATAGTCAAACTGCATCCTGACCTTGTTGTTCTGGACGAAGTGCAGCTTATCAAGCACAGGGAAAATGGGACAGCCCAAAGTTTGCGACGGTCGGCTCTTACCTCCTTGCTCGACAGTCTACCGGATGCCCGCGTACTGTGCATGTCGGCGACGCCCGTTATCAACACCCTAGTTGAGGGCATTTCCATTCTGGAAATTGCTTCCGGTGGCCAACTTCCCAAGTTGCGACACCAACCCACGGTGAGCAATGCTCTATCTGTTTATTACCAATTACTAAGAAACGGCCTTCGCTATCGCCCGGAGTATGGACAAGACTTAGATATTCGCCCGGTTACAGTGAAGAGAAACGATTTGGTGGATTTCCTGAAGCAAGGCAGAATCGACGTTTTGGGCTTGGAACAAAAGCTCCTCCTACCCAAATTGCAGGCTGTAGAAGGGTTCCTCAAGCCGGGGACGATCTTGTATCTTGAGTACGTGCATGGCATGGCATCTGCAGCCCAACAATTTGTCAAATCAAAGGGACTTAGTGTAGCGGAGTACACGGGAAAAGCCTCCGCCACTGATCGCGAAAGCATGGAAGGCAGGTTCATCTCCGGCGAGGTAGATGTGCTAATCGGTTCCCGCGCCATTAGCATTGGCGTTGACGGCTTGCAAAAACGTTGTGACCGCATGATTTTTCTATCTTTGCCTTGGACCCATGCCGCATTCGAGCAAACCGTGGGCAGAGTGTACCGCCAGGGCAGCAATGCCGCGCACGTGGAGATTGTGATTCCCCAAATCATAATTGAGGACTACGAGGGCCAATCAATGTCTTGGGATGCAGCAAGATGGAACCTTATCGAATCGAAGCGCACATTGGCAGAGTGTGCGTGCGACGGTGTCATTCCGAACATGACCAGTCTGAACAGACAAGAGTTTCTTGCCAGGGCTGTCGACGATCTCAAGGCGCTGAAAGTGGCGATCACGGAGGGAGAAGCGGTCTCATTGTTACACGGTTGAAGCCGCTTAGAAGGCAGTCCTGTCGGATAAGATCAGTCATCAGTTAGACCTGCCGAAGTCTGTCGAGAAGCTTAACGAGCGCCAGCGTGTCCTGCCCACAATAGTCCAGCAGAGCCTTTCTGATCTTCTCTCGCTCCCAACCATCCAATTCACCTCGTACCAGTGATTCCCAAGCCAGCCCGGCGGCTTTCCCGTCTCCTACTTTCATCCCTTCGTATGTCATATTTGGCACCAGCGCCGGAAGTACAGATTTCAGCGAGTATGAGCCGCCGAACGCCGGATGATACACATGATTGCGGATGACTGGCAGCAAGTCCCAAAGTCGGCGCTGAATCTTGTTGATTCGCCCGGAGAATTCAGGCAGCCACGAGGCAAGGTCTGACAACCGCTGAGATTCGAATTGCTGGCTATACACCACGATGCTTCCGTGATCGCCAAGCACATCGCATAGCGCGGAGATGAACGCCTGCCGAGGGTCGCTTCTGTCGGTCGCCAAGAATTCGAAATGCTCGGGCGCTGTGCCCGGCTGCCGTTGCACGTGTACGCTCCACTGGAAAGGAATTTGATCGTATGGGCGCATTCCAGAAAATCGTGGCAGAGCAGGGTTCACGGTTTCGAAGTCAGCGAAGTAGAGCGGATACTTCAGCTTGCGCAACTCTTCTCCGAATTCCGGGCTGTACCACGGCTGTCCCATCTGCACGCTGGCACACGCACGACGGAGCCGTCCTGTGAGCGGGTAGTTCTCGGGGATGTCGTGAATGGATTGGACGCCGAGAGCGACAAGCTTTGCGACCGTGCTGGCATGAATTCTGGGAAGACGCAGAATGTGATCTTCAGGAATCGGGGGATTGCAATGGTCAAAAAACTCGCAAGTGAATGGGTTATTGCAATGCTCTCCAACGGGAACGTTTGGTGCCACAGGCATTGCGAGAACACGAAATTCTGAGCGGAGTTGAACAGTAAGTTCTGGTTGTAAGCTCTCAACTTGCCGCGTCAGGTTCCTTATCTTGAAGAAACGGTGTACGTCGATGGCACCGCCGTCGTAAACATATTCCCGGTTCACGTGCGCCAAACACGATGCCGCCAGATCAATTCCCGAACGGCGCACCACACGGTGCTGGATCGCAACGTCGCCCAAATGGTGATCCTTTACGTCGGTCGTGGATTTCACTTCGATGAGACGCCATCGACCGTCCCTGCGACGATGCAAAATATCTGCGCGCACAAGCACGCCGCCGTGCTCGAAGGTGCCTTCGAAGATGGCGGGGACTTCGCGGTTCGCAGTTAGCTCTCGCGTGGTGCGGATCGCTTTATCGAGTTCTTCGTTGCGAACCTCTACCCCACCCGGAAACAGCTGGCGTGCGAGCATGCCGACCTCACGCCCCTGCTCAATGATCCTTTCTGCCGCAGCATCCGGCTCAGCCGCGAGTTCCTGCTCGTGTACCTGCAAGTAGAGCCGCTTGAGGCATTGGCAGCCTGAAACGAATCGAGATTTACTGAGCCGAGCAGTCACCGCGGTCCCTCCTCTTGCATCCCTTCAAATGTACCCGACTATGCTGCGCGGGTTCACGCGTCAGCCTTCAGATTGCTACCTTCCAGTAGGAGCTTTCGGAATTTCGCGTAAAGGCGGTTGTCAGCCATCGTGGGCTGAGGCCCGGTAAAGAGCTTCTGCACCGCCTTCTCCGCGACGTACACAGCTTCCAACCGATCCCACCACAAGGCATTCATCTGGGGGTCGGTGACGACTCTGGGATGCTGCGCTATTCGCTGAAATTCTCGTTCACGAGTGAGAAATAGACCGCATGCTTCTTCCATGCGGCGTGCTGCCCCTTCCCGTTCCATCTGGTCGAGGGTCGCCTGATCCGAGACGCGTGGCTTGCCGTTCACCATCTCGACTTTAGTGGTCGTAACTTCGTCAAATAGTTCGGCGATCTCAGCGTCCAGCGCATCCTCTTTTGTCATTCCGGCTCCTCATTCATGGAATCGGCGAGACGCCGTCCTTCTATGATCCTCTCTATGTCGTGATCCGACAGCGGGCGGGCTGCGCACATTGGATCGCGGCGCTTGAAAGCGTTGTCTTCCTCGTTCCCGATGTTCGCCGCTTGGTTCAGTTCCCATGTTAGCGACGCCACGCTGACTAGCAGTGGGCACTTACCAGCTTGGTCGTGGACGCACGAACTGTGGATGCGAAGAAGCTCGCCCACGATCTCCGGCGTGAGCCTGCGGGGCTTTCGGAACGGGATGATCTTGACACGGGGATTTTTCGCCTCCGCAGACATTCGCCAATGCACCGTGCAGAGGGGCGTGCCATCCGGCAGGAGGTGCTTTGCGGGGTTCTTGCACCGGATCAGTTGTTTGCCTTTCGCGTCCAGCACAAGTTGGCAACGAACACGCTGGGGCTTGACCTTACGCACGGATCGCGCTCCAGATGATCGTGAAGGCCAGCGGCAGGTAGGTCGAAATCGGGAAGATGCTCCGCGCCAGCGGCGACGGGGGTATCGCGAAGACATAAGCGAACTCGAAGCCGTAGGAAAACGCGAGCGACGCGAACATCCATGCGGTCGTCTTGGCGTGCCTCCAGAGGAAGGAGCCGTGGCGCAACTTCCACTCTTCGACACTGCCCTTGCCTCTCCAGAACCGTGAACCTACGAGGACATAGGCGGCTACGCTCCAAAAGGCGACCACCCACGGCGAAGCCCAAAAGACGACCTGCGCCCCAATCGGATCGCGAACCAGCCAGAAGCTCCCTACGGGCAAAATGAACGAAACGACGAGCAGCGTGATCAGGATGAGCAGGCGTTGCAGCAGCGCCTTCAAAAGCCGTTTCAGCATTGGGTCTCCCTAGCGGCCGGTCGTTTCGAAAGGTTTAGATTCCTCACCAGCGTGCCCCTGCCGCACCGTGCTGAGCAATTTCAACGACTTGAGGCGGCGGCAGCATGGAGCCTTCGTCACCAGCCAGTGATCGCTGGCCTCCAGCCTTCTTGTTGGCGCTGCGAAAGTTTGCGTAGCGTCGGCTACGAAAACGTCTCCACTGAAACTCTCTGAGCTTCGTCGCAGGCGAGCTTTTGCGAACCATGAGCGTACCGAAGCGTGCTTGACAGGGCGGCATGCCCAGCAAGCAACTTAACAAGATACAAATCCATCTTTCCGACAACCGAAGTGACACGGCTGTGTTTCAAAGCGTGAATGTGCCAACACGATTCGGCGATTGGTCTGTCGTTTCTGGCGACGCGAGCTTCGGACGCCAGTCGACAGTACTTTGCAAAAATGCGGTTAACCGTGTTGCGGTTGAATCGACCTTTTTGCGAAACGAAGAGAAAATCAGAACCCAAGTCGGCTGGCCGCTCATTCAACCAGGTCCGCAAGGCAGAAACTTCGTCCATGCACGGTCGTCCTCGCATCCGAAAGAGGGGCTGCGTAGTTTTCAACGACCCCTTGAGACGCTGAATTGTGATTTCCATGTTGCGCCAATCAATGTCGCCGAGCCGGAGAGAAATCAATTCGCTTGCTCTCAGAGCGTGCTGAAAGCAAACGATCAAGAGGGCGTGATCTCGAGTGCTCCGTCGTCGAGCAGTTTCGAAAACATCAAGCAATTCATCTTCGCTCAAGTGCTTGAGCGAGTTTGATCGTTCCGCCTGAGAATCTCGTCCAATACCGGTCTTCTTCATTCGGTACATTATAATACAAAGCTGCTTTGCATGTCAAGCATGCAAAGCAGCTTTGTAATCAAGCACAAGTCGCAATATCCTTTGGAAAGCGACATTTCGGAGTCCAGCGGATGATGTAAGTCCCTTGTTTCTGAGTAGGAATTGGCTAACCTGCTTAGAATCAATGCTCGTTGCGTATTGCGACGTTCGCTTCCGACACGAATCCAGCGAATACAAAGTGAATGCGATGCGAAGATTTTTGAAGTTGGTGTGTGGCTTGACGATGAAAGCGGCTTTCTGTAGGGTGAGTCCGTGCCTTCTGAAGTTACCAGATACCTATCGAGGATCGGTCGCCGGGGTGGACTCTCCAGATCCGCGGCAAAGTTAGCCGCCATCCGTACGAACCTCAAAAAGGCTCAGGCAGCTCGACGCAAATACCCCCGTTGCCCCCGATACAAAAACCGTAGCCATCGATTTTCGCCCGTGACCGGACGCTGCCCGTGCGGATATGTTAAGCCCGTGCGTGGAAGTTGACCTCAGAGGCATTCTTTTCCTGGACTGTAGCCGAAGGGGTGGTTTGAGTACACATCTCTAACTAGGTGCTTACCCCTCGCAATCCGCTCGAAGAAAAGCTCCCGAAATTTTAAAATGTACAGTTCCTTGGAGGGTATTGCTCGGTATTACATCCTCCCGCAAGTCGCGATTTCACTCGTGCTTGACCTCAGCCTGCCGCTCGCAACCTGAAGTGTTTCCGCCAGAGGTTACATGGCTAAAGGCCGCTGCTGTGAGAATGCCTGCGTGCCCGCGCTGGTGGGGTAAGCAAGGCAACGCACACCGTTGGACTGTCAACCTGTCGCTGAATAGAGCGGGTGACTTACACGTCTCATTTGCACCTGGCTTTGGATTGCCAGTCCGCTCGCAGTGGTTCCCATTGGCTTCCGCCCGCTGCTCACCGTCACTCCTTCTCCCAGTGAAATCTCCTGGCTATTACTGCACCCTGGGTTCGCTACTTGGTAGAAGCTCTGATCGCGCTCTTTGTTATTATTTCCGTGGCGCTTCCGGTGGGCACCTTGATCTGGAAGAAACTGACGAAGCGGCCACTCAAGTATCCCTCTGCCGCCCTAAAATCGTTCAGCTACTTCTTCCCCGCGACCTGGACCGAGCGCCGCTGGTGGGTGTTCGTCTGCATCACCGCGGGAGTTTGCGAAGAAACTCTCTTCCGCGGCTTCATGCTGCACTACTTGCACGTTTTTCCTTGGACGCTGAATCTTACGCTGGCGTTGCTGATTTCCTCAGTGATCTTCGGATGCAACCATCTCTATCAAGGCGCTGGCGGAGTCGCGGGGACTGCGATCGTCGGCTTTGACTGACCGAATCGCGTGTTGAACCATCCAAGCCTGTAACGCAAACATGCCCTTTGGGAAATTCCACTTGGATCGTGCCCGCTACAGCTGCGCTGACTTGCCGGCTTTCCGATCGATCCACTTTGCTGACCTGCGCCTCACTCACCTGCACTGGCAGCAATTTAACCGGCTCAGCGTTCCTCTGACTCAGCAGTCCCTGAAGATACTGCCGGCGCCCACTGAATACCTGGTTGGCGTTTACTCCGTGCGCCATCGCCACCCCCGCAACCGATGCGCCCGGCTTTAACGTCTGTTCGACGATCCGGCACTTCTCTTCGACCAGCCACCGTCGTCTCTGTGGCTCTCTCTTAACGACTGCCCGCTCCGAAGTGTTTATTTATTTCCCAAGTGGACACTATCGTAAGTGTCCACGTCGGGTGATCATCCACACCAACTCACACTTCGTCCAAATGTACTGGCCGAACGCTTACAGAAGACAATAGAAGTGCTACTTCTATAGATATCTTGGTAGCAAGATCTAGCCATTCGCAGACCGTGTTTCATGCCAGCTGACGGGAACACAGACCCTTTGTATTGCGCCACGTCTGATCCCGGTCGCACGAGTCCGGATGAAGTTGGGATATGTTAGCATTAGCGCAATTTGGCCTAAATTATATGGACAAGCCAATGAGACCGCCTGAGCTTCGCGGCTCTGCCAAAGTGGAGCACAACATCCCCGAACGCAATCGGGCGCGGGAGGCGCTGCGCCAGGCTAATGCCTATAACCGCAGTCTATTGGAAGCCAGCCTCGACCCGCTGGTGACCATCGGCCTCGATGGGAAAATCAACGACGTGAACGCGGCGACTGAAGCGGTGACCGGATGTGCCCGCGCCACACTTATCGGGACGGATTTTTCCGACTACTTCACGGACCCCGAGAAGGCGCGAGCCGGTTACCAGCAAGTCTTCCGGGAAGGTTTCGTGCGTGATTATCCCCTCGAGCTGCGACATCGCGATGGCCGTATTACGTCCATGCTATATAATGCCTCCGTCTGTCGGGATGAAAGTGGTAACGTGGCCGGCATCTTTGCGACGGCTCGCGACATCGCCACGCGCAAGCAAGCACAGGAAATATTGCAGCAGAGCGAGCAGCGCTTTAACTCCATGCTCGAGGCCGTGCGGGATTACGCAATCATCTTCTTGGACCTGGATGGCCGCGTCGCCAGTTGGAACAAAGGCGCCGAACGAATCAAGGGCTATCGAGCCGAGGAAATTGTTGGCCAGCATTTCTCCAAGTTCTACAGGCCTGCCGACATAGCAAAGGGCAAACCCGATCACGAGCTACGAGTAGCCACCTCCGAAGGGCGGTTTGAGGACGAAGACTGGCGCGTCCGCAAAGACGGCTCTCGGTTTTGGGCTAATGTGGTCGTCAGCGCCTTGCGGGACGCCGGCGGAAAAGTCAACGGGTTTGTGAAAATCACGCGCGACCTCACTGCGCGTAAACAAGCAGAAGATGAAATTAAGCGGTATGCCGAGGATCTCAGGCGCAGCAACCAGGAACTCGAACAGTTTGCTTATGTCGCCTCGCACGATCTGCAAGAACCGCTGCGGACCGTGAGCAGTTTCTCGCAACTACTGGCCCGGCGTTACCACGGAAAACTGGACGCGGATGCGGACGAATTCGTCACCTTCATCGTGGAGGGGGCGAAGCGGATGCAAACCCTGATCAACGACCTGCTCGCCTTCTCGCGCGTCGGCATGCGCGGTAATCCATTCGCACCGGTTGCCTGTGAGGAAGTTCTTCAAATCGCGAAGCAGAGTCTCGAGGTTACCATCGCCGAGAGTGGGGCAAAGATCACGCACGATTCGCTCCCTGCAATTTCCGCCGACCAGACGCAGTTGACGCAGCTTTTCCAGAATCTGATCAGTAATGCCCTCAAGTTCCGGCGGCCGGAGGAAGCGCCCCGCATTCACATTTCCGCCGCACGGCAGGACGGTGCTTGGCAGTTCAGCGTATGCGATAACGGCATTGGGATAGCCTCGCAATATTTTGACCGAATTTTCGTTATTTTCCAGCGCCTGCATGGCCGTGAGGAATATTCCGGCACGGGCATTGGCTTGGCGATCTGCAAAAAGATTGTGGAGCGCCACGGTGGCCGCATATGGGTGGAGTCTGAACCTGGAACAGGTTCCACCTTCCATTTCACCATTCCGGATGAAAGAAGGAATCAGCATGAACCCAGTCAGCGCTATTGACATCCTGTTGGTAGAAGACAGCCCCTCTGACGTGCGTCTGACGCGCGAGGCGCTCAAAGAAGCGAAAGTCCTCAACACCCTGCATGTCGTGCAGGACGGCATGGAGGCCCTGGCGTTCCTGCGCAAACAAGGTCAATATGCCAGCAGACCGAGCCCGGATTTGATCCTGCTGGATCTGAACCTGCCCAAGAAAGACGGGCGCGAAGTGCTCGCCGAGGTCAAGCAAGATGAGAACCTGAAGCGCATCCCAGTCGTGGTCCTCACCACCTCCAAAGCCGAAGAGGACGTGGTACGCTCCTACAGTTTGCACGCGAATGCCTATGTCACCAAGCCGGTGGACCTGAAGCAGTTTCTCGAAGTTATCCGCACAATTGAAGCATTCTGGTTGGCCGTGGTAACGCTGCCGCCCGGCGAGAAGCGGAAGTAGACAGCCCATGAAAACGCTCCTGGTCGAAGATGATCCGACGGATGTGCGGCTGATCCGCGAGATGCTGAAAGAGTTGCCGGCCGGAACTCTACAGCTTCAGCAGGTGGGCTCTCTGGATTCGGCGATGGAAAAGCTGCGCCAGGAAACGTTTGATGTGGTGCTGCTGGATCTCGGTCTGCCGGACGCTCAGGGAATGGAAACTCTGACCCTGATTCAAAAAGTGAGCCGCAGCTCGCCGATTGTCGTGCTCACCGGTCGAGACGATGAACGCCTTGCCTGGGAAGCGTTGCGTGCCGGTGCGCAGGATTACCTTGTCAAAGGACGGACCGACAGCCAGCTCGTTCGCGCCATCCGTTACGCCGTCGAGCGCAAGCAGACCGAGGAAGAAGTGCGTCGGCTAAATGCAGAGTTGGAGCAGCGCGTAATCGAACGCACAGCGGAACTCCATACGGCTAACCAGGAATTGCTAAAGGAAATCGCAGACCGTAAACAGGCCGAAGAAGCGCTGCGCCGCAGTGAAGCTTATCTGACGGAAGCACAGAGAGTGAGCCACACCGGCAGTTTCGCCTATCACCCTGGGAGTAGGAAAACGCATTACTGGTCCGAGGAATTGTTCCATATTGTTGGACTAGATCCTCAACACGGTATCCCTGACCCTGCGGAGT